>Ga0193726_1002310_pt1 | contig 13157 bp, 8 predicted proteins | sample H2c1metaG_FD_144928 | JGI IMG/M metagenome (GOLD analysis project Ga0193726, IMG submission 144928) | Soil microbial communities from a riparian zone of the East river system, Colorado, United States - H2c1 | ecosystem: Environmental > Terrestrial > Soil > Riparian zone | place: USA: East River... | reverse complement strand
AGCAGCCGCTCCTGGCGCTGCTGGGCCTGCCGCTGCTGCCGCTGCAGCTCTTGCGCCTGCGAGTGCCGGGCCTGCGAGTACTCGGTCTGCGAGTAGCGGGCCTGCGGGTACCTGGGTTGCGCGTGCTGCGGCTGGGCGTGCTGCGGCTGGGCGTACTGCGGCTGGGCGTACTGGGGCGGTCCGTACCGAGAGGGCGCGTACGGAGATGACGGATGCTGGAGTGGCTCGTACTGCGGCTCCCCGTACTGCGGCTCCGGGTACTCGGCCCCGGCGAACTGAGCCTCGGGGTACAGAGCCTCCGCGTACCGGGGCTCTGCGTACGGGGACTCTGCGTACTGGGCCTCTGCGTACTGGGGCTGCGCGTACTGGGCCTCCGGATACTGGGCCTCCGGATACTGGGCCGAGACGGCCTCGCCGAGCCGGGCACTGGCGGCCGGGCCTGCCGGCAGCGCCCGCCGCGACGGCCGCGCCGATCCCAGTGCTCCTGATCCCGGCCCGCCGGGACCCGGCGCTCCCGATCCGAGCGGCGCCATCGTGACGCGGCTGCCGGGGATCAGCCCCTCGGCGGGAACGCTGAGCCGGTCCGGCACCGGGTGGGCCAGCTTCTCGCTGTCGTTGCGCACCGTGGCGACGACCCGGATGGCCAGCGCGATGGCGACCAGGGCCAGGCAGGCGCCGTAGCTCCAGTCCACGTAGGGCTTGGCCGTCCGGCCGCCGAGCAGGCCGTGCACGACTGACAGCGGCCAGGCGGCATAGGCCGCGGCGTGAATCGAGCGCCACGCCCACGGCCACTTGCCGGCGAACCGGCCGCGCAGGAAGCCCGTGACCACGATCAGCACGAACAGGTCCGCGGCCAGGGTGCCGAGGCCGGTGTACAGGGTGCGGAACCGCGACAGGAACGGCACGACCACGTCGAGGACGCCGACCTTGTGCGCGACGATCTCCAGCGCGATATGGGCGGCCAGGGCGGCCAGGGCGCCGAGAGAGACGCCGCGGTGCACCGACTGGGCGACGACGCGGTGGCCGGGCCGCATCACGATGCGGTCGGTGGCCAGCAGGCCCACGCCGACGGCGGTCGTCATGCCGATCAGCGCGAAGACGCCGGCATATTTGAGCAGGAACTCCTGGATGGAGCTGACGATGGACTGGCCGTGACTGGTGCGCTCGGCGGCGATGACCGCGATCACCGTCACGGTGATGACGGCCAGCCAGGCCGCGGGCCATCGCCGCCGCGGGCCTTGCCGGGCGACCGGGGCGGGCGGGAGCTGCCTGCTGGCTTGCCCGCGCGGGGACGACATGAGGTGCCTCCTGGGGACGGCAACGGAGATGGGCCGCTCGCGCGGGGATTCAATGGACGCGCCGGCCCCTCTCGCTGACCTGACCGCTAATCTGTCGAACCGGTGAAGGCCCCCCAGCCTCAAGATCTTTATGCTATCGCCGGGGATCTCGACTCCGCAGCGAATCGGCATAGTTACAGTAACTATGTCGTCTTTGCCCAGGTCACTGGCACATTACAGACAAACGCCGGGCAAGCGGCCGGGCACGGCTCCTGAATAGACACTGAGGAAGTGCTTAGTCGTGCCTGCGGAGGAAGTCGTCGACGGCCGCCATATAAGCATCCCGCTCTTCCCAGAAAGGCATGTGCGAGGACTCTTCCAGGATCACCTGCTCGGACTGCTTGATTCCGGAGACAAGGTCCTCCTGGACGGCGGGAGTGGCCTCGTCATGGCGCCCGGAGATCACCAGGGCCGGAACCGCGATCCGGCTCAGCCGGTCCCGCGCCGTCCAGTCCCGGAACGAGCCGATGACGTGGAACTCCGAAGGGCCGTTCGTGGTGTGGTAGACCGTCGGGTCGGTGTCGATGAGCTCGAAGGATCGCAGGACCTCGGCTGGCCACTCGTCCAGCCGGCACAGGTGGCGGCTGTAGAAGACGTCGCAGGCCTCGGCGTACTCCGGGTTGCTCGTCGTTTCCGCCTCCTCATGGCGGCGCAGCGTCTCCTCCACCTCGGGCGGCAGGCCGCCGCGCAGCTTGTTGGCCTCGACGGCGAAGTCGCCGAACGAGGCGGCGGTGTTCGACAGCACCGCCGACCGCAGGCCGGCCGGCGCGGCGATGGCGTGCTCCTGGGCGAGCATCCCGCCCCAGGACTGGCCGAGCACGTGGTACCGGGCGCCGATGCCGAGGTGATCGACCAGGCCGGCCAGCTCGCGGGCGAACAGGTCAACGGTGTAGTAGTCGGCGCCCCGGTCCGGGAAGTGCGTGGAGTTCCCGTTGCCCGTCTGGTCGTAGAAGACCACCGCGCGGCCGTGGCCGGCCAGGTCGGCCATCGACAGCAGGTAGTCATGGGTGGCGCCGGGCCCGCCGTGCAGCGTGACCAGCGGGGCAGGGCCGTGCCCGGCCCGCGCGGCGCTCAGGTCGCCGACGACGCGGTACCAGGTCTGATGATCCTCAAAGGGGGCGTAGCCGTCCTGAACGGGCAACATCATCTTCCCAGGGTAAGCAGCCGGGCGGCCCAGATGCAGTGAAAGAGGGACAATACCCGTCCGCCGCGCGGCCCCGGGCCACCCCGCGGCCGCCTGACCCGGGGCGGCGCGTGCGTGCCCGGCCACCCGTCCGGCGACCTGCGGCGGCCCGCGCCCGGGCCGCCCTGGCCCGGCCCGTCACGGGTCAATTCGCGCGAATGGACCTGGAAGCAATCCAAACTAATGCGTTTTCCAGAAACGTCCCGGAAACGGTTGTGACGTCCGCTTTACCGGCCGCAGACTGGCACCTGCGGCGCCCTGTGCCGCCGCTTTCACCGCGGGGCCAGATAGCTGGAGATAGGCATGCCTAGAAACGCAACGGGCTGGCGGCTGCGCAGCCGCCTCGCGGCCGGGGTGGTGGCGGCCGGCGCCCTCGCCGGCTGCACCACGGCCGCCGGCGCGGGCCCGGCGGCCTCGACCGCCGCGGCGAGCGGCCTGGTCGCGCAGACGCACCTCGGCGCGGTGCGCGGCAAGGCGGCCGGCGGGATCCGCGAGTTCCTCGGCATCCCGTACGCCGCGCCGCCGACGGGGAAGCTGCGCTGGCAGGCGCCCGAGCCGCCGGCGCACTGGAAGGGCGTCCGCAGCGCCACGAGGTTCGCGCCGCACTGTCCCCAGTCGGCCTCGCCCTTCGGCCGGGCCAGCATGTCGGAAGACTGCCTGTTCCTCAACGTGTTCACCAGGCCGGGCGGCAGCCGGAGCGGGCAGCCGGTCATGGTCTGGATCCACGGCGGTGCCCTGGTCACGGGCGAAAGCGACGACTACGACCCGGCCGCGCTGGTCCGCGACGGCGTGACCGTCGTGACCATCAACTACCGCCTGGGCGCGCTCGGCTTCCTGGCCGACCCGGCGCTGGCCGACGGGGCCGGGGCGTCGGGCAACTACGGGCTGATGGACCAGCAGGCCGCGCTGCGCTGGGTCAAGGCGAACATCGGGCGGTTCGGCGGCGACCCGGGCAACGTGACCGTGTTCGGCGAGTCGGCGGGCGGCCTGAGCACCCTGTCCCAGCTGGTCTCGCCGGGCGCGCGCGGGCTGTTCCAGCGCGCCATCGTGGAAAGCGGGTCCTATGACCTGACCCAGGCGCCCCTGGCGGGCGCCGAGGCGGCGGGCGCGGCGTTCGCGGCCAAGGCGGGCTGCGGCACCGAGCCCAGCCCGGCGGCGACGGCGGCCTGCCTGCGGGCGGTCCCGGTGGCGACCGTGCTGGCTGACCAGAACGCCGGCGGCTATACCCCGGACGTCGACGGGCGGGTCCTGACGCAGTCGATCGGCACGGCCCTGCAGCAGGGCCAGTTCAACCGGGTGCCGGTGGTCATGGGGACCAACCATGACGAGTGGCGGCTGTTCGTCGGCCTGAGCCGGCTCGAGGGCGGCCCGGTGGTGACCGCGGCGAACTACCGGGGGGAGATCCAGGGCACCGTGGGCGCCTGGTCACCGGGTACCGCGCGGATCGCCGCCCGGTACCCGGTGACCAGCTTCCCGAGCCCGGCGGCCGCCCTCGGCGCGGTCGGCACGGACGCGATCTTCGCCTGCCCGTCGCTGAAGGCGGTGTCGTTCCTGTCGAAGTTCACGCCGACGTTCTCCTACGAGTTCAACGACGAGAGCGCCCCGGAGCGCTTCCTGCCCAGCGTCGGCTTCCCGTACGGCGCGGCGCACGCCTCGGAGATCCAGTACCTGTTCGGCGTCGCGACCCAGATCCCGGCAGCCCTCACCCCGGCCCAGCACCGGCTGGCCGCCCAGATGACGGCCTACTGGACCAGCGAGGCCAAGCGCGGCCGGCCCGCTGCGGCCGGCCAGGCGGCCTGGCCGCAGTTCACGGCCGCCACCCAGCCGGTGCTCTCCCTCAGCACCTCCGGCCCGGCGGTGGAGACTCACTTCTCGGCCGTGCATAACTGCGCTTTCTGGGCGGCCATCGCGGCGGCCGGGGCCTAGCCGGAGCCGGCCGCCGGCCAATTTCGCGGCCGATACCATTTTGGAGAAATGTCCGGGAAACAGTTGTAACACGCCGTTTGCCGGACGCAGACTGGCACGTGCGGTGCCCTGGGGCGGCCGCATTCACTGAGGGGCCATCAATATGGAGAGACCCATGCGTCAACACGCAACTGGCTGGCGGCTCCGGGGCCGCCTCGCCGCGGGGGCACTGGCCGTCGGCGCGCTGGTCGGCGGCACGACCCTCGCCGGGCTGGCCCCGGCGGGCGCCAGCACCGCATTGCGCGCCGCGCGCGGCCCGGTCGCGCAGACCCGCCTCGGCGCGGTGCGGGGCAAGACGGTCAGCGGGATCAACGAGTTCCTCGGCATTCCCTACGCGGCCCCGCCGACCGGGAAGCTGCGCTGGCACGCGCCCGAGCGCGCGGCGCGCTGGCGGGCCGTCCGGGACGCCACGGCGTTCGGCGCGCACTGCCCGCAGCCGGGCTCGGCGGCCGGAACGTCGGAGAACTGCCTGTTCCTGAACGTGTTCACCAAGCCCGGCGCGATCCGGGCCGGGCGGCCGGTCATGGTCTGGATCCACGGCGGCGCCCTGGTCAGCGGCGCGAGCGACTCCTACAACCCGGCCTCGCTGGTCCGCGACGGCGTCACCGTCGTCACCCTCAACTACCGTCTCGGCGCGCTCGGCTTCCTGGCCGACTCGGCGCTGGCCAGCCGGACCGGCGCCGCCGGGAACTACGGGCTGATGGACCAGCAGGCCGCACTGCGCTGGGTCAAGGCCAACATCAGCCGGTTCGGCGGCAACCCGCGCAACGTGACCCTGTTCGGCGAGTCGGCGGGCGGCCTCAGCACGCTGTCGCAGCTCGTCTCGCCGGGCTCGGCCGGGCTGTTCCAGCGGGCCATCATCGAGAGCGGCTCCTACAACCAGACCCAGGCGTCGCTGGCCAGCGCCGAGGCGAGCGGCGCGACGTTCGCGGCGAAGGTGGGCTGCGCCAGCCAGCCCAGCAGCTCGGCCACCGCCGCGTGCCTGCGCGCCGTCCCGGTCGCCACCCTGGTGGCCGACCAGAACGGGGGCGCGGGCGGGTACACCCCCAACCTCGACGGCCTGGTCCTGAAGCAGTCGATCGTGACCGCGCTGCGGACGGGCCAGTTCCACCGGGTGCCGGTCGTCATGGGCACCAACCACGACGAGTGGCGGCTGTTCGTGGCGCTGGCCCAGCTGGAGGGCGTCCCGGCCGTGACCGCGGCCAACTACCAGGCGCAGATCCAGGGCACCCTGGGCGTCTCCGCGGCCGTGGCCGCGCAGATCGCGGCGCAGTACCCGGTGGCCAGCTTCCCGAGCGCGCCGGTCGCCATCGGCGCGGTCGGCACCGACGCGATCTTCGCCTGCAACTCCCTGAACGACGTGTCGCTCATGTCGAAGTTCACGCGCACGTTCTCCTACGAGTTCAACGACCAGAACGCGCCGCAGGTGGGCTTCCCGAACGTCGGGTTCCCGCTCGGGGCCGATCACGCCTCGGAGCTGCAGTACGTGTTCGACCCGTTCCCGCCGGCCACGTCCGCGCTGTCGCCCGCGCAGCGGGTCCTGTCGGCGCAGATGAAGGCGTACTGGACGAGCCAGGCCAAGCGCGGCTTCCCGGAGACGGCGGGCCAGCCCCTCTGGCCGCTGTTCAACGCCGGCACCCAGCGCATGCTGAGCCTGGATGAGCCCCGTCCCGCGGTGGAGACCAACTTCGCCGCCGAGCACCACTGCGCTTTCTGGGCGGGCATCGCGGCGCAGGCCGGCGTTACGAACTAAAGGGCCGCTGCTGGCTGAGGCAGCCGCGCGCTAAGGCCGCCGCCAGCGGAGCGGACAGCGGGGCGGCCCGGGGAGATCCCCGGGCCGCCCCGCTCGCGTATCCGGTCCGCCATTCGCTGGCCAAATCCGGCCCCCCGGCGGAGCGGCACCGACTATGGCCAGCAGCCTGCTCCCGGCCGTTAACATTCCGGAGATATCCCGGCAAACTCGTTGACACACGCGGCCCGCGAGAAATGCTGCAAGCAGGCGTTCGCCAGGCGCCTTTCGGCAACCAGCACGTCGAGAAAGGCTAGCTCACCGATGCAATACCGCCGTTTCATGATCGGAATCGCGGCGCCGCTGATGGCCGTGTCCGCGGTCTGGGCCGCGGGCGGCGGCGCTGCCGCCGCCGCCACGGCTGCCGCCCGGCCCGCCGCCGTCCATGCCGCCGCCCCCGCCGCCGCGGTCAAGCCGGCGGTCACGCCGTCGGGCGGCCCGGCGCTCGGGCCGAACGTCTACATCTTCACGCCGGACATGCCGCAGAGCCAGATCCAGGCCACGGTCGACGCCATCGCCGCCCAGCAGGTCCCGAACCAGTTCGGCACCCAGCGCTACGCGCTGCTGTTCGAGCCCGGCACCTACGGCTCGGCCGCCGACCCGCTGATGTTCCAGGTCGGCTACTACACCGAGGTCGCGGGCCTGGGCGCCGAGCCCGGCGACGTGACCATCAACGGCTCGGTCGACGTGTACAACCAGTGCTTCCCGACGACCGACGGCAGCACCAACTGCATCGCCCTGGACAACTTCTGGCGCTCGCTGTCCAACCTGACCATCAACGTCGCGGGCGGCACCGGCTGCCAGACCGCGACCGAGTTCTGGGCCGTCTCCCAGGCCGCGCCGATGCGCCGGGTCACCGTCAACGGCCTCACGTCCCTGATGGACTACTGCTCGGCCGGGCCGCAGTTCGCCAGCGGCGGGTTCATCGCCGACTCGTCGTTCACCGGCGCGAGCATCACCAACGGCTCGCAGCAGCAGTTCATCGTGCGCAACAGCAACATCGACGGCTGGAGCAACGGCGTCTGGAACCAGGTCTTCGTCGGCGACCCCGGTGCCCCGCCCCAGAGCTTCTCCGCGAACTCCGGCCTGGATGGCGGCACCGCGCCCTACACGACGGTGGCCGCCAGCCCGGTCACCCAGGAAGAGCCGTTCCTCACCGGCAGCGGCAGCGCGTTCAGCGTCTTCGTGCCGGCGCTGCGCCATGACTCGTCCGGTCCCTCCTGGTCGGGCGGTGCCGAGGCGGGCACGTCCGTCAGCCTCAGCAAGTTCCTCATCGCCAGCCCGAGCACGTCCGTCCTGGCCATCGACGCCGCGCTGGCCCTGGGCCGCGACCTCATTCTCACCCCCGGCGTGTACCACCTGAACGCGCCGATCCTGGTCACCCGGCCCGGCACCATCGTGCTCGGCCTCGGCTTCCCGACGCTCGTGCCGAGCCACGGCACGGCCGCGATGCAGGTGCTGGCCCCGACCGGGGTCAAGCTCTCCGGGATGATCTTCGACGCCGGCCCGCGCAACTCGCCCGTGCTGCTCCAGGTCGGGGTGCCCGGCTCGGGCATCCTGGGTAACCCGGCGCAGCCCAGCCTCGTCCAGGACGTGTTCTTCCGCATCGGGGGAGCCACGGCCGGGTCGGCCACCAACAGCCTGGTGGTCAACAGCTCCGACGTCATCCTCGACAACATCTGGGCCTGGCGCGCCGACCATGGCGCGGGAGTGGGCTGGACCGCCAACACGGCCAGCACCGGGGTCACCGTCAACGGCAGCAACGTGACCGCCTACGGCCTGGCCGTCGAGCATTATCAGAAGAACGAGGTCGTCTGGGCCGGCCAGCACGGCACCGATTTCTTCTATCAGAATGAGATGCCCTACGACGCGCCCAGCCAGGCGGACTGGATGTCGGGCCCGAGCACGGACGGCTACCCGTCGTTCGTGGTCGCCCCCGGCGTCAAGAGCTTCGCCGGGTACGGCATGGGCAGCTACTCGTTCTTCGACCTGGGCGTGCCGATCGAGTCGGCCACGGCCTTCCTGGTGCCGAACACGCCGGGCGTCCAGCTGCATGACATCTTCACCCGGTTCCTCAACGGCTCGGGCAGCATCGACTCCGTGGTGAACGGCACGGGCGCGCCGGTCACCACGGCCAACCCGGGCCCGAGCGACGTGGTCAGCTTCCCGTAGTCGTCCCGGCCTCGACCGCCGCCGCCGTCCGCGCGGGCCTGCCCGCAGCGCCGAGGTTCCGCCAGCTCCGCTGGCTGAGCCCGGCGAGGATGGCGGCGACGGTGAGGCCGGCCGCGATCGGGAAGAACGGGGCCGGGCCGAGGTCGCGGACCACCACGGCGCCGAGGGCGACCGAGACCGGGAAGACGCCGAAGCTGGCCAGCATCAGCATGCCCATGAGCCGGCCCAGCAGCTCCGGCGGCGCCCAGCGCTGGAACAGCGTGATCATCACGATGTTCCCGACGCCGTTCAGGAAGCCGAAGGCGGCCAGGGCGGCGCTGTCGGCCAGGAGGCCGCCGAGGTAGGGCGCGGCGGCGAGGAACACGGCCTCCCCGATGAAGGCGGCCGAGCCCGCGATAGCGGGACGCCGCACGCGGCGCAGCCAGCCGGCCGCGAGCGTGCCGAGCAGCCCGCCGCCCGCGAACGCGGCCACCATGCCGCCGTAACCGCCGGCCCCGGCATGCAGCGGCCCGTGCGCGAGCGCGGGCATCGCGACCTCGCCCGTCCCGCCCGAGCCCAGGTTCGCGGCCACGGTGACCAGCAGGATGACCTGCAGGATCCGCTCCGAGCGCAGCATGGAGCGCAGCGTCGGCCCGGAGGTGGCGGCCGGTCCGGCTTCGCTGGCCGGCGCTGGCGCCAGCGAAGGCCCGGCGGCTTTCTCGGCGGTGCGAACGCCGACCAGCGTCACGGCCGAGATGGCGAAGGTCGCGGCGTCGAGCGCCAGCGCGGGTGCCGGGCCGAGGACGGCCACCAGGGCGCCGCCGAGGGCGGGCCCGGCGAGCATGGCGAGCTGGTTTCCGGCCGCCGACAGCGCGTTGCCCGCCTGCAGGTCCGCATCGGGGAGCAGCGCCGGGATGATCGAGTAGGAGCCGGGCAGGAAGAATCCCTCGCCGGCGCCGAGTACCACGGCGATGGGGATCAGGACGGCCGCCCGGGCCGGCCCGGCCGCGGCGGCCACCGCCATCGCGGCGACGGCGACCACGCGCACGGCGTCGGACGTCATCATGACCGTCCAGGGCCGCCACCGGTCGCTGGCCTGGCCGCCGAAGATGAGTGCCACCGTGCGCGGGATGCCGTACGCGGCCAGCACCGTGCCGAGCAGCAGCGCGCCCCCGTGGGTGGCGAGCACGTACCAGGGCAGGGCGATCGCGTAGCAGGCATCCCCGATGTTGGAGGCGAACTGGCCCGCGGCGAGGCGCCGGAAGCCGCGATGACGCAGCGGCGTGAGGCTGCGGATCACGACGCGGCCCCCTCGCTCCCGTCACCCGCCCCGCCCGCGCCCTTGTCACTGTCGCCGGCGGCCGGGAGCCTGATCGGGTAGGCCAGCACCATCATCTCCACGGGCACCGACCCGGCCGGCCGGCGGCCCGGGTCGGTGATGCGGTCCATGAAGCGCGGCAGGAGCAGGCGGTCCAGTTCCTCGCTGAGCTGCGCCAGCTCCTCGGCGGTGAGGTAGAAGAGGATCTGGCTGTCCGGGGCAGCCTCCCGCCAGGCCGGCGGAAAGGCGTGGCGGGCCTCCAGCCAGGCCTGGTACCGGGCGAACTGGCGCTCGCGGAACATGTGGGCCACGGCGTTCGTGGCGAGCTGGACCTCGGGATCTTCCGGGCTGCTCGTGAGGGACATGCCGACCGAGGTCATCTTCCAGGGCCGTGACCGGCCCTTCCCGCCGCCCGCCTCCTCGACGAATCCGTACTTGGCCAGCTGGCGAAGGTGGAACGAGCAGGTGGTCGGCGACTCGCCGATGCCCTCGGCCGCTTCGGTCGCCGTCATCGGGCCGTTGATCGTCAGCTCCTCGATGAGGGCGATCCGCACCGGATGAGCCAGCGCGCGGAGCGTCCGGACGTCCGTGATCTCCCGCAGCTCTGGCGCCGCAGCCGGGTCGGGAGCGGGCGCGCCGTCCGGCGCCTGGCCAGCGCCAGGATCCTGAGGAGTCATCTCTCAATAGTTATCTCTCGAGAGATGACTGTCAAGAGGTAGCTCTCGAGAGATGTCCTTCGAGGAGCCGACTGAAGACCCACGGTCGGCGCGCGGTGCTGCGGTGGCCCAGGAGGCGCATGGGGGAGCGGGCCAGGGGAGTCCGGGACCTCGCCGCCGCCCGACGGGGTCCTGGACCGGCCTGGCCTCCGTCCCACCAGTCCCACTGGTCACGGGGGCCGTCGGCCTCGGGCTGCGGGACGCTGACGGCCGTCATGACGACGGCCGCGAGACGCGGCCCCGGCTAGGACGTGGCCAGGAAGTCGGCGATCAGCCCGGCCAGGTAGGAAGCGCGATCGCTCTGCACCGAGTGCCCGGACCCCTCGACGACCTCGATCCGCGCTGCGGGCTGCCGCCGCGCGAACTCGGCCTGGTCGTCGTCGTGGATGTACCACGAGTTCGCGCCGCGGACCAGCATGACCGGCACGGTCATGCCCTCCAGGTCATCCCACAGCGCGGCCAGGCTGTCCGGGCCCGCGCCGCCGTCCCGGCCCGCACCGTTGCCCGCTCCCGTGCCGCCCGCTCCCGTGCCCGCACCGCCCGTGCCGCCCGCGCCCGGCGCCGGCGGGCGGCGGGCGTCATAGCGCCAGCCCCAGCGGCCGTCGGCGAGCTGCCGGGAGTTGTGCAGCACCCCCGGCCGCAGGGACTCGGCTGGACGCCCGGGCTGCGTCGCGGCCGCCGCGGCCAGCATCGACTCGAACGAGTCGAACGTGGGCGGCCCGCTGACCAGGGCGACGGCGCCGCGCTGGGCCGTGGTCAGGCCGCGCACGTGGCGGCCCACGCCCGGCGTGATGTCGACGATGACGGCCCGCGGGATCAGCTCGGGCTGCTGCGCCGCCAGGGCGATCAGGGTCAGCCCGCCGAGCGACATGCCGACCACGAGCCGCGGCGCTGGGGCCAGCTGGGCCATGGCCGCGGCCACGGCTGCGGCATTGGTCCAGGGCCGGTAGTCCGCGTCGTCCCGCCAGTCCGAGTGACCGTGCCCGGGCAGGTCGAGCGCGACCAGCGGGCGGCCCAGGGCCATGGCCACCGAGTCCCAGGTGTGGGCGTTCTGGCCGATGCCGTGCAGCAGCACGATCTCGGGCGGCGCCGCGCCCCACACCAGGGCGGACAGGCGCCGGCCGCCCGCCACGGTGACCGTGCGCCGGGTTACCGGGGGCGGCCCGGTCCAGGAGATGCCCTCGTGCCGGGCGTAGGACTCCAGGAAGCCGAACTCGTTGTAGTGCGGTGCCGCGAAGTCGTCCAACAGCCGTCTTTCTCGCAGGCGAACAGGACAGGGATCGGGCTCAGGCCAGCCGCGGCTCCTTGGGCAGGCCGAGCACCCGCTCGCCGATGATATTCCGCTGGATCTCGTTCGAGCCGGCGTAGATGGTCCCGGCCCGGGCCGCCAGGAACACGTCCTGCCAGTGGTCGGTCGGGTAGTTCCCGCCCGCGGGCCGCAGCAGCGCCTCGGAACCCTCGATGCCGACCGCGATCTCGCCGGCCCGGCGCCAGTACTCGCTCCAGAACAGCTTGACCAGCGACGCCTCCGGCCCGGGCTGCTTGCCCGCGGCCAGCTGGGCCAGCGTCCGCAGCCCGCTGTACTTCATCAGCTGGACCTGGGTGTAGGCCCAGGCCAGCTGCTGGCGGACCAGCGGGTCGGCGGTCTTTCCGTGCTTGCGCGCGGTCTCGACCAGCTCCCAGTACTCCTTCTCGAAGCCGAGGTACTGCACGGTGGCCGAGGAGCCGCGCTCGTACCCGAGCGTGGTCATAGCCACCCGCCAGCCGTCGCCCAGGGCGCCGATCACGTTGAACAGCGGCGCCCGGACCCCGTCGAAGAAGTCCTCGGCGAACTCCGCGGAACCGGAGATCTGCCGGATCGGGCGGACGGTCACGGCCGGGTCGGTGAAGTCGAACAGCACGTACGACAGGCCGGCGTGCTTGGGCACGGTCGGGTCGGTCCGGCACAGGGCGAACATCATGTTGGCGTCCTCGGCGCCCGAGGTCCACACCTTCTGCCCGGTGATGACGATCTCGTCGCCGTCGACCACGCCGCGGGTGTCCACCGCGGCCAGGTCCGAGCCGTGGTCGGGCTCGGAGAAGCCCTGGCAGTAGACGTGCTCGCCGGACAGGATCTTCGGCAGGAACGCGGCCTTCTGCTCAGGAGTACCGTGCGCGATGACGGCTGGCCCGACCAGGCTCTCGCCCGCGCCGCGGGTGACCCGGGGCAGCCCGGCCCGCTGCAGTTCCTCGTTGAGCACCGAGACGCGGACCGGGTCCAGGCCCTGCCCGCCGTACTCCTGCGGCCACTCCGGGCAGACCAGCCGCCGGGCGACCAGCCTGGCCTCCCACTGCGCGTAGGCCGGGTGCCTGGTCGCGGCCAGCCGCACCATGCTGTCGTGCCCCGCGAACACCGTGTGCCCGCTCCAGTCGTACACCCCGGCGAGTTCCTCCGGCGCCTCCGCCGCGATCCACTCGCGCAGTTCCGCGCGGAACTGGTCAACCTCTGGCCCCAGGTCAAGTTCCATGCTCAGTCTCCTCTTGGCATCCGCGAATGCCGCCTTCCAAGATCGGAACCCGTGCCCGGGCCCCGTGTCAAGACCAGCGCGCCTCAGCCCCGGGACGGCAGCGCGACCACCGCCCGGCCGGGCGCGGTCTTCTCGTCCTTCTGGTTCAGGACGTTGACCTCGAGGACGACGAGGTTCTCCCCGTTCTCCTG
>Ga0193726_1002309_pt1 | contig 13171 bp, 12 predicted proteins | sample H2c1metaG_FD_144928 | JGI IMG/M metagenome (GOLD analysis project Ga0193726, IMG submission 144928) | Soil microbial communities from a riparian zone of the East river system, Colorado, United States - H2c1 | ecosystem: Environmental > Terrestrial > Soil > Riparian zone | place: USA: East River... | reverse complement strand
GACGGCATCGACATCAAGAAGTACAAGGACGCCGACGGGCATCCGTTGGACGGCATTCCTTTCCATCCGTATTACACGGTGAAGGATTTGCTGGGGACCGCCGGATTCCTGCTGATTTTCGCCGCGGTCATTTTCTTCGCGCCGAATTTCTTCGGCTTATTCCTGGAATCGCCGAATTTCGAGATGGCCAATCCGCTGCAAACGCCGCCCGACATCACACCGGTGTGGTACTTCACGCCGTTCTACGCCATGTTGCGCGCCATTCCGTCCGCCTTCGGCACGCAGGTGTGGGGCGTCATGGTGATGGGCGCCGCCGTGCTGATCCTGTTCTTTGCGCCATGGCTGGATAAGTCGCCGGTGCGATCGATACGCTACAAGGGTCCGATCTACAAGGTGATGCTGGCGCTTTTTGCCATCTCCTTCGTGTGCCTGGCGGTGTGCGGCATGAAACCGCCCTCGGGCATCTATCCGATTCTGGCGCGCATCTGCACCGCCGTTTACTTTGCATTCTTTGTGTTAATGCCCTGGTACACGAAATTCGACAGCGTGAAGCCGGAGCCGGAAAGGGTCACGGAACATGCTTAAAGCCACCGCTTTGGTCGCCTTGGGACTTCTCTGCGCCGGCAGCGCGCTGGCCGAGGAAGGGGAAATCGCGCTGCTGCACGCCGACACGGACATCAAGAACACCGCGTCTCTGCAGCGCGGCGCGCGCAATTTCATGAACGATTGTTCGGGCTGCCATTCGCTCAAGTACCTGCGCTACAACCGCTTGGGCACGGACCTTAAGATCCCGGAATCCGAGCTTTCCAAAAATCTGATTTTCACGTCAGCGAAATCCTTCGAGGAGATCAACACCGGCATGTCCGCGGACTCCGCCGACTGGTTCGGCAAGCAGCCTCCGGATCTCACCTTGATGGCGCGGGAGCGGGGCACGGACTACCTGTATTCGTACTTGCACGGTTTTTACGCCGATAAAACCCGGCCGTGGGGCGTGAATAATCTTTATCTGCCCGGCACAGCGATGCCGCACATCCTGTATTACCGTCAGGGTTTGCAAAAGCCGGAGTACAAAAACGAGAAAGATCCGCAGGGCAACGCCAAAATGGTGCTTGCCGGAGTTGCGCCAATGATCCCGGGATCCATGAAGCCGGAGGAGTATGATCAATACGTCCGGGACATCGTGAATTTCCTGGACTATGCCGCAGAGCCCATCAAGGCAACGCGAGAATCGATGGGCATATTCGTGATGCTGTTTTTGCTGGTGTTCTTTATTTTCGCGTACTTGCTGAAGAAAGAATATTGGAAGGACGTCCACTGACTCGAGCGGGCGTTGGTCCCGTGACAATCGCTAGGAGGTCGGGTTAGTGGCACGTCGTTCGGTGATGACCCTGTTTTCAGCACCGGCGGACCCGTGGAGTCATCGGACCCGCCTGGTTTTGGCCGAGAAGGGCATCGCCATTGAGCTGGTCAATGTCGATCCGAATGCACTGCCCGAGGATTTGATCGACCTCAATCCCTATCACAGCGTGCCCACGCTGGTGGATCGAGACCTGGTGCTGTACGACTCGCGCGTCATCATCGAATACTTGGACGAACGCTTCCCGCATCCGCCGCTGATGCCCATCGATCCGGTCACCCGCGCGCAGTTTCGGGTCGCGTTGTACCGCGTCGAGCGCGACTGGTACGCGCTGGCGCACGACATCGAGCTCGATCCGGCCAGCAAGACGGCGGAACACAGCCGCAAGGTGTTAGGCGAGGCGATTTGCGCCAGCGCGGAAGTGTTCAAAGCCAAGCCATTTTTCTTGAGCGACGAATTTTCGCTGGTGGATGCCAGCATTGCGCCGATCTTGTGGCGGCTGCGGGTCTATGGCATCGAACTGCCGGCGCAGGCGCAGCCGATCACCAAGTATATGAACTCGATTTTCGCGCGCTCCACATTCCGCGCCTGCTTGAGCGAGGCGGAAAGGGAAATGCGCCATTGAAACCGCGGCGTCCATACCTGCTGCGCGCGCTGCACGAATGGATTTCAGACAGCGGTGAAACGCCGCACATCGTGGTGGACGCGGCCGCCGAGGGCGTGACCGTGCCGCGGCAGTATGTGAAGGACGGCAAAATCGTCCTGAATGTCAGTTTCTCCGCGACCCAGATGCTCAAGTTGGGCAATGACTTCGTCAGCTTCGAGGCGCGCTTCGGCGGCGTGGGATTCGCCGTGCAGGTTCCGGTGCGCGCCATCCTGGGGATTTACGCGCGCGAGACCGGGCAGGGCATGATTTTCCCCGAGGGAGACGCGGACCCGGATCCTAGCGACACTCCGCCGGCCAGCCCGAGTGCCGGCAAGTCCGGCGCCGCCGCGCCGAAGCGGCCGAAGCTGCAAGTCGTCAAGTAGGCCTTCAAGAGGCGCGAAAGGCGTCCTTGATCCAATCGACGCGGTGCGCGCCGTCCGGAAGTCCCGCGATCGCCAGCACATCGAAACGAATCGGCAGATCGCGCCAGCGCGGCTCACGGCGCGAGAAGAAGCGGGTGGCGCGGATGATCTTGCGCTGCTTCGCGAAAGTGACGGAGGCCGGCGCGCCACCGAACTGCGAACTGCCGCGTTGGCGCACTTCGACGATGGCGAGCACATCGCCGTCGAGGCATACCAAGTCAAGTTCGCCCGCCTTGCAACGCAGGTTGGTGCTCAAGATTTTGAGTCCGCGCACTTCAAGATAGCGCGCCGCCAGCTGCTCGGCGGCCAGGCCGCGTTGCAAATGCGCATTGCTCATGCGGCATCATGCCGCCGCGCGCCACATGGCGCAGCGGCAATATCCGCTGCGTTCGCCGAGATTCAGCTCTTGGAGATTTTCCAGGTGCCGCCGGCGAGCGCCGGGCTCGACGGCTGATTCTTCGCGCCGAGCGACCAATCGCCGTCGCCGCCTTTCGCGCCGAAGGTGCCTTTCATGTTGATTTCGGATTGCCCATCCGGCGGCTCGTACGCTGCCGTGAACTTGTCGCCCGCGAATGCGGCGTTCTTCAAGGGGGCGCTGTAGTCGGACCCGCCGCCGCCGTCTTGGGTGACTGCAATGGAGCCGGTGAGTTTGCCGTCGCTGCCTTTCTGCAGCGTCAGTTGAAAATGTCCCGACGAATTATCGGCGCCGGCCCAAGTTCCCGACCAGGTGCCCAAGTATTGATCGCCATCGGCGGCCAATGCCGGCGCGACGGCGGCGCCAAGACAGACGCTCGCGAGCAGCAGCCAGAACGTTATTTTAATTGCTTGAATGCGCATGCGGTTTCTCCGAGTCGTAGATGTCCACGCCGCCCAGCCAGGTCTTGAGAATATGCGTGTCGCGAATGGCGGCCGGCGCGATATTAAGCACGTCCTGGCTCAAAAGCACCATGTCGGCCAACTTGCCGGGTTCGATCGAGCCCTTGTCGCGCTCCTGGAATTCCGCGTAAGCCGATCCCATGGTGTAAGTCGCAATGGCTTCTTGGATGGAAAGCCTTTGCTCGGGAAACCAACCTTGAGGATTCTTGCCGTCGAGGGTTGCGCGCGTGACCGCCGCATACAGCGTCAAGATCGGATCGAGAGGCGCCACCGGCCAATCGGTGCCGAACGCCAGACGAACCCCGTGCTCGAGGAATGTGCGATAGGCGTGCATGCGGGAGGCACGCTCGTGGCCTATGCGCACCTCGGCCCAGCGTCCATCGTCGATTGCCTGGTAGGGCTGTACCGAGGCGATGACATGCAGTTGCGCGTAGCGATCAAAATCCGACGGCGAGAGGTGCTGCGAGTGCTCGATGCGCCAGCGCCGGTCGCGAGGGCCGTCATTCTTCTCGACCGCCTGGTATAGGTCCAGCACGGTTTTGACGGCGGCATCGCCGATGGCATGCGTGCACACTTGCAGGTTGGCCGCGTCGGCGCGCGCCAGACGCTGCCCGGCTTTGATCAGCGGCAGCATGTCGGAGAACAACAAGCCGCGATTGCCCGGCTCGTCCGCATAGGGCTGGATGAAATAGGCGGTGCGCGAGCCCAATGAGCCGTCGGCGAACATTTTCAAGGCGCCAATCCGCAAAGACGGTGCGCCGAAGGCGTGGCCCAACCCCAGCTGCGCCTGGTCTTCGACCTTGGCTATGAGTGGGGCGCCATAGACGCGCACGGTGAGTTTGTTCTCGTCGAGCAGCTGCGAGTACACGGCCAGATCGCCGTAGTCCAGGGACATGTCTTGGACGCTGGTCACGCCGCGCGACGCGGCCTCCTGCATGGCGCGCTCGATGGCGCGGCGCCTTTGCGCGGCATCGAGAGGGGGTACCACGCGCTGCAGGAGCTCGATGGCAGCGTCTTTGAGGGCGCCGGTGGGCTGACCCGCGGCGTCGCGCACGATCAGGCCGCCGGGCGGATCCGGCGACTTGGAAGTGATGCCGGCGAGCGCCAATGCCTTGGAATTCGCCAGCACCATGTGGCCGTCGTAGCGGTCAAGAACCAGCGGATTGTCGGGCGTGGCCGCATCGATATCCTGACGCGTCGGCAATTTGGCGGGCGACCACTTGGTCTCATCCCAATTGCCATTGCGAATCCATTCGCCCTTGGGCGCATGCGCGGCGTAGTCGGCGATTTTTTGCACGAACTCCTTGAGGCTGGTGACATCGGTGAGCTGCACCGCGCTCAAGCCCGCGCCGCCGTCGGAGAAGTGCACGTGCGCGTCGTTGAATCCCGGCAGCAGCCGGTTGCCCTTGGCATCTACGACGAGCGTATGGGGGCCCTGCCAGCGCATGACCGCAGCCTCGGAACCTACCGCGACAAAGCGGCCGTTGAGCACGGCGAGCGCCTCGGCCTGGGGCTGCTTCGGGTTCACGGTCCAAATATGCGCGTTGTGGACGATGAGATCGGCCTGCGCCAAGGCTAGAGGGGGAAAGGCCAGCGCCGCGGCAATCAATAGAGATCTAAAGGACACCGGGCACTCCGCCTTTTATCTGCGCCCAGTCGAGATCGCGGCGAATCTTGTTTTGCTGGTCCAAGTGCAATTTGCCGGTCACGCCCGCGATCTCGCTGGCGGCTGCCGGGCTGGCGGAGCGCAGGCCGGGGACCAGCCGATACGCATCGAATCCAAAGGCGTAGAGGCGGTCGCGGCGCGCAGTGCGGGCGGGCCACGCGCCACGCACGCCGTCGCGAATCGGGGCAGTGGCCGGATCGTTGGAGATCATCCAGGGCATGTCGGGAAAAAACATGCCGTCGATGTCTGCGTTGGCGCTGGGATCGGGCTCGAAGCTATCCGAGGTGGAGTACACCGGCACATCGCCGGAATAGTTGTATTTCAGCTGCGGCAGGATTTGGCGCGCGGTGCCGGCGCTGCTCGAGGCCACGAAAATGAAGGCGGCATCGCTGCGATGCGTGGGCGGTTCCGGCTTCTCGCCCTTTTCAACCTTGGTGACTTTCAATTGCATCACCGACTTGATGACGTCGGAGAAGTCCACTTGCGAAGCATCGTAGCGCCCGCTTTCGAGCACGTTGCCGCCGAGACTCTTCAGCTCGTCGGCGAAAGCCGCCGCGACCCGCGCGCCCCATTCGCCCGACGGCACGATGGCGACGCCGTTCAAGTGTCCGTCGGCGACCACGCGGCGCGCCACCATGCGTGCTTCGTCCTCCGGCAGCAGCGCAAACTGGAAGAAGCTCTTCGGCGGCACCACGGCATCGCCGAGGAAGTTGAGCGCCAGCACCGGCGTGCGGCCGCCGGTCAACGGTGCAACCGCCGCGACCTCGTCCTTGAACAAGGGACCCACGACGAATCCCGCGCCGTCGGTAAGCGCGCGATTGTAGGCGCCGCCCACGGTTTCAGAAGCGACGTCGTAGATTTTCAATTTAGGCCGGGTGGCGGCATTTTGCTGCAGGTATGCGGCGATGAAGCCGTCGCGAACCGCGACGCCGAACGCTTCGCTGCGTCCCGACAAGGGCAGGAGCAGCGCAATTTGATTCGGATATTCGGTCGCCACGGCAATCTGCGCCTGCGCCGTCGGCAGAATCGTGGTGTTGGCGGGGTGCTGGGGAAATTGGCGTTTCCAGGCATCCAACGCCGCTGCGGCGCGCGCGGGATTGCGTTCCACCTCCACGGCGATGGGCCCCAAGTCGAGCCAACCGGCGACGATGGGGTCGCTCTTGGGCGGAGGCTTCATCGGCGCGCCGCGTTCGGCGGCGGTGCGCACGCGGCTGAGCAGCTCGTCGCGATTCGCGCGCAGCGCCGCAGGATCGGTCAGGAAACGCTCGCGTTCCACCAATGCGCGAGTGCCCTCGATCGGATGGCCGGTGAGAAATGCGCTGCGGCCGCGCAGCCAATAGTAGTTCTGCGCCTGTTCGGGCGAGGTCGGCACCGGTATTTGATCGAGCTCGCGGATGGCGCGAGTGGGATCGTTCTCGGCATAGGCAATTTCGGCAGCAACCAAGGCACGCGGGGTCGCGAGCTTGGTGCGCGCCTCCGGCGAGACCTGAGCGAGCGCCTGCTTGGCAGCGGCAACATTGCCGGCGGCGACCCATTGTTCGGCGCTCAACAACTGGTAGTTGTCGTTCTCGGCGGGCAACTGCAGCGCCAAGTCGGCGTAAAGCTTCGCAGCCTCGGCGTGCTTGCCGTCATGGCCGAGGCGCGCGGCATGCTCTTGTTTGTCGGTGACGGTTTCCGTGGGCTTGATGAGGCTGCAGGCAGCCGCGATCAACGACAGCATCAGTACCGCATATCGCGCCAGCCGTGGACGTCGAGAGATCGCTGCCATACCCTTGCGCTCCTGAATCTTCGAACAGAGGCGCGATTATAGTGGCCAAGCTCTATGTAGTCGCTACACCGATCGGCAATTTGAGCGATTTGAGCGCTCGGGCACGCGACACATTGGCGCAAAGCGATTTGATCGCGGCGGAAGACACGCGCCACACGGGAGTACTGCTCAAGCATTTTGGGATCGGCACGCCGCAGCTGTCGCTGCACGATCACAACGAGGCGGCGCGGGCCGTTGAAATAATTGCATTGTTGCGCGCGGGCAAGTCGGTGTCGCTGGTGAGCGATGCCGGCACGCCGGCAATCAGCGATCCGGGATTCGAGTTGGTGCGCGCGGTGGCCGCCGCCGGCTTCGAGATCGTCGCAGTTCCCGGGCCGTGCGCGGCGATCGCGGCGCTGTCGATCGGCGCGCTGCCGACGGATCGATTTTGTTTCGAAGGGTTTTTACCGGCGCGCGGTGCTGCGCGCCGACAGCGGCTGAAAGCACTCGAGCGTGAAGCGCGCACCTTGGTGTTCTATGAATCGCCGCACCGCGTGCGCGAGACGCTGGAGGACTGCGTCACGGCCTTCGGCGAAGGGCGCGCGGCGACGGTCGTGCGCGAAGCGACCAAGCTGCATGAAACCACTTACCGCGGCTCGCTGCTCGAGATGCTGAACAGATCGCGCGACGATGCGGATTTCTCGCGCGGCGAGATCGTTTTGCTGATCGGCGGCGCGCCGCAAACCGAGGGGGATGAGGCGGAATCCGAGTCCAAGGCGCAGCTGGACAAGGTGCTGCTGGCGCTGCTGGCTGAATTGCCGCTGAAACAGGCCGCGCATCTGGCGGCGCAGATCACCGGCGCGCGCGGCAACGAGGTCTACAAGCGGGCCCTGGTCCTCAAAGAGCAATCCGCCTCGCATTAGCGCCCGTACCTGCGTATGGTGCACGTCGGAGTCGGCCAGACAGTCGCTGTGTGCTTTTGCACATGGAGGAAAGTCCGGGCTCCACAGGGCACGGTGCCAGGTAACGCCTGGGAGGCGCGAGCCTACGGAAAGTGCAACAGAAAGATACCGCCTAAGCGCCGTGCAAACGGCGACGGTAAGGGTGAAATGGTGCGGTAAGAGCGCACCGCGCGGGTGGCAACACCAACGGCACGGCAAACCCCACCTGGAGCAAGACCAAATAGGGAAGCGGGCGGCTTAAAATACCGCTACATGTGGCCCACATGGGCTTCCGGGTAGGTCGCTTGAGCTGCGCGGTGACGCGTATGCCAGAGGAATGACTGTCCCAGACAGAACCCGGCTTATCGGCCGACTCCTTCTTACGCGCGGGGCGCGAACATTTCCCGTGGCCGAAGCGGCCACGCCCGAGAGCGCGGCCAGGGAAGCGATTCTAAAGGCCATGGGAATGCGGCTGGCCGTTAAGCCAATGGCAGCCACCCCAACTTCCACTTAGTCCCACGGAGCTACTCCGGATGGCTCTGCGCGTGCGCCCGTTATCGACTCAGCATTGGAAAAACTCAGGATTGGATCGCAAAAGGGCGGCCTTTGTAGCGGTCTTGAGCTGAATTTGCAGGATAGAAGCATGATCGTGGAAGATCGGCGAAGATCGCGACAATCGCGACCTGTAATATTTTCCAGGAAAATCTCCTAAGGGATTGATTCCTCTCAGAGCTGCAATCGCAGCGCGCCACAGCTGTACAAAATGTGACCTAAGTCACTGTCGGCACGGGTTTTTTTTACCATAAGGCGTTGACAGTGCGAGCTCGCGATCCCTATAGTGGTGGCCGGTGGGAAATTGTGGGAGAAAATGGGTTTCCAGACCCATAAAAGTATGTTCCGGGGTGCCAACAAACTAACGCTCGATGTGAAAGGCCGGCTGGTGATGCCCACCCGCTACCGAGATCGTCTGCAGGAGCGGTGCGGGGGCAATTTGGTGGTCACGGTCGATAAAGATCAGTGTTTGATGATCTACCCCCTCCCGGACTGGGAGGAGATCGAGCGAAAACTCTACAAGCTGCCCACCCTGAATCCTCAGGTGCGGGGCTTGCAGCGCCTGATGATCGGTCACGCCACGGACTTGGAACTGGACTCCCACGGTCGAATCTTGTTGCCGGCCAACCTGCGCGAGTTTGCGCAATTGACGCGCGACGCGATGTTGATCGGCCAGGGGATGCGATTCGAATTGTGGGATGAGGCGCGCTGGAACGAGCGACGTGACGAATGGCTGGCGAGTCCGGAAGGCAGCGCGGATCTGCCCACCGAACTCGACACGTTGTCGTTCTAGCCGGTCGTGCGGTGGACGAGATTGCGGGGGTTCACACGGCGGTCCTGTTACCTCAGGTGCTGGCGGCGTTGAACATACAGGCGAGCGGTACCTACATGGATACCACTTTTGGCCGGGGCGGACATGCAGGGGCGATTTTGGAGAAGCTCATCGCGAACGGCCGACTGCTCTGCCTCGATCGTGATCCAGAGGCTGTTGCGGCAGCCCGAGCGAAATACTCAGCTGATCCCCGCGTCTCGATTTTTCTCGCGCCATTCTCCTCGCTCGCGGCCTGCGCCGACGCCGTCGAGCCGGGACTCAAGTTGGACGGCATTTTGTTCGATCTCGGCGTCTCCTCACCGCAGCTCGATAACGCAGCGCGCGGCTTCAGCTTCATGCAGGACGGACCTCTCGACATGCGTATGACGAGCGGCGAGGGAATGAGCGCGGCGGATGTCGTGAACGGCGCGCCCCTGGAGGAACTGATCCGTATTTTCCGCGAATTCGGCGAGGAGCGCTTCGCGCCGCGCATCGCGCGCGCCATCGTGATGGATCGGCAGAAGAAACCCTTCGAGCGCACGCTGCAACTCGCCGAGATGATTGCGCGGGTCGCGCGCAGCACCGAGCGCCACAAGCATCCCGCGACGCGCGTGTTTCAAGCTTTGCGCATTTACGTCAACGGCGAGCTGAAAGAGTTGGAGACCGCGCTCGACAGCGCGCTCGAGCGCCTGGCGCCGGCAGGCCGGCTGGCCGTGATCAGTTTCCATTCGCTCGAAGATCGCATGGTGAAGCGTTTCATGCGCCGCCATTCGCTCGCCGACCCCATGTACGCAGGACTGCCCGACATTCCGGCGCATGCGCGGCCGAAGCTCGCGCTGGTCGGCAAGTCGATCGAAGCCGATGCCAATGAGAGCAGCCAAAATCCCCGATCGCGCAGCGCCCGACTGCGCGTTGCCGTCCGTGTAGGAGAGCTAAATTGAAAGTCCGCCGTTTGTTGCCGCTCGCTTTGCCGTTGCTGTGGTTGGCCGTGCTGGGTTCGGCGGTCCAGGTCATCTACGAACGCCACCAGGCGCGCGACATGTTCGTGCACTTGGAGAAGCTCAACTCGGAGCGCGATTCGCTCGAGATGGAATGGGGGCGCCTGCAGCTGGAGCAAAGCTACTGGTCATCGCACGCGTTCGTTGAACGCGTCGCCAACGCGAAATTGCAGATGAACCTGCCGCAGACCCGCGATGTGAGGATCGTCCGACCGTGAAATCCCGCGCCGGAGAAAACGACGCGCAAGCGAAATCTTATCGCTGGCGCTCAACGGTCGTATTGGGCCTGGTCGTGTTGTGCGCGATCGGGCTGGCGGCGCGCGCGGTGGAACTGCAGTTGCTCGACCATCAGTTTTTCGCCAAGCAGGGCGATGATCGCTCGATGCGGGTGGTGAAGATCGCCGCGCACCGCGGCGCCATCACCGACCGCAACGGTGAACCGCTGGCGGTGAGCACGCCGGTGGACAGCATTTGGGTCAACCCACAGGAGATCGACGAGAACATCGATCAACTGCCGAAGCTGGCGCGTGCGCTCAAGGAAGACCAACAGACCCTGGCGCGGCGCGTCACCAGCAATCTGGATCGCGAATTTTTGTACCTGGAGCGCCACATGCCGCCGGAGCAGGCTGCGCGCATCAAGGCATTGGGCATTCCCGGCGTCTACCTGCTGCGTGAATACCGCCGCTACTATCCGGCGGGCGAGGTGTCGGGCCATGTGGTGGGATTCACCACGGTCGATGACAAGGGCCAGGAAGGACTGGAGCTTGGCTTCGATCAATTGCTGAACGGCGAGGACGGCGCGAAACGCGTCATTCAGGATTCCTACGGCCGTTATGTCGAAAACGTCGAGAGCATTCGCGCGCCGCGGCCGGGCCGCGACCTGGTCACCAGCATCGATCTGCGCATTCAGTACCTGGCATATCGCGAGCTGAAGGCGGCGATGCAGGAATACCGGGCGCGCGCGGGCTCGGTGATCGTGATCGATGTGGAGACCGGCGAAGTGCTGGCGATGGTGAATCAACCTTCGTACAACCCGAATGACCGCGAACAATTGAAGGCAGGCCTGTACCGCAATCGCGCCGCCACGGACATCTTCGAACCCGGCTCGAGCATCAAGCCTTTCATCATGGCCGCGGCGCTGGCTTCCGGGCAGTACCGTCCCGACAGCGTGGTCGACACGTCGCCCGGATTTTTGAAAGTCGGCGCCAAGGTGCTCGAGGATGAACACAACTTCGGCTCCATCGATCTGGCGACGATCCTGGCCAAGTCGAGCAATGTGGGCACGGCGAAAGTGGCGCTGTCGCTGCAGCCCGAACAGATTTGGAGCACCTTGACCGGTTTGGGCTTTGGTCAGGTGAGCGGCAGCAGCTTTCCCGGTGAATCGGCCGGCATGTTGAGCAACTACGCGCATTGGCGGCCGATCGGCATTGCCACGCTGTCGCATGGATACGGCCTCTCGGTCACGCCGCTGCAATTGGCGCATGCCTACGCAACCATCGGCGCAGGCGGTATCAAGCGGCCGATTTCCTTCGAAAAGATTTCGGGCCCGGTCGCCGGAGAACGGGTCATGGATCCCAAGGTGGCGCGCGAGCTGGTGGGATTGATGGAGCAAGTGGTCGAGAAGGGCGGCACCGCCACGCGCGCTTCACTCGTCGGCTACAAGGTATCCGGAAAGACCGGCACCGCGTTCAAGTCAATCGCGGGCGGCTATTCCACCGACCGGATCATGGCGGTATTCGCGGGCCTGGTGCCGGCGTCGCACCCGAAGCTGGCCACGGTGGTGGTGATCGACGAGCCGAGCCGCGACATGCACGAGGTCAGCATCCTCGCGCAGGGCGGCACGGTGGCGGCGCCGGTATTCGCGAGCGTGATGTCCGGCGCGCTGCGCTTGATGGACATTGCGCCCGATGATTTGCAGAACGTGCCCGCGGCGGCGCTGGTGCAGGCGGACGCGAATCCATGAGTGCCGCACCGAAATGAGCACCGCATTGAACTGGCTGCTGGACGGCATCGCGAAAATTCCCGCCTCGGAAGCGCGCGTCTCGGATCTGACGCTGGACAGCCGCCAGGCGCGAGCCGGCAGTCTATTTTTCGCGTTGCCGGGATTAAAGGAACATGGCTTGAAGTTCGCAGCCGACGCGGCCGCGCGCGGCGCGAGCGTGGTGTTGTGGGAGGGTGAGCTGAAGCCCACAGGCTTGCCGCCGGGTGTTTTCAGCGCGGCGGTGCCGAATCTGAAAACTTTGGTGGGCCGGATCGCGGACCGTTTTTTCAACTGGCCTTCTTCGCAACTACGCATCACGGGAATCACCGGCACCAACGGCAAGACCACTTGCGCGTACCTGCTGGCGCAGTGTCTGGAGCAGTTGGGCAATTCCGCGGCCTACATGGGCACGATTGGTTGGGGGCGGCCCTCTGAGCTCGCGGAGCCTACCCACACCACTCCGGACGCAGTGACGGTGCACCGCACGCTGGCGCAATTGCGCAGCTCCGGCGTGCGCGAAGTTGCGATGGAAGTTTCCTCGCATGCACTCGATCAGAGCCGCGTCGACGGCGTGCGCTTTCACGTCGCGGCGTTCACCAATTTGACGCGCGATCACTTGGACTATCACGGCAGCATGCAGGCCTACGGCGAAGCCAAGGCCAAGCTGTTCCGGTCGCCGGACCTGAAGCACATCGTGCTCAATATCGGCGATGAATTCGGCCGCGCGCTCGCCCGGGACTACGCCGGCAGCGCGTCGTTGATTGCGGTGTGGGTCGGCGCCGGCGATTCGGGCTGGCTTGCGGACCGCGCGCTGCGCGCGACCCAGGTGCGCATGGAGGCGCGCGGCATTGCGATCGATTTGGACGGCAGTTTCGGCAAGCTCACGGTGAAGACCCAATTGATGGGGCGCTTCAACGCCGAGAACTCCCTGGTGGTGATTGCCTGCCTGTTGTCGCTGGGCGTGCCGCTCAGCGAAGCGGCGAAGGCGTTGGCCGAGTGCAAGCCGGCGCCGGGCCGCATGGAAGTCGTCAAGACCGATGCGCACGGTAAAGCGGCGGCCGACAAACCAACCGTGGTGGTCGACTATGCGCACACGCCCGATGCGCTCTCGAAGGCGTTGAATGCCGCGCGCGAGCATTGCAAGGGCGCCCTGTGGTGCGTGTTCGGCTGCGGC
>Ga0193726_1002308_pt1 | contig 13171 bp, 10 predicted proteins | sample H2c1metaG_FD_144928 | JGI IMG/M metagenome (GOLD analysis project Ga0193726, IMG submission 144928) | Soil microbial communities from a riparian zone of the East river system, Colorado, United States - H2c1 | ecosystem: Environmental > Terrestrial > Soil > Riparian zone | place: USA: East River... | reverse complement strand
TCGACGCCAAACCGCTGCATTCGTGTTCTGCACGTTTTTCTTCTTTGAGAACTGGCTGTACACGGCCACGTATATGGCAGATGCGCGGGCCATGGATTTGCCGTTGGTGACGGTAGGGGACCCGGATTTCGTCGAGCACGACTGGCACACGATTTTTTCGAGCCTTGGAGTTTTGCAGCAGGATACGAGGATTGCTGCCGCGGTTCGGCTGCTGGGCTGGTGCGGAATGCTGGGGACGATGGTCTGGATGACACGGCAATCGCTGCGCCAGAAGACGGCAGAAGAAAAGCCAAACACTCTGTTGGGGAATCCTTAAGTGGCCTTTACGGGGAAGCGTTTCCATCTCCGAGTTCTGAGTGCAGAGTTGCAAACAGCGGCCACCGAGGGCGGGAAGGGATGCAATTTCCTAAACGACCTGCCTTTGGAAGTGCTGGAGAATCGCCTCGGCTTGACTTCTTGTGACCACTGAAGAGAGGGCCGCGACATCTGCCTGCTTCACTGCCTGCAAACTGCCGAAGTGCTGCAAGAGCCTGCGTGTCGTGTTCTCACCAACGCCCGGGATTTCCAACAGTTCGGTCGACCGGTCGCGCATTTGTCGGCGCTTGCGATGGAATGTCAAGGCGAAGCGATGGGCTTCGTCGCGAATCAGTTGTACCAGGTGCAATACCGGAGAGTGATGATCGAGTGCGACCGGCTCAGTCTCCTGTCCAAGCACATAAATAATTTCCTCACGTTTGGCAATCGACGCCAGCGGCTGATTGATGATCTCGATCGAATCCAGTGCCTCGGCGGCGGCATGCAGTTGGCCTAGTCCGCCATCGACCAGCACCAGGCTCGGCATCTTCTTTTTTTCTTCTTGAAGCCGCTTATATCGGCGGGTGACGGCTTCGCGCATGGAAGCGAAGTCGTCGACCCCTTCAACGGTTTTGATGATGAACTTGCGATAGTCGGACTTCTTCATCCGTCCGTCTTCCCAGACCACCAGGGAGGCGACGGTCTCGGCGCCCTGAATGTGCGAGATGTCGAAGCATTCGATGCGCTCGGGCAAATCTGGAAGGCCGAGTGCGTCTTGCAAGGCTTCCTGAATGGCTTTGGTGTTCGGTTTCATCACGCGAAAGCGCTGATCGTAGGATTGCTTGGCGTTGTTGCCCGCCAGATCGAGCAGCGAACGCTTGTCGCCACGTTGCGGTACCAGAATGTTGACGCGAGTGGCGCGCCCGCCATCGGCGGCCAACTGCTCGGACAATAATTCTTCGAGCATCTCTCGATCTTCAAACTCGACTGGAGCATAGATGTTTCGAGGAACGTACGGCTGCCCGATATAGAGCTGTTTGAGCAGCGCCGACAGAAACTCGCCGGGATGAAAATCTACGGATGGCAGCTCTTCCCAGAAAAATTCCCGCCGATCGAGTACCCGCCCGCCGCGCACGTGAAACAGATTCACCGCCAGCATCCCGTTTTCGCAGTGATAGCCAAAGACGTCGGCATCGTCGCCTTCGACGGTTGCAATTCGCTGCTTCTCCTGCAGTTGCTCGACGGTGGAAATCAGATCTCGATATTTTGCGGCACGCTCGAACTCCTGCGAGGCGGCCGCTGCTTCCATGCGCTCCCGCAAGGACCGCGAGAGATCGTTTGGCCGGCCCTCGAGAAACAACTTCACATCGCGCACGGCTTCCTGGTAAATCTCTGCGGTGGTCTGGTTCTCGACGCACGGCCCAAGACATCGACGGATGTAAAACTGCAGGCAGGGTCGCGGATGAAATCGATTGAGATCAACCTTGCACGAGGGGATCAGAAAGTTGCGATGGATCAGGTCGACGAGGCGATAGGCCAGATTGGCAGGGAAGTAGGGGCCATAGTACGCTGCGCCATCTTTTCTTAACCGCCGTGTTACATACACCCGCGGCCATCGCTCTCCGAGCGTAAGCTTCACGTACGGATAAGTCTTGTCATCTCGCAAAAGGATGTTAAAGCGCGGTTGCTTTTGCTTGATGAGATGGTTTTCGAGTGCCAGCGCTTCTTTCGTGTTGGCTACGACGATGTAGTCAACGTCGACGGCCTCGCGCACCAGCGTACCGGTCTTTGCATCCCCGATGTGGCGTCCCTCGTGGAAATAGGAAGAAACCCGGCTGCGCAGATTGTTGGCCTTGCCCACATAAATGATTTCATCCTGCGCGTTTTTATAGAGATAAACGCCAGCGGAGGTGGGCAGGGTGCGGATTTTCTGAACAAGATCCATCGGGGAGATACCATATTAGATGATGCCCTAATGCCTTCGGCTCAACCGACCTCGGGTCGCAGCCGGCAGGGCAACTTGTATGCATTCCTCGCGATCGATCTTCCGCCAACTCCAGTTGCGGGTCGGCCAACCGTATAAAATTTCCTCAGTTTGTATCGCTTTGCCGGTTGTTGCTTGCGCATACCCCGCGGGAGTGAACCTGTAACCGACACAAACTAAAGTTGTTAGCGGCAAACCGCGGACCACGCCAAGTTGGCAAGTCCCGTGCTCTTGTAGAATGCGAACGTTAGTAGCGGGACTGAGGATTACAGCATCTAAGATTCTGACGCAGGACTCGCATTAGACAGAGACCAGGAAGGGAGCCCTTCACCAATGAATCGCACTTCGTTAACGATATTACTGGCTACGAGCATTGCGGCGACGGTAGGTTGCGCCAGCAAGAATTATGTTCGCCAAGAAACCACGCCGCTCATTAATAAGACCAATGAGCTCGACGACCTGACCGCGAAGAACACCAAAGATATCCGTGATGTCGATGCCCGTGCGCAGTCTGGCATTCAGCAGGTACAGGCCAAGGCCGCTGAGGTCGATCAGAAAGCACAAACAGCCGGACAGCAGGCCGCACAGGCTCAGACCATGGCCGATACCGCGACCCATCGCGTGGATACTTTGCAGACGACGGTGGCGAACTTGGACAATTATCGCGTGGTGTCCGAGACCGCTGTGCACTTTGGCTTCAACAAGGACAATTTGACCAAGGACGCCAAGGAAGAGCTCGACAAAATGGCGACCAATGTCGAGAGCACCAAGGGTTACCTGATCACCGTGGAGGGCGCGACTGACTCCGTTGGCAACGCGGACTACAACTATGGTTTGAGCCAGCGCCGCGCGGATTCGGTGATCCAGTACCTGGCCTCGGAACACAACATTCCCGCCCACAAGATCTATTTGATTGGATTGGGCAAGGATAAGCCGGTCGAGAGCAACAAGACCCGTGAAGGGCGTGCAGCGAATCGCCGGGTAAACGTCCGGCTGATGACGAACACCGCCGATGCCGGCGGGCAACCGAGCGCCAACGCTCAGCCGACTGGGCCGTCTTTGTAAACACTTTCCCTCCTCCCCCGGAGGCTTCGCCAACACCAGGTCGCTCCACTCCCCATGGAGCGGCCTCTTTTTTGTGCAGTGAAATCTTAGCGTTGGGCCGTGGAAGCGGTAAAATGCAGTTTATGTTGCGCGCGATTGCCGTACTCATGTTTTCGGTTTGCCTGGGCCCTTGGGCCGCAGCCCAGGTTGAACAACTGCCGACGTCCGACAAAGGTCCGGGACAGAGCGAGGCCCCTCCCCGTTATGACCACGAAAAGGAAGCCGGCGAGAGCTCCAGCCGTGACACCAAGATCGACATCAGCCCGCCCAAGGACGACGACAAGAACCATCCCCTAAGCAGCACCGCGGTGTCCGACGCGGAAGTGGAAGCCGCTCCAAGCGACATCCAGGAATTCCATCCATGGGATCCTCACAAAGCAACCAAGGATGTGGAAGTGGGAGACTTCTACTTCAAACGGAAAAACTACCGTGCCGCGCTGGGCCGCTATCAGGACGCGTTGTTGTGGAAGAGCAACGACGCAACCGCCAACTTTCGCATGGCGGAGTGCTTTGAGAAGCTCAACAACCCTGCGGAAGCTGCCGCCCACTATCAGGAGTACCTGAAAATCCTTCCGCACGGGCCTCTTTCGGGTGATGCACAAAAAGCCATCGACCGAATCAAGGCCAAGACCCCAGCCGAGAGTGCGACCAGTACCTCGGGTCCCGGGCTTTAGGCGCTCTCAGCGGTTGACCAGCAGGAGCTGGCGCCCGCCTTAGGATTCATGCGCCGGTACCGCGAACCCCTCAGAAATGGGCGGTCAACTGTGCAAAATTATGCACAGTTAACAGGCAGCGCGGTGGTTGCACCGGCGCCAGTTCCTCATGTTCCAAAATCCAGGTATCGCGATGGGGAATGAATACAGCGTTGATTCCCGCTGCCAGGGCAGGATTGATGTCGGACCGCGGACTGTTTCCCACCATCCACGTTGAATCGCTGGGCAATGAGTATTTTGTAATCACTCTTTGATAGGTTGGCACGTTCTTCTCCGCCACGATTTCGACGGCGGAGAAATATACCTTCAGCCCGGAGCGTTCGACCTTTCCCGACTGTTCATTCATTTCACCTTTGGTCATCAAAATCAGGCGATGCCGCTGCGATAGGTACCGCAGTGTCTCAGGAACTTCCGGCAGAGTTTCGAGCGGATGCCCGGCGATGGCATTTGCAAATCCGCAAATGGTTTCATGCAGGGAGGGCGTGATCGGTTCGACGGCCAACCGTTCAAACGTCCCGACCAGCGCGCGAGAAAAGCTCTGCAGACCGTAACCATGGCGGAGGACGCACTCACGCTCTACGTCGTTCAGGATTTCCCGGACTTGTGTGGGAGAGTAGTGTTGATGATTCAGGAAAGAAATGAAGCTGGCGGTGGCACGTTCGAAATAGATGTTGTTTTCCCAAAGCGTGTCGTCGGCATCAATCAGCAAGGTCTGCGTGTGGTGGGCTCGATCACTAGACATAACAATTATGATAACGGGATGAGTAATTCGCGAGGTGCACAATTCTCGGGGCTTCGGTTTACTCTGCTAGAATCCAGTTGCTATGAAGACCCTCGGTTGCTGTTTTTTGCTTTTGATGGTGACTTCCATCATTATTCCTTCCCTCTCAGCTCGAAGCAATCCCTCGCAGGAGCCCAAAAGCCATAAAACGAAAACCATGACCGGATCGGCAGCCAAGGGCGCGGAGTCCGCCAGCCTGCAGGTCGCGCCCGACCTCGCCCAACGCCTGGCCAAATTTCGTCAAGTGCAAATGCCATTCCACTCGGAGGGTTTGACGGCCCGCGAGATAAAGCTCGTCGACAAGCTGGTTGACGCCTGTCGCTATCTGGAAGAAGTCTACTGGCGGCAGATCGATCCCGACGGCCTGACGTTGTATCAATCTCTGGCGTCGAGCCAGAATCCGAAGGATGAGAATCTCCGTCGCTATGTTTGGATCAACGCCTCCCGTTTCGATCTTCTCGATGACAACAAGCCCTTCGTCGGAACAACGCCCATGCCGGCAGGCGGTGGCTATTATCCCCAGGGATTGACTCGAGAACAGATTGAGCAATACGTAAAACAACACCCCGACAAAAAAGCGGAGATCTACAGTCAGACGACCATCGTACGCTGGCAGGGCGATCAGTTGGAGGGATTGCCCTACCACATTGCCTATCGTTCTTTTCTCGAGCCTGCGGCCAAAGACTTGAGGGAAGCCGCCGTGCTGAGCGACGACCCTGCGTTCGCTCAGTTTCTGCGGTTGCGTGCCGATGCTCTGCTCAGCGATGACTATTTCAAAAGCGATTTGGCGTGGCTCGAACTGAAAGATCCAAAGTTCGATGTGATCTTTGCCCCCTACGAAATCTATGACGATCATCTGCTCGGCGTGAAGGGCTCGTTTGGCGCAGCCGTCCTTGTGCGTAATTCCGAGGAGAGCAAAAAGATGAACATGTTCAAAGAATATGTTGCCGACATCCAGGATGCGCTCCCGCTGGCTGCGGAAGACCGTCCTTCGAAGCATGGCCTCGAAACGCCGCTCGAAGTCATGGACGCTCCCTATCGCGCCGGTGATCTGAATCACGGCTATCAGGCGGTCGCCGACAATTTGCCCAATGATCCGCGGGTGCATGAGCAGAAGGGCAGCAAGAAAATTTTCTTCAAGAACTTCATGGACGCGCGAGTGAATTATGTAATCGTGCCGGTCGCTCAACACGTGATGATTCGCGATCAGGCGGCGAAGGTTTCAGGGGAAGGCTATCTGTTGGGCACCATCATGCACGAGATTTGTCACGGACTGGGTCCGGCTTTTGCGCGGACCCCGGCCGGCAAGGTTGACATTCGGGAGGCGATTGGCCCTGCGTTCAGCGGACTCGAGGAAGCCAAAGCCGACGTGGTCGGCATGTTCGCCTTGAAGTGGTTGGTCGATCATGGTGCGTTGCCGAAACAGAAACTGGAAGAATACTACGCGTCTTACGTGGGTGGACTTTTTCGCACGGTGCGCTTTGGAGTGGGCGAAGCGCATGCCCGCGCGGAGATGATGGAGTTTAACTATCTGACTGAACACGGGGCCGTGAAACGGCAGCCTTCGGGAAAATACATGATCGACTACGTGAAGATGCCGGATGTGCTGGCTGTACTGGCAAAAGAACTTCTGGAAATCGAAGCCACGGGCGACCGCGAACGCGCAGAGAACTGGTTCAAGAAGTACGACGTGATGCCTTCAGAATTGACGGCGTCGCTGAAATCGGCGGCGAGCCTGCCGGTGGATATTGATCCCGTATATTCCTTCAAGGCGACGGTGAAGTAAGGGGAGCGGCCAGCAAGGACCCCCAGTTTGCTTTTACTCGACGAAATCCACTCTGGCCGCGTGCGGGATAATCCCGGCTTTGTGACCCATATCGAGCAGCCTTCGGACCGCTTCCCGCCCATCCGCGCCGTAGTCCAAAGTGCGTTCGTTCACGTACATGCCGACGAATTTATCGGCCAATCGTGGATCGAGATCGCGGGCGAATTGCATGGCATAAGCCAATGCTTCTTCACGATGATCCAGAGCATACTGGATGCTCTCCTTTAAGGCAGCGCCGACCGCGGACATTAACTCCGGCCCCAGGCTGCGGCGAATCGCATTCCCGCCGAGCGGCAGGGGAAGTCCGGTCACCTTCAGCCACCACTTGCCCAAATCCACGATCCGGTGCAAGCCGGATTTATCGTAGGTCAACTGACCTTCATGAATGATCAATCCCGCCTCGTGCTTTCCCTCGAGCACCTGCGGAATGATTCGATCGAAGGGAACGACCTCGGTCTCAATACCGGGAGCAAACAGCTGCAGCGCCAGGTACGCGGTGGTCAGCGTGCCCGGGATCGCGATCCGCTTTTTCTTGATTTCGCTCTGGGTATAGGCGCGCGGGGCCACGATCATCGGCCCGTAGCCGTCGCCAACGCTGCCGCCGCTGGGCAGCAGGGCGTATTTGTCTTGAAGATAGGGATAGGCATGAAACGAGATAGCGGTTACGTCGTAGACGCCGTTGCCCTCGCGGGCCTTCTGGTTCAGGGTTTCGATGTCGCAGAGGGTATGCGTGAAGCGCAAGCCGGAAACGCGCACTTTGTTGGTTGCGAGTCCGTAGAACATGAATGCGTCGTCGGAATCCGGGCTGTGGGCGATGGTGATTTCGCGGGTCTGAGTTGGGGCCTTACTCGACATTGTGTCCTTAACTTCTGCAGCGGAAGCCGCGCTGGTGGTTTCAGGGATTGCGTTCACGGTGCTCAAGATCCGGCCTTATGCAAACGTCTCCAGCCGGAAGCAATCGCGGCGGCGAGCATGATTTTGATGATTTCCGCAAAAATGAAGCCGTAAAGACCGAAATAGGCCGCTTGCGCCAACGAATGGGTGATCGCGGCAAGCCATAGGATCCCGCTGGCGAACAGAACCATTTCAGCCAGGGAGGCGGCCGTGGCAGCGCGCGCGAACGTGCCTTTCCCGCGTTCGAAAATCCACCCCGCAAGAGCGGCGACGAAGGGATAAGCCAGCAGAAATCCGCCGGTGACGCCGAACAGGTGCCCCAGGCCTCCCGCTCCTGCCGGACTGAAAACCGGCATCCCCGACGCGCCTTCCACGAGGTAAAGAATGAGCGCGGCAAATCCGCGACGGCTGCCGAGGGCGAGCCCTACCAGCAATACGGCCAAATTCTGCATGGTCAAAGGTACAGGCGTGAACGGCAGAGGCACGCTCAGGCGCGCGCTTAAGGCCACAAACAGGCTTGCGCCAATCACGATGGCCAACTGTTTCGCCGTGTCGAGAGCGCGATCGTGGGAGGTGAAAACCTGACTTGCTGGATTTGCCATTGCGCATTTCTCCGAATTTTTCTTGGAATCAAGGTGGCGCGTTGTATATCTCTACGACTGCGGGGTCTTGGATTCGGCGTCCGGCGTGGGCATATCCGAAGCCTTCATGTGGCTTCGCACGCGCAGGAACACCGAGACGCCTGCCCATAGCGCCGCCCCGGCACCGCAGGCCAGGATCAGGAACCACCAGATCATCCGCACAATGGCTTAGGATATCAAAAAACGGGATCTCAAAACCGGGTTCGACGCCAGGGGTTGGGAAAAGGTCATCATTGCCCCGCCATCGCGCGTTCTACGTCGTCCGCCGTGCTGGGCAGTGCTCCCGTCAGTTTGATAAGTTTGCCACCTGCGTCCACGTAGAAATCATCCTCAATGCGCACCCCCAGTTTTTCTTCCGGGATGTAAATTCCCGGTTCGATGGTGAAGGCGGCTCCGGGCCCGAGGGGTACGGTGTAGTCGCCGTCATCATGCACCGCGAGGCCAAGGTAGTGGCCGAGGCCATGGATGAAATACTGGCCCAATGGAGCACCGTGTAAATCCTTTCCATGAGAATTGATGTAGTCGTAAGCGATCTTATAAAGCGTATTCGCGCTGTCTCGGGACAGGGTTGATTTGCCCGACTGAAATGCTGCCATTGCCGCTTGCTGAGCACCGAGCACGATGTCGTAGATTTCGCGCTGCCGAGCAGTAAATTTTCCGTTGGCAGTGAGGGTGCGAGTGATGTCAGAGGCGTACATGGAATATTCGCCGGCGGCATCGATTACCACGACATCTCCAGCCTGGATGGGGCCCGAGTCATCGGAATAGTGGAGCACCGTGGAGTTGAATCCCGCACCCACGATCGGCGCATAAGCCGGCCGCTCGCAGCCGCGTTTCCCCCACTCATATTGCAGGAGCGCCGAGATTTCACGCTCGGTGCTGCCCGGCTTCATGGCATGCATGGCAGCGAGCTGCGCGGCGACCGATGCATCCGAGGCTTTCCGCAGAAACTCGATTTCTCCCGCGTCCTTGAAGGTGCGCAGCAAATAAAGCCGGGGTCGAAGGTCGTGATATGAAACCGCTACCGGGAAAGCGTTGGCCTGTTTGAGCCATTGCAACGGTGCATCCGAGTTGGAAACTTCGCCCGGCCCGGAAACATCGGTGTAGATGATCGCTCGCGGGGAAGGCAGAACGTGGGTCAGAGCCGTGCGCAAGTTGTCGAGCGCGTCAACTTTGTCGAAGCCCGTGAGCCGCGCCGCATCTGGATTTTCAGGCCCGAGCTTCGGACCAGTCCAGCGCTCCTGCGAAGGGCTACGATTGGGGAGGAACAGAATCTCCGTATAGGCACGAGCCGGAGCATCTGCTTTGGGTTGGGTCGCGGCAGCAACCAGCAGGGCCGCGCCAGGTTCGGTCCAGCCGGTCAGATAGAAGAAGTTGTTGTCGGCACGATAGCCGTAGAGATCGTTCGGCCCCTCGGCTTCTGACGGAGCGAAAAGCAGCACCACGCCGTCGCTGGCCTTGCCGGCCAGGGCCTGACGGCGAGCACGATAGTCCGAGTTCGGCTGACGATCCAGCGCGGAACCGATTTGGGTCAAGGATGCGAAACAAAACAGGAGAACGAAAGCAGAAAGCTTGCGCATGAGTTCAACTCTCCGTCCGGGAACATTTTTCTCGACTGACGTCACCCTATAAAATCCGCCGGGCCAGAGAAAGCCCATCCGCGTGAGGGTCTTCCAGCTGGCCGTTAAAGTCGTTGACCGATGGCGCGGTTTCGCGCCCTCCCGCTAGACCCCAACGGGAAACGGCTTGGTGTGACCGTCCGCGCTGAGCGCAATACCGCTAAATCGTCCTTGCAGCAGCGACATCAGTCCCGTGTACCAATAGCCAACCACAAAGAGAACGAGAAATGGCACCGTGAGATAGTTCTCATTTTCCACCGCATAATACACGGTCACGGCGAAATAAGTGCCGATCACCAATTCAAGCCACGGCACCCACCCCAGGCGGCGGCGATACTTGTGGGCCTGAACTCTATCTTTTTTTGATACCACATGGTATTTCGGAGTGCGAGCGAATGGAGTCTTTTTGCCAACCAAAGCTTCAATCACGGCGCGGGTGTTGGTAATTGTGAGGCCGATGCCCAGCGCCATCAGAAACGGAAGATACAAAAGCGCCCGCGGCCAGCGGCGGGGAAACAACTCTTTCTGGGATACCAGGTAAAAGCTCGAAATCGAAAATGTGGAGGCCATGAACAATGGCAGGTCGATGTAGAGCATTTGAAACCAGCCCTGGTAAAAGCGAATGATCATCGCGGGCAGCAGCAACACGGAGAGGACAATCATCAGGGGATAGCTCAGATTTGCTGTCAGGTGATACCAGGCCTCGAGCTTTACGTGAAATGGCTGGTCGCTCTTGAGCACGCGGGGCAAGACCTTTTTCGCCGTCTGTATCAATCCCTTCGCCCAGCGGGCTTGCTGTGTCTTGAATGCCGTCATCTCGACCGGTAATTCGGCCGGACATTCGACGTCCTGCAGATAAATAAATTTCCATCCCGCAAGCTGGGCACGGTAGGAAAGGTCGGTGTCTTCGGTGAGGGTGTCATGCTGCCAGCCGCCGGCTTCTTCAATCGCCCGCTTTCGCCAGAGACCAGCCGTTCCGTTGAAATTGAAAAAGACGTTACTGCGCGCCCGGCCAGAGTGTTCGAGTACAAAATGGCCGTCCAGCAGGATAGCCTCGACTTCGGTCAGGAACGAATAATTTCGATTGATGTGGGTCCAGCGCGTCTGCACCATGCCGATCCTGTTATCGCTGAAATGGTGGATGGTGCGCAGCAGAAAATCCGCCGGTGGGGTGAAGTCGGCGTCGAAGATTGCGATGTATTCGCCCTGCGCAGTCTTCATGCCCTCGGCGAGTGCGCCGGCCTTGAAGCCATCGCGGTGGGTGCGATGGTGATAGGTAATGGGGTATCCCTGCGCGGCGTAGTGTTCGACCAGACCCCTTGCTACGCCGACGGTTTCATCGGTCGAGTCATCCAGTACCTGGATGTCGAGCTGTTCCCTGGGATAATCCAACCGGCAAATCGACTGCAGCAGCCGTTCCACCACGTATTGTTCGTTGAAAATGGGAAGCTGGACGGTCATCCGTGGCAAATCCGCAAAATGCCCCGCCGGTTCTGTCGTACGATTCTTTTTGTGTTTGTAATAAAGATAAACCAGCACGTAGCGATGCATGCCATACCCGGCGAGCAGAATCAGAACGATGAAATAAGGGATCAGCAGCACCATATCAAAGGTATTGGCCTGGTACAGGCCTTTGAATGTGGTATCGAGAAAATGCTGCCGGATGTATGGCCCGAAGCCTTTGGGGGCAGCAAGAGCAGCCCATACTAAAAAAGGTGAAATGGAGGCAATGCCCAGGGAACAGTCCTTGTCTACTCAATCTGATCCGGTAACCCGGAGACCGCAATTGTACCCGAAAGGCGCGTGCTTCCCTGCGGTTCCGGTTGCTGGCGGTTGCGGATCAATTTTGAAATCCACAGGCGCGGCCGCTGGTGGGTCGTGGCATCATGGTTGTCATGAAAAACACGAACTGATCTTGGCTGATGAGTTCGGCGCTGGTGTTAGGTTTCATTCTGCTTTGTGCCTGGGCGATCAGGGGCAGCGGCGGCCTGTGGCTTTCAAATTGAGCCATTCCCCTGCTGCCCCGCTCCCTGGGATTGCTTGGAGCAGGCCCCAACCAGGCTCGCCCCAAGTAGGCTCAGGCCCCAACTGGGCTCAGGCTCTCACCTGACCCTGACTCCGGCGATCTCCGCCATTGCACAAAGCCATACCAAACGCGGAAGGGTCTCAGTGGCGCTGTTGGGCAGGCGACTCCCGCCCGGCCCTTCACGATCTACTGATGCTTAGTTGAGGAAGTATTGCCGGTACAGCGTGTCGCGCTGCGCAGGCCGGAAGCCGGCATCACGAATGATGCGACGAAGTTCTTCTTCGGTTGTACAGTTGGTCACTCCCGCGGCCCGAACGACATTTTCTTCCAGCATGACGGAACCGACGTCGTTGCCGCCGAAGCGTAGTCCCATTTGGCACACTTTCAGACCTTGAGTGACCCAGCTTGACTGCACATTTAGGAAGTTAGAAAGATAGAGCCGGGAGATGGCCAGGGTTTTCAGATATTCGACGGCTGTGGCCTCGTCCCAATGCCGCCCGCCGAGGGCGGTGTTCGATGGCTGAAAGCTCCAAGGAATGAACGCGGTGAATCCGCCGGTTTCTTCCTGCAATTCGTAAAGCCGTTGCCAATGGTTAATGCGATTCTCGTATTTCTCGCCAACGCCAAACATCATGGTTGCAGTGGTTCTCATGCCGATCTGATGGGCGGTGCGGTGTACATTGAGCCAGTCGTCGGTGAGGCACTTTAGCCGGGCAATCTTGTAGCGCACTTCGTCATCAAGAATTTCTGCGCCGCCACCGGGGATCGAATCAAGGCCGGCGTCCCGTAGGCGCAGAATTGTGTCGCGAATCGTGAGCCCGCTATATTCAGCGATGGCGATAATTTCCGAGGCCGAATAGCAATGCAGATGTATTTTTGGAAAGCGTTCCCGGATACCGCGCAGCATCCGTTCGTGCCAGTCAATCTTGAGATCTGGATGCAGACCGCCCTGCATCAAAACGCCGGTACCGCCCAGTTCCACGGTCTCGCGAATCTTCTCGTAAATTGTCTCGAACTCGAGGATGTATCCCTCTTTGGCTTGCGGCCCTTTCAGCGGCCGATAAAACGCGCAGAAAGTGCAGTACTCGGTGCAGAAATTTGTGTAGTTAATATTGCGGTCGATGATATACGTGGCCACGCCTTCGGGGTGGAGTTTACGGCGCAGAGCGTCCGCCTCCATTCCAATGCCGATCAGATCATCGGAGTTGTAGAGATCGAGAGCCTGCTGTTTCGAGATCGACATCGCTTGCAAACCTCAGAGGTCAATTCTAGCGGAAGCGGTCGATTGCT
>Ga0193726_1002307_pt1 | contig 13178 bp, 29 predicted proteins | sample H2c1metaG_FD_144928 | JGI IMG/M metagenome (GOLD analysis project Ga0193726, IMG submission 144928) | Soil microbial communities from a riparian zone of the East river system, Colorado, United States - H2c1 | ecosystem: Environmental > Terrestrial > Soil > Riparian zone | place: USA: East River... | reverse complement strand
CCTGGCAATCCTGCTGGCCTGGGGTGTCCATCAGATTGTGGTGATCCGCGCCCAGAACGTGGCCCTGTCGAAAGCCCTCGCAGCCCAACGGCAGCAGGTCCAAGACCTTGGCCAGAAACCGGTCGCGCCGCCGCCCGCCACGATTTTGAAGGATCCGTCGGCGACGATGGGACCACCGGGCACACCCGGTGCGAACGGTGCCACTGGCCCGGCGGGTCGTGGTGTCGCATCCCTCGTCTGCATCAGCGGGAAGTGGCGTGTCCAGTACACCGATGGCACCGTAGACGCTTCAGCCGGTGCGTGCACCGGTCCGCCCGGTCCGATCGGTGCCACCGGGACAACAGGTGTAGGCGGCAGTAACGGCACGAATGGTGCTGACGGTGCTGCCGGTCAACCGGGCGCGGCCGGCCCGTCCGGTGCTCCCGGTCCTCCTGGTGCTGATGGCAAGAACGGCTCAGACGGCAAGGACGGCGCCGACGGTGCTGTTGGTCAGCCGCCCGCGTCATGGACATGGACGTCGCCGCTTGGCCTGACATACACCTGCACCCGTAACAGCGACTCCCCGGACAGCGCACCGACGTACGCATGCGCCGCCGCCTGAACCATTCCCCCTTTCCTCGATCGGAGTAAGCGCATGTCTTTCTGGTCCCAGATTGAAGCCAAGGTCATGTCGGCGACGTTCGCGTCGTTCGTCGCCTCGCTGCTGCTTGCCATCCTCAACGCCACCGTCGCCAGCTCGCAGTTGATGGGTGGCCTTCCGGCATGGCTGCAGTTCCTGCTGGTCACGTTCGCACCGTCGCTGGCGACGTTCCTCAGCGGCTATGCGGCGAAGCACACGGCTAAGCCGCCGGTCGTCACCCGTATGCACCGCCCATGATCACAGCGGATGAGCCGGAGCGCGGCACCTACTCCTACCGCTTCGTCGAGCCGGACTCCGGCTGCTCGCTCGTGCTACCTCCGGTCCCTCCGGCCGGCCGACGTGCCGAGTTGCTGTCACAGCCCGGCTACTTCTGGCCTGACCGTGCCCTGACGATCTCCCTTTCGACGATCTCTATCGGCCCGCACGAGTACTGGCCGGAACGCGTCGAGTCGGACGCCTGATGGTCTGGTGCGGTCCGGTCGGCCTGATCGACGGCAACGGCCATTCGATCACCACAGTCCCGACATCGCTCACCGATGACGACCTTTGTTGACGACGTTCTCCCCGCATCGCATGCTTAACTGCGGATCCGCCTGATTCGGCGTGTAACCGCAGGTCAGTTCCTTGCATCGTCGCCGCCTTTGATCCGACTTTGGGGCGACCAACACACGTGATAGTTAGTAACCATCAATCCATCACCTGCTAATCGGCAGCGACTAGCAGCAGCACGAACGCCTCACCTGATCGCCTTCGCGGCGGTTGGGTGAGGCGTTCGTTTGCGTTTGGGGGCAGGTTGGGAACGGCGGAAGATAACGTTATCGTGGATCTTGGCTCGCCTGGAACTCCTTCACCGTGATCTCAGCGTTCAACCGGCCCATCATGGCGTACTGCTCGGCGCTGAGATCCTCATCTTTCAGCGCGTGCAGCATGTCAGTGTCCATCAGTGAATCCCGCAAGAGCAGGAGGTCGGCAAGCGACAGGTCCATGATCGGTATTCCTTCCGTGTCGTCGGGTGGGCGCCCAGTCCGGACGCCCCGTGGGTGGATCAGGCGGCCTCGGAGACCTCTGCGGCTATCTCGTCGAGGTGCTCGACCACGTAGTCGACGGCCTCGACGATCATGCCGAGCGCGTCGTCTGCGGCGTTCTTGCGGGACGGGCCGCTGAACGTTCCCTTGCTGAAGGTCCAGCCCGGCATGGTCTTGTGGGTGTTGTTGACCAGGTAGGCGATCTCGCTCTCCGCGCAGAGCGCCGCAACCTCGGCGGCTGTTCCGTCGTCGGCCCATCCGGCGGCCATCTCGGCCTCGGTCCAGTCCGTGTCGGTGAGTGTCATCGTGATCGCCATGTCTGTCTCCTCTAGTCGGGTCGGGGCGGCCATACCGGTCGCCCCCGTAGGGCTTACGGCTGGCAGTGGCGGCAGGTCATCAGGCCGGGGTGGACGGCTTCCTCGCAGTCGCACCGCCCGCACCAGCCCTCGTCGTCGTAGTCGCCGCCTGCGCAGTAGGTCTCGCCTTTGTCGTTGCATCCGAGGCAGTAGCTGTCTTCGTCTCCGACTGTCACGATCTTGATCGTCTTCTGGATCATCGTCCGGATCGTCTGGGTGCTTACCTCGCTGCTCATGTTATTAGTATAGCGTTAGTACTAGTGATAGCACCACTGCCGCTACTAGTACTTTCGGTTGGACTTATAGTCCTAGTACTAGTGGGAGCGCTCCCACGCGTAGTACTAGGACTAGCATTCAATCCATGAGCACCCTCGACGAACTCGGCACCCGCCACAAGAAAATCCTCCGCGAGCTCGAAGAGCTCAAACCCAAGCTGCACGCCGCGATGCTCGCCGAACGCTTCAACGCCGACGGAACCTTCAAGTGCACCCAGAACGACATCCGCGACCGCAGTGGCTACAAGACCGTCCAGCAGGTCCGCGTCATCACCGGCGAGGCCACGACGCTGGCCAAGCGGACTCCAGGCCGGTAGCTCGATCCAGCTACGCCAGCATCGAGGGCATCAAGCAGATCATCGATCCCGCCCGGCGCGAGGCCATGAACGCAGGCCGCAAGAAGTAGGCGCCGTACAGCAGGAAGCCCCCGACCTTCAAGTGAGGTCGGGGGCTTTCTACCGTCTCTAGCCAGCCTTCGCTGCGGCCACGATCATCCCCGCGAGCACGGCGATCACGATAAAGCCGCCGTACGATCCGCTCGGCACAGCACTATACGTCTTCGCCGCGTGGTTAAACACCTTCTCCGCAAAGTGAAATGCGACCACGAACCCGGCCACGACCAGGGTCACGCCAGCCAAGCCGCCGATGAGCAGACGTAGGCCGTTGAGCCGACGCTCCGTCGCGCTGCGGGTATCACGACCGGCACGCATCTGGCGGGCGGTGACCGGCTTCGCCCGCAGCGGCCGGGTCACGTCGTCACGCCGATCCAACGCCAGCCGTCAGAGTCGCGTCGGACCAGACCTGCCTCGGCGTCCTTGTCGAGCCAGCCCTGCACTGTGACGCGCACCGTCTGGTAGCCCTCCGCCTTCAGCTGGTCGGCGATCCGGGTTGCACCGGTCGGCTGCCACTCGCGCAGTAGTTGCTGATAGCGGGTCCGTGGCATCGGCGTGCGCGAGAGGTTGTCTTCGATCTCGGCCAGGGCTGCTGCGGTCTTCGGGTCTGGGTCGCCTCCACGACTGGTGTATGCGGCGTCGGCGGCGGCGCGCGCGGCCCGGGCGGCGTCCACCTTCGCACTCATATCCTCGGCCGCCTCATCCATCGTCGGGCCGTCGTCGTCTCGTTCTGCGACCATCGTCGCGCCTCCCATTACCTCGGCGAGCTTCCAGTCCTTCACGGCCGGTGCGGCGGTACCACGTTTGGCCGGGAACATCAGCGGCTTGGTCCGCTCCCACATTTCGCTGAGCACGTTGCCGACCGTGATCTCGATCTTGTTACCGTCGTTGTCCCTCGTCTTCACCGTCACCGTGTTCCCGAGATCGAACGAGAGCTCATCGAGCGCGGGTCGTAGATGGGCAATGGCAATGGATGCCGCGTAAACCTGGGTCGGCTCCATTCGCCAGCCCTTCATCGGCGCCGGCGCGGCTGCGTCTGTCGACACCCAGCCCATGCCCTTCTCGGGGCACGACGAGGTGTCGAAGCGGCTCGACCATGAGCGGTCGAACAGGAACTGCAACTCGCCTTCGTCGGAGACCCGCATCCCGGCACGCTCGCGGGACTGCACGACGATCGCCCGCGGGATGTATTCCGACTTCGCGGCCAGGGCACAGTTGACGACGCTAACGGCCGCGCCACGGCCCGTGTCGACGATGGTGCGGATGTTCGCCTTCACCGTATCCGGCAGGGTCCCGAACTCATCGACGATCAGGATGATCTCCGGTACCTGCGGTGAGATCGGCAGGTAGTCGACGTTGTTCTCGTGCATCAGGTCCGCATAGGCGGGGGTGCGTCCGTTGATGATCTGCACCAGTGCGGCGGTCAACAGCAACGCATCCTCGGGCGTGACGGCCACCAGGTCGATCGCGGGCCGCGGGGCTTTCCCGTCGACCCAGGCGCGGGCCCACTGGCGGGGGAAACGACCGTTGCCGGATAGGTCGATAGCCACTAGGTAGGCATCAGTGCAGCGACCTACGCCCAACGTGACGTCGTTCAGCTGGTTGGACTTCCCGGAGTCTCGCTGGCCGATCAGCACCGCGCAGGAGAAGCGGACGTTGATGGTCGACTCGGACCGGTCGGCGTGGATGCCCATCGACAGCGGATCCTCGATTGAGCGCGGCGAGTAGTCGGCCGGCATGTGCTGTGGTTCGAAGAGTGCGTTGACGGTGGCGACGCGGACCAGGATTGTGCGCCGGCCTTCGTTGGTTGCCAGCACCTCAACGTTGCAGCCGGGCGGCAAGTTCGCGGCCGTGGCCAACTCCTTCTCGCACCGCTTCAGGGTGTCGATCGTGGTGCCGTCGTAGGGCAGCGTCACCTGCAGCGTGAAACCGGTGCCGGAATCCCACGGCTCTACGGCCGGGATGTCCACGGCGACCCGGCAGACCGTGAGGATGCGCGCGATCCACTCGTTGGCGGTCTTCGCCCGACGGGTGAACGCGCGGCGTTCCTGCACATCGACCTGGTGGGCCGTCTCGAGCCGGGACAGACGCACACCGACAATCGCGGCGAAGACCACGCCGACCGCGAGGATCGCCAGGCCGCGCACCTCGATGTGAAACGTCCACCGCCGGTGCGCCAGTTCGAACGTCGACCACAGACCTGCGCCGAACCAGCATCCGGCTCGGTAGCGTGCAGCGCGGTCCTTCGTGAACAGCACTCGCCGACCGAGGGTCACCACGAGCGCCGACGCGAATGCGGCAGCGATGCCGAGCAGTAGACCCCACCAGGGCGAGATGCCACCGACGTCGTGGACGATCGCCGTGACTGCAGCTGCACCGGTGGCCGCGTTGATGGCCCCGGACACAGGTCCGTGCCCGGGGCCGAACGACCAGTCGATGCGCTTCGTGGGACTCATGCGTGATCCCGGTTCTTCGACGGCGCCCACATCTCGTTCTTCGGATCCGACGTCGCCTCGATCTCATGCCGATGCAGCGAGTTGATCGTCGGTGCGATCTCATCCGACGCCCGGGCGGTTGAGGTCTGGTGCCGCCGAGTCGAGTCGATCAACTCGATAATCACCGGCTTGAGCGGATACCAGGCCTCGGCCTTTTCGTGGAACGTGCCCAGCGCCGCCGCGAATCCGTCGAGGACCTGCGGGAGTTGCCGGTAGTCGCCGAGGACTTCGAGCATGCCGTCGGGCTCGTATCCTTTGGCGATCGCCTGCATCTGCTCGGCAAGGTCGATGAGCTTCTGCATTGTGGCTCCCATGGATGAGCCTCCTGTCATGGTCGGTGCGGTGGTGGGCGCGGATCCGGGCGCTCGCGTCGCCGGAGCTGGGTTGGGTTGACCGGCAACACGACGAGCAGCCGGTCCGGTCGTTGTCGCCCCGGCTGGTGGGACGGTCTTCGTGGCAATGCCGCGGGGCTTCTTGATGGCGGTGTTCGCGCCGCGCTTCTTGGCCTTCTGCTTGGCGGCCTTCGTGGCTTGTTTGGCCTTTTGCTTCGCCACGTATCCCGGATCGGTGATCTTCGCCAACCGGCGCGCCTTCAGCTTCGCGGTCTTCGCCCGGGCGCGTTGCGCCTGAACCTTCGTCCGGTCTTTGGCCCTCCGCGCCGCCGTCTTGACCTTCGCCAGCCGCTTGCCGGTCGGCGACGTGACCGCCGGACCGCGAGCGCCCGTCGTCGATGGAGGCTTCCGACCCGATGTCGTGCCGCCCAAGGTTGGACCGCGACCGGTCGTCTTCCCGGTCGCGCTAGAACTCGGACGCAACCGACTCATCAGACCTGCACGAGGCGACTTCGGTGCGCCCCGTGATTTGGTCCGAGCGGAAGGATCACGGGAAGCACGACGCATCCGGGATCCGGCGACGCCAGCACCACCGACCGCAACCGCACCGGCTACCACCCATGCGACCGGCCCACCGAGCGCAACGGCGTCCGCGATGAGCAATGCGGTGCCGTTGACTGCGCCGACGGCGGCAGGTCGAACCGAGACTGACGGTCGATTGCGCGCCGTGCGCACCGTCTTAGCTGGCGGCGTTACTGCGGTCGCTACCACTGGCTCTGTCATGGCCTAACCTCCCGTCGATCGTGCTGTCGTGTCGTGTAGCCGTGTCGTCCCGCTGTCGCCTAGATCCGGGGTGAACCGGTGTCGTGAGCGTCGTACCCCCCTTTTGACCTGGGGCGACACAGACGACAGTCGCGACACGACACGACACGGCGACACCTAGCGGACGCTGTTGACGATCACGTAGCCGACCATGCTGGCCACAGCCGCCAGACCGCCGTAACCGACGATCATGTAACTGATCCGAGCGCGCTGCGGCTGCTGCACCGGCTCCGGCGCGACCGGTACGAGATCGGTGCTTGCCTTCGCAGCCGGCCGCGCGAGAACGACATCAGTGCCCGGCACGGCTACCTCCGGCGTCCTGACGTGCGTTAATCCAGCTGCGAGCCTCGTTCTCCAGCGCCATGATGTTGTGCTTCGCGATCTGAAACCCTGGCGTCTCGGACTCCGTTACCGCCTTGAACGTCTTCGTCGTCCCATCCAGGTCGATAGTGATCGACACTTCCGTCTTGCCCATTGCTGCTCTCCGTTCGATTGAGTTGGTCATCCGAACAAGCCAAGTGCGGTGCCGCAGAGCAGCGCGACAGTGATCAAGCTGATGCCGAGCGCGAGCACGCGCATTTCCTTCGGCGTGATCATGCGTTGACTGCCACTCGTTGAGGCTCCGAGTCGTCAGCTGTTGCGTTTGACGCGGTCGCCTGACGCAGCGGCTCGGTGTGACGCTCGGCCGTCTTCTTGGAGATCCCGAGCGCCATCGCGATCTCGGCGTGCGACTTGTTGGCGCGCCACATCTTCCGTGCGGCGTTCCCGGTGTCGCCTCCGGCTGACGCTTTGGGCTGACGCGTGCGGGGTGCCCGTGGTGTCGCAGGGCGTGGCGCGCTGGATGTCGTAGGCGCTGTCGCTGTCGTGTCGCCCGTGCTGACGCTCGGCGGTGCGACAGCCTTGACGGCGGCTTGACGCGGCTTCGGTGCGTCGTCTGTCGCAGGCATCCCAACGGTCGGTGCGACACGCTGACGCTCGGCTGCGCGCAACGTGACGATTACAAGGTGCGACGCCAATGCCAGCACGCCCGGTGACGCGGCCGACCCGATTTCGCCTTGCCACGACAGTCCCTCGGCGATGGCGTGCGACATGTTCCCCGCGACAGAGAGTGCGACGGAGATCGTGAAGACGAGCCATGCGTAGGCCCGAACATGCCAGGGTGCGTGACGCAGGATCGATGTCGCGGCGATCGCCACGAGCGTCAAACCGTCCACGCCGAGCGGCACCAGTGGCGACAGGTTGCCGAGGTTGGCGACGCGCTTGCCGTAGTCGTCGAGACCGTGGAACGAGATCACGAACGTGACTGCTGCAACAACGACGGTGAAGCCGATGAGTGCGACAAGAAGGTAGGGCGCACTGTCGCGTCGAGGGTTGTCCTGTCGCATCTTCATGCGTCACAGTGTGACACAACCTAAGCGACGTTAGCGAGGTTTGCGAGGTTGGCTGAATGACGCAGACTCGACCGGTCCTCGCGTCATGGGTCACCATCTGCGACTATTGGTCAACTCATGGCATGCGACGTAAGCGAGGTGACACGTGGTCGGTGACGGGACGTACCTAACCGTCGGCGAAACGGTGACCGCGCTGTCCGGCCTCATGAGCGAAGACACCGTGCGACGCATGGCCGACCGCGGCGAGATCCGGTCGATCCGGATGGGCGCGCGCGGCGACCGTCGGCTAGTCGCCGCCGACGTCTACAAACTCCGCGACGACATGCAGGCACAAATCTCGCCACCGCCGGTAGACGACGAAGCCGGCCCTACTGCCTGAGCAGTGGACCGGCCTTGATCGAATCGGCGAGCTAACGTGCGTGCGTCTAGCTGCCCTGGCCTCGGCGGATTGCCCGGCTGGCCTCGTGGCGTTCACTGCGACGGATATTGCGCTTGATCTTGTCGGTGACGCCCGGCCGTTGCGTGTAGCACAGCAGACGGCGCCAGGATGACACCACGTCATCTCCACCGGCGACTGTGACCGGTGGTCGCTTGCCCATCATGCTGCGGCCTTGCGGTTGTCTTTCGGTGCGATCTGCGAGATTCGGCCCGGCGAGACACCCAAGATCGCGGCGGTGTCGCGGACCGGGAAGCGTCTCGTATAGGCGACTGCCATCGCCGCCGTGGACTGTTCGATGGCGCGGGCATCGGCGTCGTGTCGGGCGCGGGCGGCCCGCAACTCGGCGGCCTGGGCGTCCAGCCCAGCGTCACCGGTGTCGTATTCGTAGGCGACTGACAGGTCGGCTTCGGCGCCTTCGGGGAGATCAAGCATGGCTGCGATCACTTCGCGTACGTATATGTCGAGGCGCGCGAGGTTGCGGGCGAAGGTGTGTGCGCCCTGGACTTCGGGGACGTCCGCGAGCCACGCATTACTCTCGCGGGTTACCACCACGCGGTAGGTGTTCATCGGAGCCATCCTTTCCCGAAGACCGGTTCAAGGTCTTTTTCGATCTTCCGTAGCGTGCCGATAGGGATGTCGTTTGTGTGTACCGGGACTGAGGTGTGAACGGTTGCTCCGACTGGTCCGGCTTCGTAGACGCGGTGTGATCCGCGCGTGCGCAGGTAGATGCCGCCGAGCTTCTCGATCCGCCGGTTGACTTCCCTGGTCTTCATAGACTAATCGTATACCCGTTAAACGGCAAGCGTCAAGCCGCTATACGATTTCAGCGGTTCCGCCATCTGGAATTTGGGTGCGAGTACCTCCGCCTGTGTCCGGCTCCAAAACGAAACGACGGGCCGACCTCGATTGAGAGGCGGCCCGTTTGCTGCCTACTCGCGTTCGTACAGCTCGTCAGTCCAGTCGCGTCCAGGGATGGCAACGAGAGGCCAGCTTTCTTCCGATTCCCTAGGTCCGTCTCCACCTTCACCCGTTTCTAGGTGCTCTTCGTTCCTTCGTCGCGGGTCGTTAAGGGGTTTTCCAGTCCCGTCCAGGCCAGACCCGACCAGGGTCACGCCAGAGTTGCGAGTGCTGCCGGTGTGAGTAGATCGGGACGCCCCTTCGACAGCAGGTAGTCGGCTAGACGTTGCCGCGCCTCCGGGGTGTCGTTGTGCTGGCGGTTGAACAGGGGGTGTTCAGACTTAATGGCAGCGACTTCTGCGCGCTCCGCATCGGGACGTGACAGGAAGCGCTCGACTGTGGATCGCGTGGCGAATTCCGTCCAGGATGAATCAGCGATGTGCGCGTCCTGACGCTTCCCGACGTTGTTAGTGATGCCTGCGTACAGGAAGGCGTCGTCCTCGTCGTACCAGCGGTAGAGGCCGGTCGGGACGGCCGGAAGCGGCACGGCAACGACTGCGGACAGTTCAGGACTCAGCCCGGCCTTCCGGTATCTAACGCTGCGCTGCCGCTCGGTCGCCAGCTTCCGACGCTGCGCCAAGACTCTTGGCTCGACCTGCTGGTCCATGTGGTGAACCACTGCAATCACGCCGGTCGTATCCGCCCAGAATCCGACGCCGGCAAGCTCGGCAACCGCCGCGTCCGGGTCATCCGTCTCGGCGAATCGTTTCACGTCTCGCGGTGTCAATCGGCCGCCCGACTCGCGCCGCATGGTCCAGAGCAAGCCTTCAACGTGAGTGCGAAACGCAGCGTCCGACAGTCCCGCCTCGGCGCATTCGTCGGCGAAATCGTCAGAGAGCTTTAGCCAGGTCATCGGGTGCCATCCAAATGTAATGAGTGTCTGTACATCTACATGACACTGTACCATTTGCAAACATGGACACGTCACGGGAAGCACGCCCAGTCGCCATCAACGCCCGCATCTCAGAGGGTGGTGCCGAGTGGATCGATCTGATTGCGAGAGATGAGCAGCGCACCCGCTCGGACGTTGTGCGGATCCTGCTCAAAGAGGCGATCGAGGCGCGGGCCAAGGCGGGCCGGCTGCCGGTCAAACCAAGGAACTAGACGCCGAGCCGTCCCACCGCTGCACGGTCGAGGATGTTCGGCTGGTCGGTCATGGTCCGGAAGGCTACCGGACGTTCTGCTGTGATCGTCATAGCGAGGCTTCCTGCCGCTGCAAGATGACCATCCGCAGCAGCGTGTCGAACATGGCGTCCCGCTGCTCGTCCGAGTCGAAAACACCCGCCATCGAGTCGGCAAGCGACACCGCGGCGTACTCGCGCGGATAGTCACTAGGAAAGCCGTTGACGCCGTCGCCAACCGTCAGGCTGGCGGTGCCGAAGCGATAACGGAAGTAGAACGGCACGCCACCGATGAGCGTTCCCTCGTGCTGGTCCGGGCAGGCGTAGCACGTCTGCTCCGACTCGCGGATCGCGCCATGCTCGATGCTCTTCATATCGGAAGCGTCTCCTGTTCGTAGTCTGTCGTCGCCTGGTTTTCACGCCCGTACTCCCGAACCGGGATCTTGGCAGCACGGGCAAGCTTGAGACATCCGGCCGTGCCCTTATTCTCTGGCAGCGGGGCGAAGAAGCCAACCGCCAGATCGGCTCCGGCGTCGACCATGCGCTTGTTGCGGTCCGGTCCGGCCTTCGCCCGCGGGGACGTTGTTCGCCAATGTGCGGCGAACTCCTCGCACTCCACATCCCAGCCTTGACGTCTGCGGTAGGTGGCCCAGTTCCGCACCCAGTAGTCGGCACCGGTTGGACAGTCCCCGACCAGGATGTAGAGGCGTCCCTCGGCTACGGTGAACAGGTCATCCAGGACGTGATCAACCACCAGGCGTCCGGCCTCGTCATCGAGGTGACGCGAGCCGGTGCAGATGACGCGCATCAGGACTTCCCCTCGTGCTGCTTGAGCCGGCGTGAGGCACGCAACGCCCGGTAGGCGCGGATGGTGGGCACCACGAACAGCAGGTCCACCAGAAACGTCACGGCGACGAGGATCCGTCCGGTCAGGGTGCTCGCGGTCGAATGTGTGAGGTGTCCGACGATCAGGCATGTGACGGCCGCGTCGATCGCGGGCCACTGCAGCCAAGCCGACCACCAGCGGGCCAACGTACGGATGATCCGGATCAGCCTGTCCCATCGCGTGACGTGCTACCGATGTACGCCGCAACCGGTCCCAGTCCTCACCGAGCGAGTAATCCATAACGTCACAGAGCCACGCCTGCACCGACTTGGGTACGACCCTGTGGATGCCGGGCCAGTGGGATGCGGTGTCAGCCCAGCCGAGCGAGATGCCGGCCACATCACGGAAGCTGAGGCGCATCAGCGGCCACCGTCGCTGTCATCGCGGCCCCGAGCACAATCCGCGGCATGATCGTCATCGGGGCATGCCATGCAGTCGGGGCAGCGTCCCCCACACTCGCAGGTGTCCTCACCACCGAAAGGGACAGTCCAGTCGCCGCAGCAGTCACAGCGTAAACCGGGCATGTCAGCCCTCCTCGTCTTCGTAGTACCAGCGCCGGTACGTCTCTGCCACAACTGCGTCGTCGAGTTCCGTGTCCGCGAGCACGATCGCGTACTGATCCGAGTGAGTCTCGACCGCGTGGATGTGCACCGTGCCACCGGACATCTCGAGGACGGCCTTCGCGAGCTCGTCGAGGTCGGGTTGCTCCCGCCAGTCCCATGAAAGGATCACGGGCTCATGTTCGCTGATCATCAGCGGCATCTCCTCAACGTCGGGTCGTCAGGGTCAACGCCGTTGGCGATCGCCATGGCGGCGTAGGTCGGATGCAACTCGGGCCATCCTTCGCCGGGGTCGAGTGCGACTGGGTCAAGGCGTCCGGTGATGACGGCCATCCGGATGCCGAGGTGGTCGCGGCCGACCGTGGCGAGCCAGCCAGCACAGGCCCGCTCGCCGCCCTCCGGGCTTTTGTGACAGGCGAAGATCGGCGCGTCAAGCCAAACCTCGGCACCGGGCGCTCCGGCCGTCGCGGTCAACTGCTCGTAGCGGCAGGTCGGGAACTTGCCAGCCTCGGCGTCGACCTTCCAGGGACATTCCTGGCAGGGCCGATGGACGCGGGGGAAGTCGGCAACCATCAGCCATCACTCCCGATATCGATGATCTGGGCGTCCGGGTACTTCATCCGGAACTCCGCAACCGGCTCGATGCGGGTGTGATCCAGTTCGGCCAGCGGCGCGACATACAGGTATTCGCCGAAGCGTTCGACCTGCTGCTGCAACCACCAGAGCACGTGATGCTCGGTGGCATCGGGGTCGAACGTCGGTACCTCGACGGCTGCAAGCTGGGGGTGCTGACCCAGGAGGTCGGGCGCGCACTCGTCAATAACTCGCGGGACCTGGTGGTCGTACACCGAATCGCCGGTCATGAAGCCAAGGAGAGCACCGACTCCGGCTAGGCCGTTCGGGCTCACGAACAGGCCGGTCGTCACCGAGAGGATGTCACCGAGATGGAAACGCTTCGTGGTCATCGTCAGCTCGCTTTCTGCTTCTGCTCGTCAAGCAGGGCAAGGCGGGTCTTCGTGAGAAACAGCAATTCGGTCATCGCGGAATCACCGGTCCGCTGACCTCGATGACGACCGGCGCCGTGTTCAGTGCGGTCGCGATTGCCGCGTGCGCTGTTGCCTGCGTCGCAAGGCACGTTGCGGTAGCGGGCGAATACGTCGCCTCCGAGAGTTCGAGCAGCCGCTGTGCCTCGGCGATGTGCTCCTGTGCGTCCATGGTCATGTCGAAGAAGCTCACGAGTGCACATCCTCTGCCAGTCGTGCCAGTGCTGCCTCACGCTGTGCAGGTGTATACGCACCCCATGACAGGTCGGTGTCGGCGGCAATGGCCACCTCGTCGATGTGAACACCGGTCACAGTCCCGTCTTTGAACAGGACGAGACGCCGGCGTTTCCCGTCCGCGTTCCAGCCGAGCGCCCAACGCAACTCCGGTGTCAGATAGTCCGGGTCATCAGCCGGATCGAAGGCGAATGCCTCGTAGTCGTTCTC
>Ga0193726_1002305_pt1 | contig 13184 bp, 14 predicted proteins | sample H2c1metaG_FD_144928 | JGI IMG/M metagenome (GOLD analysis project Ga0193726, IMG submission 144928) | Soil microbial communities from a riparian zone of the East river system, Colorado, United States - H2c1 | ecosystem: Environmental > Terrestrial > Soil > Riparian zone | place: USA: East River... | reverse complement strand
ACACTACGCCCCGGCGATGTCGTTGCTGGGACATCGCCGTTACCTCTTCGTAACGCGCTGCGGGCGGAGTCTTGCGGCGAGACGAATTACTTGGGAGGCGTCGTCGGAGTCGGTGCGGGCGTCGCCGGCGTTGTCGATTTCGGCGCGGGCGTCGCGAGCGCGCCCTTCGGCACCGGCGCCGGACCCGGCATGCCGCCGACGATCGACCCCGGGCCGCGCTGCCCGATGATCGCCAGCGCCAGCGCGCCCAGCATGAACAGCACCGCGAAAATCGTCGTCGCCTTCGACAGGACGGTGGCTCCGCCGCGGGCGCCGAACGCCGTCTGGCTGCTGCCGCCGCCGAATGCGCTGGCCATGTCGCCGCCCTTGCCCTGCTGCAGCAGGATGACGAGCAGCAGCACGAAGCAGACGATGACGTACAGCGTGGAAAGCAGGTAATAAGTAATCATTCGAACTCCCGATTATACCGCAGCCGGCCGGGCGCGTGTCACGATGTCCGTGAAGCCCGCCACGTCGAGGCTCGCGCCGCCGACGAGCGCCCCGTCCACGTCGGGCTCGGCGATCAGCTCGCGAATATTGTCCGGTTTGACGCTCCCGCCGTAGAGGATGCGGCACCGCTCCGCGGCGTCGGCGCCGAACCACTGGCGCAGCCGCGTGCGGATGTGCGCATGCGCCTCGCCGGCCTGCGCCGCGGTGGCCGTCCGGCCCGTGCCGATCGCCCACACCGGCTCGTACGCGATCACCAGCGCGGCGACTTCCTCGGGCGAGAAGCCGTCGAGGCCGTCCTTGATCTGCCGATCGAGCACGGCGAGCGTCTGCTGACGCTCGCGCTCTTCGAGCGTCTCGCCGACGCAGACGATCGCCGTCAGCCCCGCGCCGATCACCGCGCGCGCCTTGCGGCAGACGATCGCGTCCGTCTCGTGGAACAGCCGGCGGCGCTCGGAGTGGCCGACGATGGCGTACTCGGCGCCCGCTTCCTTGATCATGCCCGCCGAGACCTCGCCGGTGAACGCGCCCTCGCGCTCATAGGAAACGTCCTGCGCGGCGATGCCGACATTGGTGTTGCGCGCCGCTTCGGCCGCCGCGTGGATCGCCGTGAACGGCGGCGCGACGACGATCTCGACGTCCTCGATTCCCTTCACGAGGCTGCGCAGCTCTTTAACGAAGATGGCCGTTTCCTGTACCGTCTTGAACATCTTCCAGTTGCCCGCGATCACAGGCGTTCGCATTAGGCCTCCGTCAGAGCCGCCACACCGGGGAGTGTGCGTCCGCCCAGGAATTCGAGCGACGCGCCGCCGCCGGTCGAGATGTGCGTGATGCGCTCGCCCACGCCGGCTTTCTTCACCGCCGCGATCGAGTCGCCACCGCCGATGATCGTCGTGCCCTTCACGTCCGCGACCGCGTGCGCGATCGCCATCGTGCCCGCCGCGAACGCGTCGACTTCGAAGACGCCCATCGGTCCGTTCCACACGACCGTCTTCGCGTCGGCGAGGCGCGCGCGGTACGCGTCGATCGTCTTCGGGCCGATGTCCACGCCCATCCGATCGCCGATGGACGCGTCCGTGACGGCCAGCATCTGGTTCGACCCCGTGCCGTCGATCTTGTCCGTCACGATGTGGTCGACCGGGAGCGCGAACGTGATGCCGCGCTTCTGTGCGTGCTCGAGGATCGTGCGCGCGGCGTCGATCTTGTCCGCTTCGACGAGCGACTTGCCGGTCGCAATGTTTTGCGCGCGGAAGAACGTGTACGCCATCGCGCCGCCGATGATCAGCCGATCGACCTTGCCGAGCAGGTTCTCGATCACCTCGAGCTTGTCGGACACCTTGGCGCCGCCGAGGATCGCGACGAACGGCCGCTCCGGCGATTCGATCGCGTGGCCGAGGTAGCGCAGCTCCTGCTCCATGAGCAGCCCGGCCGCCGCCTTCGGCACGAGGTGCGTGATGCCCTCCACCGAGGCGTGCGCGCGATGGGCCGCGCCGAACGCATCATCGATATAGACGTCCGCGAGCGACGCCAGTTGTTTCGCGAATGCCGGGTCGTTCTTCTCTTCCCCGGCGTGAAAGCGGAGGTTTTCCAGCAGGACCACGCCGCCGGCGTTCACCGCCTGATCCACGGCCTTCCTGGCGGGATCGCCAACGCAGTCTTCGGCAAACACCACCGGCCGGCCGAGCAGTTCGGACAGGCGGGCCGCAACCGGCTTCAGCGAGAGCTCCGGCGCCGGTTTGCCTTTCGGCCGCCCGAGATGGCTCGCGAGGATCGCCGTCGCGCCCTGATCCAGGACGTACTTGATCGTCGGCAGCGACGCCCGGATCCGCGTGTCGTCGCCGATCGCGCCGTTCTTGATCGGCACGTTGAAATCCACGCGGACGAACGCCCGCTTGCCGCGAAGCTCGAGATCACGGACGGAGAGCTTCATGAGATGTGAGGAAGTGAGGATGTGAGGATGTAAGGATGTGAGGATGTAAATCCTCTGACCTCCTTAGATTCGCACATTCTCAGATCCTCACTTCCCTAGATTCCCCGCTTCACGAGCATGCGAAGCAGATCCACACACCGATTGGAGTAGCCCCACTCGTTGTCGTACCACGAGAGGACCTTCACGAAGTCGCCGTCCATCACCTTCGTATACGCGGCGTCGATGATCGACGAGCGCGGGTTGCCCTTGAAGTCGATCGACACGAGCTCTTCGGTCGAAAACTCCATGATGCCCTTGAGCGGGCCGTCCGACGCCGCTTTCAGCGCCGCGTTCACGGACTCAGCGGTCGCCGTCTTCTCGACGATGACCACCAGATCGACGACCGACACGTTCGGCGTCGGCACGCGCATCGCGAAGCCGTCGAGCCGTCCTTTCAGATCGGGCAGCACCTCGCCGAGGGCACTCGCCGCGCCGGTGGACGTCGGGATCATCGAGAGCGCCGCCGCGCGCGCGCGCCGCAGATCCTTGTGCGGGAGGTCGAGCAGGTGCTGATCGTTGGTGTAGGAATGGATGGTCGTCATCCAGCCCTTCTTGATCCCGAACGTCTGGTGCAGCACCTTCGCCAGCGGCGCGAGGCAGTTGGTCGTGCACGACGCGTTCGAGATGATTTGATGCTTCGCGGGGTCGTACATCTCGTCGTTGACGCCGAGGACGACCGTGAGGTCGGGCTTCTTCGCGGGAGCGGTGATGACGACCTTCTTCGCGCCGGCCGTGACGTGCTTCGCCGCATCGTCGCGGTTCGTGAAGAATCCCGTCGATTCGAAGACGACGTCGACGCCGAGATCCCTCCAGGGCAGCTGCGCCGGATCGCGCATCGACAGGACCTGGAACTCTTTGCCGTCGACCGAGATGTTGGTTCCCTTGTCTTCGACGTGCGCGTGCAGGTTGCCGAGCACGGAGTCGTACTTGAGAAGATGGGCGAGCGTGTGGGCGTTCGTCAGGTCGTTGACCGCGACGAAGTCAATATTCTTGTCCGCGAGCGCCGCTCGCATGATGTTCCGGCCGATCCGGCCGAATCCGTTTATGCCGACCCTTACAGGCATCAGATGTCCTCCAGACAAACACTCAATTCTAATGAACGCGCTTGCGGGGGGTCAAACCGTGCGGATATAGTCACTTAGCGCCGCTATGTACTTCTTGTACTCTCTGCTGACGTTCGCCGTCTTCGTCGTCGTGTCGCCGTACTTCCTGTACCAGGCGATTCGCCACAAGAAATACATCGGCAGCCTCGGTCCGCGGATGTACTTCTTGTACTCTCTGCTGACGTTCGCCGTCTTCGTCGTCGTGTCGCCGTACTTCCTGTACCAGGCGATTCGCCACAAGAAATACATCGGCAGCCTCGGTCCGCGGATGGGCCACCTGCCGATTTCGTTCAACGTGGACGGCGACGAGTCGATCTGGATCCACGCGGTGTCGGTCGGGGAGGCGCTGACCGCGCGCGCGCTCGCCGCGGATCTCAAGGCGCGCTATCCGCGGCTGCGCCTCTTTCTCTCGACCACGACGATGGCCGGTCAGCAGGTCGCGCGGCGCAGCCTGAAGGACGTGGACGAGGTCTTCTACTTCCCGTTCGACTGGGCGTTCATCGTCCGCCGCACGCTGAAGCAGGTGAAGCCGCGCGTCTTCATCATGATGGAGACGGAGATCTGGCCGAACCTGCTGCGCCTCTGCCGCGAGCGCGGCGTGAAGACGGTGATGATCAACGGCCGCATCTCGTCGCGCTCGTATCCGCGCTACCGCCTCGTCCGTCCGTTCTTCAAGCGCGTGCTCGCTGACATCGATCGCTTCTGCATGCAGAGCGAGGAGTCGGCCCGTCGCCTGATCGATCTTGGCGCCGACCCCGCCCGCGTCACCGTGACGGGAAGCCTCAAGTTCGACTCGCTCGAGCTGCCCGCGCCCACGTCCCACGGCAAGCCGCGCGAGCGCGTCCTGCGTTTCTTCCGGATTTCGTCGAACCGCAGCGTGATCGTCGCCGGCAGCACACTGCGCGGTGAAGAAGCTGCCGTCCTCCGCGCCTTCGCGCGCATCAGGAAGACGATGCCGAACGCGCTGCTCGTGCTGGCGCCGCGGCATCCCGAGCGCTTCGGTGAAGTGGAACGGCTCGCGCGCGACGCGTCGTTCCTGACGGCGCGCCGCTCCGAGCTGGCGATCGATGCCGAACCGCGCGCCGAGGTCGTGATCCTCGACTCGATCGGCGAGCTCGCGCAGCTGTATCAGCTCGCAACGGCCGTGTTCGTCGGCGGCAGCCTCGAGAATCACGGCGGCCATAACATCCTCGAGCCGGCGATCTACGGGAAGCCGATCGTCTTCGGCCCGCACATGCAGAATTTCCGCGAGATCGCCGACGCGTTCGTCACCAACGGCGCGGCCGTGCAGGTGCAGTCGGAGCGCGAGCTCGAGGAAGCGCTGCTGGCGCTGCTGACCGATCCGGTCCGCCGCGCGCGGCTGGGCGCGGCGGCGCGCGCGCTCGTCGAAGCCAACCGCGGCGCGAAGGCGGGTACGCTCGCGGTCATCGCGGAGATTATTCCGCCCGCCGGCGCCTTCGGCTCCGGCGCCGTCGTCCGCCCCTTCCGTCTGGTCCATTGATTCTGCACGCACTCAGCTCGGTCTTCGGCGCGGCGACGACGTGGCGGCGGCAGTGGTATGCGGCCGATCCCGCGCGCCGGCGTCGTCTGGCGAAGCCCGTCGTCAGCATCGGAAACCTGCGCGTCGGCGGCAGCGGGAAGACGCCGATCGTCGCACACGTGGCGCGGCTGCTGCGCGACAACGGCATGCGCCCGGCGGTGCTGACGCGCGGCTACGGCCGGGTCCGATCGTCAGACGGTGTCACCGTCGTGTCGGATGGCGAGACGGTCCTCTCCGACGTCGCGCACGCCGGCGACGAACCGCTGATGCTCGCGCGTGAGCTGCCCGGCGTGCCGGTGCTCGTGGGTGCGAATCGCTATCTCTCTGGCCTGCTCGCCGAACGCCGTTTCGGCGCCACCGTCCACGTGCTGGACGATGGGTTTCAGCATGTGGGACTGGAGCGCGACGTCGATCTCGTGCTCGTGGACGAAGAAGATCTGTCCGACAAGCCGATGCCCGAAGGGCGTCTGCGCGAGCCGCTGACGGCGGCAACCCTCGCGGACGCGCTGCTCGTCAACGCCGGCTACACGACGGCGGCGGAGCGGATCGGCCGCGCGTTCGGGAAGCCGACCGTGTTTCGCGTCACGCGCTCGCTCTCGGCGCCGCGCGTGGTCGCCAACGGCGACTCCGTGGTCGTGCCGACGGGCGCGCGGGTGTTCGTGCTGGCAGGCATCGCCCGGCCCGAGCGCTTTCTGTCGGACATCACCGCCGTCGGCTGGCAGATCGTCGGCACGCTGATCTTCCGCGACCATCATCAGTTCACGCCGCGCGACATCCAGCGTCTCGCGGCCGCCGCGAAGGCGGCGGCGTCGGCCGTCGTCCTCACGACCGAAAAGGATGCCGTGCGACTTGGCGGATACACGATCGATGGCATCCCGATCGCGGCCGTGCCGCTGGCGGTCGGCGTCGAACCGGCGGACGCGTTCCGCGACTGGCTGCTGCGGAAGCTGACGTGAGACACCGCCTCGAGTATCTCGCCGTCCGGATGCTGATCGTCCTGGTCCGGATGATGCCGGACGCCCTCGTCCGCTGCTGCGGCAGCCTGCTCGGGTTCGCGTTCTACACCCTCGATCGCCCGCACCGGCGGATTGCCGAGCGTAACCTCGCGGTGGCGTTCCCGCAGCGATCGGCGGCCGAGCGCCGGACGATCGCGCGGTCCGCGTTCGGGCACTTCGGCCGCCTGCTGTTCGAAGTGCTGAAGTTCAGTACGCTGACGCCGGCCGCGATGCTCGCGCGCGTCGAGTTCGACGGCGAGGAGCGCGCGCGCCTGGCGTACGCGCAGGGTAAAGGCGTCCTGTTCGTTACGGGGCACTTCGGATTCTGGGAGCTGCACGCGGTCGTGCACGCGCTGCAGCTTGCGCCGATCGGGGTGCTCGCGCGCGCGCTCGACAATCCGCAGTTGAACACGCTGCTCGAATCGATGCGCGAACGCACCGGCAACTCGGTGATCTACCGCCAGGGCACGATCCGCCGCGTGATGCGGATGCTGCAGGAGCGGCAGGGCGTCGCGGTGCTGATCGATCAGCACATCCAGAGCCGCGACGCGATCTACGTGGACTTCTTCGAGCGGCCGGCGGCGACGACGTCCGCGGTCGCGGCGCTGGCGCTGCGGACGGGCGCGCCGGTCGTGCCCGTGTTCGCCCTGCCGCTCGGCGGCGGCCGCTATCGTATGATCTACGAGCATCCCGTCGAACCGCCGGGCGCCGGCAGCCCGGACGCGATCCGCGAGTTCACGCAACGGTGCACGGACGTCCTCGAGATGTACGTCCGCCGGCGTCCCGATCTCTGGCTGTGGATGCACCGGCGCTGGCGCGACAACGAGCCGGCGTCGGCTCACGTGCCTGGAATGTTTCCGTCCGCCGACAGCGACGACAACGCCGAGCTATGACGCACCTGCTGATCCTCGCGCCCAACTGGCTCGGCGACGCCGTGATGGCGCTGCCGGCGGTGGCGGACGTGCGCCGCGCGTCGCCGGACGCCGCGATCACGATCGGCGCCCGGCCGGCCGTCGCGCCGCTCTACGCGCTCGTGCCCGGCATCAAGAACGTGATGCACCTCGGGGACGAGGACGACCACGTGCCGCGCGATCGCGGCTTCGATACCGCGCTGCTGCTGCCGAATTCGTTTCACGCCGCCCTGCTGGCGTCGCGCGCGGGGATCCGCGAGCGATGGGGCTACCGCACGCAGTGGCGCGGGCGGCTGCTGACGCGCGCGATCACGCGTCCGCCCGCGGGCGTTCACCAGGTGGAGTACTACCGGCATCTCGTGCAGGCGCTCGGGTTCGACAACGGATCGGCGGAGCCGCGCCTGGAGGTGCCGGCCGGCTTGCGCGCCGCCGGATCGGCGGCGCTCGCGCGCGCGGGATGGGACGGGCGCGCGCCGCTCGTCGCGATCGCGCCAGGCGCAGCGTACGGCGGCGCGAAGCGCTGGCCCGCGGCGTCGTTCGCCGAGCTCGCGCGATCGCTCGACGCGGACGGCGTGACGACTGTGCTGATCGGCGGCGCCGGCGACATCGCGACCGGACGCGAGGTCGAGGCGCACGCCGACGGCCGCGCGGGCCGGCTGCTGAATCTCACGGGCGCGACCGATCTGCCGCTGCTCGCCGGCGTCATCGTCGCATGCCGCGCCGTCGTGTCGAACGATTCGGGCGCGATGCATTTCGCGGCCGCGCTCGGCGTCCGCGTGACGGCGGTGTTCGGCCCGACGGACGAGCGCGTCACGGGATTACGCGGCGATCATGCCGTGCTGACGCACGACGTGTGGTGCCGTCCGTGCATGCTGCGTGAATGCCCGATCGACCACCGCTGCATGCGCATCGGCGTGGACGCGGTGATCGCCGAAGCGAGGCGCACCCTGTGACCCTTCGACCAGGCTCAGGGCAGGCCTCTCCGTCCCGCGCGGTGTTTCTGGATCGCGACGGCACGCTGATCGAAGAGGTGGGCTACCTCGATCGCGTGGAGCGCGTCGATCTGTACCCGTGGGCCATTGACGCCGTGCGCGCGCTGAATCGCGCGGGGATGCGCGTCGTGATGGTCACCAATCAGTCCGGCGTCGCGCGCGGCTTCTTCAGCGAGGCGGTCGTCGAACAGGTGCATCGCCACATCGCGGATCTGCTCGAGGCGGGCGGTGCGCACATCGACGCGTATTACTATTGTCCGCACCACCCGGACGGCAAGGTGCGCCAGTACGCGCAGGCGTGCGACTGCCGCAAGCCGGGCCGCGGCCTCGTCGATCGCGCCGTTCGCGAGTTCGGCATCGACCCCGCCGCCTCCTTCGTCGTCGGCGATCGATGGCTGGACGTCGCGCTCGCGCGCGCGGTCGGCGGACGCGGCGTGCTCGTCCGCACGGGCTACGGCGCCACGGAAGAAACGCGGCCCCCCGAGGGACTGCGCGCCGACGCGATCGCCGACAACCTGATCGGCGCCGTCAGCTGGATATTAAGGAACGCATGATGTTGATCGCCCGGTCCGTTCATCCGCTGCCTGGCGAGGCCGAGCGCAAGGAGCGCTTCCTCGGCCTGATCGACGGATTTTCCAGCCGCCGCGTGCTCGTCGTGGGCGACGTGATCGCCGACGAGTTCGTGTACGGCGAAGTCGCCCGTGTGTCGCGCGAAGCGCCCGTGCTGATCCTCAAGTACGACGCCGCGACGATCGTGGCCGGCGGCGCCGGCAACGCCGCCAACAACGTCGCCGCGCTCGGCGGCCGCGCGCGCCTCGCCGGGCTCGTCGGCGCCGACGAGCAGGGCCGCGGGCTCCTCGCGAGTCTTCATCGCGGCGTCGATCGCGCCCTGATCGTGCGATCGCGCACGTACCGCACGCCCGTCAAGACGCGCATCCTCGCGGGAGGCGTGCACTCGGCCAAACAGCAGGTTGTCCGCATCGATCGCGAGGCCGGGTGGCCGCTGGCTGACGAGGTCAGCCGCACGTTTGCCAAGAAGCTGCTGCCGGCGCTCGATGAGTGCGACGCGGTGCTGTTGTCGGACTACGGCTCCGGCCTCGTGACGCCGCAGCTCGCCGCCGTGATCCGCGCGCGGCTGGCAAAGCGGTCGCGCCGCCGGCCCGTGCCGGTGCTGCTCGACTCGCGCTACCAGATTCTCGAATACCGCGGCCTCACCGCGTGCACGCCGAACGAGTCCGAAGTCGAAGCGGCGCTCGGCGTCCGCATCGACGACGACGCGGAGGCGCTGGAGAAGGCGGGGCGCGCGGTCCTCAGGCGCACGGGCATGCAGGGTGTCCTGGTCACGCGCGGCAGCCGCGGCATGGCGCTCTTCGAGCCGAAGCGCGCGACCACGGAGGTGGCGATTTACGGCACGGACGAAATCGCCGACGTCACCGGCGCGGGCGACACGGTGATCGCGACGCTCTCACTCGCGCTCGCGGCCGGCGCGTCGTTCTACGAAGCCGCGCGGCTGGCCAACTACGCCGGCGGCCTCGTCGTGATGAAGCGCGGAACCGCCACCGTGTCCGCGAGGGAGCTGTCGGCGGCGGTCGAGAGCGACCACGATACGTCGCTCGAAAACTGGTCGCAGGAAGGGCCGCCACAGGGCCGGCGATCGTGATCGTGTCCGAAGCCGAGCTCGTCGAAGCCGTGGCGCGCGATCGCGCGTCCGGGCGCACGATCAGCTTCGCGAACGGCTGCTTCGATCTGCTGCACGTCGGCCACGTGCGCTACCTCCAGGGCGCGGCGGCCGAAGCGGATCGTCTGATCGTCGCGGTGAACGGCGACGCATCCGTGCGCGCGTTGAAGGGGAGCGGCCGGCCGATTCTTCCCGCCGCGGATCGCGCGGAGCTCGTCGCCGCGCTGCGCGGCGCCGATTACGTGCTGATCTTCGAGGACGCCACCGTCGAGCGGCTCCTGCGCCTGCTGAAGCCGGACGTTCACTGCAAAGGCACCGACTACACCGTGGACTCCGTTCCGGAGCGCGCGTCGGTACAGTCGTACGGCGGCCGGACGGCGATTGTCGGCGACGCGAAAGATCACGCGACGCGCGATCTGCTCGCGCGCATCAGGCTGACACCAGGTGGCTAGGGGCTGGTGGCTAGTGGCTAGTGACCGGTGACTAGAATCCTTATTGTTCGTCTCGGCGCACTGGGCGACATCGTCCACGCGATTCCCGTGGCCGCGGCGCTGCGTCGCGCGTTTCCGGACGCGCGGATCGACTGGCTCGTCAGTGCGAAGCACCGCGAGATCCTCGATCTGGTGCCGGTGATCGATCGCCGCCTGGCGATTAACGATCGCGGCGGCGCCTCCGCCGGCACGCCGATGCTCGCAGCGATCGCCGAGCTGCGCCGCGCGAACTACGACGTCGCGCTCGACCTGCAGGGGCTGCTGAAGTCCGCCGTCCTCGCGCGCATGTCCGGCGCCACGCGCGTCATCGGCTTCGCAGCGTCGCATCTCCGGGAACCGCTCGCGCGGCCGTTCTACACCGAGGTCCACGATCCAGCCGGAATCGAGCACGTCGTCTTTCAGAACCTGTCGCTGCTGCGCGCGTTCGGCGTGACGGTCTCGACTCCGGAGTTCCCCATCGAAGAGGCGGAATCGGCGGTTGCGCGCGAGATGCGCGATCGGACGGGTGGACGCTACGCGCTGATCAACCCCGGCGCCGCGTGGCCGAACAAGCGGTGGCCGCCGTCGCGCTTCGGCGCGCTCGCGGCCGCGCTGCGCGAGCGCCACGGTCTGATGTCGGTGGTGCCGTGGGGGCCGGGCGAGGAGGCGATCGCCGGCGAGCTCGTCGCGAGCGCCGGCGGCGCCGCGCTGCTCTCGCCGCCGACGACGATCGCGGATCTCGTGGCGCTGGCGCGCGGCGCGTCGCTGATGATCTCCGGCGATACGGGACCGACGCACATTGCCGCCGCGGTCGGCACGCCGATCGTCGGCCTGTTCGGACCGACGCGGCCGGCGCGCAACGGCCCCTGGGCCGCCGGCGACGTCACGGTGTCGCGCGACACGATGTGCGAGTGCCATCATCTGCGCCGCTGCCGGCGGCCGACGATGTGCCTGATGGATGTCGAAGTGGCCGAGGTGCTCGATGCCGCGGAGCGCCGGCTCGACGCGGCGGCGGGGAAGGTGAGTCGTGGTTAACGCGCTCGCGCGGAGGCGGGTCACGCTGGGATTCGCTTTTGGCGTCGTGGCGCTGATACTCGCGACGCCGACGCGCGCGTCGCTCGCGATCGGTGCGGCTGTGGCCGTCGCGGGCGAGCTGCTGCGGATCTGGGCAGCGGGCCATCTGAACAAATCGCGCGAGGTCACGGTCTCGGGGCCGTACCGGTGGTTCGCGCATCCGCTGTATGTGGGATCGACCGTGATTGGGATCGGCCTCGCGATCGCGTGTGCCAGCCCGGTGGTGTTCGCGCTGATCGCGATCTATCTCGCGGCGACGCTGACGGCGGCGGTCAGGAGCGAAGAAGCGTTTCTTCGCCGCACGTTCGGCGACCGGTACGATCAATACCGGCGCGGCGCGCTCGCGAGCGGAGAAGATGGCCGCGCATTCACGTGCGCGCAGGTGCGCGCGAATCGTGAATATCGCGCCGTGATCGGCCTGGCGCTTACAGTGCTGTTGTTGACGTTGAAGGCCGCACTGGCGTCTCATTTGCAATAGGAGTGTAAAGGAGAGTTCATGAGAACCTTACTTCGAACGCTCGCTATCTCGGCGTTTCTTCTGGCACCCGCACCGGCAGCTCATGCGCAGGTTTCGTTCGGGATTCGCATCGGCGAACCGCCGGCGCCGCGTGCGTACCGTGTGCCGGCGCGCCCTGGCCCCGATTACACCTGGGTCGAAGGCTACTGGTATCCGTCGGGTTCGCGGTATGTGTGGCATAACGGCTACTGGACGCGCCCGCCGTACGAAGGCGCGTACTGGGTGTCGCCGTATCACGTCGGAGGACAGTACTACCCCGGCCGCTGGGAAGGCGAGCGCGGCAACGTGAATCATGATCATCGCTGGGATCGAGACAGGCGGCGCGATGAGCGTCACGACCCTCGCGGGCGTGGTCGCGGCGACGACCGGCGTTAGGCGCCGGGACTAGCCAACGCGTCCCCGGCCTGACTGTGTTAAAATGATGTGTTTTGGCGGACAGCCGGAACGTGACCTTGTCAGGCCGGGCGGTTAGCTCAGTGGTAGAGCACCGGCTTTACACGCCGGCTGTCGCAGGTTCGAACCCTGCACCGCCCATTCTCACCAGGGGTCGTAGTTCAGTTGGCTAGAACGCAGCCCTGTCACGGCTGAGGCCGCGGGTTCGAGTCCCGTCGACCCCGCCAACTTCCAGCAACACGCTCTCGGATCGATCGGGCGGTGACAGCCCGATCGTCCGTCATTCAGTACAATCCCGCCCACGTTGCGGATTGAGCCTCCCTCGCTACGCCGGCAGACCGTCGCGATCGGGCTGTTTCTCGCGGCCGCGACGGTGTTCAATACCTATCCCCAGGCGTTTCATCTCTCCAGCGCCGTCGGCTCCCACGGAGACGCGCTGTTCAGCGTGTGGCGCCTGTCGTGGGTGGCGCACGCGATCGTCACCGCGCCGTTCCAGTTGTTCGACGCGAACATTTTTTATCCGCAGCGCGGCACGCTGGCGTACTCGGACGCGCTCCTTCTTCCGGCGATCACCGCGGCGCCGCTGCAATGGAGTCAGCTTCCGCCGGTCCTTGTCTACAACGTCGTCCTCCTGGCGACGTTCTTCCTGTCGGCGTTATCGGCGTGCCTGTTCGTCCGCTGGCTGACCGGCAGCCTGGCCGGCGGACTGATTGCCGGCATGGCGTTCGCGTTTTCCTCTCACCAGCTCGAACACTTCGACCGGCTGGACGTCCAGCTGACGTTCTTCATCCCGCTGGCCCTCTGGGCGATTCATCGCATCGCCTTGCGCGGCCGCTGGCGAGACGGTCTGATCCTGGGAGCGCTCGTCACCGGCCAGATCTATTCCGGCATTTACAACGGCGTCTTCCTCGTGACGTTCATCGCGTGCGTGGCGCCGCTCGTCATCCTCGTCGAACGGCGATCCACGACCCGCTCGACCGTTCCTATCATCGGCGTGAGCCTGATCGTCGCTCTCCTCGCGGCCATCCCGTACCTTCTGCCGTCCCTGCACAACCG
>Ga0193726_1002304_pt1 | contig 13184 bp, 13 predicted proteins | sample H2c1metaG_FD_144928 | JGI IMG/M metagenome (GOLD analysis project Ga0193726, IMG submission 144928) | Soil microbial communities from a riparian zone of the East river system, Colorado, United States - H2c1 | ecosystem: Environmental > Terrestrial > Soil > Riparian zone | place: USA: East River... | reverse complement strand
TTCATCAACGCTAAGAAGGTGCAGGACGACCCTTCCACGCTCGCGGCGCTGCAGGCCTGGCGCGCGGCGGGGCAGCTGCTGGGAAATCATACCTGGGCGCATCTGGATTTGGATAAGGAGACGCCCGACGAGTTCGCCTCAGAGGTGTCGAGAAACGAGCCATTGCTCAAAACTCTGATGGGGAAGGGGGATTGGCACTGGTTCCGGTATCCATTCTTGCGCGAAGGCGACACGCTTGAGAAGCGGCGCGCTGTGCGCGCGTGGCTGTTCGCGCATGGCTACAAGATCGCTCAAGTCAACATGGATTTCGAGGATTATCTGTGGAATGAGCCCTATGCGCGCTGCATGGACAAGCATGATGAAGCGTCCATTCAAAAGCTGCACGACAGCTACTTGGCGGTTGCCGAGCAGTACTACGGTGTTTTCCGACAGTCCTCGCAGATGGTCTATGGGCGGGATGTGAAGTACGTGCTGCTGATGCACGTCGGCGCATTCGATGCGCGCATGCTGCCGGAGCTGCTGGCGTTGTACCGCGGCAAAGGAGTGAGCTTCATTAGTCTGCAGGATGCGATGTCGGACCCCTCGTATCGAGACGATCCGGACATCGGGGATGCTACCGGCGGCGCCTTCCTGGAACTGATGCTGGAAAAGAAGAACCTCAAGTTTCCCGGGACCTCCAAGCCCTACAAGGAATTGGCGGCGATGTGCCGGTGAGGCAGGCCTAAAACGAGCTTAAGTGGGTTAGCGCACAGATAGCCAACTATGCGCGCGGGATGATGTCGGGTTGCATCCGGATACGCCGGTACCCGAATCCACACCAAGCAAGGGCCCGAGATGTTCGCGAAAGGCAGCGATTCCTTCAGTATCGAAGATTCCTCCCCAGACGGCATCCTCGAGGGACGGCGCCAAGAGGGCCTGCTGAAGACAGGGGCTCTACAGAACGCCATTCTGACGAGCGCCAACTTCTCGAGCATCGCCACCGACGCAAACGGCGTCATTCAAATCTTCAACGTTGGCGCCGAACGGATGCTCGGATATACGGCCGCAGAAGTAACGAATAAGATAACCCCGGCCGACATTTCCGACCCGCAGGAACTGATCGCACGCGCTGAAGCGCTCAGCGTCGAACTTGCAACTCCCATTACGCCCGGTTTCGAAGCTCTGGTATTCAAGGCTTCTCGCGAGATCGAGGACATCTACGAATTGACCTACATCCGAAAGGATGGGAGCCGCTTCCCGGCTGTGGTGTCAGTGACAGCGCTGCGCGACGCACAGGACGTCATCATTGGTTATCTGTTGATCGGTACCGACAATACCGCGCGACAGCTCGTCGAGGCAGAGCGGGCGCTGCTCGATCAGGCGCTGCAGGATAAGAACGCAGAGCTTGAAAACGCCAAAATCGTTGCGGAAAAGGCCAACCTGGCAAAGTCGGATTTTCTCTCCAGCATGAGCCATGAGCTGCGCACACCACTTAGCGCGATCTTAGGATTCGCTCAACTCATGGAATCCGGTTCACCGCCGCTCACTGCCTCGCAGAAGCGAAGCATCGATCAGATCCTACAGGGCGGCTGGTACCTGCTGGAGCTCATCAACGAAATTCTCGATCTCGCGCTGATTGAGTCCGGCAAATTGTCGCTGTCGCTGGAGCCGATATCCCTGTCCGAAGTCTTGCGCGAATGCAAGGACATGATTGAACCTCAGGCGCTGAAGCGTGAGGTCAGCGTGGCTTTTCCTCAGTTCGACATTCCGTACTTCGTCAAAGCCGATCGAACTCGAGTCAAGCAAGTCTTTATCAATCTTCTCTCGAACGCGATCAAGTACAACCGGCCGAACGGAACGGTCATCGTCGAATATGCCACAGGCATCCCGGGACGAATTCGCGTGTGCGTCAAGGATAGTGGCGAAGGCCTGAGCGCGGACAAGCTGGCACAGCTTTTCCAGCCATTCAATCGCCTTGGCCGGGAAGCGGGCGCTGAGGAAGGAACCGGCATCGGTTTGGTGATGACCAAGCGGCTCATTGAAATAATGGGAGGAATCATAGGCGCAGAGAGCAAGGTGGGAACTGGGAGTGTATTTTGGGTCGAACTGGAGCTAACGTCCGATCGGCCTGCCGTTGGCGGAGCGTTTGCGCCGCTGGCGCCCACCGAACCGTCTGCCCATGCCGGTGCCGAATTGCGCACATTGCTGTACGTCGAGGACAATCCCGCGAATCTGATGTTGGTTGAGGATCTGATCACGCGCCGGCCGGACATCCGTCTGTTAAGCGCGTTGGACGGCAGAACCGGCATACAAATCGCTCGAGCGCGCCGGCCGGACATCATCCTGATGGACATCAATTTGCCCGGGATTAGCGGTATCAGAGCGCTGAGAATCCTCGCCGAGGATCCGACCACTGCGCATATCCCGGTAATCGCACTCAGCGCCAATGCGATACCGCGCGACATCGAGAAAGGGCTCGAAGCGGGGTTTTTCCGCTATCTCACCAAACCGATAAAAGTGAAAGAATTTATGGAAACTCTGGATGTGGCGTTCGAATACGCAAAGGCGCAATCGGCGCGCGCCGACAGGAGAGAGGCGTGAAGGCCAGCCTGCCGGATCTCTTGAAGGCTCCCATTCTGATCGTAGACGACAGGGAGTCCAACGTGAGCTTGCTGGCACAGATATTGAGTGAGGAAGGTTATACCTGTATTACTACATCGACGGATTCGCGCGACGTCTGCGCCCTACACCTGAAAAACCGCTATGACTTGATTCTGCTCGATCTGCAGATGCCTGGCATGGATGGTTTCCAGGTCATGGAGGGTCTCAACGCAAACGAATCCGACAGCTACCTCCCTGTCATCGTGCTTACCGCGCAACCGGCCCACAAGCTTCGTGCCCTTAAGGCCGGCGCCAGAGATTTCATCAGCAAACCGTTCGAGCTCGTCGAAGTGACGACGCGCATTCACAATATGCTGGAAGTGCGACTGCTGTACCGTCAGCTCGAAAATTACAATGAAGCGTTGGATCAGGCCGTTCGGGAACGGACAGCGGAGCTTCGCGAAAGCGAGGCGCACTACCGCACCCTGGCTGAGTTGGCCTCCGATTGGCATTGGGAGAAAGACCAGGCTGGGAGGTACACCAAGGTCGCAGGGCCTGTCACCTAGGCCCCATGCGCGGCCCTGCGTAATGATATTGAGGATTGCGAGGGATTTCTCTAATCTCACGCTGCGGGTGAGACCTGCCTACCGGGCGGTTCTTACGGCCGAGATTCAGCGCGATAACCACAGGGACAGAGGTGCCTCATATGTCAGCGCGATTCCGAATTTTTGGCGTTGGCGGCGTGATTGTTGTGTCAACGCTCGTGGGCGTAACTTCGGCAGAAGATTCGCGGCCGTCAATCGAAGCCGCGAAGCAATTGGTAGTCGATTGGAAGCCTGAGACCAAGGCGGTGAAGATCGATCAAGAGCGTCTTACCGTCCGCCGGCTTGATGTCGTCGATGAAAGCGGCACTATTCGGATGACGCTCGGAGCACCCACTCCACTACCGATCATCGACGGCGTCCAATACAAGCGGGTGTTTCCCGTCTCAGGTCTGGTTGTCTATGACAAGGATGGCAGCGAACGCGGCGGATTTGGGGTCGCTGATATCGCAGGCTCGACGTTTGCAGTTGTTGCTCAAGATCATGCCAACAACGATGCGATCGGCTGGCGCATAGGCCCGGATGGTTCGGTAAGCTTCCACGTCAACGAACGTGCGCCCATCGTGCGCGACCCAGCGTTGCACGGACATATCGTGCCCTCAGGCGGCGCGTCCAGGATCATGATGGATGTGGCCGCCGACGGCTCCCCCAGCATCGCGCTCGGCGATAAGCAGAATCGCCCACGCCTGCGTCTGAGCGTAACGAAACAAGGATTTGGCGCCATCGAGTTTCTCGATGCACAAGGGAGAGTAGTCGATACGATAGCGCCCGAAGCGCTCAGGAAATAGCACCTTCGGCGCGAGACTTTGCCTAACGCTTGTCGGCCTCGCAAACGAAGACGCGCACTTCGACCAAGGTCGTTCCCGAAAACCGGAAGCGCTCGGCTATGTGCATGATCTGCGGCCGCCCCGCGATGCGAACTTGCGAGGTGGAAAAGACGATGTCGCCCTCAGCCACCACATCGACGAGCTGCCAGGTATCGAAGTCATAAAAATCGCGTACCTTGCCGTAGAAACGTTTGAAGTCCTCCAGTCCCCGATAGCTGCCGCCAAACGGAAGCGACACGGGCTCGTGCATTACGATATTGGCGTCGACCCTGTCTGGGTAGTCCTCGAGCCGCTTCTTCTGTCCGAGCATTTCGCGGACGAAAGCTCGGTTGCTGCGAGTCTGTGATTGCGTCGTTCGTCCCTTCATCGTTGCGCCACGACTCGATCAACGGCCCAGGAAAGCGGACTTGAGCAGAGGCACCCGATCAACCGTGCGGAACAGTGTCTTGGTCACTCCTAGAGCTAGCGGACTCTTCGCATGAAAGCGTTCCATGTCCTTGAGCGAGCTGCGGACCGCATGGAATCCGTAATCGATCATGCCGCGCTCATATTGCGCCAGCGCTGGGATGAGTGCCTGTTCGCCCCGGCCGACGCTGACGAGCAAGCGGTGCAGCGATTGCGCATCACGCAGCGCGGTATTCGCGCCGATACCGCGAAACGGCGTCATGTTGTGTAGCGCATCACCAAGCAGCGTTACGTTGCCCGTGGCCCAGGGTGAAATTGGAACCGAACTCTTGACGGAAAATATGCTCATCGTCGCCAAATCCGCCTTTCCCACCAGTTCTCGCAGCGCGGGATTCCAATCGTCCATGAGTTCCAGAACACGGGCTCTCGCTTCGACGCCGCTGACCGAGTCGGGCGGTGCCGAGAAGGCAAGATCTTCGCGGTGCGCGGAAAATCCCCACATCACATAGTCTTTTTCGTGCTCGGCATCAGCCCCCGGGTATTCTTGGTTGTAGAGCACGGCATTGGCAAACATGAAACAACCTTGCGGGCCGAGCACCAGCGTCGGTCCTCGCATGACGGGACGGGGCGCTCTGGCGCGCGCCGCGTCATCCAAAGTGAACTTGCCGGAGACTGCGACGATGCCCGTGTCGATGCGTTTGGCGTGGGGTAGTAGTTGCGCGCGCAAGCGAGAGCTCGCGCCGTCCGCAGCAACCAGCACGTCGCCCCGCGCCACCGATCCATCTTCGAAGCGCGCCGTTATCTGTTCGTTTGCGGAATTTGTGTATCCAATACAGGTTTTGTCGAAATGAACCATCGAATCGAGCCCTTGCAGCAATACGCGCCGTAACATCGTCCGGCTTACCGGCCATTCGCGCTCGGTGGGCTGCTTCGCATTGCGAGTCAGGTCCAGCCCCAGCAGGGGACCCAGCCGATGATCCAGAAAAGTGACGCTTTCACTCGGTTTGGCCGCTCCTCGAACAAATTGATCGAATAGCTCTTCGGGTAGGCACGACTTGAGCGCATCGCTGCCCTGTGCGTTGATGCTCAGACGGTAGCCTTGCAGCCGATCGGTTGGCGTGCGATCGCGCTCAAACACTTCGACTGCGATGCCGCTCGACTTCAATCCTTGCGCCAGGCACAGGCCGCCGGTGCCGGCGCCGATGATGATGACCTTCAGTGAATTGCGGTTCGGCATGTTGCGCCTCGGGGTTGAGCGTCCATGCCTTTTACAATGCTCCTCAAATATTCAACCATCGAGGCAGGGAAATGTTCCCGGCGCGATCTGAAAATGCGCTCGAGAGCGGACAGCGTCGGTGTCATCCTACAAAAGATGTCGAACGATATCCGAAGTCGGGACTCGAGCTCGAATCTAGTGGGTCTTGCGAGCGTCGACCACAATGGAAATCGGGCGCGGACGATCTGCTGCACGAGCATCATGGTCGGGAGTTCGCTGTATGTACCCAAGGCTGTAGTCAATTGGGTTCAGTTCGAATGTGCCGTCAGCATTATTGTAGTGAAGATAGTTAATCTGCCCGTGCGAGCCGAATGAACTTTGCTTGAAGAGATCGCGGACCAGCTCAATCTTGGGGAACCACACGTGTCCACCGTCAATGACCCGGCCGTCGACAAACTTGCCGCCGCCGCCGGGATCGAACATGAGTTCTCCCTGCGCGCCTCGCTGACAGCGCCGGGAGTACTGGTCGAAATGATAGTCCGGCAGACTCAGACGAAACAGGCCGCCGGGCGCAAGCACGCGGTGTATTTCGTTGAAAAGCGGCACCATCTTGGCTAGTTCGATGTGCTCGAAAACATCCTCGGACTGAAACACTTCGACACTGCCGGGGGGAATAGGGAACGGTGCGGCGACGTCATGATTGATGTTTCGTGTCGACGCATAAAAGGGCGTGACTCCCATATGCGTGGCAAATTGCGGCAGAGCCCGGCGTAGTTTGCCTGCGTACAGTTTCTTCGAATTGCCCGCCAGGAACTGCTGCCACGTTGGGAAGGAGAGCGGTCCGTAGCGGCACAGAAAATAGTCTGCGGCATCCATGTAGCGATAAATCTGTTCCTTCACCGGCACTCCTGGACAAAGTTTGCTGCGTCTACGGAGTTTTTACCACAGGACGATGCTCGCGGCAGGGTTGTAAAATTTACCTGCAGAGCTGCCTTCTGAGAGCACGCCCGCGCGGCCCGCCCACGTGGCAATGTAGCTCTTGAGGAAGGAGGTAAACTCGTCCGCTCCCGGCGGCAGTTCTTTGGCACGCAAGCTGCGCCTTCACGGCGGGCTGCGCGAGCTGCTTGTCGATGAGTTGTTGATGCGGGTGGTTCGAGGACAGCGCAATCATCCTCTCTACCTCGAGTGACGACCACGTCGTTGTGGGCTCACGGCGCATCCCCGGCATGACCTTGAATATCCCCAAACTCATATCGAGCCTTCCGGCCTCGACCATCTTGACCAAAGTCGGCAAGTCCGCATCGAATAATTGAATTCTCACGTCCGGCCGCTGCTTTCGAAACTCGCGCATCGCCGGTGGCAGAATGTTCGCCGCGTCCAGCTCCGCCAGATTTCGCTGGATGACAGTGGGCAGTAGGTATTTTTGGGGTCGGCGCTAGATAAGGAGAGAAATCGCGGACATATGCGGGTGTGCCTGCAGTGCAAATAGATATATGACGCCCGTCATAATGAGGCCGTTCGTTGCTAGAGCTGCCGCGAGGGCGCCGAGTTTGGAGGGGAGGGTGTTCATCTGGGTCTCCTGGGGTAACTGGTTGTCATCAATCCTTGCCCTCATAACACCGCAAAGGCCGTACAGTTGCAGGCACTTCGTTGCATTGGTAGAAAAGACCCGGCCCCAAGAAGAGCGCTCCAAGCCCATGATCATTCATCTTGTTGACGGCACCTACGAACTATTCCGCCACTTTTACGGTTTGCGGCGATTCACAAAAAAGGATCGTCCGTTTGGTGCCGTGGTTGGTGTGGTCAATACGGTATTAGAGATGATCGAGGGCGGAGCGACTCACCTCGGGGTGGCTACGGATCATGTGATTGAGTCCTTCCGTAACAAGATCTGGGGCGGCTACAAGACGGGGGAGGGGATTGAGCCTGCGCTGTGGGCGCAGTTTCATCCATTGGAGGATGCGCTCAAGGCCCTGGGGGTCGTTGTTTGGCCCATGGTCGATTTGGAAGCCGACGATGCATTGGCCTCCGCTGCAGCGATCGCGTCCAACGATAAGCGCGTTGAGAGGGTGTGTATTTGGACCCCGGACAAAGATCTGGCGCAGTGCGTTCGGGGTGATCGCGTGGTGCAGGTGGATCGCAAGAGCAAGGCGATCCGCAACAAGGATGAAGTTCAGAAGAAGTTCGGCGTGCCGCCCGAATTGATCCCCGATTATCTGGCGCTGGTTGGAGATGCCGCCGACGGATATCCAGGAATCGAGGGAATCGGGCCAAAGGGTGCAGCCAGCCTGCTGCTGCGCTACGGGGAGATCGAGGCGTTCCCGGAGGAAGCGCTGGGAGAAAGACGCAAGTTGGCGCTCATATTCAAGAAGTTGGCGATACTCAAGACGGATGCGCCATTGTTCAAAAAGGTCGACGAGCTTGATTGGGCCGGGCCGACACCGCAGTCTGCGGAATGGTCGGAGCGCCTTGGAGACAAGGTGATCGTTCGTGCCGCCAAGGCGGCGGACTTACGCGCGCAGGGGCTTGGTTCCTCCTAAGCGGATGGGTGATCGAGGAACTCCCTGACAACGCGCTCGAAGCGGTCGGGTTGATCGACGAAAAGTGCATGGCCGGCATTTTCAACCACGGAAATCCGCGCGTTCGGCAGCTGTTTCGCCAAGTCGACTTGCTGTGCGAGCTCCGTGGAGCGCGCCGATGCGATGACCAACGTCGGAACGGTGAATTTAGGGATCGCGACACTGCGGTCCCTGCCGAACAAATCGGCGATGAGCATCGCTTCTGCGGTGGCGGTCGGAGTTTTCAGCGCTTCGTTGACCAGCCGGTCCAAATCGGAGTCCGATAACGGATTCAAGTGGATCGCGCGCATCATGCCTTCCGTGTAGTCGCGCGGCGAGTCCGATAGCAGCGGCAGCAGGCGCAGCTGTTGAACGGCAAAGGGAAGCACATTCGGCACGTTCGCGGCGCCCTTGGAAATGGTCGAGTCCACCAAGACGATTGCGACGATCCCATCGGTGCCGAATTGATCGATGTAGGCAGCCACGTCTTGGACGCCCTGCGACCAACCCACCAGGACAATCTTGCCGGCATGCACTGAATTCAGCAGCACGTGATAGTCACGCGCGCGTTGTTCGGGGGTGTCGCCTTCGTCGGTCTTGGTGGAATCTCCCTGTGAGCGCGGATCGATGGCGATGACGCGTCGATCGCCGCTGAAGGACTGGATTTGGCGCGACCAAATGTTTGCGGTCAGACGCCAACCGGGGATTAGCACCAAGGTGGGCTGCGCGGACGCCTTGCCGGCTTCCAAGATGTGCAGGCTGACGTGCGGCGCGACCTCGATCGATTGCGACCGTGGCGCAGCGGAGGCCGCAATACTCACCACACTCAAGATCGAGGCCAACACTACTCCAAGCGTTTTCTTTTCGGCCATATAGCCATCCTCTTGCGTTTCGCCCAACACGCATTGCGTGATCTATTTAACCACTCAGCCTGCGAAATGTTCCCTTGATTTTGCAGGAGCCGTCCGTCTGGTTGTGAAGCATACGTGGTGCTAGGTGGCCCGGCTGGCACCGCCGGCTCGGCATCAAAGCGCTGCGGCTGCCTGAGCCAGTTGGCTGATTTCGGCAAACCGTTTCTCGCGCAGCAGATCGGCGGGCGCCATCCATGAGCCGCCTATTGCCAGAACATTCGAGAGTCGCAGGTAGCCGGGAGCGACCTGCGCATCCATGCCGCCGGATGGACAGAATTTCATCGCGGGCAAAGGCGCTGCGAGGGATCGGAGAAACGCAATGCCACCCAAAACATCCGCGGGAAAGAGTTTCGCGGCAGTGCATCCCAGCGCCAACACGCGCATCGACTCACTCACCGTGGAAACTCCGGGTAGAAATGGCACACCGCAATCCGCAGCAAACTCAAGCAGCGCATCGTTCGTTCCGGGACTCACGAGAAAGCGCGCGCCGGCATGAATTGCCGCTTCCCCCAGTTCGGGTGCGATTACCGAGCCTGCGCCGACGATCAGTCCGGGCAATTCCCGCGTCAGAACGGCGATAGCCTCGAGCGCCCACTCGGTGCGCAAGGTAATCTCATGCATTCGCAATCCGGCGTCGAATAACACGCGGCTCAGCGCCAGCGCGCTCGCGACCGACTCGGGTGTCAGTACCGCAATTACCCGGACTTGGGAAAAATAAGCTTCGTTGTCTTTCAGACTCATAGCACAAGACCCGCGTGGCTGCGATGTTCCAATAGTTGCGCAAGCGATGGCGTCGCCGCCGCGGGAATGATGGCGCCCCGATGCTGAATCACCGCGCCGGCGAGCGCGTTGGCTGCCCGGCAACAATCCTCGGGACCGCGATCATCGAGCCAGGCCGCCAAATATCCTGCGTTGAACGCGTCCCCAGCGGCAGTGGTGTCCGTCACCTTCGCGACCGGCATGGTCGCGACCTTGGTTACCGTTGCACCATCGCTGAAAAGGCAGCCGGCGGCGCCCAGTTTGACCACGACAAACGCAGCCTTCGCGGCATGCAAACGCGTCAGCGTGTCCTCCGCCGAGCGGTCGCCCCACAAGCGCTGTTCATCATCGTAGGTGACGAACAGCAGCCGCGTCGCCGGCAGAAGCGCAGACGAAGCGGCGCGTGCCGACTCTACCGAAGGCCACAACGCCGGGCGGTAATTGGTGTCGAAGATGACGGCCGTGCCGTGCGACGCGAAGCGTTTCAAGTCACCGACAAGCATCGCGCGATCCTCCTCCGGCAGGATTGCCAGGCTGATGCCGCTCAGATAGATCATATCGGCTTCGGCCAGTCGGGCGGCCACGTCATCGTAACCGGAATGCTGCAGCAAGCGCCGTGCTGCAGACTCCCCGCGCCAATAGAGGAAAGTTCGCTCGCCGCGCGCATCGACTTGAATCAGATAGAGTCCCGGCCGGCGGGCCGGGTCGCGCAAGGTGAGCGTGGTGTCAATGCCCTCTGCCTGCCAACGCTGCACCATACCGTCACTCAAGGCATCCGTTCCCACCGCAGTGACGTACTTCACATCGATGCTGCGCCCAGCAAGGCGCGACAAGTACAAGGCGGTGTTCAGGGTATCGCCGCCATATGTCTGGGACAGGGAACCGAAAGGCGTGCCGTTGAGTTCAATCAAGCACTCGCCGATCAGCGCAATGCCTTTTTTCTTCAACGATGCCGGCATTATGCGGCCGCCACCGCGGCGAGAGCGCCGCGCGCAGCGATTGTGTCGTATGCGCTGCCCAGCGCCTGCACGAACTCGGCATTGCCGGTCAAGCCGGCCGGAAACACGCCGGGCAAGTTGAGAAACATCGGCAGGTCGTGCCTCGAGTCGCCCGTGGCGCGCACGCCGCACGCGGCGAGTTGCTCTGCCAACGGATCGACAATCGGCGTCGCGGAAGCGGCTCGCGCCCGGATGAATTGCAGCCACGCGGCTACTGCCAAGCTGAGCCTGGCGAGCGGACGCTGAGCGCGGATCGCATCGGTGACCGTGCCGAGGAGGCGAATCGGCAGCTTCTGTGAGCCGTCCCAGGCGATCTGGGCAAGTTGGTGCCGCATGGCGGGATTCTCAAAACGTTGCAGAATGGATTGGCGGTACGCGGCGAGATCCTCGCCTCCGGGGACGGACAGTGTAGGCTGGATATCTTCCAGCATCAGGCGCTCGATGAAGGCGCGCAACGCAGGCTCAGCCATGGCCTGCGCCACAGTCTCCAGGCCGGCCAGCAGGCCCAAGTAGGCCAGTGTGGAATGCGCGCCGTTCAGCAAGCGCAGCTTCGCCCGCTCATGCGCGGATACATCGCGGCTCAGCGTGACGCCCACCGAGGCCCAATCAGGTTGCATCGCAAAGTCCGTCTCCTCCACGACCCATTGCACGAAACGCTCGCGTTGCACCGGCCACGCGTCCTGCAGTCCGAGCGACTGAGCGACCCGCGAGCGCAGCGCCGCGTCCGTTGCGGGCGTGATGCTGTCGACCATGGTACGCGGGAACCGAGTCCGATCCTCGATCCAGCCGGCGAGGGCGCGGTTGCGGCGAGCGGCGAAGGCCAGCACCGCCCGCTTGAGCGTAAGGCCATTGTCCGAGAGATTGTCGCAGGAGACCACCAAAAATGGCGCGAGGCCGCCCTCGTGCCGCAGCAGCAACCCACGCACCAGCCAGCCAATCAGACTCCGCGGCGCCTCGGGATTGCGCAGGTCGTGGACGATGTCAGGATGGTCGAAATCCAGTTCGCCGGCGCCGTCGAGACAGTAGCCTTTCTCGGTGACGGTAATGGTAATCACTGAGGTATTCGCAGCGGCGAGTCGCCGGCTCACGGCGGCCGGATCTTGCGGCGCCACGAGCAACTCGCAGATCGCCCCGATCACGCGTGCCGTCGGCGCCGCATCGAGCTCCATCAATGTGTACAAACCGTCCTGCGGCGCCAGTGCATCGCGCACCGCTGCGGTCTTTAGCGAAATGGCGCTGATGGCCCGGCCCGCGTCCCGCTCGAGCAGGCGATCGAAATAAAACGCCTGATGCGCCCGGTGGAACGCGCCGGGTCCAAAATGCACGGTGCCGATGGCGGTGCTGGTTCGCTCGTACGCGGGCCGCAGCACCTCCGGGCGGACTTGCGCCAGCGTGCGCGCGGACAGGCGCCGAAGGCTTTGAACAGCCACCGGTGTGGCTGGCCCGCTCGACGTCACAGCGTCACACCGGTTTTCCAGATGGCGACCTCGCGCTCACCGTTGCGTTCGGCGCAAGTTGCGCGGCCCGACGCGGTGGCAATCACCAGATCGAGAAGCGCCTGCGCGAGATCGTCCATTCGTGAACCCGTGAGCAGCGTGCCCGCGTCGAAATCGATCCAACGCGGCTTCGCCTGCGCAAGCGCGCTGGTGCTCGAAATCTTCAGCGTTGGCGCTGGAAAACCGAGCGGCGTCCCGCGGCCGGTGGTGAACAGCAATACAGTCGCCCCCGCGGCCGCCAGCGCGGTGCTCGAGACCGCATCGTTGCCCGGCGACTCGAGCAGCGCCAAACCCGGCTGGCGGACCCGCTGGCCGTAGCGCAATACCTGCGTCAGAGGAGCATCGCCCGCCTTCTGCACGGCACCCAACGACTTTTCCTCCAGCGTCGTGATGCCCCCTGCTTGGTTGCCCGGCGAAGGGTTGTCCGAAACCCGCTGTCCGGCGGCGGTGAAATAGTCCTTGAAGTCGTTGACGAGTTGCGCGGCGTCGTTGAACACGGCGCCGTCGACGGCGCGCGCCATGAGCATCCGCTCGGCGCCGAAGATCTCGGGAATCTCCGACAGGATCGGCGTGCCGCCGGCGTTTGCCAGCGCCGTGCTGATGCGCCCGACCAGCGGGTTGGCCGTCAGTCCGCTGAATGCGTCGGAGCCGCCGCACTTCAGCCCCACCACCAGATCGGATAGCGGCCGCGGCACACGCCTGTCTTGCTGAAGAAGCTCTGCGAGTTCCTCAACCGCTCGCACGCCGTCGGCAACTTCGTCATCCACCGCCTGCGCGTTGAAACTGCGTACCCGGCTGGCGTCGAGGTTGGCTGCATCGAGCAGCGCCTGCA
>Ga0193726_1002303_pt1 | contig 13187 bp, 11 predicted proteins | sample H2c1metaG_FD_144928 | JGI IMG/M metagenome (GOLD analysis project Ga0193726, IMG submission 144928) | Soil microbial communities from a riparian zone of the East river system, Colorado, United States - H2c1 | ecosystem: Environmental > Terrestrial > Soil > Riparian zone | place: USA: East River... | reverse complement strand
CTGCGCCCCTCACTGTGAGTACGTCGGTAATCTCCCCAAGCGTGCGGTGCAAGAGGTCCGACATTCCCGAGACCAGGGCATTGACGTCGATCGGCTTCGGATTCAGCGGCTGCCGCCGTGAGAATGCCAGCAGCCGCTGAGTCAATGACGCCGCGCGCCGCGCGCCGTTGGCGGCACTCTCCAGCGCTTTGCTGGTCCGTGCAGATGCACCCGGCAGGCTTCGCCGCGCCGTATCAAGATTGCCCATGATGATTTGCAGAAGATTATTGAAGTCGTGCGCCACGCCGCCGGTGAGCTGGCCCACCACTTCCATTTTCTGCGATTGCCGCAGCGCTTCCTCCTTCACTCTAAGTTGTTCGGTGCGCTCGGCGATCTGGTGCTCGAGCGTGACGTTGAACAGGCGCAGCGTCTCCTCGGCACGTTTGCGCTCCTCGAGCTCCTTGAGTGCGGCTTGTGCCAATTCGACATTGTCCATGGCAATTGCCGCTTCGCTCGAGAGGCCGACCAGCGCCCGTTCGGCACGCTCGGTAAATACACCCACCGTGGAGTGGCCGAAGAACAAGCCGCCCAAGACCGCGCCGGAACGGGACACCACCGGGACCGCCAAATAGCTGCGGACCGGCAAGTGCCCTTCGGGCATGCCTCGGTGCGGCTGATTGTGCCCATATCTCGGATCTTTGGTGATATCGGCAGAGCGCACGACGGCCTGGCCGGCAAACGTCGGCGCAAATATCTCGGTATTTCGCGGCATGGGAAACTTGGAGAAGGCTTCTGCCGGTACGCCCGATATCGTGTACAGCAAATAGCTTTCGCCCTTGTCGTTCACGATGTTGTAGAAGAACGCGCCGAACTGGGCCTCGGTAAGTTCGACGCCCGCATCCGTGACGATTTGCACCACTCGATGCCGATCGGTCTCGACGGCTAAAGCGGATGCGGCCCGATTCAGCACTTCGAGCGTTCGTCTATCCTGGCGCACCTCTTCCTCGGTCTGCCGCTGGGCGGTCCGGTCGCGCAAAATTTTGATGAAGCCGGCGATAACGCCGTCGCGAGTGCGGATCGGGGTCAGTTCTCCCACGCCCCAAAAGCGCGAGCCATCCTTGCGCACGCGCCAACCCTCCTCGCCGCCACCCAGTCCTTTTGAGACCGCATCCGCCATCTCACGCCTGAACGCGCCGCTTTGTTGGCCTTCCGGCGTGAACACGCGATCGAGCGTGAGACCGACCATTTCCTGTTCGGTCCATCCCAAAATCCGTTCGGCGCCCGCGTTCCAGCTGGTTACTTCACCGTTCACATTGGTGCTGATGATCGCCGTGTCGGTGGCGCCGTCAACGATCTGACGCCACTCGAAGGCATCCAGTTGTACGGGAACACTCATGGGATTCTCACGCGCGAACCTCGGCAAGACTAGGCGAACCAAGCAAAAGAGACAGCCACCTGAGCGATAGCGTACCGCAGCTGCAACGGAAAAGTTGTAGGCACCGGCTGTAGGCGCCAGCCGACGCCAAGAATATCCGCTGTCGGCTTGCAATCCCACTTCCACCCGAGGGGTGAGCTGGTGTCGGATTTCGCCGACCGAGAACGCCGGCCGGCCACAATGACTTCACGGCGAGCAGCGGTTCAAAATTCGGACTCTATAAAATACAGAGTATTGGTCATGTCCAAAGCATCCGCTCGTCACACGGTTCTTTCCAATACCGCCTCTCGCGACAAAAAGAACGGCGATTTCCGCGCTGTGATCGAGACACCGAAAGGCAGCCGCAACAAGTACCGCTACGATTCCAGCTGCGATTGCTTCGAGTTGGCGACGACGCTGCCGGAGGGCATGGCGTTCCCCTTCGACTTCGGCTTCATCCCTTCGACCCTGGGAGAGGACGGCGATCCGCTGGATGTGCTGGTGCTGATGGACGCCCCCGTTATGGCAGGTTGCATCCTGCGCTGTCGTCTGATTGGCGTCATTGAAGCCCGCGAAAAGGAGCGCGGCAAAAGCTGGGAGCGCAACGACAGGCTCATCGCCGTGGCGAGCCATGCGCGAACTCATGAAGGGGTCAAAACGCTGGCGCAATTGCGCCCGCACACGCTCGATGACATCAAAGGGTTCTTCGTCGATTACAACAAGCTGCACGACAAGAAGTTTGAAGTCCGGGGCGAACACGGTCCGAATCGGGCTGCCAAGTGCGTGAGCCAGGGCGAGGCTGCATTCGGCAGGAAATAGCCGGTGATCTGCCGAGATTCGGCCGCCCATGAAAATCGAGCCGGCACTGAAGGTCTCGCTGGATGAACTGAGGATGCAGATGCTCGGCGCTCAAGTGCTGTTTGGATTTCAATTTCAAGGCCTGTTTCAGGACAATTTTGCAGCACTGCCGGTCTCGGGCAGAGCGGCCGACGCAGCCGCCATGGCCATGATGATCCTGGTGTTGGGCCTGATCGTTGCAGTTCCCTGCCAGCATCGAATCGTGGACCAGGGTGAGTCGACGCTGCGCATCCTTCGGGTCTCAGCACGTTGTGCGAACTATGCCCTGGGTCCGCTGGCCGCGGCCGTCGCCTGCGACCTCTACGTGGCCACAATTCATGCGCTGGGGACCGCCCGCAGTATTGCGCTCGCATGCGCTGCATTGATTTTTGCCTTGGGCGCCTGGTATGGATTGGGTGCAGTAATGCGCCGAGGATTGAACAGCTCTGGAGGACCCGCTCCCATGCAACAAAACCCGACACCGCTGCACGCGAAGATCGAACAACTGTTGACCGAAGCGCGGGTGATTCTGCCCGGCGCGCAGGCCCTGCTCGGTTTTCAGCTGATCGTCATGATGACCCAGGCGTTCGATCACCTTCCGGCGGCGGTCCAAGCGATTCACATAGGCGCGCTCTTGAGCCTGGTCATCGCCGTGGTATTACTCATCGCGCCGGCAGCCATACATCGCCTTGCATTTCAGGGGCGCGACGATGCCAGACTCCTCGGGCCCGGCTCATTCATCATCACGCTGGCGCTTCTGCCGTTGGCCGCCTCAATCTGCTGCGACCTGTGGGTGGCGCTCTACAAACTTACTGGGAGCAGCACGGTTCCAACGGTCGGTGCGTTGATCGCGGCGGCTGTCCTCCTAGGTCTGTGGTTCGTGCTGCCCTGGAGCCTTCGAAGTATGCGTGCTCAGGGGTGATCATGCCGCTTCAATGAGGCTGCGCAACTTCTTGGCGTTTGCCTCGTCCGAGTCAGCTTGCGCTCTCAGGGTCGCCGCCTCATCGGGTTTGGCGACGCCCTGCTGCCGGTCCGCGATTTGCCGAGTCAGGAGGGCGCGCTCCTGTAGCGCCCGCATAGCCGACCAGATCGCCTCTTCTGTGGCTTGATCCATCGCCCACTTCAATGACTTGAGCGTAAAGGCGTGTCCTGTGTGACATCGATACCGGGATGGCCGTCCCTCGCAAATCTCCCATAGGCTTCCTCCGCAATCCGGGCAGACCAGCGCGGATGGCGTAGCGATCTTTTGTAACTCCTTCATGACATTGGCAGCTCCATTAGCCGCGGCATGCTCGAGGCGCACCTGCTCAGGTGCCGAAAACGAGGAAGGGTTCGGCTGCATAATGATTTCTTGCAATTGCCGTCCGATCGCTTCGATGGGCAATACGAAGTCGGCGGCCACGGCCTCGAGCGCGCTGGCAGGCATGCCGGGTGCGAAAGCCGTTGCGGGATCTTCGACGATGGCGACCCCACCGCAACTCTTGATCGCTTGCAAACCCGCCGTTCCATCGTCCAGAGTGCCCGTGAGCACAACTCCTATCGCGCGCGTTCCGAAAGCAAGTGCGGCGGATCTAAATAATGGATCGATCGCCGGGCGCGCCCAATTCTCTTTTGGTCCTAGTGTGAGCCGCAGTGTCCCGTCATTGACCAACAAATGCTGTCCCGGCGGCGCGACGGCCAGATGGCCTGCACGCAGCGGCTCGCCATTTCGAACGTGCGAGGCCGTGTTCGGTCCGACCGCAGCCAATAGATCCGGGAGTCTGCTGCTATTCTCGCCGATGTGCAGAACAATGAGAACCGGCACGGGAAACTGAGCGGGTAGATCGGCCGCGATTCGCTGCAAAGCGCTGACGCCGCCGAGCGAGGCGCCGATTGCGATGAGTTTGCGGTGCGAATGATTACCCAATGTTGCATTCATAGACGCTCAATCATTTTCGTGCAGCCGGTCGTCCGAAGAGTTTCCGCAGATCTTGTTTGGCGGCATTCAACACCCGCTTAACTTCCGGGCTCAAATTTCGCCCGCCGCGATTGATCTCGAAATTCAGCATCGACATCGCGGAGCGAAACGGTGTTGACTTGCGGCGCGAACTTCGCTCGGCGGACTTTTTCAGTGAGCGGGCGATGGCTCGAGAACTCTTGAGCCTGAAAACCCCTGATTTCAGGTCCAGTGCATTGCTCGTCTTCGTGACCTGCGAGGACCATTGTTTAGCCTTTTTTGCCGCCATAAAAGCCTACGGTAGAGATCCCAACCACAAGGATTGACGTTGCTCGTTCGCTCGGCAACTTTCGATTGCCTGACCGAATGTCGGCAATTTCTTATTTCGGCATCGGCTGCGACGAAGGCCGGCGTAGGCATGCTCAAGCCTGCCTCGCCTTCCTACAAGCGCTGACGGCAACTGCCGCATTACCCCTGGGCGAGTTGTGGGCGAGATTTGTAAAACCAGATTGAATTTGTCACCGGAGACAGAAAATGATTGCACACACGACATTGCCGGTAACCGACTATCCAAAGTCGAAAGCCTTTTACACTGAAGTCCTGGCGACTCTTGGGTACCGCCAAAATATGGAGCACGGGAAATCCGCCGGCTTCAACGATGGTCGAAACACGGATTTCTGGATCAGCGCCGAGAAGTCGGTGGTCCCCACTCATTTGGCATTTCAGGCGGGGAGCCGCCAGCAGGTCGAGGCATTCCATCGGGTCGCGGTAAAAGCCGGCGCCAAGGACAACGGCTATCCGGGATACCGCGACTACTCCCCAGGGTATTTTGCGGCCTTCGTCGTCGATCCGGATGGCAACAACATCGAGGCGGTTTGGTACGACCCTGCCAGGGCATCATAGCGCCAAGGCCTATCACGCGTCCGTGCGCCAAGGTCTATCACGCGTCCGTTTTTTTGGCGCCACGGATATTCATCAGCGCCAGGCAGCCCTGCAGAACGATTAACGCATATGCGTGCGCATGCAGGCCCCACGCCACCCATAGAAGGTTGCTGGCAAGAAACAGCCAAAACCCCAAATTGCGGCGCGGCTTGACGTTGGAGGCGACGCACCAAGAAGCAGCAACGGTCACCAGCATGGCGGGCCATTGCACAAGATCCAGGAACTGCACCGGTGCGCCCGCCAGCGAATGAGGTCTATTTTTGCGTGCCTACATCATCGACGACTTTTTGAACGCCCGGAACCGACTTCGCCAAATCCTCGGCATGCGCCTTGGCAAGTGGTGTCGAGGTATTGCCCTTGAGGTATACAACCCCGTCCTTGGTCATCACGTTGATTTCAGTGCCGACGTCCGGGTGCTTGGTAAAAGCGCTCTTCACTTGATCGGTGATTGCTTTGTCTTGGGACGGGTCAGCGTGAGCCGTCAAACAACCCATTGCGGCCGCAACCCAAAAACAGCCCACCAGGCTAGATTTGATTTTCATGACTAACTTCCTCGTCGCGATTGTGCGGCCTTCAGCATGCATGCGCCGCGGCGTTACGAGTATCGGATAAGACGGGCGGCGGTCGTAGGAATTGCCGCCACTTGAGCGACGGATGCTGACATCATCGCTCAAAATGTGCAGGCAACGTCACGGCGCGAAAGCGCCGTGGCGCAGTCGAGTGATTCGTAGGGGTTGGAGTTTCCCGCGAGCGGGAGGAAGGCGATCGCCGCATTCGCCTGATTTGCGCAGATATATTCCACGACATAGCGCTTTAGATGATCCTCCTGACCTATCAAGCGGATTTTCCCGATGTCGCAGGTCACGCCATTGTGTGCAAGCGCTTCCTTGAAGGTCTGCAGCGTAACCGGTACTTCAACGGGGCCTGCATCCGTGAGGCGGCATTTGATGCTCTGTTTGACCGCCTCGGCACACGACATAACCACGGTATTTGCCTGAAATCCCGGCTGAGCGATGCGCAACAGAAAGCCGTTACCGTCTTTACAGGCAACCTCGGAATACTCCGAGTGCGTCGACTCGCTGCGGCCATACAGTTGCAGAGTGGCTACCTCGCATTGCGCGCCTACGCCCGCCACGATCATGGACGTCACCATGGCATACACGTTCGTATTGTCGGGAAGCTTGCAGAAAAAACTTGGTTCCTTGCCTTTGGCCGCGTCCATGGCGCGCGCTTCCTCAGCGCTCAGGCAGGAGATGGCAATCGGCATCTCCTTGCCCACTCTCTCCAGCAGATAGCCCATGCTGCCTGAGCACGCGACCTCGTAAACCCTGGTCTCCACTTCCTTGCCGCCTGATGCCGGGCGGCTCGTGCCGGCAACCACCAGTTTCGCATCGCTCACTTCGCAGGCGACCCTGAGGGCCTGCAGCAACGGGACACTCTGGGCCTTTGCCTTGGCCCGCGCCAGAACGGGGTCCTTTGGCACTTCGGCACTCGTGTGGTCGCCGCCGAGCTTCTCTAGATCCGCACGCGATAGCGAACCGTTTATCCCGCTGTTATCCATATGCACGCCTGGAGCGCCCTGCGCATGGGCCGCACCGCTCGATAGCAGGAGGATGGCTGCAATTGCCGCTACCGCGGCAAGGTTTAGGTGGCGCGGCGAGCTGAACATTTTTACTCTCCTGTCATTTGGGCATCGACGCTGCCTAGCCATTCCAGGAACCTCTGCGGCCACGCCGCGACCGGACCTGTGTTGCTGACTCGCAGGCCAAACCCATGCCCCACACCTTCATATAAATGCAGCTCGGCATGGCCGCCCGCTCGCCTGAGCGCCTGATAGAGTTCCGCGAGTCCCTGGGAGATCGCCGGTACATCTTCGGAGCCGCCCAACAAGAACGCCGGCGGCGTCTGGGGTGAAAAGTTCAAACCCGGCGGAATGGCCGGATACATTAGCGCCTGAAAACTCGGCCGTGAACTTTGCCTTTCGACCGGATCGCCCGAGTCGGGCGCGCCGCTGCTGAAGTGCCATGCGGCGAGCGCAGCCAACTCGCCGCCTGCAGAGAATCCCATAACGCCGACGCGCTTAGGATCGAGCAGCCAGTCCGCGGATCGACTTCGCACCAGGCGAACTGCGCGTTGCACGTCAGCAAGCGAGTGTTTCTCCACGGTATAGATGGATCCTGGCTCGCGTGCGAGGCGATACTTTAGAACGAAGGCCGCGATTCCATGGTCGGCCAAAAATTCTGCGACGCGATAGCCTTCGTGATCCATCCACAGTTCCGTGTGACCGCCGCCGGGGATGACAATCACTGCGCTGCCTGTGCTCTTTGCCTGAGCCGGCAAATACACGGTGATCGACGGCGCGTGGACGTTCGAGACAATATGTTCGCCGCTGTCGGTAACACGGGTTTTCTCGAGGCTGATGTGCGCCGGCGACCCCGGCGCGCCCTTCGGCCAGAGCAACTGCACCTCACGCTCTCCGGCGGCATGCGCATGAGGCATCAACAGCGGCAGCATTGCCGCTGCAAATGTACCTGCCAGCAAGAACCGCGAGGCCGCCCCGCCTATCGTCGTGCCGGCCACTCGAGCGCCCTCTCCCCGACAATGCTCCCGGTTGGATCCAGCAGCGTCAACATCACGCGCAGCGCATGCCCGGCCGCATCCGCCGGAAGTGTGCCGGTAATCTGCTCCGCGCCGCTCAAATCCGCAAACTTCCTGTTGCCACTCAAGACAGCCTTGCCCTTCTCATCGAGAAGACTCCAGACCAATGCATAGTCGTGCAACGGATAGTAGGGCAGGCTTTTTGGCGAATTGGGGGTCACGGTGCCTGCGAATCCCATGACGCTACCATTCGCGTCAAGCAACCAATGGGTCTCGAGTTTCGCGGGAGCCGTCATCTCCTTCCACACTTCGTACGAAGGCTTGCGCTGACGCGCCTCGTCGACGACGCCGTGCTCGACATAGCCCTCCGTCTGCCCTGGCCAGAGGTTGCGCCGGGACTTGTAGTCCTGGTAACACCATTGAATGGCGCCGGCGATCCAGTCCCGCGCCGCCAACATCGGCATTTGCTCCTGCAGGGTTCTAATACGCTCGGGGTCGGCCTCCCGCGGCTCCTTTGCAAAGAATCCTGGATAGCCGAACTCGGAAATGATCGCCATTTTGTTGGGAAATAGTTTCCCGACCCGGTCCAAGGCGGGCGCCAGCGCAGAGCTCGGACCGTGCCAGGTCCCGTAGTATTGGTTCATCATCAGAAAGTCGGCATCGTTTGCGGCCGATTGATCGGCGCGCTCGAGCTTGGCCAGATTGTCGTCTGCGTAACTGACATATCGGCCCGGATCGATGCCGCGGATGAAATCGCGCATCATGCGAAAGTAGGCGATGCCGCCCGGCGTGCCGGTCGCGCTTTCATTGGCCACGCTCCAAGCAAATATGCTCGGATGGTTTCCCGCTTGCTCGATCATTTCCCGCATCTGCTGCCGCGCCAGCGCCTGCACCTTGGGGTTCGACAGCTGCGCCTCGTCAAATTGCCACACCGGAATTTCCGGGATGAGCAAAATGCCATGCCGGTCGGCGTAATCGAGAATGTAGGGATTTTGCGGGTAGTGGACCGGACGCGTCAGAGTGGCATGCAGTGCTTTCATATCGTCGAAATCGCGCCGCATGGTGCCGCGCGTCTCGGCAAGCCCTTCCCATGGAGAGTCCTCGTGTCGCGCCAGCCCGGTCAATCTGACTCGCTCGCCATTCACAACCAAGTGTCGATCCAGGATTTGCACCGTGCGTAAGCCGAAGGGTTCGCTTTGCGCATCCAGCACCTTGCCCTGCCCATCCAGCAGCTGCGCTTCCATGCGGTACATATTCGGATGATCGATGCTCCAGAGCTTGGGCTTCAAGACCGTGACAGAAACCACGGTGTCAGCTCCTCGCAGCGGCTCGGTGACCTTCGCAACTACTTGGTTTTCCTGATCGTAGGCTGTGATGCGCAGCCGATTGCCGGACTGCCGTTGATCGCCCTCGAAAAAAATGTGGTCGTCGATCTGAGCGCGCTCCGACGTCTGCGTGCTGCGGATGCTCTGACGGCGAATCCACGTAGGTCCAGTCTGCGTCAGCCACACATCGCGGACGATTCCGCCGTACGCCCACCAGTCGTACCATGCCTCGGGAGTTCCCCGCGCTCCGTAGCCGGGTATGGTCTCGGCGCCCGGCCGGTTGTCGATGCGCACGGCTAGAACGTTGTCGCCGCGCAATTGCGCCGATATATCGAAGGAATATTCGGTGAATCCGCCTTCGTGGCTGCCGAGCTCCACGCCATTCAGCCAGACACGCGCCTTATAGAAGGTCGCGCCAAAATGCAGCTCGACGTGCGTCCCGGGCGCGCTCGCCGGCATGGCAAAGCGCCGAAAGTACCAGGCGGCACCGAGGTAGTCATGAAATTCACCGATGTTCCAGGTGTGCGGCAGGCTGATTGACTTTGCGCCGCTGGGTATCTGCTTCGTCCAGCCGGATGCGTCGCCCACTTGGCCCGGATCGGTCCGAAACAGCCAGTCCTGATTGCAATCGATTCGCGTCGCGCCAAGCACCGGCCCGCTCAATAGCACCATTAGCAACACGCAAGCACCAACCGCTGCATTCTTCATGGCATCACCTGTCCGCCGTTGACGTGAATATTCTGACCGGTGATGTAACCGCTAAGCTCCTTTGAGGCGAGAAACAGAAAGGCGCCCACGCAATCGCCGGGCGTTCCAATTCTTCCCATACACACCGTTTTGCGCATCGCCTCCATGCGCTCGGGCGGCGTCGCATGATGAAACGGCGTATCGACGACGCCCGGCGAGACGGTATTGACCCGGATGTTTCGCGCCGCAAAATCGCGCGCCAGGTGGCGCGTTAAATTGTGCACGAAGGCCTTGGCTGCGCCATAAATGCCGGCGCCGCTGCCGCCGCCGTCGATACCCGCGATCGATCCGACGTTGATGATTGACCCGCCGCCGCGCCGCTCCAGATGCGGGATGGCTGCCTGACATGTTTGCACCACCGCGCGCGCATTGAGGTCGAACACCGAATCCATCCACTCATCATCGGTGTCGAGAAACGGCCGCCGGCTGACGAGCGAGCCGGCGTTGTTGATCAAGACGTCGAGGCCGTCCAGAAGCTTGGCGCTATCTTCCACTATGCGCTTAGCCTCACCAGCAACCGTGAGATCGCCCTGAACGAGTTGCGCAAAGCCGCCTGCGGCGCGGATGTCTTGCGCGACTTGCTCCGCGCGAGCCGTGTTGCTGCTGCCGTGCACGGCTATCCGTGCCCCCTGCTCGGCAAATGCGCGGCTGATGGCCGCGCCTATTCCCGAGCTGGCGCCTGTGACCAGGATCGACTTATTTGCCAAATCGCCGATTCGAAGCATGGGTTGCCGCTTGGCTCGCCGTAAGCGGCGCATCAACACAATTGAGTTATATCGCATTTATATTATAATATTTCCAGAATGTCGGTCAAGCGACCGCCCGAGCCGCGCGCTTGCTTGATTGCAGAAAACATCGAGAAACGCCCTCCATTGCCGTAGGCGCGGCGAAGGCCGGCGTGGATGCGCATGGTATATTGATCATATTAGATGCGAGGCGCTGCCCTGCGGGGCCCGCGCTTCGTTATCGACGGAAGACTCGCGTCATGACGACAGAAAAAAAGCCGCTGCGTAGTCAAAAAAGCTACGGCCGCAAGGACAAAGACGGATTTATCCATCGTAGCTGGATGAAGAGCCAGGGTCTGCCTGCCGATGTTTTCGATGGCCGTCCGGTCGTCGGAATTTGCAATACTTGGTCGGAACTGACGCCCTGCAATGCGGGACTGCGCGATATCGCTGAGCACGTAAAGCGCGGCGTATGGGAGGCCGGCGGCCTGCCGCTCGAATTTCCGGCGATGTCGCTGGGCGAAACTCAAATGCGGCCGACCGCCATGTTGTTTCGCAATCTGTTGGCGATGGAAGTCGAGGAGTCGATTCGCGGCAATCCGATAGACGCAGTGGTCCTGCTCGGCGGCTGCGACAAAACTACGCCCGGACAGCTCATGGGCGCAGCAAGCGTGAATCTTCCGACACTGGTGATCTCGAGCGGCCCGATGTTGAACGGAAAATTCCGCGGCTGCGACATCGGTTCGGGCACCGACGTTTGGAAATTCAGCGAGGCGGTGCGCGGCGGCAAGATGTCGATGGATGATTTCATGGCTGCGGAATCCGGCATGTCGCGAACGCCGGGCACCTGCATGACCATGGGCAGCGCCTCGACCATGGCCTGCATGGTGGAGGCAATGGGCATCGCCCTGCCCTACAACGCAACGACACCGGCAGTTGATGCGCAGCGCCGGCGGATTGCACACGAAAGCGGACGGCTGATAGTGCGCATGACCCGTGAGGATGTGCGGCTCTCGACCATTCTGACGCGGGAAGCCTTCGAGAACGCGATTCGGGTGTTGGGTGCAATCGGCGGCTCGACCAATACGGTTTTGCACTTGCTTGCCATTGCCGGTCGGCTCGGCGTGCCGCTCGAGCTGATAGACTTCGATCGCCTGACCGCCGATGTTCCGCTGTTGGTTGATCTACAACCTTCCGGAAGATTCTTGATGGAAGACTTGCACTATGCAGGCGGTTTGCCTGCGGTGATGAAGGAACTCGCTCCTCTGTTGCACATCCAGACCGATACCAGTTGGGGACAGCCGATCGGCGCCGCTTTCGCTTCGGCCGAATGCTTCAACCGCGAGGTCATCCGCACGCTGCAAGCGCCGGCCAATCAGGTTTCCGGCATCTGGGTGCTGCACGGCAATCTCTGCCCCAACGGCGCCGTAATGAAACCGAGCGCCGCCAGCCGATCGCTGTTCTCGCACCGCGGGCGCGCAGTGGTATTTGAATCGGTCGAGGACTTGCATGCGCGAATCGACGACCCAGATCTCGATGTCGACGCGCAAAGCGTTCTAGTACTCAAGGGCTGCGGCCCGAAAGGCTATCCGGGCATGCCCGAAGTCGGCAACATGCCATTGCCCCGCAAGCTTTTGGAAAAAGGCGTCAACGACATGCTGCGCATTTCCGACGCCCGCATGAGCGGAACGGCCTTTGGCGCAGTGGTGCTGCACGTCGCACCCGAATCCGCGGCCGGAGGACCGCTCGCAATGGTGCGGGACGGCGATGAGATTTCCCTCGACGGCCCGAATCGGCGCCTCGAATTATTGGTATCGCCCGAGGAATTGGCAGCCCGCGCCGACGCCTGGAAGCAGCAGCGGCCGCCGTCAAAATATTCCCGCGGCTACTACCAGTTGTACATTGAGCACGTCATGCAGGCACATCAGGGCTGCGATCTCGATTTCTTGGTCGGCGCAAGCGGGAGCGTCGTCGATCGGGAATCGCACTAGTGATCGCTGGGCGATATGTTGTCGGGGACTGGGGAACCAGCCGCTTGCGCCTGTTCCTGTGCGAGGGCGCGGGGTCGATCATCGATGCCATCGACGGACCCGGGATCGCGGCAGTCAAGACCCCGTTCGATGCGCTGTTCGAATCGATCATGCGCCCTTGGGAAGCACAGCACGGCCCATTGAGCGCGGTTTTGTGCGGCATGATCGGTTCCAGCATCGGCTGGGCGCAGGCGCCATACGTCGGTTGTCCGGCCGATCCTGAGCGGATTATCGATGCCTGCATCGCGCTGCGAGCAGGCAGGGTTCACATCGTCCCGGGCGCACGCTGTGAGAATCAGTTTCGGGCAGCGGACTTCATGCGAGGCGAGGAAACCCAGATGCTCGGCGCCTTGACGCTTGACCCGGCGCTGCGCCATGGCCGTCGTCTGCTGTGTCTTCCGGGCACCCACACCAAATGGGTCCTTCTCGAGAATGGCATCATCAGTCAATTCCTCACCGCCCTGACCGGTGAACTTTTCGGCGCGCTGCGCGACCACAGCGTATTGGTGCCCGCTGAAGGCCGCGCGGAGACGGTTGGCGAAAGTGCGGCTTTCGAGGAAGGCGTCAAACGCTGCAACGAGTTCCCGCAGGCGCAGCTACTGCACCGCCTGTTCGAGTGTCGAAGCCGCATGCTGAGCGGCGGACTCAGCGCCG
>Ga0193726_1002302_pt1 | contig 13189 bp, 10 predicted proteins | sample H2c1metaG_FD_144928 | JGI IMG/M metagenome (GOLD analysis project Ga0193726, IMG submission 144928) | Soil microbial communities from a riparian zone of the East river system, Colorado, United States - H2c1 | ecosystem: Environmental > Terrestrial > Soil > Riparian zone | place: USA: East River... | reverse complement strand
AGCATCAGGGATTGCAGCATCGGAGAAACCCGGAGCTTTGTCAATATTGCCCTGCGCTCTCTACCCACAATGTTCTATCCTGTGGTCACAACCCTGACGATGCGTATAATGTGCGCGAACCAAAAACCGGAGAACCACGCGCCGGGGAAGACCCGATATTCGAGGACGCGACGATGAACGAAAGATTCTCTCCCGATTCGAGCAGCCGCAGAAAATTTCTGGCCACCACCGGGGGCCTGTTGGCCGCCGCCGCCGCGGTTCCGGGCTTGACGCCGCCCGCGGCCGCGGAGCCGGCTGCGGTCCTGACCCCGGCCGGGGATACCGGCGGACCCTTGCCGAAAGGCGTCGGCAGGAAAATTCCCATTGGTGTCTTCGATCCCGTCTACGGAGATCTTTCTCTCGACGAAATGCTCGATCGTGTCTCCGCCCTCGGTCTCGAAGCCATGGAGATCGGCACCGGCGGCTATCCCTCGAACCGTCATTGCCCGGTTCAGGACTTGCTCGACGATCCCGCCAAGCTGCGCGCCTGGAAAAAGAAATTCAGTGACAAAAATATTCAGGTCGCCACGCTGAGCTGCCACGGGAATCCAGTGCATCCCGACGGCAAAATCGCGGGGCGCGATGCCGAATCCTTCCGCAAAACCGTATTGCTGGCCGAAAAACTCGACGTCAAAGTGATCGTCGGCTTCTCCGGATGTCCCGGCGGCAGCCCCACCGACACCCAGCCGAATTGGGTGACCTACCGGTGGCCCCCCGAGTTTGCCGAGGTTCAAGACTGGCAATGGAAAGAAAAAGTCGTCCCTTACTGGAAGCAGGCGGCAAAGTTCGCCCGCGAGCACGGCGTCCACCGTCTGGCGTTTGAAATGCACCCAAATTTTGTGGTCTACAATCCCATGACCCTGATGAAGCTGCGCGAGGCCGTGGGCGAAGAAATCGGTGCCAATTGTGACCTCAGCCACCTGTTCTGGCAGGGCTGCGACCCGGTCGAAGTCATCCATTTTCTCGGCAAACAGGGCGCGCTCTATCACGCCCACATGAAAGATACGGTTTTTTTCAAAGACAACGTCGATAAATACGGTGTCCTGAACTTTGTCTTCGAGACCCAAGACCTCCCCAAAGCCAGTGAGACCTTCCGCGCCGTCGGTTACGGTCACAGCGCCAACACCTGGAAGGAAATCGTTCGTGCCTACATGGAAGTGGGATACGAAGGCATCCTCAGCATCGAGAACGAAGACCCGATTCTGTCCGGCCCGGTCGGGGTGGAACGCGCGGCTTATGTATTGAAGAACGTCCGCAACGAGCTGCTGGGAGCATAGGTCATGGACCGACGCCAATTTTCCCGCTCTCTGGCCAGTGCCGCGGTGGGCGCGGTTGCTGTTCGAACCCCTATCTCGCTGGCCGCAGATATCGATCCCCCGATTTCGTTCAAACTCTCCGTGATGCTGTGGACGATTTATCGCGACCTTCCGTTTGAGGAGCGCCTGGAGAAAGTCTCCGAATCCGGCTATCGATCGGTGGAACTGGTCAACGAATTCCACCAGTGGTCGGACGAAGACTTCCGCAAGTTCCGAGCCAAGAAGCAGGCTCTCGGCCTCACCGTCGATGCATGCACCCTTCCCGTAAAGGGGATTGTCGATCCTTCCAAAAAAGACGAGTTTCTCTCGGACCTCAAGAAATTCCTGCCCACCGCGGAAAAACTGGAGTGTCCCGCGCTCATCATCCTGAGTGGAAATCGCATCGATGGCCAAGCCCACGAACGAACCCATCAGGCCTGCGTGGACACGCTCAGCCACGGTGCCGACGTCGCCGCCAAAGCCGACGTCACCCTGCTTCTTGAAAACATCGATCCCGAAGAGAATCCCAAATATTTCCTCACTTCCGTCGCCGAGGGTTTTGAAATCATTCGCGAGGTAAATCATCCCCGGGTAAAGTTTCTCTACGACTTTTACCACGAGCAGATTTCCGAAGGAAACCTGATCGAAAAGCTGGAGAAAAATATCGACCTCGTCGGGCTGGTGCACATCGCCGACGTACCCGGCCGTCACCAACCCGGCACCGGGGAGATCAACTTCGCCAGCATTTTCCGCAAGCTGGATGAGCTGAAGTACAACCGCTACGCCGCCATGGAATTCATCCCCACCGGCGATCCCGTGAAGGCCCTGCGCGGCGCCCGCGAGCTGGCAGGAAAATCCGTTCACGAAAAGGCATGATCGCGCCCCCGGTCTCTCATTCTCGAAATGAGGAACCATCCCGGGATGGAGGCACAGCGTGGGCCCGCAACCGCCCGGCAGGACGTCACCTGCGCCAGCGACCGCATTGACCCGGATTCCACGCTGGGAGTAATCTTCAGGGACCGGCAAAATGTTCAGGAGTGAAGGATGAAGCGACGTGATGCGCTGAAGCTGCTAGCTGCCACCGCAGCCCTGCCGCTGCTTTCGCGCGAGGCATTCTCCCTGTTCCGCGCGGTTCATGAAGACCTTCCCGCGACCCCGGCCCTGCGCGCGCTCGATGCTCATCAAAACGCCACCGTCACAACCATCAGCGAGTTGATCATTCCGCAGACCGATACCCCCGGGGCCAAGGCGGCACGCGTGAACGAATTCATCGACGCAATACTTTCCGATTGGTTTGACGACGCCGAGCGCGTCAGTTTTCTGGCTGGTCTTGCCGACATCGATGCTCACAGCCAGAAGCTCTTCGCCAAGGATTTCGTCAGCGCCTCCGCCGAAGAGCAAACCCAGCTTCTCACCGAACTGGATGAAGAGGTGGTTCGGGTGCGGGATTCGGGAAGAAGGCACAAAGGGGACCCAACCAAGGAGGAGTTCTTCGCTTCGATGAAACACCTCACCCTGGTCGGGTATTACACTTCGCAAATCGGCTTCGAGCAGGAGTTGCACCAGCAGATCATTTCTCCCACCCATTCCAGTTGCACCGCGCTGGTGCCGGAGACCACGAAATAATCATGCCTTCGCAAAAATATGATGCCATCGTCGTCGGCTCGGGAATCACCGGCGGATGGGCAGCCAAAGAGCTCAGCGAAAAAGGATTGCGAACCATCGTTCTCGAAGCCGGACGTCCCATCGATCCCGAGAAGGACTACGCCGAGCACGTCCCCACCTGGGAGATGAAGTTCCGCGGCATGGGAGACCGTAAGCTCCAGAGCAAGGATCAGGCTGTCCAGGAGACCTGTTCCGGCCTCGACGAGTGGAACAGCAAATTTTTTGTCAATGATAACGACAACCCCTACACCACCGCGCCCGACCAGCCATTTCTGTGGATTCGCGGCCGTCAGGTCGGTGGCCGGTCCATCATTTGGGGCCGTCAAACCTACCGCTGGAGCGACTTGGACTTCGAAGCCAACGCCAAGCAAGGCATCGCCGTCGATTGGCCGATCCGCTACCAGGACCTCGCCCCCTGGTACGACCATGTCGAGGATTTCATCGGAGTCACCGGGCAAATGGAAGGTCTGCCGCAACTTCCGGACGGAAAATTTCTGCCTCCCATGGAAATGACCTGCGCCGAACTGGTGGTGAAAGACGCCGTCGCCAAGCATTTTCCTGGCGAGCGCATGATGACCATCGGACGCGCCGCCATTCTGACCCAACCGCATCGCGGCCGTCTGCCTTGTCATTACTGCGGTCCCTGCGCCCGCGGATGCATCACCCGGTCTTATTTCAGCACTCTGAATTCCACTCTGCCCGCCGCGCTCGCCACCGGAAGGCTCACGGTCAGACCATTCAGCGTCGTCCACAGTCTGATCGTGGATCCGAAAAATAATAAAAGGGTCGAAGGCGTACGCGTCATCGACGCACAAACTCGCGAGACCCTGGAGTTCCGGGCCAAGGTCGTATTCTTGTGTGCCTCGACCATTGAATCGGCGCGCCTGCTTCTGAATTCCGCGACCCCGGAATTTCCCAACGGGTTGGCCAACTCCAGCGGTGAGTTGGGCCACAACCTGATGGATCACGTGATGGGAGCCGGGGCCTATGGCACGATTCCCGGCAATGAAGATCGCACCACCATCGGCAATCGTCCCAATGGGATTTATGTTCCGCGGTTCCGCAATGTGAAACAGAAGCATCCGGATTTTGTTCGCGGTTACGGGTTCCAGGGCGGCGGATCGCGCGACGGCTGGGGTCGCGGGACCCGGGAGACCGGAATCGGGGCCGAGTTCAAGCATTCCCTGCGCTCACCGGGACCCTGGGGGATGTCTTTCGGAGGCTTTGGCGAGTGCCTGCCGAATCACGAGAACTACATTGAACTCGACCGAGATAAGAAAGACGCGTGGGGAGTCCCGGTTCCAAGAATAAGCGTCAAGTGGCGCGAAAACGAGTTGGCGCTGGTGAAGGACATGCAGGTCACGGCTTCCGAAATGCTCGAAGCCTCCGGCGCGAAGGAAATCGGCACCTTCGACGAGAAAAGCGCTCCCGGTCTTACCATCCACGAAATGGGAACGGCGCGCATGGGACGCGATCCCAAAACATCGGTGCTCAACGCTCACAATCAGGCACACGACTTGAAAAACCTTTTCCTGACCGACGGCGCATGCATGGTTTCTTCTTCTTGCGTGAATCCATCGTTGACGTACATGGCGCTGACCGCTCGCGCCTGTGATTACGCCGTCACCCAGATGAAGCGAGGAGAACTGTAGCTATGAATCGTCGAAGATTTATCGGGACCGTGACCGCCGCCACCCTAATGTCGAATCGCCTGACGTGGGCGCTCGCCACCCACAGGATCGAAAAAATCGGCTTGCAACTTTATACCGTGCGTTTCGCCATGGCTCAGGATTTCCATTCCACCCTCGCCCGAGTTGCCTCGATCGGCTACCGGGAGGTTGAGTTGGCTGAGTTCGCGCAGGACGCCGACGGCAAAGTGACTTACTTCAAGCGGCCGCCCCAGGAAGTACACGCGGCCCTTGATTCGCTGGGTCTTTCCTCTCCTTCGACCCACGTGAGTTTCAAGAGCCTGCAGCCCGATCTTTTCCCGCATGTGATTGAGGCCAGCCGGATCTTCGGACATACCTACATCGTTTGCCCATGGATCGAAGAAGAAATACGCAAGCAACCGGACGGCTGGAAACACGCAGCCGAGACGTTCAACCGCGCCGGCGAGGCGTGCAAGCAAGCGGGAATCCAGTTTGCGTATCACAATCATTGGTTCGAGTTCGCGCCCGGTGCAGACGGCAAGCTGCCCTACGACTTTCTTCTGCAGCAAACGGATGCAAATCTGGTGAAGATGGAACTGGATCTTTGCTGGATCGTTGTCGGGGGCCAGGATCCGGTTCCGTATTTCGAAAAATATCCCGGACGCTTTCCCCTGGTGCACGTGAAAGACATGAAAAAGATTCCCAAAGTGGATACCTCCGGCGGCCAGAATTTCGGCGATTCCCTGGACATGACTTCCGTGGGCGGCGGGGTCATCGATTGGAAGCGCATTCTCGGCAACTCGGAAAAAGCAGGCATCCAGCACTACTTCGTCGAGCACGACAAGCCAAAGGATCCGATCGCCAGCATCGAGGCGAGCTTCGCGTATCTCAAGCTGCTTCGTTTCTGATCAATTTCGTCATTCCGATCGGACTCTCGTCCGCGAGGAATCTCGGCGGCGGCTGGAACAGGGAAGGCCCCGAATTATGGCCGGCCGCCAAGCTATCGAATCGACAACGCGCTTTAGCGCCCGAGGTCTCACGCCCATGCCGGAAGTAATTCGTTCCCCCAAGACCTATGACGTCTGCATCATCGGATCCGGTGCCGGCGGAGGAACCGCCGCCAAGGTCCTGGCCGAGGGCGGCTTGAACGTGGTTCTTTTGGAAGCCGGTCCTCCGCTCAATCCGGAAAAGGATTACAAAGAGCACGTCTGGCCCTACCAGCTTGCCCATCGCGGCGTGGGCGTCGGTGCAAAACAGGGTGGACTGAATGACGAGTTTCTGGCCCCGAACGGCTTCTGGGACATCGAAGGCGAACCCTACACCCAAGCCGAAGGATCGAGATTTCGCTGGTTTCGCTCCCGCATCGTCGGCGGACGCACCAACCACTGGGGCAGAATCGCGCTGCGGTTCGCTCCGGTAGATTTCAAATCACGCTCCAGCGACGGCATGGGCGACGACTGGCCGCTCAGCTACGAAGAAATCGCACCCTACTACGACAAAGTCGAGTCCTTCATCGGCGTTTTCGGATCCCAGGAGAATATTTCGAGCGCGCCCAATGGTGTTTTTCTTCCCCCTCCCCCGCCCCGCTGCACCGAGACCATCATCAAGAAAGCGTGCGATCAGGTGGGCGTGCTGTGCGTACCCTCGCGCCTCGCCATTCTCACCAAGCCACTGAATGGACGGGCTGCGTGCCACTACTGCGGCCAATGCGGCCGCGGGTGCATCAGCGCCTCGAACTTCAGCTCGAGCCAGGTCATGATTCCGCCGGCGCAAGCGACCGGCCGCCTGACTCTGATCACCGGCGCCATGGCCCGCGAAGTCGTCGTCGGCAAGGACGGCAAGGCCGCCGCCGTCTCCTACGTGGACAAAGCCACAAAAAGCGAAAAGCGCGTGTACGCCAAAGCCTTCGTTCTCGCCGCCAGCGCGTGCGAGTCGGCCCGCCTGCTGCTCAATTCGAAATCCTCGTTATTCCCCGACGGGCTGGCCAACACTTCCGGCGTAGTAGGCCGATATTTGACCGACACCGTGGGCAGCGGCGGGGGTGGCTATTTCCCGCAGCTTGAAAAAATGCCGCCGCACAATCACGACGGCACCGGTGGAATGCATATGTACGTTCCCTGGTGGAAGTTCGATCGCAAAAATGATTTTCTGCGCGGGTACCACATCGAATTCGGCGGCGGGCGCGGCATGCCCGGCGTCGGAGACTTCGGCGACGCCTGTGACATGTTCGAAGGCTACGGCGCGAGCCTGAAAAAAAAGCTGCGCAGCGACTACGGGACCTACATCGGTTTTGCCGGCCGCGGCGAAATGATTCCCAATCCGGACAGTTATTGCGAACTTGATCCCAGCACCGTCGATCAGTGGGGAATTCCCGTGCTTCGTTTCCACTGGAAGTGGAGCGAGAACGAGATCCTTATGGCGAAGGACATGCAGGAAACCTTCCGCGCGATCACCGAAGCCGCGGGAGGAACCTACCTGACCCAAACCAGTGCAGAGGGTTCAAAGCCCTACGGTATCGAGGATGGTGGAGTGATCATCCACGAAATCGGTACCGCCCGCATGGGCAACAATCCCCGGACTTCGGTCCTGAACAGTAATTGCCAGGCGCATGATGTAAAGAACCTGTTTGTCACCGACGGTGCTCCGTTCGTGACCAATGCGGACAAGAACCCCACGCTCACCATCATGGCGTTGTCGTGGCGCGCATCCGAATATTTGATTGCCCAGGCAAAGAGCGGCAGCCTCTGAGGCGGAAAAAAACTATGTCTTCCACATCGGTTTCGCGTCGCGACATTTTGAAATCACTGGGCATGGGCGTCATGGCCGGCGGAATCCTTCGCACCATTCCCGCGCAGGCGGCGGAATATGCGCACCACATGGTGATGTCGGAAAAAACAGCTGCCGCCGGCGGCGCCTACGCTCCGAAATACTTTTCCGCGCACGCGTACAAGACCCTGCAGACGCTCTGCCAGACCATCATTCCCCCGGACGGCAGTTCGGGCGGCGCAATCGAAGCCGGTGCTCCCGAATTCATCGATCTGATCACCAGCGAAAACGATGCCTACCAGTTGAAGCTGGGCGGCGGCCTGATGTGGCTGGACGAAACCTGCACCGACCGTTACGGCAAGCCTTACCTGGATTGCACCCCCGAGCTGCAAAAAGAGATTCTCGACCTGATTGCCTATCGCCGGAACGCCAAGGCCGATCCCGGCCTGAGCCAGGGCATCGAGTTCTTTTCATTCCTGCGGAATATGACGGCTGACGGTTTCTTCACCAGCAAAATCGGTATCGAGTATCTGGGCTACATCGGAAACACATTCCTGACCGAATTCAAAGGCTGCCCCCCGGTACCCGGACTCTAAAGCCGCCGGGAGGAAGTCCGCGGTAGAAACCGTCGCGGCCCCGGCCCCCGCGATTCTCATTCCCAGGGTGTGGCGCCCGGCGGCCGGAATTGTACCGATCTGTATTGCGAAACGATCTGGCGGCCCCGGCAATCTTTGGGTACGATCCAAGCCATGGACGCTGGCTTCCAATGTGCAAGCTGCGGCGAGTGGAACCAAACCGCCGTCGACCACTCCCAGGGTAAATCGCAAAGCTATGTCGAGGACTGCCAGATCTGTTGCAAGCCCAATGTTCTCCGCATCGAATACGATCCCTCGGTCGAGGAGTTCGTCATCACCGCGGAAGCGGAATAGCGTACCAAGGTGGTAGAGACCCAAGCCCGCCCGGCTGTTGTAGCCTGAAGGGAAGCGAGGTCAAAGCGATGGGAATGAGCTACGGCGCGCCGGGACGGATGGTCGCCCACAACATGGTTACGACGCAGTTCGAGCTGGACGGTTTCAAAGTAACTCGTACTCTCGGAGTGGTCCGCGGCATCGTGGTGCGCTCGCGCTCGATCGTCGGAACCATCGGCGCCAGCCTGCAAACCATCCTCGGTGGCAATATCACGCTGCTCACCAATCTGTGCGAGAAAACTCGGGCCGACGCCTTCGATCTGATGCTGCGGCACGCCGCCGAACTCGGCGGCAATGCCGTCGTTGGTGCTCGTTACGATGCGACCGAAGTGATGCAGGGCGTCACCGAAGTCTTGGCCTATGGCACCGCGGTCGTGGTCGAACCGGAAAAATAACCCGCGAGCGACGGCGCCCTACGGCTTGGTCACCCGCACCTCAAGATATTCCGCGGTCACCATCGTTTCCTTCGCCGTTCCCCGATTGTTCTCATTCCAGAAGTTTTCGAGGTCCCCGGCCAGGGCGGCCTGTCCCGCCTCATCGAGCCGGGAAAACGCCATTTGCGTCGGCCCGAAGTAGCGCCGGAAAAATTCCACCGTCCCCCGGCTGTCAAAGGGATATCTGAATTCCATGTTCTGCCGGGAGGTCTGCACCTGGCGTCCAAACCCGGCGAAACGCTCGCGCACGACGTCTTCGTTGCCCCACAGCACCGGAGCCGGCAATCCCGGCGGCGGGGGAACATGGCGACTCATGAGCGCAAACGTTTTTCCCACAAATCCTTCGACCGTCCAATTCGCCATGGCGATGAACCCGTCCGGCCGGCACACCCGTACCAGTTCCCGGGCCACCAGTTCAGGGCGCGGAGCAAACATGGCGCCGAACATCGAGATCACTCCGTCGAAACTGGCGTCCGGGAAAACGAGTTGCTCGGCATCGCCCTCGCGAAACTCGATCTTGAGCCCCTCGGCGTCAGCCCGCTTGCCGGCCTGCTCAACGAGATTCGGTGCGATGTCCACGCCCGTCACCACGGCTCCCTTGCGGGCTGCCGGTATGGTCAGGTTGCCAGTCCCGCAGGCGACGTCCAACACCTGCATTCCAGGCCCGATGGGCAACCGGTCCACGAAATCGGCCGCGGCCTGTTCCGTAAACCTCGCGATTTGGCCGAAATCTCCGGCCATCCAGGTGGCTTTCATGCGCTCTTTGAGCACTCCGATTGCGTTCGCTTCCGCGTCCGATGACATGACCGATCTCCCGGAACAGACCTTAGCATGCCCCCGTGATTCCGTCGTCCTCCGTTTTGCGTCTGAGTTCGCGAGTTCCTGTATATTGACAGCCGTCATGACAAATCGATCGGTTCCGACCTTCGCCGTGATTTTCGCCGTCACCATCTTGTTTTGCGGCACGAGCCCGGCGGCTTCCTATCACTACATTCGCCTACGGAACCGCCATGATGGGAGGCGGAAGCGATCTCGATGTGGCTTTTGAGTGGCTGTGCAATAAAGCCAATGGCGGAGACTTTTTGATTCTGCGCGCCCACGGCGGCGATGACTACAACTCCTACGTGAATGGTCTATGCAAAGCGAATTCGGTCGCCACCCTGATCATCCCGGATCGCAACTCGGCCGAAGATCCTGCCGTCGCCGCCATCATTGGTCGCGCGGAAGCGGTGTTTATCGCCGGCGGAGATCAGGCGAACTATATCCATTTTTGGAAGGGAACCCCGGTGCAGGACGCGATCAACGCTGATATCGCCGCCGGCAAGCCCATTGGCGGCACCAGCGCGGGGCTGGCAGTCGAGGGAGAATTTCTCTACGGTGCGCTGAACGATCCCGCCGACGCCGAACTCCATTCGCCGGAGGCGTTGTCGAATCCCTTTCACAACCAGGTCACCGTCGTGAGCGGCTTCCTCAAGATTCCCCACCTCGACAATCTGATCACCGACAGCCACTTCGCCAAACGCGACCGCATGGGCCGAACCCTGGTTTTCCTGGCACGCATCATGGAGGACAAAATGGCGAAGCATCCGCGGGAAGTTGCCGTCGACGAGAAATCGACGGTGTTGGTGGAATCGGACGGCAAGGCAACCGTCGTCGGTTCCGGCAAAGGCGCATATTTTCTGCGCCCGAACCATGCCCCGGAGGTTTGTAAACAGAATGTGCCGCTTGAGTTCCACGATGTTTCCGTCTATCACGTTGCGACCGGCGGTCACTTTGACCTGAATACCTGGACGGGCGACGGCGGCAACAGTTATTCGCTGACCGTGGAAAAGGGAGTGGTGCGCAGCACCCAGCCTGATCACGGGATTTATTGACGCGCGGGGTTCTGCGCGCTTGGGTCGAGAACCGGAAACCGGAGTGGTTATCGCTGCGATCCTAAGTTCCTAATTGACTTCCGTCATGATCTTTGACAAACTCCGTGCAGCGAAAACTGCTGCCATCGGGTCGTAGCAGACGATGACCATTGCTCGGCTTCTGTTTTTCTTTACGACGAACGAGAACAATCTGGAGCAGATTGTTTGTCTAGTCGAGTCCGGTAAACTCGAATCCGGACTGTGAGCCTGCCGGCGGCCCCCGCCGCCCCGCAAGAAATAAACTTTCCAAACGCAAGTGCCGGTGTTCGCGAATCTACGCACCGGCAGCAGTCGAATGATGGAAATACAGGATCCAGGGACCAGGAGACCAATGAAACTCTTCCGCTTCAGCACTTCAATCGCTCTTGCAGTGGTGTGCAGTTCGATGTTTGTTTCCGGCCAGACCTACCAGGGAAGAATTTTGGGTTCGGTGACGGACGCATCCGGCGCCGTGATTTCCGGCGCCAAAGTGACCATCATGAACACCGCTACCGGAATTTCCAGGACCCTGACTACGACTGCGGCCGGGGACTACGTGGCTCCGAACCTCGAGCCCGGTCCTTATAACGTGACCGCGGAAGCTGCGAGCTTTAAAAAAGAGCTGCGCCTCGGTCTGCAACTGGAAGTGGCCAAAGATATTCGTGTGGACATGAAGCTCACCGCCGGCACGGTGGACCAGGTGGTAACCGTGTCCGAGGAAGCGCCGCTGGTCGACACCACGACCGACGTTCTGGGCGGAACTTTTTCGAACGCGGCCATCAACTCGCTGCCCCTTCTGGGACGCGATTTCCAGAATCTGGTGGTGTTGCAGCCGGGCATTCAGCGCTCGCCAGGTGGCGGATTTCTATCCATCACCGCCAACGGCAACCGTCCGGAAGATAACAATTTCGTCGTCGACGGACTTGACGACAATGACGCCTACTACGGCACCACGGTGATCAACGCCGAAGGCGTGGAAGGCACGCCGGCCACTCATCTTCCCATCGATGCGATTCAGGAATTCAACATTCAATCCAGTCCGGAAGCCGACTACGGCTATAAGCCCGGCGCCATCATCAATGTTGGCATTAAGTCGGGGACCAACTCGTTTCACGGATCGACGTATTACTTCAACCGCAATGCCGCGTTGGACGCCCGCAACTGGTTCAATCCGGGGGTGAACGCAGACGGCAGCAAAAATTCGGTGGCAGCGCTCAACCTGCATCAATTCGGATTTTCGGCAGGCGGACCGATTGTCAAGGACAAGCTCTTTCTTTTCGGCAATTACGAGGGTGTGCGGGACGTTGTCGGCAATCCGACGGCTGTGGATGCCCCCATCACCAATTCTTCGTCCGTCGATCCTGACGATAGTGTGGCGGATGTGTTCGCCGCCTGCGCACCCAATTGCAGCACGGTCAGCCAGCAGCTGAAACAATATTTTCCCAACAATCCCGGCCAGACGACGACCTTGAACACCGATTTCAACAATCGAAATCGCGAAGACAACGGGATTCTGAAGGTGGACTATCACTTCTCCGAGAGGAATTCATTTGTCGGAACCTATTTCTTTGGGGATAGTAACCAGCTCGAAGAGAGCACCACGGTTTTGAATCCTTTGTTTCTCTCGCAAGCGCTGACCCGCGCCCAGGTGGCGGGAGGCGGTTGGGTATGGGTTCCGACCTCACGATTTACCAATCAGTTTCACGTCGGCTACAACCGCTTTTCCCAGCAGATCGCGGACGCGGACCACAATACCAATCCCATCAAGTATGGCCTGAACACCGGCGTACTCGATCCTACGAACTTTGGGATGCCGGAGATCCGCATCGGTGGATTTACCTCGCATACCCTCGGTGGCAGCGAGTCGTGGCCGCTTTCCACAACGCCGAACCAGACATTGCAGTTCAGCGATAACGCCGCTTATGTTTTCGGCCGGCATAACCTGCGCTTTGGGGGTGACTTCCGCACCGGCAGCTCGGACAATCTCCGCAACACGTTTGGCTCCGGGGAAATCCGTTTCTCCGACTTGGCTGACTTCGCTACCGGAGATATCCGCAGCGGTAACTTTATCTTCGTCGGCAACAACCATCGTGTAGCCAGCCAAAAATCGTTTGGCTTTTTTATCCAAGATGACTGGCGTGCGACGGCCAAGCTGACGGTGAACGCTGGATTGCGTTACGACGTCAGCCTCCCCATTCACGAACAAAACGACTTGCTGAGCAATTTCGATCCGAATGTGGGCCTGGTTCAGTTGGGACACGGAGTCAACAGCATTTACCATACCGACTACCACAGCTTCGGACCCCGTCTGGCGATTGCTTACGATGTTTTCGGCAGCGGGAATACGGTGATCCGAGCAGGCGCCGGGATCATCGATGAGATCCCCCACATCGACGTTTACCTGGGACAGAACAACACCAACGCCGTCGGTTTGGGAGGGAATCCCACGGGCGTACCCGGTTCTCCGACCCCCGGCGGTGG
>Ga0193726_1002301_pt1 | contig 13190 bp, 11 predicted proteins | sample H2c1metaG_FD_144928 | JGI IMG/M metagenome (GOLD analysis project Ga0193726, IMG submission 144928) | Soil microbial communities from a riparian zone of the East river system, Colorado, United States - H2c1 | ecosystem: Environmental > Terrestrial > Soil > Riparian zone | place: USA: East River... | reverse complement strand
TAGCTGTCCAATCAGTTATATCATTATGGGATATAGTTGACCAAGCTAAACTCTTACGTGCATAAGCTGCGCCAGTATTTGGGGCATCAGCTATACCTGGAGCAGGTACTACTACCCAAGCTGCTGTATTACGACCGTAGAGTTGCCCATCAATTGGCGCATCAGGAATACCTGAAACACCTGGAATACCTTGTGGTCCTGTTGGGCCTGTTGGCCCTGGAGGCCCTTCAATGGAACCTCCATTTACCCAACCAGTAGGCGTTATTACAGTTGTAACATAAATCCAAACATCGCCAGTTGATCCAACAAGAGTTGCGATTTCTCCAGGCGGTCCTTGAGGACCAACAGGACCAACTGGTCCTGTTGAGCCTGTTGATCCTGTTGGTCCTATCGGACCTATTGGGCCTTGTGGCCCTTGAATGTCTCCCCCATCTACCCAACCAGCAGGATTTTCAGTAGTTGAAACATAAACCCAAACATGTCCATTTACAGAATATAATAAACCTTGTCCAACTAACATCTGGAATGCAGCAGATGGATTTCCTGGACTATCCCAATTTAATGGGATGAAACCATTAGTTGGTAAATCAATAGGTACTTTAGTTGCACCAAAATTACCAACTATAACAGTACCAGTATCCCCTTTTGGGCCAGCAGCCCCTGCTGGACCTTGAATACCAGGAGGTCCTGGCGGTGTACCTGGGCCACCGCTATTACTATCGGCGAGTATGAAAGGACCAAATTCATTTTTTTGCATAATTTATATCCATTGAACAGCTATGAATGGATGATTAGCAACAGTGCTTGCAACTGATACTGGAAGTGTAGAATTTGGAATTATATAAAATGTTTGACCTGGAGCTAATGCCATAGCAGTTCCACTTCCTATTATTGCTGGTCCTGTAGGATCAACATATAAAGGAATAGTCGCGCTAAATGGATTATTGATATATCCACCAGTTAAAAGTGCTTGAATTGCATTCAGCGGCGCACTAGGCGTTGCTGAAGTTTGAGAAATTAAGCCAGCAATAGGAGTAGTCATTTTTAACTCCTTATGTTATTCTCTGATAGAAATCTGCTGAGACCCAATTATATGGGTCTATACCTAAAACACCACCATTACTAATTGTAACAGTTGCAACCTTTAGCCAGGTTCCACCAAGATCACCCATTCTCTTGGCTAATGAAGGATTGAAATTTCCTGTTATAGGGTCTATTCCAGTATTCAAATAAGTGTCTGCATATTGAAGACCAGATGATGATCTACTCATATCAACATAGAATGCACCTACAGCAGCTCCATAAATAGGACTCGTATTATCAAGTCTCTGGAAAAACTGTACAGTTCCTGAATTAGCACTAATTCCGTTAGGAGATCCTGAATCATACGTAGGAATAAACATGCTGCATAATAATTGCCAATGGGGTCCATATCCTGGCATTGTTACGCCAGTAAAATCAACTGTACCAACAAAGCCTGATGGAGTTGGAAAAGGACCTGGACCATGTCCAGAACCTCCTACCACTGCATAAAGAGATCCTACATCTCCATATACAAATGAAGGTCCTGAAGCCGCTCCTCGTTGGAAGAACGACGATAATAATAAATCAACATTTGCGACAACATTAGTTGTCCACCATGGAGTTACATAAGTTACTATGCTATTCCAAATTGTTCCATATGATTCTTTTGTTACTCCAACTATATTGAAAGTTGGTACATATTGTACAGTTGGAAGTGTTTGCCTTGTGCTAGTTGTTTGGACATAAACGGATTCATAAGAAACACCATAAGTAAATGTTGGAGTAGGAACAACTGGAGGAGTACCACCGCCACTACCACCACCAGTTCCTAGCCAATTGTATCCAGTTACTCTAAAATTAGCCCCATCAGATATCATCTGTATCATAGTCTGAAGATTATGGAATTCAGCTACAACTGCGGGAGGTCCAGTAACTGGTCCTACAAATGGAGATCCATCCATTTGAATAAGATTAACAAATGGACCATTATTAACGCATACTTCTAATGCCCCAGTATTAACTTGGCTAGTAAGACCACTAATGATTAAACCAGCAGGATATGGAAACCCAACTGTAGCTTTTATATTCGCGATAAATTGGGTAGCTGAACCAGTAAATATTCCAGCCCAATAATCTAAAGGATATGAAAATAATCCTGACAATATTGGTTTATAATTAGTTAACTGAAAAGCTGTTCCAGTAAATACGAAAAGAGCTTTTTGCCCAACAATTATATCATTAATTTGCAATCCATTGCCATCAGCCCTTTGAATCGGATATATATTATTATCTGGCGCAACTGTCATACTTGAAATATCAGTATTAGTATTTGATATTGTAATATTCAAAAGAGTGTTTGGAATCAGCGCATCTAAAACAGGAATACATGATTGTACATTAATTAGATTGATTATGCCAGTATCAACACCAGTATAAACTATACTAGTAGCGCCAAGATCAGCAATTTGCAGAAACGCATCCATTGCGCCCGCAGTATGTAAATGAGCAAATATAGAACCAGCAGGCCACGCCTGTGCGCTTGTTCCTTCTTGAGCTCTACGAATTGTAAAAGTATCAGAAGTCACATTTGTAACGCGAACAATTTCTCTCAACGTTCCAGTTGGTTGATCGATAAATGTAGCAATAAATTCTTGACCTGCCAAAGGTTGAGGGAATAATATACCAGTTCCAGAAGAAACATTGACTACGGTATCAGTAGAAAGTATAGAACCAGAAGTAGTTGAACTTGCGTTATTAGAAAAGATCAATTCGGCCATTTTATCACCCTATAGCAACATCAAACTTAAACTGGAACGGTAGTTCTAGCACTCCAGATAAAACTGCATTTTTGAATTCTTGAGCAAGAGGAAATGGTGTATAGGAAACAAAAGTTGAATCTAATTCATTATATCCCATAACATTATATTGGAAACAATTATCATTATACATGGAATTACAATGTATGGTTCTAAGGCCATTAATTATTCTAATAGTAACTTCATTGCCTACACCAAATGATACACTAACTCTATAAGTATTATCAATATTTATGTTAGCACCATTTGTACCAATCAAAAATTGCATTACTCTCTTTTTAAGCCATTGAATAGAGAAATATTTTCCTGGGGCTTTAGAATAATGCCAAGTTAAAATACGTCGATAAAGATCATCACTAATATCAGTTTCTTCTGGAGGATATACGCGCTGCCACGCATCGTACATAAATTGATTTTGATTATATTGAAGTGTGTTATATTCACCTAATTGTGTAACAGCACCAGTTGATAAATTAGGACGTGGAAAACCGTAAATGCCAGAACCTACCCAATCTAACAGCGCAGCAGAAACTGGATCTTTGGTATAAATTGGTAAATTTAATCCATTAAATGTGTCAGTAATATTTTGTTGCATTGAATTATATGCAGAAACAAATGCTTGTAAATCATCATCGTCAGAATATTCTTGATAAAGATACGAAGGAATTGAATTAGCTATACTACCACCTGGTTGCGCTGTTGCGCTGCTAGGTGGAAACCACCCTGGTACCGGATGAAACTCTAACGAATTTAATGGTATAATTTGAACTGCAATAAATCTATGTCCAGCATCTAGTGAATTTACCCAGACGCCATTTGTTACTAATGGTGGTAATGTATAAATTTGACCAGGATAAATAATACTAGTTGTTTCAGTTTCTTCAGTAGATGCTGGTCCTGTAGGATCAACAAATAAAGCACTAGTACCAATATTTAGAATATAACCGCCAACAGCCAGTCCTGATGAAACACGTACAGACGTACCAGCAATTGGAACAGTATCATTAAAGCATTTTAAAGGTACTGTTTTATCAATAGAGCTCACGGTGCTTGTACCACTATAATATTATTACTGGCAGTAAAAAAATAAGAATTTGGATCACCAGGAATAATACCAGTATTAGTAATTGGAACCTGTGCAACTCCATCAAATGAAACAGCAAAATTTAGATAAATTAAATTTTCAGAATTAAGGATATTAGAAATTGAATCTATAAATATTGCATTCATTTCATAAATATTAATAGGCGATACTCCACAAAAAAGATTGTTAACATAATCAACTAAAGCAGGTCCAGCAGTTTGTGATATAGCTTGTGCAGATACATATTGATTAAAATCAGTTTGCCAAGTTACTACCATAGTTACAAGCTGTTGAGCAGGTATGATAAATGGAATAAGATAAGAATCAGGATAGCTATTTAGAATTATTTGTTGAAGAATAGGATTTGGTGAAACAATGCCGCCACCTGTATAATTAGGAAATGATGTACCATCAACAGGAATAGAAAATGTTTTATCAGTCAAAACAGTTACAGTGTAAGTATTAAAATTCAATGCAACCATTCCGGTAACTTCACTAATTGTTTCTGTCATTGCTGAAACAAGATTATGATTAAATTCTGTTGTTATTATGATTGGATTAGTTTTGGAAATATTAACAATATCAATTGTCGGGCGCGCTAACGATGAAACATCAAATAGAGCATAATAAATTGCCCATGCAACCTGAAAAGGATCTCCGCCTCCGACAAGTATTATCCAACGTGCATTATCAATATCTTGTCGAACTGATACAAGGCGCTGCACAACTCCTGGAATATTTTGAAGCAATGTTTTAAGATAACGATCCATTCCTGTTGAAGCAGCAAGACCTGCTGTCAATGTTCTTGTTCTAAATGACTGTATAGTTTCACTAGCTATCGAAGGAATACCATCAGATGGATTTGTAACTGTCAATGTAACAGTATTTGGAACAGATGTAATAAGTCCAGTTACTGTTCCGACAGGTACGCCCCAAGTTCCAGGAACTGTAGCAACTGCATGAACAGGAAGTGAATCGCCATCTGTTCCAATAACTCCCCCGTCTGTACAAGTATATTGAAAAGTACCATCAGTTATAATAAAACCTGGAATGATAATAAAACCTGGAGTTCCAGAAAAAAGTACATCCACAGCAGTATTAACTGGTGTACCAAGCGTTAAGCCATATATAATTGTGCCTAATTGATTTAATATAAAGGGATTAGCACCACTTGGCGTTATACTATTAATCAAATCAATCATAAATTGATTGCTTATGATTAATGCTCCTACATCAGTACTAACTATATCCTCTATAAGAGAAGATGGTAAATTTGAAGTATAATCAGGATTTGTAGCGCTCACAAGAGTAATCAACTGCTGGCGCAACGCAGCAGGTGATGTAGGTATTGGTCCTTGCGGACCCATAACTATCGGTAATTGAGCCATTAGTTATCCTTAGTATGGAATATTATGTGATAATCTTGCGCCATACTGTGTAATCACACTAACATTATACGAAGGAGACGGTATACCATTATCATCCAAAGCATTTGGTTGTTTAGTTATAAGTAATGATAAGAAATATTTTGAATATTGTTGTTGAATTTGTGACATATAAAAATCAGGAGCAATTTGCGTAACTACAGATCGATGGGCAGGAATTCCATAATTTGCATAAAAAGGACTTTCGCCCAAATTCAATTTTATAGTTTGTATAAGTGTGGTAAGCCACACCATATCATTAAAACCATTACGATCAGTAGTGACTACAATCCACTTCTTTACATTTGGAAAAAGAATATTTGGTACAATGCGTCCGTAAGTTCTCATATTATATTTCCATGGCTGTAATCATAACATTATGTAACCCCATTTGAGAAATAGTCGTAATAGATTTAGCTGATAAATCAATCCAATAGGCCGTCTTAGCTGTAAGACCAGTAGCAATATAAGCAATTGAAAATGGAACATGTACATCACCAGCAGCAGCCGGAACTACTGCTGAACTATAACTTTGTGCAAGACCAATTTGTGTACCAGCTAATATACCACCATTAAGTGGCGCGCTACCTGTTCCATAAGAAATCTGGTAAACAATACCATCATTTACATTAGGTGTACCAGAAGCAATAATAGTTCCACAAATAGTAATCTGAATATTTCCACCAGCAATTGGTGTTATTGAACCAGCTAATCCCTGCATAAAAAATGCAGAAGTGCTTGAAGGAGCAATTGGAGAAGCAATAGTTTTATCACTAAACGCAAAAGCTGAATTAAGATAAGTTATATTTGGTACACCATTACCTCCATCTGCCGGAGCTGGTGCTCCAGTAGACATACTATTAGAACCTATACTACCAATAACATTGAATATAGTTGGTAATGTAGGAATTGGTGGAGTTGGTGGAGTTGGAAAAGTTGTAGATCCACCAGAAGAAGCAGGTGGGGCGCCAACAGTAACTGTTCCTTTAGACACTAAATTCATTGCGCCATCTAAAACAGCATGTGTTAAACCACTTTGAGCAATTTGATTTATAGTAGATCCATTATGACTTAAAATTTGTCCTGCTGTATGAATGATGTTTTGAACAGCACTATGTGCTATACCAGCCGAAGAAGTATGATTTATATTATTTGTTTTATCAATCTCCATAGATGTGTGTTCATCTGCGGAGCGCGCTATATAACCTCCAGGACCACCAGTATGATAATATTTACTTGGATCGCGTGTATCCCAATCAGTACTACTTATTGCATGAAATACTCCAGTTGTTAAATTCCCTTTTGAAAATATATTAGCTATAGATCCATCTACTCCGTCCGATCCACCTAGAAAAATGCTACCAGGAACTACATATCCCTTATCGCCAACTTGTGTTGGTTCACGTTTATATTTAGAGAATGCTGCTGGAATAGTTATTTTTGGTAAAGTGAAAACAGTGTTATTAACATCAAATGTTACTTCATAAAAATCACCTTGATTATTTTTACCTTTAATAGCTGATATGTGACAAGGTAATCCTTTTGGAATATTTTGATGATGATTTTGTGCTTGGGTGCGCACAAAATCATGCATTTTAGAAACAAAACTAATTTTTTGCGCATTATTCATTTATGGAGTCACCTCAAAACTTCCATCACGATAAACTAGTGATGAATCAAAATAACCCTCTGTCATATTAATAAGAAAACCTACTGATCCACCAAAAGCATATTGCCCAGGATCTTGTGGATAAGTAAATGTGAATTGAGTCTCATTAAGGATTAAGACGTTACCAGTACCATTAAATGTTGTTGGAGTACAACCAACAATAGAGACAAATACAATTTCACCAACAGGAAAAGTATGAGGTATTTTTGTTGTTGCTATTATTCTGGTTTCAATTGCGTCCCATTCAAAAGAAAATATTTCAATATTCGTATCACTATTTATTATAGGAATAAAGAAAATCAAATTACCAGCTAAATCAGAACAATTAATATAATAGCGCTGAGATGATACATTCCATATAATTGTAACTATATATTGTTGCCCATCAAATGTTGGCCTAAATGATGGAGCTTTAACATTAGAAGGAGCAAATTGATAAAATGTAGTCATTTTATTGATCGATACTTGGACTGGTTGGAAAACCAGCATCAGCAGGTAATGTATGTGTAGTACCGTCACCAAAGGTACCAGTCATAGTTCCAATTTCTACAATTCCACCAGGGCTACCTCCTGCTCCAGAACCTATATTAACTGTTGAGGCTGATTGACCTGTTGCAGTTGGCACACTAGTCGTTAGTGCATTTGATGGAACTCCATTAGAAATTTGATTCATTAAATTATTCATAGCAGATGTAGCTTGTTCAAGTGTTACTAATGGTCTAGTAAAATCCCATCTCCATGTATTTTGCGGTATAGGAGATTGTGCTGTTGAAATATCAGTTAAATTTACCATACACATATTAGTATACGTATAAGCAGGAGTCAAGACAGTATAAGTTCCACCAGCATTGTTATGCGCATCAAGAGTTGCTTTAAGTGATGTCATTGTATTAAGTTTAACAGCCCAAGATGACTCTTGATTCATAGGAGTCAACATAATCATAGAAACATTAATTGGACTTCTAATAATGGCATTTGCTGCTACATTCAAATTTGCAAATGGATATGTAGCGATTTGTTGTTCAACTAGCGATCCTCCTACCATTGGCTGAAATATTGCAAAGGCATCGGAAAGATCAAAGTCTGGATTACCATCCATTAATGTCGCGCCAAATGCGTCAGGATTCACTATCGCAAGTATTGGTAACATAGCTCCTGTAGAATTAGCAATACCATTCTCTAGCCAAATTGGCGAAAGTTGATATTGTAATTGATATTGACTTAAACTCATTGTGGATGCCCAATTCCACCTTGACCTAGTGGAGTTCCTCCACCACTAGTAGTCGTACTAGGGGCGCTCGTACTACCACCACTTCCACCTCCACTATCAGATCGAACAGCATCAACAATTGTTACCCAAGATTCAGCAGATGGAGAACGAAAACTTCCAATATGTCTTATTCCAATAACATCCCATATTCCTTGGACAATTAAATTTGAAGTTCCTGGTGTTATAGCAGTAGCTTGGTTTAAAGTAACAAGAGTTTTTGGTAATTGTATTTGTGTATTATCAGGAAACTGAATATCTCCTCTCAAACAAAGCTTAACTTGAATTGTATCTACAGTAATCCATGCAGGCTGCCCTATCAAATCCTGATAATTAATAATAACAGGACCAGTAGATTTAGTACCATCACTTACGTGAATATTATTACCTTGAGTTGATATTGTTACTCCTTTATAATTAGGTGGAACACCAAGAATACTATGACTCAATGCTTTAATGTAATTACCATATTGTTCTAGTCCTTGATAAAATCCTTGATCATCATAATTCAATTTTAATTTGTCACTAATATTGATATTGACGTTAAATCCTTTGAATGCTGTTTGTAATGTATTTTGAATTGCAGTAGATAATGGTTGACTTTTAGGCATATTATGAATTAAATTTATTGCTTTTGTTGGCCCACCTACTAAACCAGAAGGATCAGTAGGAGTTATAAAAAATTCTAATGATAATTCATTTCCAATCCAATTGCCAAATGCTGGTAGAATAGTTCCATCTATTAATAATCCTTGATGAGGAGCTTGATCAGTAGCAAGTGGTAATCCAGGAGAAAATCCTCCCCACATTTTAATACTTTTTGAATTCATACTATTGGCTTGACTTATTAATTGTGGGTCAATACCTTTAATTTTTAAATGATTAGTTAGTCCTTGTTTGCTCTGAACAAATTCAAATTCAAATTCAATATCTAACGCTCCAGGATCATTAACGCCATTAGCTAATGATGAAAAATTAGTTGAAGAGCCAGAACTAGAAGAAGTAGGAGCAGGAGCAGATGGAGCAGGACCTCCTGATTTATGTACTGTGATATTTCTTCCAGCACCAGGAATAGGGCTTTGAGCTGGTAAATTGCCCCAATCTATATCGCTACCTATTGGTGTATTATCATCTGCTGCGCCATTAGTAGTGCTAGCGCTAGCACTTGAACTCGAACTCGAACTTGCGCCTCCAATTTGTATGTTATAATAACGCATCAAGCCATACCAGATCCACCAGGGGTATTACCTAGCATTCCTCCTTGAACTACATAATTTGCTCCTGCTTGATTGTCAATACGAATGCTATAAGGTTTGTGAGTTCCTTGAAAATGGCTAATATTATTAAGAGAAGAAACTTGTGTTTTAGGCTGTGGCGTAGGCGTATGTGGGAAAGAAGGTCTATGAGATTGCATTATCTCATGTTCATACGGCATACCTACAGATTTTCTGGAACCAGGATTCATCAATTTATAGTAGCGCTCAGCAGCAGCTTTTGAATTAAACTGTACATGAAGATGATCATCAGTTCCTGGTTCGATCCAGAAATCACCTTTTGTTCTACCATAATCGCCTGCTTTAAAACCAAGATTAGTCAAATAATCATTCATTCGTTTACGGCCAGCACCATAATCACCAGCCTTTAATGTAGCATCAAATGCTAGTCCTGAAGTATGTGCACTATCAGGATTTTTTCTATGATGATACATATCATTAATTGCAGAAAAGACACCGAAATCATCACCTTCTGATGTTTGCTCATGTTTTGCAAGCGCAACCAATCCTTCTTCTGCTGCGCCGCCAGCTATTGTGTCCCCTTTTTTGAGATTAAGTCCTGAGAAATCACTAGTTAATGTGCTGCCATCCGTACCTTTACCACCTCCACCTCCATCTAAGCCTCCCCCCTTACTCTTTACAGCTGGAATTGGATGTGTACCGTGAGTTCTAGCAATTACACCTAATGGTTGATTAAGATTTAATCGACCAAATTTTGCTTGGATCATTCTTTGTGTACGAGGACCAAATCTTCTAAGTGGAATTGTTAAAGCAACTTGCTCTTGAACACTTCTAGGTGCTGACATAGCATTAGGATATTGTTTCAAATCTACACCAGCTTTTGGTGCAAAATCTCTCCATGTAGGAGTATTTATTTGCCAATAACCTTGGCTTTTAGTTCCTGGCCCTGTAACATCACGATCAGTTGTACTAGGAATGTTTTTATTACCACTTTCAATATTTGCCATAGCGTCCATAAATGAACCACCACTTCCACTTGTATCAGGTGTGCCTCCGTCGCCACCTCCACCTCTACCTCCACCTCCGCCACCAGCACGTCCTCCGCCCCCGCCTCCACCTCCACTACCTCCTCCACCACCAAAATTTGCACCTCCAGTAGAGCTAGCTGTTTTGATCCAATCGAGAAGTGCTGTATCTTCAACAGGCAAATTTTTTCCACTAGAACCTAATTTATCTGCCATATCTTCAAACGAAACTGTAGAAGCATCAGTTGCTGGCAAATCAGCAGCATTGGCTGATCCAATAATACCACCAGAAAATTGCTTTTTAATCCAATCCCAAATTCCCTTTGATGGATCATCTTTAGGGTCAACCAAATTATAATCCAAAAATTTCATAATTTTAGTAATCCATGAATCCTCTGCCGTAATCATTTTATTTAATCCATCAGTAGCATCACCAATAGATTTAGTAAAATTATCTAAATTGACAATTGCTCTATCTTGCATTCTTGATGCAAATGTATCAAGTTGAGATGCTGCAAATCCTAAATCAGTAACTAATTTTCTACCTGCATCTATTTCTTCTTGAGTTACTTTAAGTCCTTCTTCTTGACCTTTTCCACGTTTCAACAAATCAGCAACTGCGGATTTATCTTCTGGATTATATAATCTTAACATATCTTCATCAGAAACTCCTCTATTTTGAAGGCCATAAGCATGAGCCATTGTTAACATAGTTTGCTCATTATGAGCACCAAAGCCTCTTAATCGTTTTTGAACATCCAAAAGATTGGCTCGGGCCATATCTGTTTGGCCAGTCGGACCTTTAAAATCTGATGGATTAATTCCAGCAATTCTCATCGCCTGATATGATGGTGAAGTAATATCATATCTGGCATCTCTCATAGATGCCATAACACTATCAGGATTTACAAAAGCACTTGATGCCGTATCAAAAGCTCTAAGTGATCCTAATGAAGCGCCATATCCTGCTGCGCGCCTACCCATAACGAATTTGCTGGTAGCTGCGCGCTCAGCTTCTGTGACTTCTGCACCTAAAAGCTTTGCACCCAATTCAACAAGTTTTACTGGTAATGGTTGAGCTCTAAATGCAGCAACTATTCCACCTGCACCTCCTGCTCCTCCACCACCTGCACCTCCTGCACCTCCAGTTCCACCTGTGACTACATTAGCCGCTATATTAGTATTGGCTCTATTTGCTGCTATAGCATTAAATAATGGGCCAAAAAATCCACCACCTCTTGCAACTTGTTGAATTTGTGAATTTAATCCAGCAGCAAATCCACTTAATCCACCACCTCTACTTAAGTTAATTAAGCCACTAAAAACTCCAGCACCAACACCAGCAGTAGTACGCGCGGCGCTCAAATTTTTAAGTTCTTCACGCATAAATCTCATATGTTCAGTTTTATATCTTTTATCTAAATCACGTTCTGTACTGGAAATTCCACCACCTGCCCCAGTAGCATTAGATTTTGTATTCATTTTATCTAAAGTAGACATTCTCTTATCAAGATCAGACATAATCTTGTCAAGAGAGTTTTTAACCATTGTAGCTTGTGGACTTGATCCTCCAAATTTCTTAGTAGTTCTATCCATACTTTCTTCTAATTTTTTAATTTTGGCAAGCAGAGAATCAATCTCTTGCTGAAATTGGTCGGCATCTACTCTATATTTAAAAGTGGTTTCGTTATCAGCCACTCATATTCTCCGAGAAATAAGATAACGTTGGCGCCATTCTAAAACACTTTCATACTGTAATTCATATTGATCCATAAATTGTTTAAATCCATCAGTTTCTAACCAAATTAAGATGGAACAGATGATGCTCTCTGTACCGTGGCTTTCGGTGTCTCTGGTATCTTCTCGCCAATATTGGCGACTGGAGTCGATGTCGTTAAGGAATTGCTGAATTCCGTAACATTTGATAATGTAGTTTGCGCACTCCAAATCGACCTTAAACCTTGGTATGCCATCGGCAATTCGTTTTTTAGATGAACTGCCGATGCAACAATAAAATATATCAGAGCATTTTCAACCTCTGATATAGTTTGTTCATCTATAAGCTTTTTATTTTTTGCTTCCATAAATGGGATTGTTTGCCAGCCTCCACCATTATCGGCTCGCGGCATTACTACATTTGTAATGCGATATATTTCATGAATTAAATCTTGACTAATATCTCTTTCTTCATTCATTTCTTTGGCAACATCACGCAATGCAAGCGCCGCAATACGCGGCGCCATTGACGGTCCTACACCATTCATGTACATGAATGATAATGTTTTGGTTAATAGCATATAGTTTGTATCAAATATTTCCCTTGATAAAGGTACAGAGTGTATCCAAATTTTTCCGCTATCTAACTCTATTGGAATAACTATGTTTAGTTTCTTATTGACTGATACCTGCGCTGCCATTACTATTCCCCTTCACCTCATTCTTATGTGTTAAATAAGAATGAATTCACAAGGTAATAACCCTTGCACGTTACGACCCATCCTGGCTCTTCACCAGCGAACGACATTGCATTAACCGATTCCAACACACAATTATTGAGTTGATAAATACCCAAAGCTGTAGAATCAGGCCTAACGGTTCCTGGTCCAAAAAGAGTATCAAGCTCAAATTGAGCTTTATATAAATTTG
>Ga0193726_1002300_pt1 | contig 13191 bp, 7 predicted proteins | sample H2c1metaG_FD_144928 | JGI IMG/M metagenome (GOLD analysis project Ga0193726, IMG submission 144928) | Soil microbial communities from a riparian zone of the East river system, Colorado, United States - H2c1 | ecosystem: Environmental > Terrestrial > Soil > Riparian zone | place: USA: East River... | reverse complement strand
AGCCGCTCTTGCACGTCACGAAATACATATCGCGGCCGAAGCCCAGGTCGAAATTGTTGGTGTACACGCCATGGGCATCGGCGCCGAAGTTTGCCGCGGCGGCGTTGAAGCAATTCGCATTGAGCCAGGCAGTCAGCGTCGTCTTGGCGCCCGCCGGGTCGATGGCATCGTAGTAGGCGCGCGCGGTGTCCAGGGTTTCGTACTGCGCGGTGGGATTGGGGACTGCCACCGTCGGCGCGCCGGCCTGGCTCACCAGCAGGTCGGGTGTGAACGCTGCGCTGGTCACCGCAGCGCCTTGCGCGGTCGCAGTGGTCGCAGCTCCAACGGGGTTGTCGTTCTGATCCAGAATCTGCACGCTGAGGGTCTTGCCTGCGACTCCGCCGCTGCTCGCCGCGGAACACGGGCCTGCACTCACCGCCGCAGTGATGGAAAGGCTGAGCGAATCCACGTCCGAGGGCACCAGCTGCAGCGCCAGGCGGCCGGCCGCGGCGCTGGATGATTCGCCAGGCACCGGATTGTTGTAAAGGTAAGCCAGGTCATCTTGGTTGCGGGCGGGAATCTCGAAGCTCACCCGCGGGTTCGAATAGGACCCAAAATCGTTGGGTGCGCCGCCGATGGCAGCCAGCCACGTGGTATCGGTTTGGATCGGGTTCAGCGGCAGCGTATGTTGAGCGCCGTCGCGCGCCAGATAAACGAGCGCCCGATTCTGCGTCACGCAAATGGGCACGTCCGCCGCCAGGCTTTCGCCCGGACTCGCAAGCGCGCCCAAGCCTTCGACGGTGCTGATCGCAACTTTGTATGAATGCAGCGAGGTCTTCGGCTGCGACAAAAGCTGATTGCTGTCGCCCGCCGGCTTGACCAGCACCACGACATGGGCGCTGGCAGAGGCGTTGCCGGCGGTCGTGATGGTGAGTGTGAAGTGCAGGTTGGTATCTTGGCTCACGGCCGGCGCCGTGAATGTCACCGTGTCCGAATCCGAGTACAGCAGCTTGACGCTGGGTATCGGCGCCGAATCGGTTTGCGTCCAGGAAAACTGACCGATCGCTGCGGCGCCGCCGTCGCTGGCATTGCCGGTCAAGGTAACCTGGGCCTGCGAGCGGACTGTGACCGTGACAGGGTCGACACCGGCGGCGGACGTCGCCAGGGCTCCGACCACATGCGCGACCGCGGTAGGTGGATGGGCGGAGCTATTGAAAGTGCTCGGCCCGCTGCAGCCGACAGCCACTATCAAACCGGCCGCCTGCAACAAGGCGCCCGCATTTCGGACCGATTTAAACTTAAAATTCAATTCGAATCCCGCCCGAGGCTACATAGTCAGAATAGTTCGCGAGCTGCAGCACCCGCACATATTGCACGAATCCCTGTACGCCATGCTTGAAGAGCAAGGTAAGGCCGCCTCCGACGACATAGTAGTTACGTGTCGGCGAATCGGTCGGCAAATTGAAATCCGCACCGCTCGTCAGGCCGCCGGCCGCGGCATAGGCGGACTGGATGTCGCGCGAGTTCTGCTCGAACTCGTGCCGGTACTCGCCGTAAAGATAAGGCACGATCACGCCGAACGGCGGCGTGAACACCTGTTGCAGCCTGACACCGGGCGAGAGGGTCAACGAAGGATCAGACTGGCTGGCGACGTTGATATCGAAACCATCGCCATCGTGTTCGGTGAATTGGCCGATCAAAGTGTGTACGTACTGCAGGTTCAAATAAGGCTCGACCGAAAAGCCGCGCCAGTGGAATGCATAGCCGCCGCCCAGATTCGCCAGCCAGGAATTCGCGCTCGCCGAACTGGTGGATGTTTCGTTCACCGACGGTATCAAAGGATTCAAAGACGGATACGTAATGCTGCGGCGGGTATCCAGGCTCAGGTGCTGAAAGCCGATCGAGAAATTCAGATACGCGGCGTCGCCCTCCAACTGCCCATAGACGATGCCGCTGTACCCCTCGCCGCGAACGCCGCCGGCGACGATGCTTTCCGAGGAATCGAAGTTGACATGCTTGACGGTGTATCCGCCGAGGACGCCGACCACCAGATTTCGGCTCAACCGCACATCGCTGCCCGCGGAATACTCGGTATCGTTGAAATTGAACGCATCTTCAAAAGTCGTCGGCGCCTTTGTGCCGGCACTGTAGGAGCCGTTGCCGATCGCGCTCCAGGTCGGCGAGGCATATGCACCGTCGGCGCCGGCGCCGCCGCCGCGCAAGCTCCCCGAACTGTATGAGGCCACTCTTGGTGCGTCAGGTGCGTAGTCGGCATCGCCAGTCTGTGCCGCCAGGCGGTTCATCTGCGTGGCGAAGCGCAGCGCGCTGAAGCGCCCATTCAACGTGGTCAATTGACTGTTCGCGAAAGTCGTGGTCAAGGAACCCTGCGCCGCAAATTCCTCGGGCGCGGTCCAACGCAACGCGAAGCCTACGGCCTGCAGGCCCAGCTTGAGACTGAAGGTCGTTTCGCCGCGCCCCAGAATCTCGTTGGCGGTGTCTTCCAGTTCGCGCAGCCGATCAAAGATAAGCAGGGTGTTGCCGCTGCATCCGGCCGCCGGCGCGCCATTGGGCCCAGGGCTGCAAATTTTCAGCAGGTTCGCGAAGGCCGCATCGTTGGTCTTGGCCGCGGCGATCTCGAGGCCGTTGTAGGTGAACAGACCCGAGTTCACCAGATCGGTGAGGTTTCCGGACGTAGCTTGTGCCTGTGCAGATGGCGCGTACCACACTGCCAACACCAGGGCGGCGATGGCGGCCCGCGCAGCACATGCCGTGATTTTCGCAATCCCCATTTTCGAGCATCCCAGTGGCCGCGGGTGCATCAAGCGATAGTTTTTCTGCGGCGACCAAAGAAGCTAAGCTTCGACCCGGTTGTCTGTCAAGCATCCGGATTGAAAAGGCGCATGCGAGCTAGTAGGCTGGAGAGCGCGGAAAACCAAACAGAACAGCAGGGATGATGCCGCGGAGATGTTGCGGCGAATCCATTGCGAACACACGGGATCACCATGATTCGATCACGGCTTCGAGCATCTCTGCTCCTTTTGCTGGTGACCTGCGTGAGCGCTTGCGGCGGCAGCAACCATGGCTCGCCCCTGACGGCAGCACCGCCGCCCGCAGCTGCTGTCACATTGTCGTCATTGACGATTACGCCCGATGCCGGAAGCGGCGCCGCCGGCACCCTGACGCAGCTGACCGCCACCGGAACGTTTTCGGACGGCAGCAAGTCCGACATCTCATCGCAGGTAACCTGGGCTTCGAGCAGCACAGCCGTCGCCAACGTCAATTCTCAGGGAATGCTCAGCGCCTTCGCGCAGGGCAATGTCACTGTTTCCGCCGCTCTTTCAGGGAAGAGCGCCTCCACCACCTTCACTGTGACCGCGCCCGTGCTCGTCGGTATCGAAGTCACGCCGCCTCTGCCCAATCTTGCCAACGGCCGCACGTTGCAGCTCGTGGCGACCGGCGTGTTCTCGGACAACACCACTCAAAATCTCACCACGCAGGTCACCTGGAGTTCATCGACCGCTGCGGTCGCTTCGATCGGCAGCTCGAGCGGCATTGCCTCCGCCTCCAGCGTCGGCACGACCACCATCGGCGCCACCAGCGGCTCCGTCTCGGGAAGCCTGGTGCTGACCGTAACCGCTGCGCAACTGCAGGCGATTCAGGTGACACCCTCGACGCCAAGCATCGCCAAGGGCCTGTCGCAGCAGTTCACGGCCACCGGCATTTTCTCCGACAACTCGACGCAGAATTTGACCACCCAGGTAACCTGGAAATCGTCGAGCACGAGCATCGCATCGGTATCGGCCTCGAGCGGCATAGCCACCGGCACCGGACTCGGTAGCACGGCGATTTCGGCAACGATCGGCACCATCTCGGGCAACACCTCCGTGACGGTAACGCCCGCGGTCATGACTTCAATACAGGTCACGCCGACCACGCCGAGCTATGCCAACGGTTTGTCCGCGCAGCTTACGGCCACTGCAATATTCTCTGATAATTCCACGCAAGACCTGACCACGCAGGCCGTCTGGACTTCGACCAACACCGCCGCTGCCACGGTAAGCAATTCAGCGGGTACGCAGGGCGCGCTGCAGACAGTCGGAGTCGGCACCGCAACTCTGACGGCGGCCTTCAATGCCATTTCCGGCAGCACTCTGGTCACCGTGACGCCGGCGCAGCTTGTGTCGATCCAAGTTACGCCCCCTTCGCCCAGCATCGCCAAGGGACTGACGCAGCAATTCACAGCGACCGGCATCTATACGGACAACACCACACAGAATCTCACCACCACGGTGCTGTGGATCTCCTCCAATACAGCGGCATCCACCATCAGCAATGCGGCCGGCTCGCAAGGCGCAGCGTTCGCAGCCACCGTCGGTTCGACCACCATCACGGCGACCACCGGCACGGTTTCGGGCAACACGCCCTTTGTGGTGACGCCGGCGGTGGTGGTCAGCATCGAGGTGACGCCGGCGAGCCCCAGCGTGGCCAAGGGTTTGCCGCAGCAATTCATCGCCACCGGTACGTACACGGACAATTCCGTCCAAGATGTCACGGCCATGTCGACATGGGCTTCCAGCAGCGGCGGCGTCGCGACCATCAGCAACGCGTCGGGTTCGCAGGGCCTGGCGAGCACCCATGCCATTGGAACGACGACCGTATCGAGCGCGATCGGCGCCATATCCGGCTCAACCGTGCTGACGGTGACGCCGGCGGTACTGGTATCGATTCAAATCGGTCCGGGCAACCCTGCGGTGGCGTTGGGACTGACTCAGCAATTCACAGCCACCGGTGTGTATACCGACAGCAGCACCCAGAACCTCACCACCATGGTGACCTGGATGTCGGACACGCCGGCGGTCGCCACCATCAGCAACGCCGCCGGCAGCAATGGTCTCGCCACCACTGCCACCACCGGCACATCGCTGATCACGGCGACGCTGGGCGCGATCTCAGGAACCACGACCTTGAACGTCACCGCGGCGGCGCTGGTGTCGATCGCCGTTACGCCGACCAATCCCAGCATCGCGAAGGGGCGGACGCAACAATTCACCGCCATCGGCACCTTTACCGACCACAGCACTCAAACCTTGACCGGCAGCGCCACCTGGTTTTCGGCCACCCGCTCGGTGGCGAGCATCAGCAACGCAGCGGGTTCGCAGGGCAGAGCCTTTGGCGCCGGCACCGGCACATCGGCGATCACTGCCGTGTCCGCCGGCATCACCTCGAACACCGCCACGCTGACTGTGACTCCGGCGGTGCTCGCCTCGCTCGCGGTAACACCCACCGGGGCCGACATCGCGATCAATACCACTCAGCAGTTCACCGCCATCGGCACCTTCAGCGACTCGACCACGCAGAACTTGACCACCACCGTTACCTGGGCATCGTCGAACACCGCCGCCATCAGTATCAGCAATGTGTCGGGACTGCGCGGCCTTGCGACGGCGCTGGGAACCAGCGACGGTACGAGTACCATCACGGCGAGCTCGGGCGCGATCGTATCGCCGGGAGTCAGCGCCGCCACGCATGTTTCATGGAACAGCAGCGGAGCCTCGAGCATCTTCCAGATTATCAGCTGCGGCAACGGCGGTTCCGGGTGCCACTCGAGCAGCTCAAACGGCATCAATCAATGGGTGTACGTGCCGGGCGACCCCGATACTACTTATTCGGAGGCGTTCGGAGTCCGATTTAATCTATCGGTAGAACCCTGCGACGGGTCCGACGGGCCGCCTCCCATCCCTCCCGACATGCCGCCGGCGGGAGCCCCGGGAGGCTTCAATACCCCGTTGAGTTCCGCGCAGTGCGCCCTCCTCGCTCAGTGGGTGGCGGACGGCGCTCCGAACAACTAGACCCTCAGGCCGCACAAAGCGCAAATGATGGCGGTGGCTATCGCCGCGCCCGCGAGCAATCCAGCGCACCAAATACGGTCCGCGACACGAGCGCGGACGCCGTGGGCGAGCATCACTACGCGCAACCCGGAACACAGGTGTCCGATGATGAAAAATACGCCTAACGCGTAGTGCGGCAGCAGGCGGATATTCCAGGCATCGTGAATCAGCCCAACCGGTGCGCCCGATGCCCAGCCCCAATCGGTGTCGATCTTGTGCACGGCGCGCGCCGACACCAAGGCCGAATTCATGTGCGTGAGAATGAAAGCCGACAGATAGGCGCCCGATCCGACCTGAAAAATGCGGTAGACATCGTTGCGAGCACTGCTCCAGCGCCATGCCAGCCGCACACCGCTGCCCACTTGAAACAACAGCAATGTCACCAGCACCGGCTCGATGAACGCCGAGCGGTACACCGTGCGCCCCGCTTTCATGATGGCCGCGTGCATATCGGGACCGGCCAGGCCGAAAAGGTGATTGGTGAGATGAAACAACACGTAGCAGGCAATGAACGCAGCCGATATGCCATGTGCGACCCGCCAAGCCGCAGGCGGCGCTTGGATGCGATCGGCCGGCGCCATGCCGGGCGCGAACCAGACATACACAGCCGCCGTCATCCAACAGGCGCCCCAAAGCGTGAGTTCAGGAATGTGGATATGCAGCAGCCCGCGTGCCACGCCCAACAATACAAACAGCGGGGGTGCGGCAAGGTTCGCATAAGCCAACCGGACGGCAGCCAGCGACTCTGACGACTGCGGCGCTCGCGTCAGCCGGTAAACGACCGCCAACCCGGACAGCGGTAGAGCAAAGCCGAGAATAAGAAGAGCGGCCGCCCCTGCCGGGCTGATCGAGACCACGGCGTGGAACGCCGCCAGCACAAACGGATAAGCCAATGCAGCGGCGGCTGGAATCAGCGCCAATGCTTTTCTGCGAGCCGCACTGGAGGATTCGGTCGTCATCGCTGCGAATCCTCGCACATCGGACTCGCACAGGTCGAGAAGGCGGCGCTTATTGACGCGTGGCGCGCCGTATCCCTGTCGTGGTCAGGAACTTCTCATCGGCGACGCGCACCAGGTCGCGTCCATCGTTCTTCGCGGTATAAAGAGCGGCGTCCGCGCGCGCGACCAGTTCATCCAACGAGCGCACCTGCATTTCGCGCATGGCGAGGCCGGCGCTCAAGCTCACGCGCAAGCCTGCTCCGGACGAAGGTAGATTGATGCCGAACACCAGCGTGCGCAGGCGCTCCAGCGTCGCCATGGCCACGTCCGCGCTGGCGTCCGGCATGATGAGCAGGAACTCTTCGCCGCCCCAGCGGCCCAGCACGTCGCCGGTACGGATCGACTCACGCCCCAAGCGGGCAAACTCCCGCAGCACATAGTCGCCGGTGGCATGACCACAGCGATCGTTGATGAACTTGAAATGGTCCAAGTCGATGATGGCGATGGTCAGCGGCTTTTCGGTGGCGGTCGAGCTGGCCAGCGCCGCGGTCGCCAGTTCCGCCGTGCGGCGCCGGTTCGGCAGACCCGTCAAACCATCCTGGCTGGCCAATCGCACCAGCTGTTTGCGGAATCGCAGGTTCGTGATCAGGAAATAAATGAGCAGCGCGATGACCAGGATCGCGGAGACCGCGGCGATGGCGTTCCAGCGCAGTTGCTGCGCCTGGCGTTGCGATTGTTCATGCGACAGATCCAACTCGCGCTTCAACAAGGCATTGCGTTCGATCTCGCGGTCGGTCTCGAATCGCGCGCGCAGCGCCACCGCTTGCTTGCTGCGGTCGGAGTCATTGGTCGCCACATAGCGCCGCATGTACTCGGACAGATCGTTGTAGGCGTCACGGTAGTTATGCAACGCGGCGTTGGTTCGGGCGCGCCACTGGTACAGCGACGCCACGCGCAGCGGCAGCACGTCGGTACCGCTGTGATCGAGCACCTCGTTCAAGGTGGCGAGCGCCTTCTCGGGATGTCCTTCGGCCAGATCGATGCGCGCAAGCAGCGCTTCGGTCTCCTTGACCTCATCGGCGAACCGTGATGCGATAAACGTGAACAGCGCGTTCTCGCAGGAGGAACGCGCCTTGATGAGCTGCCCCAATTCGATGCGTGCTTCGCACATGCGCACATCGGCGAAGGCAACGCCCTGGGTGTCATTGAGCATGGCGCTGAGCTTGCGGGCATCCTCGAACTCGTCGATGGATTGCGCGTACTTCTGCATCAAGATCAGAATTCGGCCGCGCAGGAACCGATCGACCGACAATGCCAGCGGCGCGTGCTGCGCGGTGTCCCAGTCGATGGCCTCTTGGTTCAGGGCCAGCGCCTGCTGATAATCGCCCATGCCGCGCAACACCGTGGCGAGAACGCTCGCGGCGAGAATATGCGGCTCGGCGAATCCCGGCATCGTGCTGGAGCGATAGGCCTGAGTCAGGCTGCCGATGGCCAGGTCCTCGCGATCCTCACGGTATTGCAGCAGTCCACGCCCGATGAGCAGGCAGATATCTTCGAGCGAGCCGCGCTTCTGAACTGCTTGTGCTTCTTCGGTCACCTTGACCGCCGCGGAGATGCCGGCCGCGTCGTATACGTTCTCCGCATACAGGGAAAGCAACATAATGCGCACCGGATCGGTATTGTCGGTGGCGAACTTCAGCCCTTTGAATACGGCGTCGCGGGCCTTGGATTCCAGTTCGAGGATGCTGTAGGCCTGGGCTTGCACGCTATACAGAGACGCGAGGCGCTGCGGATTGGGAATGGGCGCGGCCAGTTCCGTCTTCAAAAGCAGCGCCACTTTTTTCAGCGCTGCATTGGCATCTTGATCGACCAGGGTCTGCAACGCCCGAATGGCGGGATCCGCGTTCGGCAGGCAGGCAGCCGTAGCCGTTTGGGCCATAAACACCCATGACAGCAGCACTACGGTGAAAATAGCCGCTATTCCCACTCGGGAAGCACGCCGGCCCGCACACCTGGAATTGCACATGATTGAAACAAAATTACGGGTTTCCCCGTATTGGTTCGTTACCTGAAGTCACGGTTTTCAACTTCCCATCGGCATGGACCGGAAAGCAGCTGCCAAGCATCGGTCGAATGTGATGCACTTCGCAGCTCGGGCCGCCGTCCTGCGAACGGGAATGGTGACAAGGTCGCTAGAAATGGAGCATATTGCGAACCGCGCAGTCATATATCTCGCCCCGCAACAAACATAAATAAGGAACAGGGCCATCTATGTCATCGTTTTTAGATCGTGAAAACACCATTGCAGGCCCGGGTTTCAATCGATTCATGGTGCCGCCGGCCGCTCTGGCCGTGCACCTCTGCATCGGACAGGCCTACGCCTTTTCCACCTTCAATCTACCGCTCACCAAATTGCTCGGAATCACCCAATCCGCACCCGGGGACTGGAACCTGAAGGATGTCGGTTGGATTTTTTCCATTGCCATTGTGTTTCTCGGCTCCTCCGCCGCCGTTTTCGGCCGCTGGGTGGAACGCGTCGGACCCCGCAAATCCATGTTCGTCTCCGCGCTGTGCTTTGCCGGCGGATTTCTGGTCTCCTCGGTCGGCGTCCACTATCACCAACTGTGGATTATCTATTTGGGCTACGGCGTGCTGGGCGGCTGCGGCCTCGGCATCGGCTACATATCGCCGGTTTCAACCCTCATAAAGTGGTTCCCGGACCGGCCCGGGATGGCAACCGGCATGGCCATCATGGGCTTTGGCGGCGGCGCGCTGATCGCCGCACCGCTCTCGGTCCTGTTGATGAAACATTTTGCAACGGCCGCCTCGAACGGCGTGCTCGAAACTTTCGTGACCATGGGCGTGATCTATTTCATGTTCATGATGATCGGCGTGGTGACGGTGCGCGTTCCGGCCGATGGTTGGAAACCCGCCAATTGGGTTGCTCCGAGCCACCCGAAGACCTTGGTCACCAGCGCCAATGTGGCGGTCGATGTCGCCTGGAAAACGCCGCAGTTCTGGCTGTTGTGGATGGTGCTCTGCATGAACGTGAGCGCCGGCATCGGCGTGCTGGGCCAGGCCTCACCCATGATCCAGGAAATGTTCCCGGGCCGAATCACGCCGATCGCGGCGGCGAGCTTCGTGGGACTGATCAGTTTGTTCAATATGCTCGGCCGCTTCTTCTGGGCGAGCACCTCCGATTACATCGGCCGCCGCAACACCTACATGATTTTCTTCGTGCTCGGCATCGCGCTCTACGCAATGGTGCCGACATTCGGACATTGGGGTTCGACGCCGCTGTTCGTCGCGGCCTTCTGCATCATTCTGTCCATGTATGGCGGCGGCTTCGCGACCATACCGGCGTATTTGCGCGATATTTTCGGCACCTACCAAGTCGGCGCAATTCACGGGCGCTTGCTCACCGCCTGGTCGGTCGCCGGCGTGCTCGGTCCGCAGCTCATCAACAACATGCGCCAGTCGCAAATCGACAGCGGCGTGCCGAAGGCACAGGCCTATTCGCTCACCATGTACATCATGTGCGGACTGCTGTTGCTCGGATTTATTTGCAATTTTGCGATGCGTGCGGTGAACGAGAAGTATTACTACAAAGCTCCGCCGGCGGGAGCGACAGGAAATAAAGCATGAACGCGCGAGTCGGTTTGTTATGGCTTGTGGTGGGAATTCCGCTATTGTGGGGCGCTTGGAAAACGCTTGAAAATGCTTTGAAATTATTTCAATAACTGCCGGGCGCCGCTCCCGGCCAGACGGAGTCGCCCATGCATATAAATCTCAGCCTCGCGCCGATCGTCGCGCTGATCGCCGGCATCCTCATTCTTGTGATGCCGAAATTGCTGAACTACATCATCGCTCTGTATCTGATCTTCGTCGGAATCCTGGGGCTCTTCGGCACCGGCGGATCGTTCCACTTCCGCTAGCGCCGGCACCCAGCCGCGGATGACTGCACGCGTCTCAGATAACGCTGCGCAGCGCGGCGCCGTTCGGACTGCCGAGTCCCGTGCAGGCATCCCAACCGACGGCGGCCGCAAAGTCGCCGTTGTTGCCGGAAGTAATATCGCGAAAGGCCTTGGGGTTTTGGTAGATCGCAGGGCTGATCAAGCCTGCTGACTTGCCCGATAGTTGATTGAGCCGGGTGATCAACGCCGCCCACAGCGGCGCGACCGCGCTGGTGCCGCCGATCACGGTCGCAGACCCGTCGACGCGAACTTGATATCCGGTTTCAGGATCTGCATTGCCGGAAACATCAGGCACGCCGCGTTGCTTGAGCGCCGACTTGCTTCCTTGGGTCGGCGTCGCGCTCAACGCCGACTGCCAGGCTGGGGTCGCAAAGAAGCCGCTCACCCCGCCGCCGCTGGCGCCGCCGTCGGCGCCGTCGTTCCAGACCGCTTCGCCGCTAATGGCGCTCGATGTGGCCTTGAGGCTGGTGCCGCCGCAGGCGAGCGCGAAGGAACTCGACGCGGGGAAATCGACGTGATCGCCGCCGTCGGCAACACCGTCACTGGAGCCGTTGTCGCCTGAAGCGGCACAGATCGTAATGCCCAATGTCGCCGCGGCCTGAAACGCCTCGTCCATCGCGGTCATGGCCTGGGAAGTCCAACTCGATTCGGCGCCGCCCCAACTGATCGAAATCACCGCGGGCTTGTTGGTGGTGTCATGGATCGCCGTGGTGATGGCATCGAGGAAGCCGGCATCGGTGTTGGGCGCGAAGTACACGGCAATCTTCGCTTGCGGCACGATGGCGCCGACCACTTCGATGTCCAGCATCACTTCGCCGTCCGGGCCGCTGGCATCTCCCGTGGGCGTGTTCTGGCCGTGATCCACCGACACGGCGAGCACCGTGGGTGAACTCACGCCCAATCCTTTGAAATAGGTGTCCAAGTCCGCGGGGCGAAAACCGCCGCCCAATTCGACAATGCCGACGCACTGTCCGGCGCCGCTGCTTGCGGGAAATCCGTACAGCGATGCGATTTGCGTCGGCGTGAAGGAAGTCGCTGCGCTGGCCGCGGGGCGAACCCGAAAATGCGGCGCCGCCTGCGGCCGGCTGTCGAGGCCGAGTACCGCTTCGACGACGCCCTCGAGTGAACTCGGCAATTGAATGCCGCCGGTGCGGCCGCGATAGCTGCAGCTGTCATGACGCATCAATTGCAGTTGCACGTTGAATGCGGCGTTGAACTGCGCCACGGTTCCCGACAGCACCACGGTGCGGCGGCCTGCATGCTCCAGCACCACTTGTAGTCCCTGCGACGCGGCGAAGTCGCGCACCGCCGCCAGGTCGCCGGGGTCGGCGCCATGCCGCTGCGCGAATTCTTCACGCGTCATGCACGGGCCTGAGTACTTGCCGGCGGCAATCTGCTGCACGCGTCCGCGGAATTCCTCGCGCGCCCGGCGCCGCACCAGCACCGTCACTTCCAGCCGTTCATTGGGATCCGCCGGCGCGACCACACGGGCGCCTGCCAGGGGAATCCGCTCGCTTCCTTTCAAGGGAATGGTTGCCACGATTGCCTCCTGCTCGTTGGAGTCTCAAGTGTACTCAAGAAAAAGCTTACCGCCATGTCGTAGCTTGGCGACTTCTGTCAGAAGCGGATTTTTTTCAGCTAGGGGAATGCTTCAGCTGAATGGATTCTTGCGGATAATGGTCTGATCCCGGTCGGGACCCGTTGAAATTATTGTAATCGGCACGCCGACGAGCGTTTGCAAGCGATCCAGATACTTGCGCGCGTTGGCGGGCAAATCATCGTAATTGGTGATGCCGACGGTGCTTTCTTTCCATCCGGCCATTTCCTCGTACACCGCTGCGCAATCACCGAGACTGCTGGAGAGCAGCGGCGGCGTGGTCGAGACGCCGGCATCGGTTTTGTAGCCCACGCAAACGCTAATGGTATCCAGGCCATCCAGGACGTCGAGCTTGGTTACGCACAGCAGCGAGCAACTGTTGTGCAGCACGGAGCGCCGCAGCGCCACTGCATCGAACCAGCCGCAGCGCCGGCGCCGCCCGGTCACCGAGCCGAATTCGTTGCCCACGCGCGACAGGTACTCGCCGGTGTCATCCAACAACTCGGTGGGAAATGGACCCGCGCCCACGCGCGTCGCATAGGCTTTCACGATGCCGAGCACTTCGTGCAGACGCCGCGGACCCAAGCCTGTGCCCGCCGCCGCGCCGCCCGCCGTGGTGGTGGATGAAGTGACGTAGGGATAAGTCCCAAGATCCACGTCGAGCATCGCGCCCTGCGCGCCCTCGAACAATACATTGCCGCCATCGACACTGACCTGCTCGAGAATGCCGGTGACATCGGCCACCAGCGGCTTCAAGCGCTCGCCCAGGCTCAAGTTGGTTTCCAACACTTGCTGAAAATCCACGGGTGCCGTTT
>Ga0193726_1002299_pt1 | contig 13192 bp, 12 predicted proteins | sample H2c1metaG_FD_144928 | JGI IMG/M metagenome (GOLD analysis project Ga0193726, IMG submission 144928) | Soil microbial communities from a riparian zone of the East river system, Colorado, United States - H2c1 | ecosystem: Environmental > Terrestrial > Soil > Riparian zone | place: USA: East River... | reverse complement strand
CTAACCCTTCGTGAAGAACGGGCGGGGAGAGCCCTTCTGTTCTCGAAGACTGGGGGGCTGCTTCCCATTGAAGTCCTTAAATCCGTACTCCAGGGCTGCTTCGGCTGCGATGACCACGCTCCCCGATTTCGACATCAGTTGCGGATCCGAATACAACGAAGCGATAGCGAGACCAGAAAACTTAGGTGTTTCCCGGCTTGCGAGCATCTTGTCACCCCCAGGGATCTTCGCGATGACGGACTTGGATCTCTCCGTGGCTGTCGGCCCGGGGCAAATCGATACCACCGCAACGTTGTACGGTTTGAAATCCTGCGCCATATCGAACGTGAGCTTATCGAGACCCGCTTTGGTGGCACCGTAGGCCGGATCCAGGTGGTAGGAGACGGCTCCGTAATAGGAAACATTCACCACAAGCGCCCCATCGGCCGCGATCAAGAGAGGTGCCGCATAGTAGCTCGCAACGAACGCGGATCGCAAACCAACCGTAAACTGCTCGGAGATCGTCAGGTTCTTGTTCCAGAACGGCGGTGGTGCAAGTGGATCGGGGCCCACCGCGGTGGCACTGTTGACCAAGATATTAAGACGCCCTTGTTCGGCTTTCACTCTCTCGAACAGAGCCTTTATCTGTGCGTCATCCGCATGATCGCACACAACGGAAATGCCAACTCCGCCTGCCGTCGTAATGGACTCCGCGACTTCACTGATCGTTCCGGGAGTTGTCCCAGGGTTGGAGGCAGTCGTTCGCCCCGTCACGTAGACGGTCGCACCCTGCTCACCAAGCAGCGTTGCAATACCTGCGCCGACGCCTCGGCTCGCTCCCGTGACAACTGCGACTTTGCCGGCCAAAGAAGGAATAATCTTCATACCACATCACCTCCAAGTTCGTTGTCGAACATTCATTAAGCATATGAGTTAAGCTGCAAGAATGACAAGAACCAACAAAAAGGTTAGGTACTTACCACAAAGTAAGCAGCCGCAATTGGCCCAACCCTCTGCCCCTGGAAAGGCGTGTGCTCCGGGCGCCGCCGAAGAGATGTTCAGGATTCTTGAGGGCCGGTGGAAGATGGCCATTCTCTTCCATCTCTTTGGAGGAATCGATAAGAAATGCCGAGTCATGCGTTTCTCGGAGCTGGAGCGAGCCATTCCTGCCATCTCGCAGAAGATGCTTATTCAGCAGTTGCGAGAGCTTGAGCGCGATGGAATTGTGTTGCGCACAATTTATCCTCAGATTCCGCCCAGGGTGGATTACCAGCTGACAAAGGTTGGAATCGCACTCCGTCCCGCCTTGCGTGCGCTCCTTGCGTGGGCGGCACTTCGGAAAGAAGCCATGCCCCCGTCTTCATAGCAACTCCTCACCTGAAACTGTTCTACGTTCCTGACTTCTTCCGCATCACTGGTGGGGAGCAAGAGATGGTGCACTGTTAAGTTGGAACGACCGTTATCATCCCGCTCAGTGCGCTGCGCGCTCTCTTCGCCAGCTGCGTGATCTGAGCTGTTTTGGGACTCGATTCAGAGTTTAGGGAGGATTGTCGGCGAGCCGGACAGAACCCCGCCTTTCAGCTCAAGGCCCGAGGTTGGAAGTGATGAGAGAGCCAGTGGCAAGCGAGGTCGGATAGGGGAAGTAGAGCTGGTTGCCGTCCGGGTCCGCGATGACCATGAGCCGGTAGCCCCACCGCCCGTCCATCACATCCACGCCGCGCCCTTCCAACTCAGCGCGCAAGGCATCCAGCACGCCGAGATCGAGAGAGATGAACATCAGGCCCTTGCCCACTTTATCGGGCCATTGAGAACAGAGAATGAGCGCGCAACCCTGCCGGTCGACTTGCGCGACCCACGCTTTCCTCTCCTCCTCATATCGCCACGTTTGCGTGAACCCGAGCTGATCCACGTAAAAATCGACGGACCTGTCTATATCCGCTACGAACAGCACAGGCCTCGCGAACCATTCATTGCTCATGACGTTCCGTTCTCCGTTTGCCATGACCGAATTCGACGTTCCGCCAACGGCGAGTCATAAGAATAACTTCGCGAAAATGGTCCGCGCAAACGCCCATTGCGACTGCGATCAATGCCCTAGCGCAAGTCATCGGATTCCATGCGCAATGCCGACTTGTAGGTGTTCGCTTCGCGTTATGCTTGAGTTGCCCCGAAATTAGCTGAGCAGGTATGAGCATGAATTCGATCAGGCTTGCCGAGGTGCAGGATGCAGCCGCAATAGCGCACGTGCACGTCCAGAGCTGGCTGACAACATATAAGGGGCTGGTTCCAGAGGAATACTTGGCCTCTTTAAATGAGGCCGAACGCGTTCCTCTTTGGCAGAAATGGCTTACCCGCGACATCAGCGTTTTTGTAGCAGAAATTGAAAGCCAGATAGTCGGGTTCGCCAGTGGTGGTCCCATTCGTGAACCGCTCGCCGCCTATGACGCAGAGCTCTACACGATTTATTTGCTCGAAGAGGTACAAGGCCGTGGCATTGGAAAGGATCTTTTGAGCGCGGTTGCCGAGGCCCTGATCGGGAAAGATCACACGAGCATGCTCGTGTGGGTGCTTGAACAGAATCCAGCTGTCCGCTTTTACGAGAAGACCGGTGCCGAACAGCTCATGAGCAAGCAGATTGAGATCGGGGGTATTTCCCTCACCGAACTCGCTCTAGGATGGCCCGATTTGCGGCGCTCAACCTGGTCCAGTGACGACCTGCCATCCGATTAGGCCGCGGAAACGCCGTTGTGGGAAGTTGCGGCCACTCCACAGGCCACACCGCTTAAGGTTATGGGGCTGTGCCCCAGGGCCCTGGTGAAGGCTGGGGCCCCTTTCTTGGCGCGCCGAAAGACCTGCGGCGGAGAGGTGCCGGACTAAGGGAGAGGGTTTTCGCCCCGCCGGGATCCCCGTTGGGGGCGGATTGGGGAGATTTCCACAAAGAGCGAAGAATCTCGAAAATTATAAAAGGCGAAGAATCAGCGAAATAGAAGGTTTAGAACCAAGAAGGTAAACCCCACCTATTGTGGTCATCGAATCAGTTAGCTACAAGGCCTCGTGGTTTCGCCTGAGCCCCCAACATACCCCTCCGGACCTATAACTTTCATGTTGACAACAAACGGTTTAGGCGTAGGATGTGGACAAATGTGGTAGAAAGTGGCCGAGGCGGTAAGAGTCGTGGGCAAGACTGGAAAACTGAGAGGCGCCAGTGGAATTAGTGACTGACACCCCCAAAAACAGCCCTGACGCACCCGAAACGGCCGGTATTTTAGCGATTTCACCCTCCCCCGAGATCGCAGTCACTGCCAATCGCTGTCTCGCCCTGATACAGGGCAATGCTTATGTTTCGCGGCAATCACCCAACTCGCGTCGACGAAAAGGGACGCCTCAAAGTCCCTGCGGAATTCAAGCGGGTGATCGACGAGAAGTACAGCACGCAATTCTATATCACCAGTTTGGATGGCAAGGTTGCCCAACTGTATCCCTTCGAGGAATGGGAGCGGATCGAGCAGAAGCTGGCGGGGCTCTCCACCTTCAATCCCACGAAGAAGAAGTTTCTGGATCGCGTGAATTACTACGGGCAGGCGGTCGAGATGGATGGTCAGGGCCGTTTGTTGATGCCGCAGTTGTTGCGGGAGGCGGCGCAGATCAAGGGTGAGGTTGCGGTAACAGGGAACTTGACGCACCTGATCGTGCGCAACCTGGAAGCGTATCGCAAGCAAATTGAAGAGCAACAGTTCACGCCGGAAGATGAAAGCACGCTCGACGAGCTGGGCATCTAGTGGCGCAAGGTTTAAACATCCCCGAGCGGGATGGGCATGGTGGACGCCATGTTCCGGTTCTTTTAAAAGAAGCGATCGAATTTCTAGATGTCAAACGTGGCGGGACCTACATCGACGCCACGGTGGGCTTGGGCGGCCACAGTTTCGAAATCGCAAAACGCCTCGGCGCACAGGGACATTTGATTGGGCTCGATAAGGACCCGGCGGCCCTGCAAGCAGCGGGAGAAAGGCTGAAAGCGGCCCCCCCGGCTGCGCGGGATGACAAAAGTGACAAGGACTGGCCGACGGTGACGCTGGTTCACGGATCGTTTGCAGAAATTGCGAACGGCCAGCGGAAAGCGACCATCGACGGGATCCTGGCCGACATCGGAGTGAGCAGTTTACAGCTCGAGGATGCGGCGCGAGGCTTTAGTTTTCAGGCGGAAGGACCGCTCGACATGCGAATGAACCCGCAAGCTGAGCTGACCGCCGAACAAGTGGTAAACCAGGCCGACGAGGTCACACTCGCCAACCTGATTTACGAATTCGGTGACGAAAGGAGGTCGCGGAGAATCGCCAGAGCCATTTGCCGGTCGCGGCCAATACGAACAACTGCGGAACTTGCAGCTGTGGTATCGGCCGCGGCCCGGCCAATGAATCAGGCAGAGAGAAGGATTCATCCGGCGACCAGAACTTTCCAGGCAATCCGAATCTTCGTAAACCATGAACTGGACGACCTGCGGAGCCTGCTGAATGCGGCGCCGCAGATAGTAAAACCGGGCGGACGAATCGTGATGATCAGTTTCCACTCGCTGGAGGACCGCATCGTGAAAGACGCCCTTCGCGACGGAGCGAAGCAGGGTCACTACAAAGTGCTGACGAAAAAGCCAGTGACCGCGGGGGAAGAAGAGATTGGCCGCAATCCGCGGTCCCGCAGCGCGAAGATGCGGGTGGCGGAGAGAATTTAGAAAATTGAGTGCGAGTCGAGTTTTGCAGCTCGCCGGCGGGTCGGAGACCCGTCGCCACATGGGCACACAAGAATTTAACCCTGGAAAAACTGCCAGGGATCCCGGCGCAGCCTTGAGTGGATGGGCCGGGGTGAAAAGTTCGAGACCACTGGAGGACGGCAAAAATGTACACAGGATCATTGATTGACGACTTGATGGCAGCGGTGGAGCGGGTGGAAGAAAACCCTCCGACCTACATCGGCGCGACGCTGGTGGGGCCGTGGCAGATGCTCCCGGCATACGAACTTCCTTCCGCAGATTTACTCGGGGTGGCATAGATGGCAGCAGCCGCAGCAGTGCATGGCGCCGTTCCGGCCAGCCGCCGCAAGCAGTTTTGGGCGGGCACGCCGGAAGTCTATTTCTCCAAGCCGATTGATAATTCGCGTCTGGTGAAAGTGGAAGATCCGACGCGCGGCCGCGAGATGAAACAGTTTGGCTTCGCGTTGTGCTGCCTGTTTCTGCTGGTGATGACTTATGCGTTCCAGCACTTCAAGGCCATCGAGTACGGATACAAGATCGAGGCGCTGAAGAGCCAGCGCAGCACGTTGACAGAGAGGAACCGCGACCTGCGCCTACAGGATGCGTACTTGCGCAATCCGGCGCGAATTGACCCGCTGGCAAGGCAGATGGGATTGCAGTCGCCGCAGGCTGGTCAGGTGATCCCCATGGATAGCGCCGCTCCGGATGCAAGCACACCCGTCATGGCCGGTATGGCGCCGGTGGCCGTGATTTCGGCGCGTTAGGTTCGTTGCCGGGCATCGACCGTGGATTTTCCGGCAGGGTGCGCATCCGAAAAAGGAGATCTGCGAAGATCCGTGGAAATCCGCAGCAAGGTTCTGGCGGCTTCCGCTCGATGAGCGGGCCGCCAGGTTTGTCTAAGGACGAAATTCGTGACTGCCAATACAAATCGCAATCGTACGAATCTCCGGCTCTACCTGCTGGGATCAGTCCTGATCCTGTGGTGTGCGGGTATCTGCATGCGGCTGGTGTATTTGCAGATTTTCCGTTACGGCAGCTTTCAGCAGAAAGCAACCCACCAGCAGCAGCGTACGGTGGAAGTCGCCGCCAAGCGTGGAATTATTTATGACCGCGCCGGGCGGGAATTGGCGATGTCGGTTTCGGTGGACTCTGCCTTCGCCGTGCCTTCGGTGATTCCCGATCTCGGCAGCACCCTTTCGCTGGTTTCCAGAATCACCAAGGCTGATCCCCGTGAATTGCTGAGCAAATGCAAAGCGGCCAAGAGTTTTTGCTGGGTGGCGCGCAAGGCTGACCCCGAGATTGCCGACCGCATCCGGGCGCTGAATCTTCGCGGCATTTATTTCCAGAAAGAATCGAAGCGCTTTTATCCCAAGCGTGACTTGGGGCCGCAGGTCATCGGCTATGTGGGCACCGACGATGGCGGTCTCAGCGGAATCGAACGCGAGTTCGACGACCGGTTGAAGGGCGTGCCGGGAAGCATGATCATCCAGGTGGACGCCCACAACAAATGGTACGGCAGCGTGGAGAAGCAGCCGGAGCCGGGCAACAATGTCGTGCTCACCATCGACGAACAGATCCAATACATTGCCGAGCGCGAATTGGCCGCGGCCATCGCGCAGACCCATGCCATCTCGGGCACGGTGATTGTCGAGAATCCGCACACCGGGGAAATTCTAGCGCTCGCCAATCAGCCGACATTCAACCCGAATGTTTCGCGCGAAATCACTCCAGAAAAACTGAAAGATCACGCGGTGAGCGATGTCTACGAGCCGGGATCGACTTTCAAGCTGGTGACCATCTCCGCGGCGCTGGAAGAAAAGCTGACCAATCCCAACGAGGTGTTCGACTGCCAGATGGGATCGATCGTCTACAACGGCATGAGAATTCGCGACAGCAAGCCGCATGGGCTCTTGACCGTCACCAAAGTTCTCTCGGATTCGAGCGATGTCGGGTCGATCAAAATCGCGATGCGCCTGGGAGAAGATCGCTTTTACAAATACATTCGCGCCTTTGGTTTTGGATCGCAGACCGGAATCGAATTGCCGGGCGAATCGCGGGGCCTGACCAAGCCGGTGAGCCGATGGTCGAAAGTGTCGATCGCCGCGATTTCCATGGGGCAAGAGATCGGAATTTCGCCCATCCAGCTGGCGAGTCTGGTTTCGACGATTGGCAATGATGGCGTGGCCATCCCACCGCGCATCGTTGCGGCAACCCTTGCGCCGCAGTCTGCTCCGAAGATGATTGCGTTTCATCCCGCCGAAGGTCGCCGCGTCATTTCGAGCCGTACTGCGGCTCAGATGAAAGCCATGATGCAGGATGTCGTGCTCGAAGGCACCGGCAAGAAAGCCATTCTTGAGGGATACTCTTCGGCCGGCAAGACCGGCACCGCGCAGAAAGTTGATCCGGCCACGGGCACCTATTCCCGGACCAAGTATGTTGCCTCCTTTGCGGGATTCGCGCCCATCAATGACCCTGCCATTGTGGTGGCGGTAATTTTGGATTCCGCGGTGGGCCTGCATCAAGGCGGACAGGTTTCCGCTCCGGTATTTCAACGGGTCGCGCAGCAGGTGCTGGAATACATGCACGTGCCGCACGATGTGGATTTGCCGCGCAATCGACAGCTGTTGCTGGCGCGCCGGGATGCGAAGGAAGAAGATCTTGCCGAGAACTCGCCCGATCACCTGGGAGCGCCGCTGGAAATGGCGGACGACAACCCGCCAGCTCCGAGTCCCCCTCGGGCAATGGCTCCGCCCGGGCCTGCGTTCCCGGGGAGTGGAATTGTGCCAGCATCCCTTCAAGACCGGGAGCCGGCTGCTCCAGCCGTGTCCAGCCAGGAAGCGTCCAACTCGGGTTCGGCCTTGCCGATGCCGAGCAGCGGGAATACCACGGATAAGGGCCAGACTCTGCCGGGTAGCACCATTGTGTTGGATGTTGAGCAGGGGGGAATTGTGGTGCCGTCGTTCATCGGCAAGACCGTGAGGACAGCGGTCGAGACCGCCGAAGACAGCGGACTCGACCTGAATGTGGTGGGCAGCGGGACGGGGCGCGAGCAATCGCCCTTGCCTGGAATGCACGTGCAGACCGGGTCACGAGTGACGGTGAGGTTCGGGCGATGAAGATTCCGCGGGTGCGGTTCTGCCGGTAAAGTAAGTTCCCCCTCATGGCTGCGAACGGCAGTGTCCTATAATTCAGTCCAATGACTTTCCTGGAACTCCTGGACGGTGCGGAAATCCGCAACCAGAGCGGCAATCCGATGATCAGCGGATTGGACTACGATTCGCGCCGGATCAAGCCCGGCGATGTGTTCGTGGCTATGCTCGGCGAATCGAGCGATGGAAGTAAGTTTATTGATGCGGCGATTGCAGCCGGTGCCGTCGCCGTGGTTACCGATTCCGCGGCAGTAGGGGTTCGGCCGGGGGTGGCGTGGGCGCAGATTTCGCACGGGCGCAAAGGACTGGCGCGGCTGGCGTCCAATTTCTATAGAAATCCGGCGGGTAAATTATCCGTCACCGGAATTACGGGAACCAACGGCAAGAGTACGACTGCATTTCTGTTGGAAGCGATTCTTTCCGCTGCCGGCCGCAAGAGCGCGTTGCTGGGAACGATCGAATATCACGTTGCCGGGAGAGTTCTGCCTGCACCCCATACCACGCCGGAATCGCTTGACCTGAACCGGCTCTTTGCGGACGCCGTGAAGGCGGGCGCAACCCACGCGGTGATGGAAGCGTCTTCGCATGCCTTGGCGCAGCACCGAACTTACGGCATTTATTTTGCGGTTGCGGTATTCACCAATTTGACTCGCGACCATCTCGACTATCACCTCACCATGGAGGAATACTTTGCCGCCAAGCAGCTCCTATTCAAAGGCGACGGGACCGCCGCGCCGCGAGCCTCTGTAATCAACATCGATGACCAGTCCGGGCGGCAGTTGCGAGACCTGAGTCGGAAGGCCAGCAAGGAGGTTTTCAGCTACGGCCTGGCGCAAGGCGACTTTCATGCCGCGAAGCTGGAAATCGCGCCTCAGGGCACGAAGTTCGAACTGGTGACGCCAGCGAAAACAATTCCGCTCTCCTCTCGATTGATCGGACGAGTGAATGTGTACAACATTCTGGCGGCGGCGGCCGCTGCTTACGCCGACGGGTGCAAGCTGGAAGAAATCGCCGGCGGCATCTCATCGCTGGCCCGCGTGCCGGGCCGTTTCGAACGGGTGGATTGCAGGCAGCCATTCACCGTCGTGGTGGACTATGCTCACACCGACGATGCGCTACGAAACCTAACCGGACTAGCTCGTGAATTTGTAACTCGGGCAGGACCGAACGGGCGGGTGATCACGGTTTTCGGCTGCGGCGGAGATCGAGACCGCGCCAAGCGTCCTTTGATGGGCGAAGCCGCCGGCCGCGGCAGCGATTTCGTGGTGCTGACCTCGGACAATCCGCGCAGTGAAGATCCGCTGGCAATCATCAACGATGCGATGGTCGGATTGCAGCGTGCGGGTGCAAAATACAGAACCGAACCGGATCGCAAAACCGCGATTGCCATTGCGATCCGGGAAGCCGCACCCGGGGACATTGTGCTGCTGGCAGGCAAGGGCCACGAAAAAGTTCAGGTGCTGCGCGGCGGGTCCGTTCCTTTTGATGATGTGGAAGTCGCTCGCCAAGCCCTGCGGGAAGCGGGATACGATTGCGCGGCCAGCCAAGCAGCGGTGGGGAAGAATCCATGAAGCTGCCGCTTCCCCAAATCGCGGAGATCCTTTCCCTTTCCCTTGCCGGCAAATTCGATCTGCACTCCGTGGCCCGGGGTTATTCGATTGACTCGCGCAGCCTCCAGCCGGGTGACCTTTTTTTCGCGGTAAAAGGCGAGCGGATGGATGGGCATGACTTCGTGGAGCAGGCGCTCGGAAAGGGCGCTGCGGCTGCGGTCGTTGGCCAAGAGCAGCTGGCACGCTACCCGGTCAAGACCCACCTGCTGGCGGCCGCTGACCCACTGGCGGCGCTGCAGACTCTGGCCGGTGCGGTGCGCCGCTTGTGGGCGAAGCCGTTGATTGGAGTGACCGGATCGGCGGGGAAGACCACTACAAAAGACGCTATCGCGCACCTGCTTTCCACGAAATTTCGAGTGCTTAAATCCGAGGGCAACTTCAATAATCATTTCGGACTTCCGCTGATGCTGTTAAAACTTGAGCCGGAGCACGACCTGGCGGTGATCGAAATGGGCATGTCGCACGCCGGCGAGATCGCTGCTCTGGTGAAGATCGCACAACCCGGAATTGGCGTGGTGACGAACGTTGCTCCGGTGCATCTGGAATTTTTCAAGTCCATGGCCGAAATTGCTCGCGCAAAATACGAGCTGATCGAAGGTCTGCCTGCGGGCGGAACGGCGGTGCTGAATGCCGACGATGAATACGTCTCACAGTTTGGCCGCGATTTTGAGGGCAGGAAGTTGATGTATGGCCTGCAGCCATTGGCGGACGTAAGAGCGGAGAACACCCGGTCACTGGGTACGGCAGGATCATCGTTTGACCTGGTGGTGGGCGGGGACCGCCAGAAGGCGGTGCTGCCACTGGTCGGCGCGCACAACATCTCAAACGCGCTGGCGGCCGTCGCTGTCGCCGTGGATCGCGGCCTGACTCCCGCTGCGGCAGTCTCTGCGCTGGCGACTTTGGCCCCGACGGACAAACGCGGGCGGGTCGTTCAACTGGGTAACATTACGGTCCTCGACGATTGTTACAATTCCAATCCGAGGGCTCTCGAAGCCATGGTGAACGGCTTGGCGGAAATGCCCGCCAAGCGGCGAATTGTGGTGGCGGGAGAAATGTTGGAGTTGGGGCCCGCGGGGGAGGAAATGCATCGCCGCTCGGGGCAGCACATTGCGGAAAAGAAGATCGATGTTTTGTTGGGAGTGAGAGGACTGGCTCGGCCGATGGTGGAAGCGGCGCAGCAATGGGGAGTGCGGGCTGTATTTTTGGCTACACCGGAAGAAGCGGGCGAGTGGTTGGCACGAGAAGCCCGCGACGGCGATGTTGTATTGCTGAAGGGATCGCGCGGCGTCAGGCTCGAGCGGGCGCTGGACACCTGGCGGGGTAAGCTATCAGCCGTCAGTCATCCGCCTTCAGGAAATCAACCGGGAGATCGGGTTTGATGATGCAACCACTGATGCAGAACGGAGGCTGATTGCTTTATTGGCTGCTGTACGTCAAGCTATTTCACTTCTTTCCGCCGTTCCGCATCTTTCGCTATCTCACGTTCCGTACTGCGTTTGCCAGCCTGACGGCGCTGTTTACGGGATTGATAATCGGGCCGCTGGTGATCAATCGTCTGCGCGAATTTCAGATCGGACAATTCATCCGCGAAGAAGGTCCCAAGGCCCATCAGAAGAAAGCCGGCACGCCCACCATGGGCGGGCTGCTGATTGCCATTTCTATTGTGGTGCCCACCTTGTTGTGGGCCGATCTGAGTAATCGTTTTGTGTGGATCGGAATTTTCTCCACTTGCGCCTTCGCTGCGATCGGTTTCGCGGACGATTATATAAAAGTGGTGCGCCGCAGGAATCTGGGCTTGACTGGCAAGGCCAAGATGGGTTTGCAGGTTGCCACTAGTGTTCTGATCGCGGTAGGACTGATTGCCATGCAGACCCACGGCCTCTATTCGACCAGGCTGCTGGTGCCGTTTTTCAAGCAATCCCATCCTGACCTGGTCATCGAGGGGTTGGTGCATAATCCCAGCCTCTGGCCGTTGGCGTTTATTCCCTTCATCGCGTTTGTGGTGCTGGTGATTGTGGGCGCGAGCAACGCAGTGAACCTGACGGATGGCCTGGATGGACTGGCCATCGGTTGCACGGTCATTGCTGCCGGCGGGCTGACGGTGCTTACTTACGTCAGCGGCCACGCCACCTTCGCAGCGTATCTTGATTTGCCACGCATGCCCCAGGTCGGAGAACTGACAATTTTCTGCGGATCGATGGTGGGGGCGTCGATCGGGTTCCTGTGGTACAACGCACATCCCGCAGAAGTGTTCATGGGAGATGTGGGATCGCTGGCCCTGGGCGGCGCCATCGGCACCGTGGCGGTGATGATCAAACAGGAGCTGCTGCTGCCCTTCATTGGCGGAGTATTCGTGATCGAGGCGTTGTCGGTCATCCTGCAGGTGGGTTCCTACAAGTTGCGCAAGAAACGCATCTTCAAGATGGCGCCCCTGCACCATCACTTCGAGTTGCTGGGATGGTCGGAGTCGAAAATTATTGTGCGCTTCTGGATTGCTTCATTGATATTCGCATTGTTTGCGCTGACCACGCTGAAGCTGCGATAGTTATGTTTATTTCCTGACCGTTCTTGCCGGGATCGCCGCGATCACCATCGACGTGGTTTTCGCCGCGGTGAAAACGAGGCTCAGGGATGGGCGTCCTGGAGAGCGCAAGACTTTATGCCGGTCGCGAAGGGCTCGTATCGAGGATTCTTCGCCGACCGCGAGTCCCCGACGCCAGCCGGTCTGACGCCACCATGGTGATTTGGTTCGCGGGATTGATTCTAGCGCTTCTCTGATCAAGGACTCCCTGGCAAGTGGAACTGAACAACAAACGCGTGCTGGTGGTTGGCCTCGGCAAGTCCGGAGTGGCGTCGGCGCTGTTTTTGAAGTCCCAGGGAGCGCGCGTCACGGTGTCCGACTCCGCCCCACAGGAACAGTTTGGCGATGAGATTCCCGCGCTGCTCGATCATGGCGTCGCGGTGGAAACCGGCGGGCACGGGGAACGTACCTTCCAGGGACAGGATTTGATTGTGGTCAGTCCGGGCGTGCCCGTCGATGCGCCGGCTCTGGTGCAGGCGCGCGCCCTCGGAGAAACCGTGATCGGCGAGGTTGAGCTGGCTTCGTGGTTTTTCCCCGGCGCCATCGTCGCAATCACCGGTTCCAACGGCAAAACCACCACCACCGCCCTGGCCGGCGAGATCGCCGCTGCCGGGGGACATCCCACCGTGGTTGGCGGCAACATTGGCACTCCGGCCATCTCCCTGGTCGAACGCGCGACGCCCGCGACGGTCGCGGTGCTTGAAGTCTCCAGCTTTCAGCTTGAGACCATCCAGACCTTCCGGCCGAAGATCGCTGTGGTACTGAACGTCACTCCCGACCATTTGGATCGTCATCGCACCTTTGCTGCCTACGCGGACGCCAAGGCTCGTATCTTCGAGAACCAGCAGGCGGATGACTTTGCCGTCCTGCACGCTGACGATCCCATTTGTGAGGGCCTTGCCGGCCGCACCCGGGCCCAGGTTTTCTGGTTCAGCCGGGTGAAAGAGGTGGGGCAAGGTGCATACACCGACGAAGGGCGGATCTTATTTCGTGATTCCAGCGGGCAGCGGGAGATCATGCTGGTCTCCGAGATTCCGCTGAAAGGGGCGCATAACGTGGAGAACATCCTGGCCGCGGTATGCGTGGGCTCGCTCCTGGGCTGCTCTGCTGAGGTCATCCGGCGAACCAT
>Ga0193726_1002298_pt1 | contig 13192 bp, 10 predicted proteins | sample H2c1metaG_FD_144928 | JGI IMG/M metagenome (GOLD analysis project Ga0193726, IMG submission 144928) | Soil microbial communities from a riparian zone of the East river system, Colorado, United States - H2c1 | ecosystem: Environmental > Terrestrial > Soil > Riparian zone | place: USA: East River... | reverse complement strand
CTGCTGTTGGTGATAATCACCGAGAATCCGTACACGGAGAAGCGCAACGCCATCGGGCCGATATACCTGGGGCTGCTGTTGGTGCTGTTCCAGAACTGGTTTGCAACCCGAACCAGGCGGCTGCTGTTGCTGGTCGGCAGCATGGTGGCGGTGTTTCCGGCGATCTCGATATTCACCCACAATAAACAACAATCGTTGAGCGATGTGTCGCTGAATCAATTCTCCGACCGGATTGCGGATCACTACTTTTCCATCAACTATGACTCGTGGGCCAACGTCTATACGGCCGTTGAAGTCGTCAAAGTACACGGACTGCAGTGGGGCCATCAATTGCTGGGTTCTCTCCTGTTCTTCGTGCCGAGCTCGATTTGGAGTGCGAAACCGCTGGCGACGGGAATTTTCCTGGCTGATTATCTGATCGCCAATTACAGCATGTGGTTCACGAATTTATCGGCACCCTTGGTTGCGGAGGGTTACTTGGACTTCGGGCCGGTAGGCGTCGCCGCCTACGCGGTCGCCACGGCTTGGTTCGTCGTGTTTCTAAACAGGTTGGCTCTACGGCGCGACGGATGGGTCGCATTTCCAATGGCCACTTACGCGTCCGTATTCATGATGATCGTATTGCGAGGTTCGTTGATGATTGCACTGGGATTCGGAGCCGCAGCATTTCTATCGTTGTGCTTTGCCTCTGCGCTGCTGTCGGCGAAATTCGGCGTGCGACACCGCGTCGCCCGGCGACTGGGCGCGCGCCCCATGGTGTCCTGAAGGGCGCGCACGGCGCCCCCGACCTCTATGCGAGTAGCGATATACCACAATAATCTTTGGGCGAGACACAAGGGCGTGGTCTTTTCACAGGTTGATTTGGGCAGCGGATCCCGCGGCATTACACCCTCCTTCATTCAGATAGCGGAGACCGAAGAACTGCGCATGGAACTTGGCGGGGTTGATCTTTCGTATCATCAATACCCATTCAGGCTGCTGTTCCGCGGCTCATACGATGGTGCTCCGCTTATCCGGCTGATTGGCGCTCTTGCGCGCGATCTATTTAAACATCCGGTGGATTTGGTCATCATGCCGGGATACAACCGCGCAGAATATTGGGCCATGCTGCTGGTCTGCATATTGCTGCGCCGAAAGCGCGCTGTGTTTTGCGACTCGACCAGCGCAGATCGGCCAAGATTGGCCGCTTGGAGGGAGATGGCCAAACGTTGGTTCTTTGGGTTGTGCAACGGTTTTTTTTGCTACGGGATCAGAAGTAAAGAATACTTGATGAGCTATGGCGTCAGCGAGTCAAAGATCGCATTGCGATGCCAGGCGGCCGCGCTGCCGCGCGGTTATAACGCAGCCAAGGTGCTGTCCCACTACAAGTCGGACTGGCAAGGCCGTGCGGATGAACCGCATTTTCTTTACGTCGGCAGATTGTCGCCCGAAAAGGGACTCGATGATTTGTTCCAGGCATTTTGCGCTGTCCATAAGGCTTATCCGAAGGCACGGCTGGACATCATCGGCTCAGGTCCTCTGGCTGAACAATTGAAGAGTCGAGCGGCAGCGCTGGAAGTGCACCACGCGATTTCGTTCCTGGGGAACAAGAGCCTGGAGGATATTGCGGTATTGTTTTTGAAATGTACCGCGTTGGTGCTGCCGAGTCATAGCGAGCCGTGGGGTTTGGTGGTCAACGAATCCCTCAGCTATGGATGTCCGGTAGTGGTGAGCAGCGCGTGCGGCTGCGTGCCGGACCTGGCACTGGACGGACTGACGGGTTATTCGTTTGAAGTGGGAAATGCCGATGCCTTGCATAAGGCGCTGCTTCTCGTCATGCAATTGTCGATTGATCGCAAAACGGTCGCCCGAAACTGCCTGGAGGTCATTTCCAACTTCACGCCGGAGCGCTCGGCGACCCAAATATTGGATGGATGTTTGCGCATGGCGGGAGACAAGGGGTGACACGCTGTGTGTCATTTGTCGGACCGTTGCCGCCGCCGGTTAACGGCTTTTCAAGTGTGTGCGCCATGATGCTGGACCGCCTAAAAGCGCGCATGCCGGTGGCGGTTTTCAATCGGGCGCCCAATTTGCGTGACCGCGCATTCGGCATCCTGCAGCAGCTCGCCAATCCGACGCGGTTTTTGGGCATGTGCTTAAGCAGGCGCGAAGTGGTCCTATATCTGGCACTGTCCGGCGGCCGCGGCCAATTGGTCGATTTGGCCTATGTACTCATCAGCAAGTTATTTCGACGCCCGATTTTTGTTCATCACCATAGTTTCGTTTATATCAATTCGCCCTCATGGCTCAATCGATGCTTGTTTGCCCTGCTCCGCGACGAAGCGCATATCGTGCTCAGCGCCAACATGGGTGAATCGCTGACGAGGGAATATGGCTTGAATCCGGGAGCAGTAAGAGTGGTGTCGAACGCTGCCTTCTATGATGCGGAAGATGAGCATGCGTGTGGACCCGGCAACGATTCCGCGCCGCTGCAGCTGGGGTTCTTGTCGAACATTACTTTCGAAAAAGGCATCGTTGAGTTCTTCAGCATATTGGAGAAGCTGGAACAATGCGGCGTGAAATATCGAGCGCACATCGCCGGCCCGGTTGCGCCCGATGCGCAGCAAACATTCGATAAACTGCTCCACGCCGCGCATGACGTGGAATATGTGGGCGCAGTGTACGGCGCTCAAAAAGAGCGGTTTTATCGCCAACTGGACGTTTTTGTATTCCCCACGAATTACGCCAACGAGGCTGAACCGCTCGTTATCTACGAGGCGATGCGCCAGGGGGTTCATGTCATCGCGTGCGATCGAGGCTCAATTGCGGAGATGCTTCGCAATGGCGCCGGTCTCGCTTTTTCCAACGAGTGCATTGTCGAATCTGCGGCCGCGCACATCGCGAAATTCAACGATGATCGGCATGCCCTGCTGGCGGCGAAACGAATGTCGATGCAGCAAGCGCAGCGAGTCCGCTGCGCAAGCAAATTGGCGCTGGAGAATTTATTGGCCTGGATGCAAGGCACGGATGAACCCGTGAGAGTGTCCCTGTGAAAATTTACCCTGGTCCGATCTTGGTTGCCGCCGCGATGTCGGCTTTGTCCTCGACTTCGCTGGGCGGCGCGATCGAATACAAGGATGCGCTGGACATTGCTATTGCACCGCCCGAAGACGTGGGCGCGGTGCAGCGAACCGACAGGCTGACGCTGTCGGCCAGTGACAATTACGTCTTCGACAACAATATTTATCGGCTGCCGGCCAGCACCACTGACCTGACCACACTGCCCGGCATCGGGAGCAACCCCAGCAGGCAAGACTCCATTGACAGCGTAACGGGTGGGCTTAACGGCGAATGGCTCTATGGGGCGAGACAGAGCCTCGATGTCGATCTGCGGGCCGACTACAATAAGTACTTCCGAAACTCAGATCTCGACAATGTTTCAACCCAGGACCGCGTGGCATGGAATTGGGGCCTGAGCGATGCCCTTTCGGGCAAGGTAGGCGCCGACTACTCGCGGTTGATCGGCGGATTCGTCAACACCCAGGTGTATTCGCGCGACCTCGTGAGCCGATACGAATATTTTGCCTCGTTGCGCTATCAGGTGGGGCCGCGTTGGGGGGTATTCGGCGGTTTGCTCGGTTCAAGCTACACGGTGTCGGGGGCGCAAGCGACCTTCAACAATTCGAAATCCAAGGGTGTCGACGTAGGCGCCGACTACACCACTGAAATCAATCGCATAGGCTTCGACTATCGCTACAATGACTCGCGCGCTTCGAACAGCGCCATATTGAACGGCGTGCTATTCGATCCGGACTACCGGGAAGAGCGGGCGCGTGTGCTCTTCAAGTACGCCCTGTCGGAGAAGACTCTTGTCGATGCGAGCGCCGGGTATTTGAAGCGCGACTATCCCAGCACTGCCATAGGCAGTTTTTCGGGCGAGATCTGGCGGGCTGCGCTGCAGTGGCAGCCGACCCCGAAGACCCAGCTGCTGCTGGGAGTCTGGCAACAGCTCGACGCTGATCTCACTTCGCAGACAGATTACTTCGTCGACAAGGGCGTTAGCCTCACGCCCGAGTGGGTTGCATCGGCAAAAGTGACTGTTTCGCTCACCGTTGCGCATGATACTGAAAACTACATCGGCTCGAATCCCGTTGGTGGCATCCCCATTGATTCCATAGCGCAAGCGCGCCACGACACCCTGACCAGCGAGACCGGCAGCCTGGTCTACACGCCGATCAGAGCAATCGCGCTCACCTTTACAGCCGCCCATGTAAATCGAAACTCGAATATCCCGCAGTTCCAATTCAATGATTTTCAAGCGACCGCCAATATCACGTATCGATTCTTCCGCTATGGCGATAGTGGTGCCAATCAATGATGGGCTGCCAGGCGCTGCCGGGTTTCTACTAGAAACAAAACTCCAAGAATAGCTGCCTGCAGCGCGCAGCCCAGGAGCCTGATAGTCGTTCCTTCGTTCGGATTTAGCTGCGTGAACAAAGAAGTGGCGGCAATCATGAATACCGCGCCCGCCGTCGCGCTGATGATTTCACGAGATGCCTTAAGCTCCGAAAGAAAGTATAGCGAGAACGGCGATTTCACGATCTGGAACGCGGCTGCGATCGAGGCGATGAGGCCGGTCTCGAGCGCAACCGCATAGCGCGGCGGCAAGAACGGAATTCCGACGCGAAGCCCGACGAACACCGCCAAGCACGCGCTCACGGCGATTACCGAGAACAGACGAAGGCTCCGCAAGCTGATCGTGCGGCGAAGCGCCATGTCGCCGTGCGCGGCGGCGAGCCTGGTGATGATGATCGGCGTGATGATCAAGGGAATAAAGGTCATCATGTTGAATATTTGATTGCCGATGCTATAGATCGCGTTTTCGGACGCTCCGCCGTCGCCAAAAATTATTTTCCGTTGGATAAACCATTGCGCAAAGGTCAGCGCCGAGACGACCAGGATCTGTTTTGCGCCGTAGGCGAACAAAGTTTTTGTCTCGATCCACGCATCCGGCAGCCGGCGCCGCAACGCACCGTCCGCTTGCAGCACGTCCGGCGCGAGGTGCCGCTTGAGAAGCGCGATTGCCATGTATGAAACGCCTACGACTTGCGCGCAAATCAAGAAAAACATCAGATCGACGCCGGTTGTGGATGGCCGGGCGAAGAAGGCGAAGCCCACGAAGATCAGTGAGGTGGCCATATAGCACATGCCGACATTGATGCTGGCATCCAGCGCAAAGGACATTGCCGTCAGCAGGGATGTCGAAATCATGAAAGATGCGTAGATGCAAACCGCCAGGATTGCCAGTCCCGGGGAGCTCGACACCTTGAGCTGCGAGGCAAACACCACGCATATGACTATGCAGGCGAGAACCGTGCCGGCCAGCGCCAGGGCGCAGCCGGCGGTAATCGTCGGACCCAAGGGAGCCGCTTCCTTGAGTTTGCGCGTCAGCTGCGCATTGATGGACAACTCGATGCCGAATGAGCAAAAAGCAACGGTGGATACGGCAGTTGCCGTCAGATAACTCATTTCCCCGAAACTGCTGGGCGCAAATCGTTTGATTGCCACGAACATTCCGGCGGCGTTGAGCACTCTCGCGATGAGCGACAGGCCTAGGTAGATGCTGTTTTTTTGGCGGACCCTTGCTGCGATCTTGTCGAGCGCGACGCGATAATTTTTAAAGCCTTGCATGGACCGGGCGTGCAGGGGATCCAACGCAGACCATCATCTGCGGAAGGTTGCTGAACACGGAGCTGCGCGAGCCCACTACCGCACCCCGGCCCACCGTGACGCCGGGTGCGACGAACACGTCAGCCGCCAGCCACGCTTCATCTTCGATGACAATGGGAAACGCCTGGATATCGAAACCCGGTGTTCGGTAGTCGTGAGTCCCGGCGCACAGATAGCTCTTTTGCGAGACCACCACATGCTTGCCAATTGTAATTTCTGCAAAACAATACAGAACGGCATGGTCCCCGATCCAGGAATAGTCGCCGATTTGCAGTTTCCACGGATAGGGGATGGTAACGCTGGGACGAATCACAACGCCCTTACCAATACGGGCGCCAAATCGGCGCAACAGCCAGCGCCGAAATCCATACAGCACTTGAGGAGAGCCTCGGAAGAATGTGGCCTGAACAAACCACCATAGCTGCACGACCAGGCCGGATCGGCCCCGGAAATTAGGCGGCAGTCGAAACGTCTCCAAATCTTGTATTTTGTAGGCACTCAAAGAGAGCAAACTCCGCGACGCGACGCGCTGCCGCCCCAATATGTCATATCGATCACGCCTGAAGGCAGGCCTTCCGCGCCAAATATTTGAACTCCACCTTGGAATGAGAATGCTTCTGACCCGCCGCGTGAAAGAGAAAACACCGGAGTGCCCGGTGCGGTAGGTACCTTGAAAGAAGTAATACCGGCCGGCGCGTTTTTCGTCGAGGTGTGGCCGCCAATTGTGATCTTCAATTCCCCAGGGGCGGTCAGGAACGCCAGCAGCTCGATATTGTCCTCGGGGGAGCTGTTGCGGATCTTATTGGGAGCGGATTGCGCGGGACCGGCAGCTCCGGTCGGTTCACGGCGGTAGAAATAATAGAGCACATCGTGGGTGATGGCCGGCTGTTTTCCCGTTAAAAACCAGGCCGCATAGAAAGCGTTCAAATCGTAAAACCCGGTGCCGATATCCGTGCGCAGCGTGGAATCGGTGTACGGCTCAATTTGGCTGGACTCCGAGAAGTCGCTCCAAGTAACCAGCTGGACCCAATCGGCGTTCCCCACGATGGCGCTCATCCATGCATTGCGGAACGTCGCACTGTTGCCGGCTTCCCAATAAATCGAGTCCTTGGGGCGGTATTGCTGGGGATCCACCGGCATCATGTAGATCTTTCCATACTTGCTGTGCGCCAGTTGCGGATCGCTTTTCATGCCATCCGACACATTCGCGGTCGCAGATCCCCAATCGGCAAATCCATGACTGATGGGCGCGAATGCGTCAGCTTGGCCTTTCCAGCCCATGAACGTCGGAACAAACGCTATTGAGATGCCGCGTGTTTTGAGTTCCGCGAAGACTGAGGACCACCAAGCTGCCGAATTCGCGCCGGCATTGAACGCCGAGACCACCAGGCGCCCATCCTCGAGCCGGTACGCCGCCGGGCTGGACGCTGCCGCCGCGATAATGTTAACAACCGCTGCGCTGTCGGTCTTCAGCGCGGCGATGTCAGGCATGATGAGTATCTTAAAGCGTGGATCCACAGCTTGAGCTGCGCTCAGCAGCATTTGCAGGTGGGTATTGCTGCCGGTTGTCTCTTTGGCCGACAACACATCGAAGGTAAAGCCGGTGATGCCGCGGGCAATGGCCATGCGCACTTCACGCTGCACATTGTTCAATTGATAGTTGCGATCGGAATTGACGCCCACCGGCAAAGGCCGCTGGCGCAAGTAACCCCCGAAGGCGGTCCATTTCCCGGATTCGCCGTTCCTGTTCAAGTAGTTGACGTTGTAGTAATCGTCTGACGCTGACTTGTTCCCTATGGACAATGGAAATGGATAAAAATAGTGGGCGAACACTTTTTTCGATGAACTAAACAGGGAGTCCGCGCCCGGCAGCGCGAAGGCAAGGCAGGGGTCGTCATCCGGCGCACCGGCATTTTGCCCTGGCGGATTGGCGATGCACTGCGGCGCGAAAAAGACAACGGCAAAAATGCCCAGGCAGCCGGCAATAGCTGAATTTCGTTGCAACATATTCCCCTCCGCGCCGCCACCGTCGTGTGGTCGCGACAACTGGAAATCCAATTAACATACGTGACAAGCTTACAACATCGATGCTCTGGGGCTATGATATTGGACGTGATGCGCGGCATTTTTTTAGGCTTTTTCCATTGATCGAAGAATGGTCGGGAAGTAAACCCTTGGATCAGCCGCTAACTGCCGAACAGGTCGAGCAATTTTTTCAAGAGGGCTTTCTCGTCATCGAGAAACCTCAGATACCCGCGGCTGAGCTCGAATGGTGCCGGGACATTCTGATGCGCATGATTCTCGGCGGCGAGCGGCGCAGCGAAGGCAGGAATCTGGATCTGACCGCGACGGATGGCGCGGGAGATATGACCTCGCCCAGTGTGCTGCAGCCGTCCATGTATGCGACCGAACTGCGCAAATTGTCTTATCGGAAAACGGCGATGGCCACCGCGCGACAACTGCTGGGGGCAAACGCCGAATTTGCCGGCGACCATGCGATATTCAAGCCCAGTCAGCGCGGCCATCCCACGCCCTGGCATCAGGACGAGGCATTCCGTGAGCCAGGCTTCGATTATAACGAGTTGAGCATTTGGATCGCGATTACGGAGAGCACGGCCGATAATGGTGCCATGGCATACATACCCAGATCCCACCTTTTGGGATTGCTCCCGCACCGGTTGCACGGCGGCACGAAAGGGGCCAATACGATCGAGTGTTACGATGGATTTGATCCGCAGACCGCAGCGGTGCGCCCCATTCCGGCGGGAGCCATGATCATTCATCACGGCCGTACGGTGCATGGCGCCTTCGGCAACAAGACCGACTCATCCAGGCTCGCGTATATCTTGCAGTACACCACGCCGGTCAAAATGAGCAAACATATCCGCAAGTCGCCATGGCTTGATCACTTGCGCAGCGATAATCAACAGCAGCGCATGAGCTATCTGCTGCGCGGCGGGATTTTTCCAGAGTTGCTGCGAATCCTGCGGTCCGATCGCCACTCGCATCGCCATTTTTTGTCGTTTTTCTGGCGCCGTCGAGTCAATCAGCTTCGGACCTTGTTCAAGAATTAGCCGATCTTATCTGAGCCGCAAGCGCTCGCCGTATCCGGTCAATTCCAAATAGCCACGACCCACGAGCTCGTCTTTCTCGTAGGCCCGCACCGCGCCTTCCCAGTAAATTGCGCCGGTCGACAAGCGCGTGTCGTTCTCCTGATCGTCGAGCAATGGCTGTAAATTGACGGTGCGCGTGCCTGCGCGAACCGTCCACTCGACCGGATAGCCGATGCCGGTGCGCGGCGACAGCCAGCGCCGGCCTGCCCGAAAATCCACATCCGCGGGCTGCAGAGTTCGAGTTGTCCCGTCAGCGCTGCGCAGGGTGCCGCCGGCCCATCGCGGCTCTGCGCCGATTCCGCGAATTCGAAATGCCATCAACGCCGCACCGTCACTAAAATTGATGCCTATCCAGTCCCATCCGGACGCTTCCGCGTCGAGATACTCACTGGACCACTCGTGATCGAACCAGGCTTCCCCCGTCACCTGATTCTTGATTCCGCTGCGCGAGATGACGCCTGCAATCCGCATATGCGGCAGGCTGTAGTAGTAGCTCGCCGCTTGCGGCTCCGGACCCTTGCGGCTGACGCCGCCATCGCCGTTGATGAGCGCGGCCTGCGTCTCGAGGAGCGCCAGATCGAATGAAAATTCGTCCGCGTCGATCTTCGCATGGTAGGTCCGATCCGTGCGCTTAAGAGACCATCCTTCGATCCAGACATTCGTGTTGCCCTCGGCCGCATCGGCAAGTCCCAACCCCGCGCGCCGAATCCGCTGATCCTGCCAGAGCTTGCCGCGCTTCGGATCGCTCAAGGCGCAGTGTGCGATCAGCAGCTGTCGCGGCGCGAAGGCGCTCGGATTGTTCTCGTCGATATCCGGCCTGGTGCGAAAGAACGTCACTTGAAATCCCAGCGACTCGCCGTGCTCAGTGGTCAGCCATCCCGTGACATACCACCACTCGGTGCGAAATTGCGGATGACTGCCATAGTCTTGCGGGAAAACGAGCGGGCGGCCTGTGGTCACCGGCGAGTACGAGGTACCCGCAGCGGCGGCCATCCCCGGCAGGCCGCCTGCCAGCAGGCAGTATGCCAGGAGGCTGCACGCCGGCAGCTGCATGATCTTGTTCACCAATCCTCGCGCACGGCGCGCACCGCGTCCTGACTTAGCGCTGCGCGGCCGCTGAAAATCGCCGTGACCGCTGCCGCGCCGATCAGCGCGCTGCTCAGCCACGCCAATTGCCATACCGGCACGGCCAGATCGATGCTCCAATGGAAAGACTGCCGATTGATCACGTAGACCAGTACCAGGCTCAACGCCATGCCGAGAGCGAGGCCGTAGACCACGCCGAAGGCACTGGTGAGGATCCCCTCGTCGGCCAACATGGCGATGATTTGCCGGCGCAACATGCCAATGTGTCTCAGCATGCCGAACTCCGCGCGGCGGGCGAGGGCGGTTGAACTCGCCGCGAAGCTGACTCCGGTGAGCCCGATGACGACTGCAATGATTTCGAGCGCGTAGGTAATGGCAAAGGCGCGATCGAAGATCTGCAATGACCGCTCGTGCAGGGCGGTACTGGTGGTAATTTCCACCGCATCACCATTGCCCACCACCCGGCGCAGCATCCTCTCGGCCGTTGCCGCGTCCGCGCCCGTGTTCAGCCAGATCGAGCCTTCGTTGGCGCTCTCATCGCCGGTCGCGGCCGTATAAGCCCGCTTCGAAATGACGATGGACCCTGACAGGCGCGCGTAGTCGCGCCAAATACCGGCGACGTGGAACTTCTGGATTCGGCCCGCCAGCGGAATCTCGAGCGCATCACCCATCTTGTAGCCGTAAAGATCCTGCAGCGCTTCAGAGATCCAAGCCTGCGCTGCCTTGTCGTCAGGCAAGATGCGTGTGCTGCGGATCAGCGGCAATTGCGCGGCGGTGTCGCTGTCGTTGGCACCGCGGGCGATCAAGGTAACCGCCGCGCGCTCGGGGCCAAGAAGGACTTGACGAGTTCTGCGAAACTCCACGCGAGCTACGCCCGCCGCTTTAGCGAGTTTCTCTTGATCATCCTTGGACCAAAATGCCGTGTCATTGCCAAAGGGCTCGCGCAGCTGCATGTCCGCCGGCAACAGTTTGCCCAGCCAGTGATCGAACGAGATGCGAAATGAGTAAATCATGATCGCCATGGCCACCATCAAACTGAAGCTCACGATGATGGATGCCAGGCTCAGCGCGGACAGGCCGACGTTCTCTCTCAGCTGCGATACGGCGGTGTCGAGGACGATGCGGCGGGTGCGCGGTGCCAGCCCCAAGCCCTTCATGGTGGCCGTGGGCACCAAGAGCACCGCGCCCAACAGCAGCGCGGCGATCGCGGCATAACCAAATACGGGTAGTCCTGCGACCGGCGGCAGCCAGGCCAGAGCCGACCCCAAGAGAAGCAACACGACGCCGGCGCGCCAGCTCGTTCTCGCAACCACGGTGTAGTCGCCGTCGCCACCCTTCAAGGCGCGCGCCGGCGACTGGTGGGCGGCATTGCGTGCCGGCACCCATGCGCCGATACCGGCCACGAGAATCCCGACCGCAAAGAATGCCAACATTTGCAGCGGCGCCGCCTGCAGCGACGCCTCTGCCGCACGCAATTGACCATTGCCCAGATCGGCGGAGAGAAATTTTAAGATTGCCGCAGCGATGAGCATGCCGAGAAACACGCCGAGCATCGAGCCCAGGACGCCGACAGCCAGTCCCTCGCCCACCAGTGCGTTGCGCAATTGGTTTCGAGTCACGCCGAGCGCGCGCAGCAGCGCAAGTGATCGGCGCCTGCGCAACACGGAGAGCGATTGGGTGGAAAACACCAAAAAGGCGCCGGTAAACAAGGCGACCAGCGCCAGCATGTTCAAATTCACCCGATAGGCCTTCGTCACCGTGACTGCCCGGTCGCGCTCGACTTGCGGCGCAATGGCAAGCACGCCGGCAGGCAGTGTTGTGCCGAGATGGCGGCGAAACGATTCCACATCAGTGCCGGGCGCCAGCCGCAGATCGATGCGATTCAAGCGTCCGACGGCGTTGAGAGTCCATTGTGCCGAGGCGATGTCCATGAGTCCCAGCGGCTGCGGATAAGCGCCATCCGTCAGTATGCCGAGCACGCGGAGCGATTTGCTGGAACTTCCGACAGTGACCTGGAGCAAGTCACCGCGCCGCAGCTTCAATTGCTGCGCGGCGGCGCTGCTCAAGTAAATGGCGTCGGGACGGAAAAGCTGAAACACGCCCTCACCGATGTCGCCGATGATGGCGGGTTGTAGAACAGCGGCTCTAAACGGATCCAGTCCGAGCACCTTGAGCGTCTCATTGCGGCCGGAAAGCGCGACCTCGAGCTCCAGCACCGGGCTCAAGTAGCTCACCGACGGATTGCGCGCCAGGTCGACAAACACCTGCTCGGGAAAACCTTCGCGCGGACCTCGGACCACGATGTCCGCCTCACCCACCAACCGCTTGGTGGCCAATCCAAATTCGTTGAGGGCAGAGGCATTGACCAGGTACACCGAGGATCCGAGCGCCACTCCCAGCGCGAGCGCCAGCACGGTCACCAAAAAGCGTGTCGGTTGTTCGCGTATCTGCGCCAGCAACAGTATCCGCCAGATGCGCGCTGAGCCGGCGTTGCTCATACGCGCTCCACAGAATGCAGTCCGCGTGCATCGAGAACCGCGATGCGATCGGCCGTCTCCGCGGCAGCTCGCGAGTGAGTAATGAGAATGCCGGCGCCCGCATTGGCCTTGACCTGTGCCCGCAGCAGCGCGAGCGTCTGCGCGGCGCTGCGCGTGTCGAGGTTGCCGGTCGGTTCGTCCGCCAGCACCAGAACCGGTCGATGCACCAACGCGCGCGCAATCGCAACGCGCTGCAGCTCGCCGCCCGAGAGCTCCTTCGTATGACGTTGCGCCAGTGCTTCGATACCCACCGACGACAGCATGTCGCGCGTGCGGCGGGTGCGCTCAGGCTCGGCGACTCGCAGCAGGTCCAAGGGAAGCGCTACATTTTGCTCGACCGACAAATAGGGCAGAACGTGAAAGGCTTGGAAGACGAAGCCGACCGCACGGCGCCGCAGCAGCGTCGTGGCGTCATCGTCCAACGTGGATAGATCGACGCCTTCGAGAACCACGCGTCCGCCATCGGGTGCATCGAGACCCGCCAGCAGGTTGAGCAGGGTCGACTTGCCGACGCCGGACTCGCCCATGATGGCCAGGTACTCGCCGCGGCGAAGTTCGAGATCGACGCCCTCAAAGATCGCGGGCCGATCCTTCGAAAAGCGTTTGCTTAAATTCTCGAGCCGAACTACGAGGTCAGTCACTTGGAGCCTGTCCGACTCCTAGCCCTCGGGCCTCAAGCGGCGTCGACGCCGATCACTGCCTTGACCTCCAAGAAGTCGCGCAATCCGAACTCGCCCCACTCGCGGC
>Ga0193726_1002297_pt1 | contig 13197 bp, 8 predicted proteins | sample H2c1metaG_FD_144928 | JGI IMG/M metagenome (GOLD analysis project Ga0193726, IMG submission 144928) | Soil microbial communities from a riparian zone of the East river system, Colorado, United States - H2c1 | ecosystem: Environmental > Terrestrial > Soil > Riparian zone | place: USA: East River... | reverse complement strand
TGGAGAGCTTCGCGCCCACGATGTAGCGATCGACCGAGAAGACTCCTTCGCTGCCGTAGAGTCGCGCGCTGTCGGGTCCGATCGCGAGCCAGATGCTCGTGTCGTTGTAGATGCCCGACGGTGTCAGCGCGTAGTGGCCGAACTGCGCTCGTGCGCGAAGAATCTTCGGCGGCCGCTGGATGTTGGTGAAGCGTGAGCCGACGGAATAGAAGAATTCATCCGCGTTCTGCCGAGCGAGCGGGATGTTGGTTCCGAACGCAGGGGCGACTTCGCGGCAGGCAGCGAAGACGAGTGGAGCGGCGAGCGCCGCGAATCGAATCAATTTTTGGATTCTCACCCGCGAAAGTTCGACGACCGGATTAGGTGGGGGAAGGGCGTGGGTTGAGTTGCATTGAAAACACGAGTCGTGACTAATAACGCCGCTCGTTCTGAATGGCAGCGGACCCGTAAGCGAAGACACGCGGCGGTTGATCCACGAAGTCGCCGGACGCATGCGCTACGTGCCGCACAGCGGAGCGCGCAGTCTCATCACGAGCAAGACCCAGACTCTTGGCGTTCTTCTCCCCGATCTCTATGGAGAATTCTTCTCTGAAGTCATTCGCGGCATGGACGACACGGCACAGCGGAACGGATTCCATTTGCTGATCTCGAGGGCGTACGCCGACCGTCATGGCATCGAGACAGCGATACGCGCGATGCGTGGGCGCGTCGATGGCGTCGTCGCGATGTCTCCCGATCTCGACGCGGAGTCGCTGCTGAATCTGCCGAGCACTATTCCAATTGTGTTGCTGTGCTCGGTGTCGAGGGGAAACGAGATCGATTCCATCACGATCCAGAATTTCCGGGGCGCGAAGGAGATGACAACACATCTTCTCGCCCTGGGGCACAACCGGATCGCGATCATCAAGGGCTCGCCGCGCAACCATGATGCCGCGGAGAGGCTGCGCGGTTATCGCATGGCGCTCCGCGACGCGGGGATCACGCCCGATCCTCTGCTGGAGCGAGACGGTAATTTCACGGAGGCGGCGGGATACTCCGCGACGCTCGAGCTGCTCGCGCTCAAGCAGCGTCCCACCGCGATTTTCGCGGCGAACGACTCGATGGCGATCGGCGCGATGAGCGCGCTCCGCGAGTCGGGTATTCCGGTGCCCGAGGAGATGGCGGTCGCGGGCTTCGATGACATTCCTCTCGCTCGCTACATGGATCCGCCCCTCTCATCAGTGCACGTGCCGATCTGCGAGCTCGGCGCGAGGGCGGTGACGCTCCTCCTCCATGGAATCACGCACAAGAACGACCACGCGCGGCGTCGCGAGCGCGTGTCGACCAAGCTCGTCATTCGGCGCTCGACCGGCGGAGAGCCGGCGGAGCGTCCGCCACCGCAAACCCTCAACAGAGAGATTGTGTCAGTCTGATCAATGCTGGTCTGTTAATCGTTTTCGTACGACAACAACAACAGGAGATGTAAATGATTCGCAACATGTTCAATCTGCAGCGATTCTATCGAACGCTTGCGATGGTCATCGCGCTGGTGTGCGTCGCAGGAGGCAGTCTTTTCGCGCAGACGTCGACCGGCAATATTCGTGGGCACGTGACGGGTCCGGGCGGCGCGGCGATTTCAGACGCGCAGGTGGTCGCCCGGCTTCGGAGTACAAACGCGACCCGTGGAACAACGACGAACGAATCGGGATTCTACTTTCTCGCGGGCCTCACTCCGGGTGCTTACGACATTACCGTGCGCCGGATTGGATTGGAGCCGCAGACGCGCTCAGTCCAGATGCGTATCGGAGAGACGCTCGACCTCGACGTAGCAACTGGTCAAATCGCCACGCAGCTGACGGCGGTCGAGGTATCGGCCGCGCGCAGCGGCACTACAAAACGCACTTCCGAGGTCGCAACCAATATCTCACGCGAGCAGATCAGCAACCTTCCCAATTTCGAGCGAAACGTGCTTGACTTGGCGAAACTCGTTCCGGGAATATCCGCGCAGGCGGTGAACAACTCAGACAAGTTCATCGCCGCAGGCGGACAACCGGCAGAGGCCGTCAACATCTTCGTGGACGGCGCCACCTACAAGAACGACGTTCTGCGCGGTGGAGTTGTCGGTCAGGATGCGAGCAAGGGCAATCCATTTCCGCAGGGGGCAATCGATGAGTTTCGCGTTCTCACCCAGAACTACAAGGCAGAATACCAGAAGGCGGCCAGCGTAATCATCGTTGCTACGACGAAGAGTGGGTCCAACCAGACTGAGGCCGATTTGTTCGCTTACGGTGTCGGAAAGTCTTATGTCGCCAAGGACGAGATAGCAGTTCGGAACGGTTCAGCGCGTCCAGATTACAAACGGCTCCAGGCGGGTGCCAGCCTAGGCGGTCCGATCATAAAGGACAAACTGTTCTACTTTGGCACCTATGAGCTGAACTTCCGCGACGAACCCGCCTACATTCGGCTCGGTTCAGCCGCGGGTACCGCGCCTCCCGCTCTCGTCAGTCAGCTCAGTGCCCTCACAGGACAACAAGCGCAGCAGTTCCGTGAGCATCTCGGGCTGGGAAAACTGACCTGGAATGCGTCCGAGGCAAACACGATTGAAGCAAGCTTCGACCTTCGTAAAGACGACGATTTCCGCGGCTTCGGCGGTCAGACCGCATTCGAGGCAGCTGAAAACCTACGTGTAAACACGTACACCACCGTTCTGAACTTCAAGCATGCTGCCAATGCCTGGCTGAACGAGGCTCACGCCAATTATCAGTCGTTCACTTGGAATCCGACTGGCCGCAATTTCGGCGTGATCGGAAAGAATTACTTCGATCTTCTCCGCATCGGCGGCAAGGATACCGAGCAGAATTTCCTGCAGCGCCGACTTTCGATCGGCGACGACATTACCCGGACTGGTTTCCAGCTCGCTGGTGATCACGTTTTCAAGGGCGGACTCGGGATCGACTTCCTTTCATATGATGGGACGAAGGCTCAGTTCGGTAATCCTGTCTACAACTTCAGGGCGACTCCCGAGAACTGGGCGACTCCGTTCGAGGCACAGATCGGGTTCGGGAACACCTCGATCACCAACAAGAATACTCAGTTCGGCGCCTTCCTTCAGGACGACTGGTCGATTGGAAAACAACTCGTGCTCAATCTCGGCATTCGCTGGGATGCCGAGACGAACATGATCAACAACAGTTACGTGACTCCGCTGCCGTTGGCTGATTCACTGCGCGCCGCTTATGCTGCCGGCGCGTTGGTAGTTACGCAGCCGCTTCCAGGAGGCGTTACGCAGCAGGTTCCCGTCATTCAGGAGCTTGGAGGAATCGAGCGCTATTTAACGACGGGAAAGGGTACCCGACCAATGTACAAGAAGGCGTTTCAGCCCCGACTCGGCGCCTCGTACGCGCTGCCGGATGGGAACACGGTGCTATTCGGAGGAGCGGGCCTTTATTACGACCGCAATTACTGGAACACCATGTTCGACGAGCAGTATAGGCGGCAGTTCCAGGTCATCACCTTCTCATTCAGCCCGACCTGTGCTCCTGGCGCTGTGAACTGCGCGGCGTGGGATCCGCGGTTCTTCGATCCCGCGGAACTTCGTGCACTTGGCACCGCCATTGGACGGCCGGAGGTGTTCCTCGTCGCAAACGACATGGTACCGCCGCGCACGTTACAGATGTCCGGTGGCGTACGGCACAACTTCGGAGCTAACCTCGTGACGCTCTCTTATAACGGGCTCCGTGGAAGTCACTACATGAACTTCGTTAAAGGGGCCGACGGAGGAGCGGGAGGTCTTCCGTATAACAGTATCTTCGTGGCGGATGATCGGGTAAAAAGCTGGTTCAATGCGCTCGAACTGCAGATACAGCGACCATTCTCTGCGGATACTCGTTGGGGTGGCGCGCTCGCATACACTCTCGCGAAGTCCGAGGAGCAAGGAAAGATAGACGATATTTTCTGGGGCTTCGACGGCCGTTTTCCAACGGTCGGAGACCTTCCGAAAGTCATCGCCCCGGGCGACCAGCGCCACGCCATAGTGGCCAACGGGATTTTCAAGCTCCCAGCCGATTTCATCTTCAGCAGCATCGTGAATCTCGGGTCGGGCATTGCGTTCACCGCTACGGATGCCAGCCTCGGTTTCGGAGCTGGACTTCAGCGAAGCTACACCTACCAACCGCCGACGCGTGCTTTCCTTGGCATCGGCCACGTATTCGGCTATCAGAACATGGATGTCCGGCTCCAAAAGGACATCAGGTTCGCGTCGCGTCAGAATGCCGCGGTACTTGTCGACGTGTTCAACGTCTTCAACAGTGACAACTTTGGATGCTATGACGCCCAGATCAATCCCACGAATGGGTCACCTAACCCTAATTTCGGCAAGCCGACGTGTGCAGGGCTGGGTCGTCGACTCCAAGTCGGCCTCCGATACGGGATTGCTCGATCGCAGTAACAACCGTTGATTTCCTGACGGTCGCAATTTGAGGTTGAGTTGGCACGAACCGGCGCTGGTTGTGGAATGAACGCAGCCAGCGCCGGTTTCTTCTTGGCAGGTTGCGGAGTAGAGTGCGGAAGCGCAACATCTATTCGCCGAACGATTCTCAACACCGTACGGTAATCCCATGCGTATCACCCGGCTCATTGCGCGACGGGTCACCGTAGCGTTCGCCCTTCTCTTCGTCGCATCCGCGTGTACAAGCGCGACGTCGATCACTGGAATCAAAGGGCCGATTCCGCCTTCGGCGCTGTCTGTGCGTCAGACCGCATTCCTTGACACCCTTGAGCGCCGCACCTTCAACTGGTTCTGGGAGCGCACCGACGCCAACAACGGACTCACCCCCGATCGCTGGCCGTCGAAGAGCTTCTCGAGCATCGCGGCGGTTGGCTTCGCTCTAACCGCGTATCCGGTTGGTGTCGAACGTGGCTACGTCGCGCGCGCGGACGCCGCGCAGCGGACATTGAATACGCTCCGCTTCATGTATAACGCGCCGCAGGGAACGCAGGCGACGAACGTCACGGGCTACAAGGGATTCTTCTACCACTTCCTCGACATGCAGACGGGCTTCCGCTTCGAGCAGGTCGAGCTCTCTACAATAGATACTTCGCTGCTGATCGCGGGCGTGCTCTTCTGTCAGTCGTATTTCACGGGTGCGGACGGCACCGAGAGCGCGATCCGCGCCTACGCCGATTCTCTTTACCTGCGCATCGATTGGGCGTGGGCGGTTTCCCGTCCGCCCGTCGTCAGCATGGGCTGGCACCCCGAGAACGGCTTTATCAGTGCCGATTGGAAGGGGTACGACGAGGGAATGATCGTCTACGTCCTCGCGCTGGGCTCACCAACTCATACGATCGATGCGGCGAGCTGGACCGAATGGACCAAGACCTACCGGTGGGCAGAGTTCTACGGGCAGACGCATGTGAATTTCCCACCACTGTTCGGACACCAGTACTCGCACGTCTGGATTGATTTCCGTGGAATTCAGGACGCGTACATGCGCGGGAAGGGAATCGACTACTTCGAGAACTCGCGCCGAGCGACGATTTCGCAGCGGGCTTATGCGATAGCCAATCCGGGACAGTGGAGAGACTACGGCGCGAACATCTGGGGTCTCACTGCGGGGGATGGTCCGTTCGATACGACCTTGGTGATCGGGGGACGGTCGAGGCAGTTCTTCACGTACCGCGCGCGGGGCGCCGCGGCGGGCGAGATTCAGGACGATGGAACGATCGCGCCGACAGCCGCTGGCGGATCAGTGGCATTTGCTCCCGAGATCGCGGTTCCTGCCTTGATCACGATGCGCGAGAAATACGGCGACAATCTTTTTTCGACTTACGGCTTCGTCGATGATTTCAATCCCACGCTCGTCAATGTGACCCCTAAGTACGGGCGCAACGTGCCGGGGATTGGCTGGTTCGACACCGATTACCTTGGCATCGATCAGGGGCCGATCATCGCGATGATCGAGAATTATCGGTCAGATCTGATCTGGAAGACGATGCGGAAGAATCCGTACATCGTGGCGGGGCTAAAAAAAGCCGGCTTCACCGGCGGATGGCTCGGGAACTGAGACATCCACGGCGAAGCCGGCAATTGAGAGAGTGTGTTTCGCCGACTCAGTCCAATGCGTACGACCCGCGATAGAGATACGGGACCAGGCGCCCGATCTCGACGTAGTCGTAGTAATAGAGAGTCACGGTTGTACCACTGGTGAACTTGCCGAACGGTGGTGCGATGCAGCTGGCGATATCGGGACATGGATAATCGAGAGCAAGGCTGTCCCCCACAATGCGGTACGAGTAGTGTGAGATGTCGGTCGCCTCTCGCGGTGGGAGATTCGGATGTACCTGGCGCGTGTGTGCGGCGAGGTCGGCAGTCCCTCCCTCGTACAGTGTAAGACTTGCCCAGTGTAGCAACGTAGTGTCTCCGCCAGACGCATGGATCACTACCGGTACTGGCTGAGTGTCGACCGATTCAAGCACGAACGCGCGTAACACTACACGAGGGCTCGTGCTTTCATGACAAGCCGCTGTCAACGCGACGACGAGGACGAAGGCTTTCTGACAGGACAGACGCATGTATACCTCCGGAATTTGAGATTGAAAGAAGGCGGTTTCACTGGCGGGTGACTTGGCAACTGAGCCGCCAGTGAAGCGTGGAGCTAGACTTCAGTGGGATACCGACTCCGGGTCGACTGGGGTCTACAGAATGTCGACTGGAATACCGACCGTTACTCGATAGTTGTAGATGACTGAGCCACCACCGGAGAATGCTGCAACGACAAGACTCAGCGCGTCCTTGGAAACGTCACCTTTGTAAGTTCCAGTACAGTCGACACAGGGTCCAAAAGAGCCAACCTCTATGCGGCCATCACTGATTGTGTACTCGAAGTTGTGTGTGATTGTTGTTACGGCGCCGGCATCGTCACTGCGGGTTTCCTGCCAGAACGCGTTTCCGTCGGTTTGGAGCGTCAGGTACGCCGACAGAACTGTCGTAGTACGGGCTGGCGTTACCGCGAAATACGTCGGTAATGCCCGACCGTTGATATTCACGAGCGCGAAAGTCGCGGGCAGCTTGGGACTCGTGGTTTCGCTACAACCAATCGCGGTGACGAGGAGAAGGAGAAAGGCTTTCTGACGGGACAGGCGCATGAGAACCTCCGGAAATGGAAGAGTGTGACGTCGGGCGGACTTAAGCAGCATACGGCGGGCCGAATGTTTTTACGGCTGAGCTCCCGGCTGGTCCTTGTTGGCGTTCTGCTGGCTTGCTCCAATGCCTCAGCCGGCGACAAAACGACGCTGCGCATCTGGGCCATGGGAAGAGAAGGCGAAGTCCTCTCGCAGCTCATCCCTGGATTCGAGAAGGAGCATCCGGACATCCACGTTGAAGTCCAGCAGATCCCCTGGACCGCGGCGCACGAGAAGCTGTTAACGGCCTACGTCGGCGACGCCACCCCCGATATAGCCATGCTCGGCAACACCTGGGTTCCGGAGTTCGTCGCGCTCAATTCGCTCGCGCCGCTCGACAGCTTCGCGGACCAGTCGAAGGAAATCAGGCGCGAGGATTTCTTTCCGGGCATCTGGAAGACCAACGTCGTCGACGGCAAGACGTATGGCATCCCCTGGTACGTCGATACGCGATTGATTTTCTATCGTTCTGATATCCTTGCCAAAGCCGGCTACAAGGAATTTCCGAAGACATGGGCCGAGTGGACGACCGCGATGAAGAAAATCAAATCGCAGATGTCGGACAAACAGTTTCCGATGCTGATGCCTACGAATGAGTGGCCGCAGCCGGTTGATTTCGCGATGGAGGCGGGCTCACCCATTCTCCGCGATGGCGGGCGCTACGGCGCGTTCCAGCAGCCAGCATTCCGCAAAGGATTCGATTTCTATCTCGGCTTCTATCGACAGGGATTCGCGTCACCGGTCTCGAGCTCGCAGGTCTCCAATCTCTTCCAGGAATTCGAACGCGGAAATATCGCGATGTACATCTCCGGCCCGTGGTACATCGGGGAATTCAAGAACCGCCTCGACTCGGCGACGCAGAAAAAGTGGATGACGGCGGCAATGCCCGGCATCAATGGGCCGGGAGTGTCGATGGCGGGCGGATCGAGCCTTTCTCTCTTCGCTGGCTCGCAGCACAAGAAGGAAGCATGGCGGTTGATGGAGTATCTCTCCCGACCCGCGGTGCAGCTCCAGTTCTACGCACTCACGGGTGATCTGCCGCCGAGGAAGGCGGCGTGGGATGATACGACGTTCGCGAACAACAAGTATACGAAGGCGTTTCGGGACCAGCTCGAGCGAGTCGTGCCTTTGCCGCAGGTGCCGGAGTGGGAAGAGATCGCGACTACGATCTTCGAGCACGGCGAGCAGGCTATTCGAAAAGCCAAGACCGTGGACCAGACGCTGTCATCGCTCGACCAGGATGTGAATGCGATGCTCGAGAAGCGAAGATACCTGTTGGCGCAGAGCAAACAGCCGTGATGGGTGCGAGCGCGCGTGCGCCGTCTGATGTAGGCCGAGCGGCGTGGCTGTTCCTGGCGCCGGCGTTGATCCTGATCTTTGTCTTCTTCTTCCTGCCGGTACTCGCGTCGCTCGTGCTGAGCGTCACCGACTTCGATATCTACGCGATCGCAAACCCGCCCACGACGCGCTTCGTCGCGTTAGCAAACTATACCAAGCTCTTTCACAGCCCCGAGTTCTGGCAGGCGCTCAAGAATACTTTCTACTTCGCGATCGTCGGCGGACCGCTCACCATCGCCGTCTCACTCGGAACGGCGCTACTTCTCAACGCGAAGCTCGTCCGCTTCAAGAGCTTCTTCCGCACGATTTATTTCACGCCCTTTGTGACGACGCTCGTCGCCGTCTCGATCGTGTGGCGCTACCTGTACCACACGCGATACGGCGTACTCAACTACGGGCTCGCGTACTTCGGCATCGCTCCCATCGACTGGCTTGGGAATCCGCACTGGGCGATGCCGGCCATCATCCTGATGTCGGTGTGGAAGAACTTCGGCTACAACATGCTGATCTTCATAGCCGGGCTGCAGGCGATTCCGCAGGATCTCTACGACGCCGCGGAAATTGACGGTGCCGGACCGGTGCGCCGTTTCTTCGCGGTGACTCTGCCGCTGCTCGGGCCGACGCTGCTCTTCGTCAGCGTCATAACGATGATCGGCTACTTCCAGCTGTTCTCGGAACCGTACGTGATGACGCAGGGCGGGCCGTTGCGCGCGACGACGAGCGTCGTGCTGATGATGTACGAGGAGGGATTCCGGTGGTGGCGCATGGGTTACGCGGCAGCGATCGCGTTCGTGCTCTTCATCGTAATCCTTATTGCTACGCTGATTCAGTTCAGGCTGCAGAAGGAGCACGCGTAGATGTCGCGGCGAATTTCTCAGATCGTGCTGTACGCCCTTTTGATCATCGGCGCTTTGATCGCGCTGATGCCCATGCTTTGGATGCTCTCGGCGTCGTTCATGCCCACCGGAGAAGCGAGCACGTACCCTCCTCACTTTATTCCGAGCCGGATCACGTTCGCCCACTATGGTGACTTGTTCACTCGCCTAAACCTCGGGCGCTACCTCTTCAACAGCGCGCTGATCGCCGTGATTGTCACGGCCGTGTCGCTGGTGATCAATTCGCTCGCGGGATACGCGTTCGCCAAGCTCAGATTCCGCGGGCGCGATCGCACGTTCCGCATTCTATCTCTCGGACTCGTGCTCCCGGTGCAAGTCGCAATGCTTCCCCTCTTCCTGTTGATGAAGAATCTTCATTTGATCAACACCTACTGGGGCGTGATCATTCCGGGGATGGCGAGCATCTTCGGGATCTTTCTCATCCGCCAGTACGCGCTCTCGATTCCGGATGACATGCTCGACGCCGCGCGCATCGATGGCGCGTCGGAGCTCAGGATCTACTGGTCGGTCGTTGTGCCAGGAATTCTCCCGATTCTGGCGACGCTCGCCATCTGGACTTTCCTCGCGACGTGGAATGACTTCATGTGGCCGTTGATCGTGCTGAGTGACGAAGCGCACTACACATTGCCGGTCGCGCTCGCCAATCTGTCGGGCGAGCACGTGCAGGATACGGAACTGATGATGGCCGGCTCCGTACTGACCGTGATTCCGGTGCTGGCGGTATTTCTATTCTTGCAGCGTTATTATATCCAGGGCGTAATGGCCGGGAGCGTTAAAGGATGATTCGTGGTTCGACTCTGTTTCTGATTGCCGGCATCTTCGCATTGCAGGCGCAAGCACAAACGCCGCCGCAAACGCAAACGCCTGTACCATCGAATCCGCCCGCTCCAACTCAGCTTCCCGCACAAATACTAGCTCCAGCGGAAACAGTGGCTCCCGCCCCAAAGGTGGCGCCCACGCCTACGCCGATTCCCACAATAGTGCCAGCCGCACCGGTCACTGCGGCGGTGCCACAAGCCGCGCCAGCTACTATAGTATTGGACGCATTCGATTCGGTGACCCAATGGACCGCGACGCCGGCAGATGGGGTCGAGATCAGCGTTCATCCAGATTCGAACGGCGCGCACGGCAGGGCGATGCGCGTGGATTTCGATTTCCACGGCCACGGCGGCTACGCAGTAATCCATCGACCGTTCAATCTGGCGCTCCCGGCCAACTACGAGTTCTCGTTCGCCATCAAGGGCGATGCCCCGACCAACACGCTCGAGTTCAAGCTCATCGACTCGACGGCCGAGAACGTGTGGTGGTCCAACAATCCGAATTTCGTTTTCCCGAAGGACTGGACGACGATCACCCGCAAAAAGCGGCAGGTCTCCTTTGCCTGGGGCCCGACGGCCGACAGGGATCTGAAGCGATTCGCAGCAATCGAATTCGCGATTACCGCGGGCTCGGGCGGGAAAGGAAGCGTCTGGCTCGACGATCTTGTAGTCACACCGCTCGATCCCGATACGCGCTTCTATCCCGCTCCGGTGGTAACTGCATCATCGCAAGCCTCTGGTAGCGAAGTCTGGCGTGCGACTGACGCCGATCTCAATACCGCCTGGCGGAGCGCGCCCGTGCGCGTGAGCTCCACATCAGTCAGCACAGCCACGACAGCGCCGGGCTCGGTTCCGCCCGGTGCTGAAACGATCGACCTCGATTTCCAGAGACGACGCGAATTCGGCGGACTCGTGATCACGTGGGACCCATCTCGTCGCGCCAGCGCCTACCAAGTACAAGGCTCGGCCGACAAGCAGACCTGGCAAACGCTTTACACCGTCAACCGAACCTCCGTCGCGCCAGTCACGCAACCCGCTTCGACAAAAGCCTCGACCGCGCCATGGCCGCTCCGCGATTACCTCTACATGCCCGAAAGCGATGCGCGCTATCTGCGCATCGTGCTCATCTCGCCGGAGAACAAGGCCGGCTACGGAATCCGCGACATCAGCATCAAGCCGTTCGACTGGGCCGCGTCCGAAAATGATCTCTTCCTTGCGATCGCGAGGGAGGCACCGCGCGGCAGCTATCCGCGCTATCTCTCCAGCGAGCAATCGTACTGGACCGTCATCGGCGTCGATCGCGACAGCGCCGAGGCGCTGATCAACGAGGAGGGAATGATCGAAGTGGGTCGCGGGCAATTCTCGCTCGAGCCTTTCCTTTACGTCGACGGCAAGCTTCTCACGTGGAACGATGTATCGAGATCGGTCGCGTCGAATGTGGAATCGCTGCCGCTGCCGCAGGTCGTCTGGAGCACCAACGATCTCGATCTTACGATCAGTGCGTTTGCCGCGGGGCCCGTCGATTCATCGGTGCTTTACGCCCGCTATCGCATCACCAACAACTCCAGAACGGCCAAGAGGCCGAGGCTGTTCATCGCCATCAGGCCTTTGCAGGTGAATCCGCCGTGGCAAGTTCTTAATCTGCCCGGCGGTGTCGCGCGTGTCGACTCTATCTCGTTGCAAGGCTCGAGCGCGCATGTCACCGGCAACAAGTTCGTTCGCTCGCTCGCTTCGGTCAGCGGGTTCGGCGCCGTGACTTTCGCCGACGGAAACATTGTCGATTGGCTTCGCGTTGGAAAAGTCCCCGCTCCTTTCTCCGTCGTCGATCCAACCGGTCACGCCTCGGCTGCGTTCGAGTATCAGCTGGAGCTCGGCCCCCACGCGACGTCGAGTCCGATCGACATCGCGGTGCCGCTCCACGGGGGAGATCTGAATCTGGCCCAGCTGCTTTCCGCGGCGCAAAGCGGATACGCTGCCGCGCCGACTCAGGTAGTCGCACCGCAACCTGGCGCGACTCCGGAGCGGTCGGCCGCCAGTGCTCCAGGCATTACGCTCCTACCCGGTCAGGGTGAGCGTGCGATCTCGTCGCAGCTCGAGAAGACGGCAGCCGAGTGGCGGCAGAAGCTCGGGCCGGTGAGCATCACGCTCCCGCCATCGGCGGCGCGCTACACGCAGACGATGCGGACGCAGCTCGCGGACATTCTCATCAACCGCGATGGCGCCGCGATCCAACCGGGTTCGCGCAGCTACTCGCGCTCGTGGATCCGCGACGGATCGCTCACGTCGACCGCGCTGCTGCGGCTCGGCCACGACCAGGATGTGAAAGATTTCATCGACTGGTACGTGCCGTATCAGTACGACAACGGCAAGGTCCCATGTTGTGTGGATGAGCACGGCGCCACGCCGGTGCCCGAGAACGACAGCCACGGCGAATTCATTTACCTGGTGGCCGAGTATTATCGTCATACCGGGGACAAGGTGGAGCTGGAGAAGATGTGGCCGCACGTCGTCAAGGCGGTGGCATACATGGATTCCCTTCGCCACGAAAGGATGACGTCCGCGTACACGGTTGGCGCTAACAAGCCGTTTTATGGATTACTGCCTCAGTCCATAAGCCATGAAGGCTACAGCGCGAAACCGATGCATTCCTACTGGGATGATTTCTTTGCGCTGAGAGGATTCAAGGACGCGGCGTTCATCTCGAAGGAGCTGGACAAGCCCGAAGCGGCGAGATTCGCCGAAATCCGGAGCGGCTTCCGCTCGAACCTGTTCGAGTCGATCCGCCAGGTGGTGATACAGCGCAGGATCGACTACATACCCGGCTCGGTGGAGCTGGCGGATTTCGACGCGACGTCGACGACGATCGCGGTGAGTCCGGGCGGGGAAGCGGGTCGTCTCCCCGGGCCGCTCCTGCTGCGCACGTTCGACAAGTATTTCCAGGAAGCGCGGCTGCGCAGGCTCGGTGTCAAGCCGTGGGACGCGTACAC
>Ga0193726_1002296_pt1 | contig 13206 bp, 13 predicted proteins | sample H2c1metaG_FD_144928 | JGI IMG/M metagenome (GOLD analysis project Ga0193726, IMG submission 144928) | Soil microbial communities from a riparian zone of the East river system, Colorado, United States - H2c1 | ecosystem: Environmental > Terrestrial > Soil > Riparian zone | place: USA: East River... | reverse complement strand
GCAGCCTGGCGCCGCCGGAACGCCTGGACCCGGAAGAAGTGAAACGCCGCCTGCGCGAATGGCTGAAGTCGGAGAAGGACAAATGAAGGACAGGGTTTCGATCGACCTCAAGGACGGCGTCGCCGACGTCCGCCTGATCCGCGCCGACAAGATGAACGCGCTCGATCCGGCGATGTTCGAAGGCATCATCGCAGCGGGCGCCGAGCTTTCGGAGATGAAAGGCCTGCGCTGCGTGGTGCTGTCGGGCGAGGGCAAGGCGTTCTGCGCCGGCCTCGACATGGCAAGCTTCGCGGCGATGAAGCAGGACGGCGACGCTGTGCCCGGCGTACGCGATCTCACGAAACGTACGCACGGTATCGCCAACCGGCCGCAGCAATGTGCCTGGCTGTGGCGCGAGCTGGCCGTGCCGGTGATCGCCGCCGTCCACGGCGTGGCCTTCGGCGGCGGCTTCCAGATCGCGCTGGGCGCCGACATGCGCTACGCCACGGCCGACACGCGCTTCTCGGTGATGGAGATCAAATGGGGTTTGGTGCCCGACCTCGCCGGCACGCAGCTCATGCGCCACTTGGCGCGCGAGGACGTGGTGCGCGAGCTCACCTACACCGGCCGTATCTTCAACGGCACGGAGGCGCAGCAGCTGGGTTTCGTCACCCGCGTGGTCGACGATCCGCGCGCCGTTGCATTCGAGACGGCCAGAGAAATCGCGGGAAAGAGTCCGGACGCCATGCGCGCGGCCAAGCGGCTGCTCAATCTCGCCGTCGCGACCGACGCCAGGTCGGGCCTTCTGGCCGAGTCGGTCGAGCAGCAGAAGCTGATCGGCTCGCCCAACCAGCTCGAGGCGATCATGTCGAACCTGCAGAAGCGCGCCGCCAACTACAAGGATTGACGCCATGAACCGCCAATGGCTCTACGCCAAGCAGCCCCAGGGCAAGATCGGCGCCGACACGTTCGAATGGACCGAGACGGCGATCCCGGTGCCGCGCGACGGCGAGGCGCTGGTGCAGACCCGCATGCTGTCGCTCGACCCCGCCAATCGCGCCTGGATGATGGGCAAGACCTATCGCGATGCGCTGGAGCCGGGCCAAGTGATGAGCGGCTTTGCCATCGGAGAAGTCGTCGAGTCCAAGACGGGTGGATTGAAGGCCGGCGACATCGTCGAAGGCGATTGGGGCTGGCAGGACTATGCCGCCGTGCCGGCACGGCGTCTCGCCAAGCGCACCACCGAGGCGCCGCTCGAGATGCTGATCGGCCCACTCAGCGTCACCGGGCTCACCGCCTATTTCGGCCTGCTCGAAGTCGGCCAGCCCAGGCCCGGTGACACGGTGGTGGTCTCGGCGGCGGCCGGCGCGGTCGGCACCATGGTCGGCCAGATCGCCAGGCTCGCCGGCTGCCGCGTCGTCGGCACCGCGGGCGGGCAGGACAAGTGCGACTGGCTCACGCGCGAGCTGGGCTTCGATGCGGCCGTCGACTACAAGGCGGGCGGCGTCCGCCGCGCACTGGCGGCGGCTTGCCCGAACGGCATCGACGTCTATTTCGACAATACCGGCGGCGCCGTGCTCGACGCGGCGCTGTCGCTGATGAACCTGCGCGGCCGCATCGTCTGTTGCGGCAATGTCTCGCAATACGACGTCGAGAAGCCCGCGCCGGGTCCGATGGCGGTGCCGGGCCTCGTGGTCACCAAGCGGCTGCGCATGGAAGGCTTCATCGTCATGGATTTCTACGACCGCCGCGCCGAGGCCGAAGCGCGGCTGGCGCGCTGGGTCGCCGAGGGCAGGATCAAGGCCGTGGTCGATGTCGTCGACGGCCTCGACAAGGCACCCGAAGCGTTGATCGGCCTCTTTGCCGGCAGGAATCGCGGCAAGATGGCGGTACGTGTTTAAATCTTTGCTGGGAGCGCGCCACTCCAGTGGCGCTCATGATCATGAGAAGATGCGCCACAGGAGTGGCGCGCTCCCAGCGATGAGCTAACGCCCGACGAACACCGGCTTCCTTTTCTCCACGAACGCCCGCACCGCCTCCTTGTGGTCCTCGGTGCGCGAGGCCTGCACCAGCCGTTCGGCCTCGCGGTAGAGCGCCGTCGGATAGTCGACGTGCAGCGCATCGTCGAGATTGTCCTTCATGTTGCGCAGCGCCACCCGCGGACCCTCGGCCAGCGACCTAGCGAAGGCGAAGGCTTCCTCCTGCAGCTTGTCGTCGGCCACGACGCGGTTCACCAGCCCGATGCGCTCGCAGCGCTCGGCGTCGACCCGCTCGGCGGTGAACATCAGCTCGCGCGCCCGCACCGAGCCCACGGCGCGGGTCAACAGCCAGGCGATGCCGTAGTCGCCGCTGAGTCCAACCCTTGCGTAGCCGGTGCTGACAAAGGCCGACCGGGCGGCGATCCTGATATCGCAGGCAAGCGCGATGGCAAGCCCGGCGCCGGCGGCCGCGCCGGGCAACGCCGCGATGGTCGGCTTGCGCACCGCGACCAGCGCGCCGGTGAGTGCCGCCTGGCGCTGACGCAAATCGGTAACCCGTTCGTCGAATCCCATCTGGCCGCGCGGTCCGCGGCCGCCCATGCCCTTGACGTCACCGCCGCTGCAGAAAGCGGTGCCGGCGCCGGTGATCAGGATGGCGCCGACATCGGGATCCTCGCCGCGCTCCTTGATCTGGGTGCGCAGCGCCGGCGTCAGCCTGTCCGACATGGCGTTGCGCGCCTCCGGACGGTTGAGCGTGATCAGCGCCACGCCGTCGCGCACGGCGCATAAAAGTTCGGTTGTGCCGGTGTCGATTTCCATGGGACTTTCTCCTCCCCATGACATTCCCGGTCACCGAACACACCGTCAAGACCGTGCGCCATACCACGGGCTATCTCGCCTGCGGAGCGGAAGGCGCGCCGCTGCTGATCTTCTGCCACGGCTGGCCCGAGCTCTCGCTCTCCTGGCGGCACCAGTTGCCCGCCTTCGCCGCGCTCGGCTTCCGCGCGGTGGCGCCCGACATGCGCGGCTACGGTCGCTCGAGCACTTATAGCCGTCACGAGGATTTCGCCCAGGCGCCGATCGTCGAGGACATGCTGGAGCTGCTGGCCTCGCTCGGCCGCGCCCATGGACAAGATCGCGCCGTGTGGATCGGCCATGACTGGGGCAGCTCCGTGGTGTGGAACATCGCCGCGCAACACCCGGACAAGACGGCAGGCGTGGCGAGCCTCTGCGTGCCCTATATCGCCCAGGGCTTCACCATCGAGAACAGATTGCCGCTGGTCGACCGCTCCGTTTACCCCGCCGATCTCTATCCCGCCGGCCAATGGGACTATCACCTCTTCTATGAGGAGAATTTCGACAAGGCCCGTGTGGATTTCGAGGTCAACATCCGCAACGTGGTGAAGGCGATGTTCCGCCGCGGCGATCCGGCACGTGTCGGCAAGCCGGCCCCGACCGCGACCGTGCGCAAGGCGGGCGGCTGGTTCGGCGGCGGTGCCTGCCCCGACGTGCCGCGCGACGGCGATGTGATCACCGAGCAGGATCTCGAAGCCTACACCGCTGCGCTGCAGGCCAGCGGCTTCTTCGGACCCAACTCCTGGTACATGAACCACAAGGCGAACGGCGCATACGCCAGGCGCGCCAAGAACGGCGGCAAGCTTTCCATGCCTGTCCTGTTCTTGCATGGCGCCTACGACACCACCTGTGAGACGGTGAGCTCGAAGCTTGCCGAACCGATGCGCCGTGACTGCAGCGATCTCACGGAGGTCGTCGTGAAATCCGGCCACTGGATGGCGCAGGAGCAGCCTGCCGCGGTCAACGCGGCGCTTGCCAAGTGGCTGGCAACGAAGCTGCCCGAATATTGGAGTTTGGCATGACGTTTCCGGTCACCGAACACACCGTCAAGACCAACCGGCACACGACGGGCTATCTCGCCTGCGGATCGGAAGGCGCGCCGCTTTTGATCTTCTGCCACGGTTGGCCGGAACTCTCGCTGTCCTGGCGGCACCAGCTTCCAGCGATGGCCGCGCTGGGCTTCCGCTGCATCGCGCCCGACATGCGCGGCTACGGTCGCTCCAGCACCTATGCGCGCCACGAGGATTTTGCCCAGGAGCTGATCGTCGAGGACATGCTGGAACTGCTGGCGTCGCTCGGTCGCGCCCATGGACAAGATCGCGCCGTCTGGATCGGCCATGACTGGGGCAGCCCCGTGGTGTGGAACATGGCCGCGCATCATCCCGGCAAGACGGCGGGCGTGGCGAGCCTTTGCGTGCCCTATCTCGCGGTGGGCTTCACCCTGGAAACCGTGATGTCGCTGGTCGACCGCAAGGTCTATCCCGAGGCCGAATTCCCGGTCGGCCAGTGGGACTACCAGTTCTTCTACGAGGAGAGCTTCGACAAGGCCTGCAAGGGCTTCGAATCCAACATCCGCAACGTCGTGAAGGCGCTGTTCCGCAAGGGCGATCCCAAGGCGGTGGGCAAACCCAGCCGCACCGCGTCGGTCCGCAAGAATGGCGGCTGGTTCGGCGGCGCGGCTTTCCCCGATGTGCCACGCGACCCCGACGTCCTCACCGAGCAGGACATGGAGGCCTACACCGCGGCGCTCACCCGCAACGGCTTCTTCGGGCCCGATTCCTGGTACATGAACCACAAGGCCAACGGCGCCTATGCCAAGCGTGCCGAGAACGGCGGCAAGCTGTCGATGCCCGTGCTGTTCCTGCACGGCGCCTACGACACGACCTGCGAGACGATGCAGTCCCGCCTTGCCGAGCCGATGCGGCAGGATTGCACCGACCTCACCGAGGTCGTGGTGAACTCCGGCCACTGGATGGCGCAGGAGCAGCCGGTCGCAGTCAATGCCGCGCTGGCAAAGTGGCTGGCAAAGAAGTTGCCGGAATACTGGAAGGCCTGACGATGCGTACTTTTTCGATCATGCTTCTGTCGCTCGCGAGCCTCGGACCGGCTTGGCCGACATTCGCGCAACCGGCAGCGGCGCCGAAGGACAAGCCGCCCGTGCCGGACCGGCCGCTGCCGACACTCAACATGGTGGTGCCGCAGCGCGACCGTGATGCGGTTTATGCCTATTACCGTGCGGAGGTCGAGGCCGGCCGCTGCCCCGCGCCCTTGCTCAAGAAGAGCAACGTCTGTTCGCCGCCGGCGGCCGGAAAGCAGGTCTGGAAACTGGACCAGCCGCTACCCGATGGCGTCACGGGCGCGGCGCTGCCGGCCGCGCTGATCGGCAAGATCTCGTCGTCACCCGCCGGCCACCAGTATCTGCGCGTCGACAACGACATCCTGATCGTGGGCCTGGGCAGCCGCAACGTCGCGGCCCTGGTGGCCGATCTCAGCCGGCTCTAGGCGCGCCTGGCCTGGAGCGCCGTGCGCCGTTCCAGGCTCTCCTTCGGCCACATCTTGCTCGCCTGGTAATACTCCTTCACGGCCGGCGTGCCGTCGGGCAGCACCACCCAGGGCTGCTTGGACATGGTGAAGATGTGGATGTCGGGCGGTACGCGGTCGGGCTCGTCGAGCGTGCCGACGCGGACGAAGCGCAGCGCATCGCCGGCGCCCGCATAGTTGCTCCACACGGCGATGCGGCAGCGGGGACAGCGCCAGATCTTCTGGCCCTTGCCGCTCGCCGACGGCGTCATCACCGCCTCGGGCTCGCCCTCCAGCAATTCGACCCGGTCGGCCTCGATCATGGCGTTGAGCGCAAACGCGGCGCCGCTCTCGCGCTGGCACCACCGGCAGTGGCAGCAATGCACGAACAGCGGCCTGGACGTCATGCGATAGCGCACGTGGCGGCAGGTGCAGCCGCCGTCGTATGGGGTCGAGTTGCTGGTCATGCCGCGCGGCTCCCGGCTAAAGTTCACCGACGAAATAGCATTCGATCGGGGAGAGAGAAATGGCCGGACGTCTCAAGGGCAAGGTGGCGGTGGTGACGGGTGCGGCGCCGCGCGGCGAGGGCGTCGGCAACGGTATGGCGACGGCGCTGATGTTCGCGCGCGAGGGCGCCAAGGTGGTGCTGGTCAATCGCAGCGCCGAGCGCGCCGACAAGCTCGCCCGGCAGATCAAGGACGAAGGCGGCGAGGCCGCGGTGTTCGCGGGCGACGTCGCCAAGGCCGATGCCGCCGAGGCGATGGCGGAATTCGCCGTCAAAAAATACGGCCGGCTCGACATCCTGCACAACAATGTCGGCATCGGCGCGCCGGGCACGCCCGAGACCGTGACCCTGGCCGACTGGCACAAGGTGCTGGAGGCCAACCTCACGACCACCATGCTGTGCACCAAGTACTGCCTTCCGAAGATGAAGGAAGGCGGCGGTGGCTCGATCATCATGGTGTCGTCGATCGCGGGCGCGCTCGGCCTGATCGGCAGCCCGGGCGCCGTCGCCTACGCGACGGCCAAGGCCGGCCTGCACGGGTTCACGATGTCGGTGGCGGCGGACTACGCGACACAGAACATCCGCGCCAACTGCATCGTCGTGGGCTCGGTGCATACGCCCATGGTGGCGCACATGGGCGCCGAGGCGCGCGAGCGGCGCAAGAACATGGTGCCGATGAAGACCGAAGGCACGGCGTGGGACATTGCCCATGGCGCGGTCTATCTCGCCTCCGACGAATCGCGCTGGGTGACGGGCCTGCTATTGCCGATCGACGGTGGGCTGGTGGCACTGCGGCAGTGGCCGCGTTAGGTCGCTGCGCTGGGGGCGCGCCACTCCAGTGGCGCGATCTTCTTTGTCCGCAGGACATGACGCGCCACTGGAGTGGCGCGCCCCCAGCGATGAATGACGCTCAGCCCGACATCCGCCGGTCGTGATGCCAGGTGTAAAGACCGCTGGCCACGATGATGGCGGCCCCCGCCAAGGTCCAATGGTCGGGGATGTCGCCGAACACGACGGCGCCCAGGATCGTGACCCAGACCAGCAGGGTATAGCTGTAGGGCTGCACGGCGCTCGCCTCGGCGTAGTCGAGCGCGCGGATCAGCGCGTAGTTCGCGATCGCGCCCAGCAGAGCGGCAACGATCATGAGCGCCCAGCCTTGCGCGTCGGGCCATTGCCAGCCCCAGGGGGCGGCCAGGGTGGTGGCGGCGAAGGCTGCGAAGGCCGACCAGACCAGCGTCGTGTCCGGTGAATCGGTGCGCTGGGAGAGGCGCGTCAGGATCTGGTAGCCGCCCCACATCATCGCCCCCAGCAGCGGCAGCAGCAGCGGCCAGTCCAGCACGCGAAAGCCCGGTCGCACGATCAGCAGCACGCCCAGGAAGCCCGTGAGCACGGCGAGCCAGCGCGCCACACCGGCGCGTTCGCCCAGGAACAGCACGCCGAGCGCGATCACGATCAGCGGCGAGGTGGCGGCAACGGCGTGCGTGTCGGCCAGCGGCAGGTAGTGGAAGGCGAGCACGAAGACGGCGCTTTCGACCGCCGCCAGCAGCGCGCGCAGGCCCTGCAGCCATGGCCGCTGCGTGCGCGCCGCCGCCAAAAGGCCCTGGCGGCGCACCACGAACCAGGCGAACAGGCAGAACACGCCGTAGCGGATCCACATCAGCTGGCCGATCGCATAGTCGGCGACCAGCCATTTACTCATCGCGTCCATGCCGGCGAAGGCCAGCATGGCGAGCACGGTGAAGAGCGCGCCGAGCGAGCTGCGGTTCACTCCGCGGCTGCGACCCGGCGCGCCGGCGGCCGGAACGCGGGGATCACGCGCTCGGCGAACAGTCTCAGGCTCCGCATCGCCTTCTCGCGCCCGTAGTAGGGCGGATAGTGCAGCAGCAGCGAGGTCATGCCGGCGCGCGCCTGCAACTCGCGCAAGCGGGCGATCACCGTCTCGGCCGAACCGTGGAGCAGCGTGGTGGCCAAAAGATCGTCGTAGTTGATCTGGTTGCCCTTTTCCGAGACCGAGCCGAGATAGCCGCCGGTGCCCGAGCCGCCGAAATGGGCGATGTGGCGCACGATTGCCTGCTCGGTGTCGGCGCGTGCCTGCTTGTCGGAATCGGCGATATAGACCCAGCGCGCGATGTCGATCTGTCCGGCCGCGGGATTCTTGCGCCGCTCGGCCGTGGCGGTGGCGAGCTCGCGCTTGTAGAGCGCGGTCTGCGCGGCCAGCGTCTCGATGCTGGGCAAGGTCGACAGCATCAGGCCGAAGCCGTTGCGGCCGCAGTAGCCGATCGATCGGTCGGTGCCTCCCGCCATGTAGAGCGGCGGATGCGGCATCTGGAGGGGCTGCGGCAGCATCTCGTAGGGGGCGGCCACGGTGCCGCTGAAATACTTGCCCTTGTGGTCGTAGCGGTGGCGATGGAAGGCCTCGAACATCAGGCCCACTGCCTCCTCGACCATGTCGCGGCGGCCGTCGAAATCCTTGCCCAGCCCCTCGAACTCGTAGGGTCGGTAGCCCGAGCCGATGCCCAGCATGACGCGGCCGTTCGACAGGATGTCGACGAAGTTGGCGTTCTCGACCACGCGGATCGGGTCATAGAGCGGCAAGGTGATGACGCCCGAGGCGAGCTTGATGCGGCTGGTCTTGGCCGCGAGGTAGGCCATGTAGGCAAAGCAGTCCGGCATGATGCCGTAGCTGGTGGCGAAGTGATGCTCGGCGATCCAGGCCGTGTCGTAGCCCAGCCGCTCGGCCTCGACGATCTCGTCCGTGGTGCGGGCATGCACGTCGCGGTGCGGGTAAGGCTCTTCCTCGGGATGGGGATGCGAGGTGAAAAGAACGCCGAATTCCATGTTTCCCCCAATTTCGTTGCGCAATCCTAGGACGCCAGCCATGCGCTTGCCAGCGATTGAGCGATCCGCCTGGCGAGCGTACTTTCAGGCAACGCTTGGAGGACTGCCATGGCATTCGACCTCGTCGTCAAGAACGGCATGATCGTCGATGGGTCCGGACTGCCGCGTTATCGCGGCGACATCGGCGTGAAGGACGGCAAGATCGCCGAGATCGGCCGCATCAACGGCGCGGCGACGGCCGAGACGCTGGACGCCGAGGGCCATGTCGTGACGCCGGGCTTCGTCGACGTGCACACCCACATGGACGCGCAGATCTTCTGGGATCCGATCGGCACCAGCTCCTGCTTCCATGGCGTGACCAGCGTGGTCATGGGCAACTGCGGCTTCACCCTGGCGCCCTGCCGCGAGAGCGAGGCAGACCTCGTCATCCGCAATCTCGAACGCGCCGAAGACATCAGCCGCGCCGCCATGAAGGCCGGCATCAAGTGGCGCTGGGAGACCTTCCCCGAATTCCTCGACGTGCTGGACAGCCTGCCCAAGGGCATCAACTACTCGGGCTATATGGGCCACTGCGCTTTGCGCACCTACGTGATGGGCGAGCGCGCCTTCACCGAAGAGGCGAGCGAGGACGAGATCACGACCATGGCGCATCACGTCAGGGAGGCGATCAAGGCGGGCGCCTTCGGCTTCTCCTCGACGCGCTCCATCAACCACATGACCTCGGACGACAAGCCGGTGGCGAGCCGCCTCGCCACCTGGAACGAACTCGAGACCATGGTGCGGGCCATGGCCGAGGTCGGTTCGGGCACCCTGGAGATCGCCGGCGCCCCCTCGGGCACCACCAGCGAGGCCGCCGCGAAGTACTATGACCGGCTGAGCGCGCTGGCGATCGAGACCGGCCGCCCCATCACCTTCGGCCTGTTCAGCTCGCGCCACTCGCCTGATGCCTGGCGGCGCACGCTCGAGGTCGTCGATCGGGTCAACAGCCAGGGCGGCCGCTTCATTCCCCAGGTGCACAGCCGGGCGCTGAACGTGCTGCTCTCCTTCGAGACCCAGCTGCCGTTCGACAAGTGGGACATGTGGTGCGACATGCGCAAGCTGCCGCTCGCCGAGCAGAAGAAGTGGCTGCTCGACGCCGACAAGCGCCGGCGCCTGGTCGAGATCGCCTCGCGTCCGTACGAAGGTCCGGAAGTGCGCGGCACCGAAGCGCGGCCGCCGGAGTGGGAGTTGACCTATGCGCTGACCGACATGCGCGGACCCCACAAGACCATGGCCGAGCTGGCGCGGCAGAAGAACACCCATCCGGTCGAGCTGATGATCGACATGGCGCTGGAGCGCGACATGAAGTTCTTCATGATCTTCCCCGTCGCCAACGAGAGCCAGAGCGACGCGCTGGAGCTGATGAAGCATCCGCGCTCGGTCGTGACCTTCTCCGACTCCGGCGCCCATGTCTCGCAGATCATGGACAGCTCTCTGCAGACCCATCTCCTCAGCCACTGGGTGCGCGACAAGCAGGCCTTCACGCTGGAGCAGGCGGTGAAGATGATCACCTGCGACAACGCCACCCAGTTCGGTTTCCACGATCGCGGCCTGATCCGCGAGGGCATGGTGGCCGACATCGCCGTGTTCGATCCCGACACGGTCGGCCCGCGCATGCCGGAAGCGGTGTGCGACCTGCCGGCCGGCGCCAAGCGGCTTAAGCAGAAGTGCGACGGCATGAAGGCCACGATCGTCAACGGTCAGGTCCTGTTGCGCGACAACGAGCCCACGGGCGCGCTGCCCGGCCGGCTGTTGAGGAAGAAGCGGCACTAGCGCCGATCAAATCAGGCCTCCCCCGTCACACGGGGGAGGTGCCCCGTAGGGGCGGAGGGGGAAAGCCACAGTCGGGATCGGTCAAATCTCAGATCAGAGAATTGCAAGATCGCCTATGAGGCTTTCCCCCTCCCTGCCCTCCCCCGATGGCGGGGGAGGGAGAAGATAGAATGGAGGGCTGCCATGGCATTCGACCTCGTCGTCAAGAACGGCATGATCGTCGACGGTACCGGCCTGCCGCGTTATCGCGGCGACATCGGCGTCAAGGACGGAAAGATCGCCGAGATCGGCCGCATCGCCTCGGCCGCCAAGGAGACCCTCGATGCCGAGGGTCACGTTGTGACGCCGGGCTTCGTCGACGGCCACACACACATGGATGCGCAGATCTTCTGGGATCCGATCGGCACCAGCTCGTGTTTCCAGGGCGTGACCAGCGTGGTCATGGGCAATTGCGGCTTCACCCTGGCGCCTTGCCGCGAGAGCGAGGCCGATCTCGTCATGCGCAACCTCGAGCGCGCCGAGGACATCAGCCGCGCCGCCATGAAGGCCGGCATCAAGTGGCGCTGGGAGACCTTCCCCGAATTCCTCGACGTGCTGGACTCGCTGCCCAAGGGCATCAACTACGCGGGCTACATGGGCCACTGCGCGCTGCGCACCTACGTGATGGGCCAGCGTGCCTTCACCGACAAGGCGACCGAGGACGACCTCCGGGCGATGGTGCATCACACCAGGGAATCGATCGCCGCCGGCGCCCACGGCTTCTCGACCACGCGCAGCGTCAGCCACATGACCTCGGACGACAAGCCGGTGGCCAGCCGGCTCGCCACCTGGGAAGAGTTCGAGACGCTGGTCAAGGCGATGGGCGCGGGTATGGTCGAGGTTGCGGGCGAGCCGCGCGGCGACGGCGAGAAGGCGCGGCGCTACTACGAGGACCTCGGCAAGCTCGCGGTCGAGAGCGGCCGGCCGATCACCTTCGGCCTGTTCAACCGGCGCGCCGTGCCGGGTCACTGGCGCACCACCTTCGACATCATGGAGCGCACCTCGCGGCAAGGCGGCCGCATGTTCGCCCAGGTGCATAGCCGGGCGCTGAACGTGCTGCTCTCCTTCGAGACGCAGCTGCCGTTCGACAAGTGGGACATGTGGCGCGACATGCGCAAGCTGCCGCTTGGCGAGCAGAAGCAGTGGCTGCTCGACGCCGACAAGCGCCGCCGCCTGGTCGAGATCGCCTCGCGTCCGTACGAAGGGCCGGAAGTGCGCGGCGGCGAGGCAAGGCCGCCGGAATGGGATCGGATCTACGCGCTGAGCGACATGAAGGGCCCCTACAAGTCGATGGCCGAGCTGGCGCGGCAGAAGAATACGCATCCTGTCGAGCTGATGATCGACATGGCGCTCGAGCGCGACATGAAGTTCTTCATGACCCAGCCCATTGCCAACGAGGACCAGGCCGCGGCGCTCGAACTGATGAAGCATCCGCGCTCGGTCGTGACCTTCTCGGATTCCGGCGCCCACGTCTCGCAGATCATGGACTCCTCGTTGCAGACCCATCTGCTCAGCCACTGGGTACGCGAGAAGCAGGCCTTCACGCTCGAGGAGGCGGTAAAGATGATCACCTGCGACACCGCCACCCAGTTCGGCTTCCATGACCGCGGCCTGCTGCGCGAGGGCATGGCCGCCGACATCGTGGTGTTCGATCCGGCCACCGTCGGCCCGCGCATGCCCGAGGTCGTGTGCGACCTGCCGGCCGGCGCCAAGCGGCTGCTACAGAAAGCCGACGGCATGCGCGCCACGATCGTCAACGGCCAGGTGCTGTTGCGCGACAACGAGCCGACCGGCAACCTGCCGGGCAAGCTCGTGCGCAGGGGCGCGCGGCACTAGCTAAAGCGTTTCTTCATGCTCCTCTCCCCCTTGGGGGAGAGGCTGGGTGAGGGCGCTGCCCGCCGTCACCAAGCACCAGCGCAATCTCAGTCCAGATCCCTTCCGGATTCTGAACGACGTAGTTCGCCCAGAAACGCAGAACGCGCCAGCCTTCACGCTCCATCGCGGCAGTGCGGCGCCCGTCTGCTTCGACTTGAAAAGCATGATGGTCGCCGTCGATCTCGATCACGAGCCTTCTTGATATGCAGGCGAAGTCTGCGAAGTAAGGACCGATCGGATGCTGTCGGCGAAACTTGACGCCGGTCAGGCGCCGATCCCGAAGTAGCTCCCAAACCTTGCGCTCGGCCCGGCTGTTATCGCGTCGCAGTTCGCGGGCTCTTCTGGTCGTATCTTCGTCCTGCCTCAAGCACCCCTCACCTAGCCTCTCCCCCAAGGGGGAGAGGAATATGAAAGAGGCTTCGCGCTTCTGTGAGGCGTTTCCGCCTCAATTCCGTCACTTGACTTCGCTGCGCTGCACCATCATATACGCGCCAGCCCGCTTCCTTGTGGGCTGACAAAGATTTCTCGCGATCGCGCGACGCGCCTCTCATCTGACGGCGCTTCATCCCGAGACAATCCCCCAAAAAAGAGCCGTCCCAGCCGCGCGCGGGAACGGGCCAAAAGCCGCCCTACATACGCGTGCCCGAAAGGCACGGTCGGCGGCCAAAAGGACTTTATTTCCAGTGAGTAATGTTTCGTTTGCGGATCTCGGCCTGGCCGAGCCGTTGCTGCGTGCCCTCGAAGCCGCCAAGTACACCGTGCCCACGCCCATCCAGGAGCGCACCATTCCGGCGCTGCTGCAGG
>Ga0193726_1002295_pt1 | contig 13214 bp, 12 predicted proteins | sample H2c1metaG_FD_144928 | JGI IMG/M metagenome (GOLD analysis project Ga0193726, IMG submission 144928) | Soil microbial communities from a riparian zone of the East river system, Colorado, United States - H2c1 | ecosystem: Environmental > Terrestrial > Soil > Riparian zone | place: USA: East River... | reverse complement strand
CCTGAAAAACTATTTGAGTCCATCCGCGAAGTAGTGGAAGGTGGTGCGCCCATGAGCCCTTCTATTGCCAAAAAAGTAATTGGCAGCTTCCAGTCTGTTAAAACGGCCCACCTGGCCAATCAATACAATCTTACTGAAAGAGAGCTGGATGTATTGCAATTGCTGTCGAAGGGCCATAGCACGAAAGCCATTGCCGGCAAATTAAATATTGCTTTTACTACTGTGCGTTCTCACCTGAAAAACATTTACGTGAAGCTTCATGTAAATTGTGGCAAAGAGGCTATCGCCAAAATACTGGCTGAACATATCAGTTTTTAAACTGCTTCGCATTCAACACGCTATCTCCTACAAAAAGACGATTGTCCGTTTTCCCGGGATCACAGAATTTTAACAGGTATTTACATCACCTGGTTTACGCGTTTATCCTTAATTCCTGAAAATGAATAAGGTGGTATGAACTTTATGAATCTTACAAAATGAAACCTGTAATTTTTATTTCGCTGTTTCTTTTCCTGGCACATACAGGCAATGTAACCCACCTTAACAAGCGTAAGAAATGCTGATACCAGTCATCGCAAATACCTGAATATTAATGACCATTTTTATTTCTTCACCATCAAAATTTATTACAATGAACCGTCGTCTGTTTCTTCAGTTTCCTTTGGTTGCTGTTCCCCTTGCTTTAGAAACCAGTCAACAACAGAAAGACAGGCCTGAAAAAGGCATTAAAGTGGATAAGGATAAAGACCGGTTTAATGAAAATATTGAATTGGGCAGAATAGGGTCCCGTATCGACACCAAAGTTTCCTCTAAAGACTGTGAAGGTGATTTATATATTTATGAGGGCCGCACAGCCGGAAAAGGAGGACCTCCGCTTCATATTCACCCGCACCAGGATGAGTGGATACATATTGTCCAGGGAAAATATCGCTGGCAGGTGGGAGAAGAAAAATTTCAACTGCAGGCCGGAGATTCGCTGCTTGCACCCAGAAACATACCTCATGCATTTACTTTAGAAGGTGAAGAAATGGGAAAGATGATGATTGTATTCCAGCCAGCAGGCAAAATGGAAGCGTTTTTTCATGAGGTGACCAAACAAACCAGGAAGCCCACGCCAGAAGAAGAAAAAGACCTGTATCACAGACATGAGATGGAGATTGTTGGACCGGCATTGGCAGTATCGGAATTGAAGTATAAGCCCTGAGCTTGTAGAATCACTGCAATAAAACAAGTAACCTGAAAAAATGAAATTACTTAACCAAAAACTACGATTTGCCAATTCCGGATATTACTTCATAGGATTATTTGGCCTTGTCCTGTTGGGTTTTTGGCCTTCCTATTTTGCTAAATTCTTTAATGGAACAGCTGACTTTACTTTTTATTTTCATTTCCATGTGATCATTTTATGCCTTTGGATTTTTGTTCTTATCCTTCAACCGGTATTAATCAGAAAAAAGAAATTGACATTGCATAGGCTCATCGGGAAATTGTTTTATTTCTTATTCCCTTTGATTTTTATATCAGTCATTCTATTAACCCATAGCCGGAATACTATTGATCAGAAGAATTTAGACCTTCGGTTATTTGCACCATTTAAGGATCTGGTAATTTTAGGGATCGCCTATTTTATTGCAATAAGATACCGCCATACTGTTGATATTCATGCACGGGGAATGATTGCAACTGGTATTGTATTTATTGAACCTGCACTTGTAAGATTAATCAGGAATGTACTTATCCCTATGCCGGCTGCTTATTGGTGTGCGGTTGTAATTCTATATTTACTTTTAATTGGATTAATAATCAGAGAGAGAAATCAAAAAAAAGGAAGATGGGTATTTCCACTAATACTTGGCTTATATGTAATTGCTCATATCATAACAATATGGCATATACACATAGGAGCATGGCAATCATTTTCAAAATGGTTTGTGTCATTGCCTTTGACTTAAAGCAGTGAGAATGAAAGCGGGGAATTTCAAATCAACAGAACTGCAGGAAAAACCTTCACATGAGCTTTAGTGCTGAAAATATCGCGCATTACGAGGTCATGAACGTTACGGATCATTGCACCTGTACTGCCTGTTTATGCAAACTTCATTACATTCAGACATTAACCAAAAACAATGACACGAATTTTTTTTACTCCAGCCATTTCATTATTTGTTCTTGTTTGTTTTGGACAAATCAAAGCAAATAATGATAGCTTGCAGGTTAATCCACCTGATATTAAAGTCACTTTGCTTGGTACAGGTACTCCTCAGCCCATTATGGAACGTTTTGGGCCAGGTATTCTTGTTCAGGCTGGTAGTGAAAACCTGCTTTTTGATGCCGGGCGTGGTAGTTTACAACGATTACTTCAGATAAATATATCATATGCTAAAATAACTGCCCTTTTTCTAACACACCTTCATTCAGATCATATTGTGGGTTTACCTGACTTATGGCTTACCGGATGGATTATATCAAAGAGAACAATGCCCCTTAAAGTATTTGGACCAGCGGGGAGTGAGAATATGATTGAATATTTACAAAAAGCATTTGCTTACGATATCAAAATAAGAATAAAAGATGATAAAGGACCAGAAGAAGGCAGCAAACTTTTCGTTAATGAAATACAGCAGGGGGTTATTTATGAAAAAAATGGCGTTAAAGTAATTGCATTTGAAGTAGACCACTATCCTGTTGTACCTGCTTTTGGATACCGGGTAGAATACAAGGAACATTCTGTGGTATTGTCCGGTGATACGCGATATTCAGAAAACTTAATCAAATTTGCAAAAGGAACAGATTTGCTGGTACATGAGGTAGTCATCGCACCTGACTCATTGAGTAAAACAGACCTCCAACCTTCGGCATTTACTCATCATACTACCCCCGAACAGGCGTGCAAGGTCTTTAATGAGGTAAAACCAAAACTTGCTGCATATTCCCATATTGTAAAACTTTATGGGCGTAATGAAAAGGAGCTATTAACAAGAACAAAGGCAAATTATTCAGGACCGGTAATTATAGGAGAAGATTTGATGAGTTTTTCAATTGGCGATAGTGTTTCGGTAAGTGCCTGGCATAATAAATAATTACTAATAAAACAAAAAATTAACTTCATTAAAATTGGTTCCATATAACACCAACGGAAAAGACGCTGAATGGATAAAGTCAAAATAGAAAAGAGGCACCAGCACACAACATTAAGTTTGACAAATTACTGTTTTAAATACGTTAAGGGGGGTCCAACTTTTTCAAAGCCGTGTTCTTTCCTAAGGTTGTCTCTTTCAGTTTCCGACATATTGGTAGCTATACCTTCACTGATTTTCTTAAAGTATTCTTCCATTTTCCCTGCAGGCTGGAAGCCTATAATTAATTTCGCTTCGCCCTGCCCCATCTTTGCAAAAGCATGTGGAACCATTCTCGGGCCATATACAAAGTCGCCTGTTTTGGCATTGTATGTTTTGTCCCCGACTTTGATAAGAAACGCTCCCTGCAAAACATACCACCATTCATCCTGCCTATAATGCGTATGAAGTATGGGCCCGCCTTCTTTTATTCGTGTTGATTCAAAAACAAACATATCTCCGTCCGTGTCCCTGGTTGACACTTTAGAATAGAAAGTGTCCCCGTCAAAAAGAGAGATGCTTTTATCAAACCGGTCTTTTCCTGCATCAACCTTGAAGCCCTTATCCTGCCTGTAGCTGGTTTTAGATCTTGCAAAAAGATGTAAGGAAGCCGGAAAAAGGGAACCTATGGCAAGGCCAAACTTTAAGAAAGAACTACGTTTCATACATGTTGTTTTAGATGTTTACAATAGCAAAATTTTTACGGGAGGGGGTGTCCGTAAATGACGCACAACAATGATACCATTCATAGTCATAATGATTTAATAAAAGCCAGCAGGGCCGCCTTGTCATTTTCACTTAGTCCTGTTCCAGGCGGATGGCCCGGAACGGCCATATCTTTCAATGGAACATTTTTCCGGGCAGACAGCAGTGATTTTTAAAGTACACGGTACAAATACAGATGCTTTTGTTGTTGATGCTATTGTTTATTATGGCGGGGTTAAGACAATGATGATAAGCCGCCGCTCTTTAATATCACCCGTTCCGGGTTTCAAAAGACTAAAATATTTGATTTTCTATATTAATATCAGCCTTTCAGGCTTGCCTAATCCGGAACGCTTGCCTGCCGGCAGGCAGGGATGATATTAATATAGAAAACTGCGGCGGTGCGTGTAAAGTATTTATTTCCTTGTAAATTTTTTCACCTGGTTGCTGACAGGCTTCACGGTTTGGAGATAAGCATAAATTGCAGCCAGATCTTTCTTTGTCATTCCGGAATACATAAGCCAGGGCATACTGGTATTAAAATCATTTGGACTTAGTTGCTGCGTATGATAAACGGTATCTGAGAATTGTTTAAATCTTTGAATGAACATTTCTTCGCTCCAGCCGCCAATGCCCGTTTCTTTATCAGGTGTAATGTTTACAGAAGTAACAACAGTGCCATTGGGAAAGTTGAACGGGCGACCGCCGCCAAATTCAGTGCCGGCAATGCGTTTGCCCTTATCAACTTTACTGTGACATTCCACACAGTTTGCTATCGTCACAAGATATTGACCATACGCTATTGCATTATTTGAATCCGGCTCCGGTGAAAGCGTTGCTTTTGCGGGGATCGTGTTTACAATGAGATTTACAGGAAAATCAAGCGCTCTCTCAGGAACATCGTTTTTTATCGCAGGTAGTGTGCGGAGGTAAGCAATAATGCTGTACACATCTTCTTTATCCATTTTACTGTAGCCCAGGTATCCCATTAGTGGGAACAAGGCTTTGCCATCTTTATTTTCACCTGTTGTGATGGTGCGGAATATTTCTCCATCGGTCCAGTTGCGCAATGCATAAGGCGTGATGTTTTTTGAATATAATGTACCCGGAAACCCTAATTCTTTTCCAAACTTTTCTCCGCCCCCGCCAAATGTTCCCTCTTTTACCGGGCCGGCATATAAACTCCAGTCGCGCTGACTATGGCAATCCATACAAACGGCAACATGGGTGGCAAGATATTTACCCCTTGCAACCCGTTCGGGTGTTGTCTCAACTTTAATATTGGGTGCAGCGCCCACGTTTGGCAGTGCTGTTTTTACATAAAAAGCTATGCCCGCTACCCCGGTAAATATTACGAGTAAAATGATGAGTATTACTTTGAAAACTTTTTTCATGATATAAGTCTGTTTTGACCAGTGTTTTAAATCTTCCCCGCCGTTGTTGGTGTTATCACCAACAACAGTTATGATTCAGGCTTCTGATTAGCAGTTTCCTCTTACGTCGATTTGTTGGTGATAACACCAACAAAGGCGTGATGCTGAAGAGGGGAGACCAGGCAGGGATAACAGGTTATTTGAGGTCTGTTCATTTTTTGCGGTTTTTTGTTTGCCAGGAGACATTGAATTTATTTCTCACTTTTCAGCTTTAATATAATACCCTTTATCAAAATAAAAATCAACTTTGCTGAACCCTGCTGACTTAAGTGCAGCGGTTATTTGTTCTATTGAATATTTGTTGAAAATATCATTTGCGGGATTTTTTTTAGCTAGGAAATCTTTGTGCGCCATATAACAAAAAAATGCTCCATCGTTCTTTAAAAGCGACCTTATTTTAAAAAAAGGTTTTTGAAGATCAGCCCAGAAATAAATGACATTTACACAAAATATTTTATCATAATCAGCTCCATCAATATTGTCTTTCAGGAAATCGCCCGCAAATAGTTTTACCTTTTTATCATCAATATTTTTTTTGTTTCTTTCCGTCGCTCTTTTATACATTAATTTTGAGAAATCAATACCATGAACAATGCCGGGTTTGCCTTTTTCAGCCAGTAAAGTGATTCCAATACCCGGCCCATAACCAATTTCTAATATTTTATCACCTGCCTGCACATTCAAATCCTTTAATAATACATCATAATTGTGCCGGTTCCCCCTGATCATCAGGTTAGAAACAAATACACCCATCAACCCGGCCGGTTTTTTAAATTGCGATGATATTATTCTTTTGAGCATGCTGTGTTTTTTAAATGGCAAATTTTCTTTTACAGGCCTGTTTTTTACACCGGTTTTTGCAGGGCGCTGGCCAGGCTATTGTGGCATCTCCTGTTGCGCTGCCATCCCGTTATTACCCTTCACGATCTTATTATTGCCCTTTGTTTTGATGCATAGAAAATTAAATTACCCGCTATCATTACCAGCGAGCTGGTCAACCATAACCAATAGCCTGTTTTATAGCCGGTTATTTCATTGTAATGCCCTGCTTCATCATCAATAACCTTATTAAAGAACAGAAATGATAAGCAGATAAGCGGCGATAGTATGCTGCAGATAAATGAAAGCTTAAAATTCCTGTTGATAGAAATCCAGGAGATCCAGAGAACAGGATTTGCAAACCATGACAAAGCTGCTCCCCCGAAAGCAATTCCAAGCCAGCCAGCTAATACCGCCATAATGGAATCGCCGCATTGCGTTGTGGTGCAATAACATTTTTGTGTCAGTGAGCTCACAAACAGAACAATGCTTGTTAAAAGAGTTATTTTCCTGATATTTTCTCCTGAATGAAGACGCATGGTATTTGTTAAAAGAATTTTGTATTTTTTTTTGCCTGTGATCACCTTTATTGCACCTGTTGTCATTGTTTCTGGAACGTATCTTCAATATCCACAACCATATTTTTTCCACCGGCTGTTGTTTCTGCTCCATAATGCACAACGAGCATGTTTCCTGTTTGCGATACAATGGTCATTGTGCTGGGCCATTTGGTCATGGGGTTAGATGAATATTTTGTATTAGTACCATTTGCGGGTGTATTGCTTTTGCCTTGTTGCAATGTTATCTGCTTACCCGATAAGCTGTACACACCACTTCCTTCATAACCCTTTGTATTACCAGCCATTTTATTTGATGTGAAATATGTATTGTCGGCATGAAATTCTATGATTTGCTCCATCATTTTAACAACGTCTTTTACCTGGGGTGTTAAATCCTGCTTTTGACCGGTAGCTTTATCGGTAATGCTTTCCTTAGCGGCTGTTAATTTCCATTTGCCTTCAATGGATTGCGCGTTTACGGAAAAGGCATACATGATACACCCGGTAAGCATGATAGCTTTTACTGAAAAAGCTATAAAACTGGATGATTTTATTTGCATAATGTTTTTATTTAATGGGTTAAAAAATTGATTAATTGCCTGGTTTCTGTTTAATGTTTTGTCAATCCTGATAACATCACGGTGTATTGGTGCCTGGAGGCATCATATTTTGCCTGGAGCATGGTTGGGTAATAACCACTTTGCTGAAATGCCCCGGGCTGTTTAATAGCAGATGAATAATCAGGCTGTGTTTCTAGAAATGCTTTTGTCATCATCGGTTCAACAAATGTGAAGCTGCCATGGTAAAAGCCATAGATAAAAGTTGCAGTAAAGGGCACATGATGAAATTCTGATGCGGTCGTATCAAACCAGTGCACACCCATATTTGGAACGGCAACCACTCCTGATATATAATCTTTCGGAATAAATTGCGGGGCAACCGGCAGGGTATCCGGACCAGGGAGTACAGCCGCTTGTTCTTCTTCAGTTATGTAATAAAAATGAAAATCAAAATGCGGAACACCATAAATTTCATAGGGTTCATGTCCAAAAGGATTCCAGTCAACTTCAATATGATTAATGCCATTGATATTTGCCTGTGAAGGCAGGGGTATTTTGTATTCATAATCAGGCATACCCGGCATTGTATCTGCGGGTAAGTCGTTCAGGGCATTTTCGCCAAATTGTAATCCAACAGTTTGTGGTTGCCCGTTCCCATTCAATGTTACAAAAGAACGGATGCTGTCATTGCCAAGTTCTACCGCTGTTCCATAAAGCGTTCGCGAAGGATTGTGATCATCTTTTTTACAACCGGAGTAGGTAGCGGATAATAATAAAATAACAGCACTAAAAAATAAATGGGATGTTTTCATTGGTTAACTTTTTTAAAATTGTGATAAATAAGTTGTCGGGGTATTTATTTGAACCACACAATTATCCTTTGATTGTATCCTGTTCCCTGCAAAAGTTTAATAAATAAATTCCACGGGCAATAGCGAAAATGGGGGACAAATAAAACTGCACCCTTTACGGGGGAATAGGGGAGCCACCCCGGACCGCACAGTTAATGACAAAGGAAAGACTTTATTGCAGTGGGCAATGTTGTTAAATGTAACCGGCGGTATACCAGGTTTTATTCAGCGTATTATTTTACAATGCGGTTCTTCAGTGCTTTTGCTACTGCCTCCGCCTGGTTGTGCACCTGCAGCTTTTCGTAGATCCTGCGGATATGGGTTTTTACCGTTTCCAGGCTGATGTGGAGAGATGCACTAATCATTTTATAACTGTGCCCCTTTACGAGATAGTGTAATATCTCTTTTTCCCTTGTGCTGAGACAATATTTTTCTGTTGAAACAAAATTATTCTCAGCAACATGCTCTAATACCATGCGGGCAATATTTGCACTCATCGGGGCGCCACCCTGCAGCACATCATCAATGGCGTTAAATAACCGCTCAAATGAATTTTTCTTGAGCAGGTAACCGGAAGCGCCTGCGCAGATTGAATTTATTACATTTTTGTTGTCATCAAAAACAGTGAGCATAATGATCTTCACTTCTTTGTCAATACTGCGGATAAGACTTACCGCTTCAATGCCATTTTGCCCGGGCATATCAATATCCATTAATATTACCTGCGGTTTCAGTGTTTGTATGTTTTGCAATACCTCATTGCATTTATAAAAAGCACCGGCGCAAATATATTTTTCTGAAGTGTTGATAAGCTGTACAATCGCTTCGCGAAAATCAATGTTGTCCTCATATATGACTATGCCTGTTTTCATTCAGTATGTGTACAATTGCAACGTATTAAACTTAGTATAATTATCATTAACTTTTTGTACCGGGTTCAGGTGACAGGGAATTGCAAAGTGATGGTGGTACCTTTGGTTATTTCACTTTCAATTGACAGTGCTGACTTCATTTTTTCTGCTCTTTGCCGCATGTTCTGCAAACCATTTCCCTGGGTGCCGTTATTCACATCAAAACCCTTTCCATTATCCTGTATGATCAATGTGCAGACATCTTTTTTTCTTCTGAAAGAAATATGCACACAATTGCACCGGGCATATTTGCATGCATTGTGAATGGTTTCTTTGAAAATAAGGTATAATTCTTTTCTTATTCCCATATCCAGTTTTGTACGGTGTATGGCTTCATCAATTTCGAAGCTGTACTGTATATCTTGTGTTTCAAGCGTTTCAGAAAGATATTCCTGCATCTTTGCGAGCACATTTTCCATATTATCATTCTTTGTGTCGATTGACCATACAATATCCGATAACGCATCCATTGTTTTTGCTGACCTTTCGCTTATCTTTTTCAGCAGTTCCTTGCTCTGGCTTTCTTTTTTGTTCATTTTTTGCAGCGCAATCTTGCTGAAGATATTGATCCCGCTTAAGGTTGAGCCAATATCATCATGAAGGTCGCGTGCAATTTTATTTCTCAGCTGGTATCTTATTTTCCATTGATTGACCTTCATGGAATAAATAAGGTAAGCAACTGAAGCAATCAGCAGGGTTACCAGTAAATAAAACCATCCGCGATGCCAGAATGGGGGCTCAATAACCAGGGTAACCGTTGCCGGCAGGTTGTTCCAAACGCCTTCGTTATTACAGGCTTTTACTTTGAAAGTATACGTTCCCTCTTTTAATCCGGCATAAGAAACATAGCGGCGGGTGCCGGCATCGTTCCACTGCTCGTCTAATCCATCGAGTTTATACTCATAACTATTAAGTTCCGGCAGTGTATAATTAAGCGCTGTATATTCAAAAGAGAAATAGTTCTGATGATAACTTAGCCTGACCGGCTGGTTGTTGCTGAAAGGGTATTCTTTGTCAAAAACTTTAAACCCTGTAATGAATATTTCCGGTGGATGGTTATTCCGCAGGGTCCGGAAAGGATTAAACGAATGAACACAGCCCATATCACCTATGACAATATTGCCTTTTTCATCCTGCAGGATGCCATTGAGGTAAAATAAATTCCGCAGGTCATCTTTTTTATCATAAACCGTGATATGATTATTCAGTGGCTGGAAATCAACAATACCCCCTTCGGTTAAAAGCCACAAATGAGCGCGCCTGTCCACCAGTACAGAGGAGATATTCATAGACGGCAGGCCGTCATGAATGGTATAACGCGTAAGTTTTTGAAGATGTTCATCTGTTTGCCATAAACCATTATATTCTGTCGCAATCCACAGGTCGTTATCTTTTTGTACGATGTCGTTGATAGTTATATCATCACCTGTTTTTGAAATACTTGCTTTCCATTTTATCTTTTCATATTTACCGCTGTTTATATGCAGCAGCAATACACCTGTATTTTCTCCTCCTGCCAATAAACTGTCGCGGGATATTTCATAAAAACAGCGTACCTGTTTTACCTGTGAAGACGTTTTAACGCCGTCAGACGGGTAAGCGATAAATTTTTTTGACCCAGCATCAAACATAAAAACCCCGCTGGCATGCGTGCCAACCCATATCCTCTCTTCGCGGTCAATGTATAATTTGTATATGCTGCTCCGGGTACCCGGCAATTTGAATATTTTACTTTGTAATGAAAAAGAACGCCCCTTTATTTTTTTTGACACACTGAAGAGCATGTTGCCTGCCGCTACCCATAAACCGCCGTTTTTTTCTTGCAGGATATTAGTTACAGCCGTTGCTGCAGGTATGCCTGCCGCTGCATTATAGTTTTGTAAAATACCGCTTGCCTTGTCAAAGAGAAACAAGCCGTCATAAGTGCCCAACCACCACAGCTCATCTGTATCTTTAAACAGGCATATAGGCAATAGCTGCGTGCGTACCAGGCCTGTATCTGTTTTCAAAAGAAAATCAGTGGTTGATAAGTGTACGGTGTGCCGGTCATATTTATATATTCCATTCTCTGTGCCGATCCAAAAGATCCCGGATCGGTCGCGAAACAACGCATACACGCCATCCGATAATTTTTTTTCATTATCCCACTCAACCGGGTAAATGACACTGCTGCCGGTTTCAGGATTGAAGATGGTCAACCCTCCATTCTGGTTCGCTATCCACAGGTTTTCATCATCAGCCTGCAAAATATCAAATGCAGTTTGGAAAGGTTGATGGTCATGAACATTTTTTTTGACCCATTCTGTTATCTTCTCCGTGTGCGGATCAAATCTGATTAAGCCTGCGCTCCAGGTTGTCATCCAGAGATTTCCCTTCTTATCCAATATTGATTTGTGAACTACCTGCGGCGATTTTTTGTCCATCCCTGCTACAGGAAGCAAATAATGTTTACAGTCACCGGTTGCAGTATTATAATAATAAAACCCATTATGAGCAGTAATACAGAGGTGGTGGTTTCCATCATAGCACAGCGATCGGATGAAAACATTTTTTTCCAGCGCGGAAATTCTTTTCCAGGATGCATTTTTTTTATTGAACAGGAATAAGCCGGAAGCCGTGCCAATCCATAGTACAGAATCATTTGCAGGAACAATTGAATAAACCTTTAAAGGTTCATCAGAAAAAAAATTTTTGATTGAATCAGTATTGGTATCGAAGCAACTCAATCCTCCCCACGAACCTATCCATATAAGTTCTTTGTCAGGCAGGATAAATTCAACCGTATTATTGACCAGCGAATGCGGGTCATCAGGAAAATTTTTGAATGCTTTAAAAGCATATCCATCATACCTGAAAATACCTTCCGATGTACCAAACCAAAGAAAACCTTTTTTATCCTGCTGGATGCATTTAATGAAATGATTGGTAAGCCCTTCTCCCTGTACTTTTTCGAAACTGACATCAGTAGTATTTTGCGCAATAACAAACCACGGGGCCAGCCATAAAAAACCCAGCCAGCAGTATTTCAGAAAAAAATAATTAGTCCGGAACATGGGCTGTTTTTTAAACAATGTTCTTACAAAGAAACCTTGAACAAAAACTACGCCCGTTAATCAAAAGCATCCTTCAAAATAGTACCCGGTTGTGTGAGTAGCAGGAATGAATGATGTTTAAAGTGCTGATTAAAAATAATTTATGTAATAACAACCAGCCCGGAAATCTACATCCGTTTGATATGAAATACAATTTATTTTGCAGAATGGTTGCAACTGGCGGGAAAACCGTTCCTGTTATTATTGCATATTATTTGTTTGGGTTTTATTTGTAATGCCCCGGAAGATCCTGTAAATGGACGCCAGTATAAAAATACCACCCAGCACTACTACAATTGATGAACCTGCGGGAAAATCATAATGAAAGGAAAAGTTCAACCCAAAGAAACCCCCGAGTATGCTGATGGACATGGCGATTATTAAAACAGCTGTCTTATTTTTTGTAAGCATAATGGCCGAGACTGCCGGAATAATCAGGTATGAAAAAACAGGGATTACCCCGTTTATCTTAACCGCAAAAACAATGGCCAGTCCGATGGAGATATAAAAAATGAAATTCCAGATATTGAATATGCCTACCAGGTGATTTACGCCATTTTCAAACGATTCCGTTAGACTGAAGAATTTCCTGAAGAAAATTAACTGAACAAGCAGGATAGCGCCAAATACAATTCCAAGTGATGTAATCTGCTGCCAGCTTACAGATAATATATTACCGAAAAGCACTTCCTGGATATCTGAATCGCCATGCGCTGTTTTTGAAATGAACAATACCGTCAGTGCTGATGCAAAAGCATATAATATACCAATGATGGCCTCCTGCTTTAAGCGCTTATCCCTGATATTAATAAATGACATAAGCAAGGCGCCGGATAAAGTAAAGATTAATGGAATGGAGGTAAGCCCGGTGCCAATAAATGCTGCAAAAGCAACACCCAGTGAAGATATTTGCCCCAGCGCAAGGTCAACGAAAACAATTCCCCTGCCCACCACATGCACCCCCATATAAGACAGGAGGATGCCGGTAATAACTGCTGCTGCAAAGGCCTGGACCATGAATGGCAGGTGAAACATTTCAAACATAAAAAACAATTTTAAATACTGGGTTTTAAAAATAGTAATATTATTTCAATACAGTTACTAATTGATCAATATCATAATCGAACAGGTCAAAATAATTTTTGATACTGCTGAAGGCAGCCGTGG
>Ga0193726_1002294_pt1 | contig 13216 bp, 8 predicted proteins | sample H2c1metaG_FD_144928 | JGI IMG/M metagenome (GOLD analysis project Ga0193726, IMG submission 144928) | Soil microbial communities from a riparian zone of the East river system, Colorado, United States - H2c1 | ecosystem: Environmental > Terrestrial > Soil > Riparian zone | place: USA: East River... | reverse complement strand
TCGTTAGCTAGGGCGATGTCCGGCCAGCCATCGCCGTCATAATCGAAGACGGCAATGCCGAGTGTTTTTGAGGTTGGATCGTCGAAGCCCGTTTTTTTTGTGGCGCCCTCGAATTTTCCCCCGCCGAGATTGTGCCAGACGCGCACCGATGAACCCGGATACGACTCCGGCGTGCAATAAGATTTGTGCGTGCCATCCAGCGTGCAGAAAATATCCGTTGCCGGCGACCATTGCACATAATTTCCCACAACTAGGTCCAGTTTGCCGTCGCGATCGTAATCCACCCATGCAGCTGACGTGCTGAATTCGTTCGGTCCCCACAGTCCGGCGTCGCGAGTTACGTCGGTGAATGTGCCGTTGCCGTTGTTGTGGAACAAATGGCTTTGGCCGACGGCGGTTATGAAAACGTCATCGAAGCCATCGTTATCGTAATCGCCCACTGTTACGCCCATTCCGTACATCGGCGTATTTGCGAGACCTGATTTTGCGGTCACGTCAGTGAAAGTTCCGTTGCCGTTATTGTGATACAGCTTCAGCGTCGTCTTGCCGTGAAGGGAATGGCCGGGCCAATCTTCGCCGTTCACGAGAAGAATGTCGGGATAACCGTCGTTGTCGTAATCGAAGAATGCGCAACCGGGTCCCAAAGTTTCCGGAAGATATTTTTTGCCGAATGTGCCGTTGTTGTGGACGAAGCGGATGCCTGCAGCCTGCGTAATATCTTGAAATTTAATTGTGTGCGGCACACTCGGAACTGGCGCGAGAGTTCTGCTCAATTGAAACGCTACAAGCAGTAGAAGAGATCCGCAACTGAGGGGACGTATCATTTATATCGGCGCCTTAATTGCTTCCCGCGGAATGCGATTTTGAATGCTGCGGATTCGCCGAATCTGAATTGAGAGGCGCCGAGAGGTGTTCGTGAATTGGTTGGCGCTCATTATTGTCGGCCGCGTGGGATCGGCGATAGGGTCCGGTCAGCGCTTGCGCGGCTTCGTCCGCTTTGAATCGAAGATAGAGTGTGCGTTCTTTTTCTGCTTGCTGCTCCTGGCCCAATCCCTGATGGCAGAGCATTGCGCTGTAATGTCCCTGTAAATCCTCGGGGTCGATTGCAAAAACTTTGTTTAATTCAGTTAGAGCGTCCTGATATTTTCGCTGCAAGAGAAAGATTCTCGCCAGATCGTTGAGGGCGACGCGGTCCCGCGGGTATTCCGCGAGGACAATATTCAGACGTTGCGCGGCTTCGTCATATTTACCTTCCTGGCGCAGGGCTTTCGCGTAGAAGAAATTCGCCCGCGCTAGGCGAGGACTGATTGAGAGCGCGCGTTCGAGTGCTTTGCGGGCTTGTGAAAGATCGCCTTCCTGCACGGCTACGCGTCCCATGTTTGTCCAACCGTCCGCGTTATTCGGATCGATCTCCGTGATTTTCTCAAACGCCGCGCCTGCTCCTTTTAGTTCTCCTTGTAAAAATAAACCGATGCCGTAATCGTTCCATCGGGTCCAGTCATCGGCTTGCAGTGTTTGCGTAGCGTGCGGTGCTGGGGAGTTTGCTGGAAGAACTTTTAGGCTGACGTTATCTTCGGCCATCGTGACGATGGGAAGGTCAGGAATATTTTTCAATTTGCCCGAAACGTTTGACGTGTCGGCGGTAAAAATAAATGTCCGGTCATCGAAATCCGCTGAGAATTTTCCATTCTTATCCGCCGGATCGGGTATTCCCGCGAAGGAGAATTGCGTGTTGTACCAGGAAAATTTGCGGTAACGCAAACTCGCGTGCAAATTAATTTGATTGCCCGTGTCGGCCGGCACATGCAAACGATAGTGAACTGTGTCGGCCGCGCCGGGCGGAATTAAGTGAACGTACACGGTGGCGCGCGAAGCGAACGCGTTGCGTTTGTTAATTGGATTTCCGTTCCCGTCAATCAGAAGCGAGCGATAAAAATGTGCGCCGGGATCGACGGGACCTTTGCCGCCGTCGTCCACGTTGCCGCTCCAGAAAAGTATGCGGCCATTTTCGTCGGTGGCCTTCAGTTCCAGCCACGTGTCGTACGCGTCGACCGTTCCACCGGGAAAGAAGTGGCCGACCCTTCGAGTGCGCACGACGACTTCAACTACAACGTCATCGCCGCGCCGTACAACGGCGTTCACTCGATTGAGCGGCGCGGAAACTGGCGCGGCTGCTTCTGGATTTTCCACGACCGGCAGATGGTTTTCTGCTTCTTCGCCCACCGCGAAAGTTGTGGAGAGGTCGGGTTGCTGCGGTTGAATATTCGCCGTCTTCGGAAGCGCGTTCGCCAGCGCGAAAATATCAACAGTAACGGCGCCGGATTTTAGAAATTGTTCTTGAAGCGCAAGTTGCGCCGCGTCCTGATTTGCATATGGCAGCGCAGTATTTGCGCCCGGAAAATTGTGCGAATGAACATCGCCGCGATTTCCCATATCGTTTGAGTGCGTCAGCGGCATGTGACAATCGGCGCATTGCTGTGGCTGCGGCGGATAATAAAATGATCGCGCGCCCTGACCGGAAACTCCACTGGCCTGCCAGTTATCGTACTCGTTGAATCCACGAACCCAGCGGTAGTGATTCACGGGAATATCCAGATGCACCTTGTGGCAGGTTGAACAGAATTCGGCGGTCTGGGTTTTCATGAAAGGCTTCAAAAAAACTCGCCGATGTGGTTCCGGATTTAACTTGACAACAAAATCATGAAAAGCGCGGACGACTGGATTTTTGCTGGCGGCAAGATCGTGCAGCTCGGGATATTCCAAAACGAAATCTCCCTGTCCCATAGTGCTTTTCACTTTTGCGATCGAGTGGCACATCACGCAGCCGAGCCCCGCCTGTGATTCAGGACGATTGACAACCTCGCGAATCGGAGTATTCATCAAGCCGCTGTAGAGTACCGCCGGATCGTGGCAGCCACCGCACCATTTCGATTGCTGCACGCCGGCAACGTCCTGCATGTACTCGATGCTTTTGCGATACCACTGATTATTAAATGAAGAAAAATGGTGAGCGGAGCTGAACCACTCGTTATATATGTCGGAGTGACATCGCTTGCATGACTCCGATTCCATAAAAAATTGACCGGGAATAAGTTTGCCGTCGACAGTTTGTGCGGAACTTGGGAAAAATGGGCCGTGAGGTCCGTCGCCTTCACCGTCCATGGTGATCGGCGCGGGGTTTTGCTGCGTGACATTTATTTTTAGCCAGCGCACTTCGCGCCATTGATATCCAAACACGGCGATCGCCAGAATTATCGCCAGAAAAACGGCGCTTCGCACCAAGCTGCCGCGGCCATTCAGAGGCTCGTTGATTTTTCGGCGACCAGGCCATAGAGCCGCGAGAAATGCGCACGCACCCGCGCTGAGGATAATGTGCGCGTAGAGCAAGTTCCATCGCGAGCGCGGAGTTCCCGTGTAGAGAAGGATCAATCCAGCGACGGCGCCCGAAGCGAACAGGATCCAAGCGAGTTTTTCGCCCGAGGACCAAGCGCGAAATCGTTTCCGGAAGACGCCAATCAAAGCAAATGAAATCAACACTCCTAGAAGTGCGTGCAGCAAAACGATTGCGGCATAAAAAATTGTTGGGGTAGGGAAGATGTAAAGGTAGACGGCTGAAATAAATAACGCGCAAAGAGAGCCAATGAAAAGTTTGCGTGCCGTAAATAGTCGAACGCCTGACATGAAAAACTGTTACCTCACTATGCTGCTAAGGATGGCAGTTTCAGTATCCGAGCGGCATACCTAAGAATTCGTACGGAATTCCGCCCGTCGTTTGTCGCGCGAATCGTTGGACTCCTCCGGGCGAATAATGTATATCATTGAGCGGAAAATGTAAGCGCTTTCTTGTGGGAAACTTTGGGCCCAGGAATAATCCGTTCTTGCGGGACGTTTCACTGGATAATGAATTTTCAGGGGGGACTGCGAAATGACACAAAGCGTTGACGTTGCATTCCGAGCCGTGAAGGCAATTTCTTGCGTAGCTCTTTTGTTACTTTTCGCTCTGCCATTGGCCGCGCAGTCGAACATCACCGGCTTCTGGGTGTTCAGAGTTACGTCGCCCGACGGAAATATTCGCGAATCCTTTTTTGATTTGAAGCAGGACGGCCAAACGGTAACTGGAAACGCGATACAGAACACTCGTCAGATTCCGATCGGTGATGGTACTTTCCACGACGGAACTCTCCACTTCACGGTCACGACAACCGGTGGCACTCCGCCGCAATCGCGGCAGGTTGTTTACGACGGACATCTTGATGGCGATAAATTTACATTCACTTCGCAAGCGCCAGGACGCGACGCGGTGAAGGGAACTTTGGAGCACAGCAAGCCGGAAGCTGCGTTGCCGCCTGCTCGCATATCAGTGCCGGACTTGCACGATGTTCCGGATAACGGATTTGCGCGCACGCCGCCGATGGGCTGGAACAGTTGGAACAAATTTGCGGGACGCGTGGACGACGCGACGGTGCGCGCCGTTGCCGATGCAATGGCGTCGAGTGGAATGAAGGACGCTGGATATGTTTATGTAAATATCGACGACACTTGGGAAGGTCCGCGCGATGCGCAGGGAAACATCACGACCAATTTAAAATTTCCGAACATGAAGGCGCTGGCTGATTACGTTCACTCCAAAGGTTTGAAGATTGGAATTTATTCGTCGCCGGGCCCGAAGACGTGCGCCGGATACGAAGGCAGCTACGGGCACGAAGAGCAAGACGCGAAGACATATGCCGCGTGGGGAATTGATTATCTGAAATACGATTGGTGCAGCGCCGAACGAATCTACGCATACGTGCCCGCGGATATGCAGGCCGTCTACCAAAAAATGGGTGACGCGCTGCTCAAGTCCGGTCGTCCGATCGTTTACAGTCTCTGTGAATATGGAAGAGCTGACGTTTGGGGCGAAAAAGTCGGAGGGAATTTGTGGCGCACCACCGGAGACATCAGCGATAACTGGCGATCGATGTCCAACATTGGCTTCCGTCAATTCGACATCGCTCAATACATTAAGCCGGGCCATTGGAACGATCCGGACATGCTTGAGATCGGAAATGGCGGCATGACCGCTGATGAATATCGGACGCACTTAAGCCTCTGGGCGTTTTTGGCGGCTCCACTGCTTGCCGGAAATGATTTGCGATCCATGACGGACGAAACGAAGTCCATTCTGATGAATAAAGATGTAATCGCTGTTGATCAGGATACGGCTGGCAAGCCCGTCAAACGCATTTCGGATCCGGCTGCGACCGTCGAGACGCTTGCAGCTGAAACGGCTGTCGTTCTTGCGCGTCCGTTGAGCGATGGCTCAATGGCGATTGGACTTTTTAATCGCGGAGATCAAGCGCAACCTGTGACGATTCACTGGAGCGCCGTAGATTTGGCGGGGAAGAAACTTCGCGCGCGCGATTTGTGGAATCACTCCGATGTGAGCGTTTCGGGAGACAGCTATTCCGCAACAGTTCCCCCGCACAGCGTGGTGATGTTGAAAGTTTCCATCGCGAAATAGCGTCGCGCGAATTATTTACAATTGAATTGTTACTGGCTGGCCGGCGAACTCCACGGACTTCGTAGCTTTTTCTCCAGCCACGCGGACTTCAAATCTCCGCCGCTTGTAAGCGGTTTTCGATCCGCCGGTGGCGTGCAACGAAAGTTTGCGCGTCGCGTTGTTCCACTTTGCTTCCGTCTTGGTCCACTCGCCTTTGCGATAATTAAAGCTCGCGCCGTCGTCTTCGTAAAGGCTGCAAGTGCCGTCGACGCCGGGATAAATTACGAGCGTCGTTGGCCCTTCCACATGTTCCGATGCGTATTGCTTCACCGGACCAATCGGCAAGATGCTTCCTGCGCGGACGTATAGTGGCATCGTCGAAAGATCCACATCGCGCGAAATCTCTCGGCCGCCTTCTTGTTGCTGCTCGGTCCAGAAATCGAACCAGTTGCCGCGCGGCAGATAAACTTTTTTCACTGTCGCACCTTTTTCGGTGACGGGCGCGACGAGGATGTCGCGTCCCCATAAATATTCATCACCGCGTGCGGCTGCGATGGGATCGTCGGGATAATGCAGCCACAGCGCGCGCATGATGGGCAGCCCGATGTCGTGTCCTTCGCGCACCGCGCTATAGAGATAGGGAAGCAGTTGATATCGCAGCTCAAGATATTTGCGGCAAATTGGTTCAACGTCCGCGTTGTGTAATTCTGAGGGATCGGGATTTGCGGCGTCGCCGTAGGTGCTCACTTCATTCGGGCCTAAATCTCCTGTGTTCCATCCCCACGGCAGCCGCAACTTCCAATCTCTGCCATGCGAACGAAACAGTGGACAAAACGCGCTGAACTGGAACCAACGCACGAAAAGTTCGCCGGTGAATTCTTTCGTCGGAACAAATCCGCCGGTATCGGTTCCCCACAAAGGAACGCCGGATAATCCGGTGTTGATTCCGATTGGGACGTGCATTCGCAAAGTTTCCCACGTGGAATAAACGTCCCCCGACCAAAGGAACGGCGCGTAGCGTTGCATGCCGGCATGTCCATTGCGGTGCAATGCAAACGGGCGTTGATTGGGGCGGTCAAGTTGCGGACCTTCCCAGTACATGCGAATACGTGTGAGGCGCGACGTCGCGTCGAGCGGATCGCCTTCGTCCGGCCACCATCCGTCAACGCCCAGCGCGAAATTTTTCCGATGCTCATCCCAATGGCAACTCGCTTGCGATTCATCAAATCGCGCAACCTGACAGACATCGGAAACTGTGCCGGTTAGAGTGCGCGACATGATGACGACGTGAAACACTACGTGGAAATGTTCGGCGTGAAATTCGTCAATCTGGCGCTTTGGATCTGGAAAGACGCGCGGATTAAATTCAAACAATCCATTGGCAACATTCCAACCGGAAGGAGTGAATCCCGTTCCCAAATAAATCAGCGTGTCGCACGGAAGTTTTTTCTCGCGATACGTCTTCGCAATTCCCAGAATTTCTTCGGGGCCCGCGAGCGTTCTGTGGGACTGCTGAAATCCCAGTGCCCAGAGCGGCGGCATTTCAGGATGTCCGGTGATCTGCGCATACTCGCTCATGGCCTGCGTGGGATCGTTTGCGTCCACAACAAAAACATCCAGCGGGAACGACACGCCTTCCTTGGGCTGATGGAAAATTCCTTCCGCGCCGCTTAAATCAAAGTTGCCCAGTGGATGGTGAATAAACATTGCCCAGCCCGAAGTGCCGATAAGCCACTGGATGGGCACTCGGCCTCCGTTTGTTCGCAAGCGATATCCGCCCTGCCCGCTGCGCATCTGATCCACATCGCCGCGGCGATCGAATTGTGGGCCGCCTTCGCCCAAACCAAGCACAGGTCCTTCGCCTAATGGAAACGTTACGGATCCGGTCGCTTCGTCAATTTTCAGTTTCTGCACAACACGTCCGTCAGCGGTTTCTACGATGACTGTTAACGGATCGTGAGTGATACGCACGCGCAAAGTTTCGTGAGAAGGCGCGGCGTGTGGCGACGTGCTGGCTAGAATCAAACCTTGTTCAGAAGAACTTAGAGGGTTTACGAGGGCTCCATCACTTGGCGATGGTGTGGCTGTGGCTTTCGTAACTTCGGCGATCGTGATTCGCACGGTGCGTTTGCTGAACACCTTTGTGGAGATATTCGCCAGTTTTCCGGCGATGCGGACCTCGTTGTCCGTCGCACATAAGGACGGTTCGCCAATCCATGCGCCGGCTGCAGTGACGCCAAGTATTCTCAACACTTCTCTTCGCGCGATATCTTTCCTCATAGATGCCGTATGATAGCGCGTACATTTGGCATTGCAACCGATATTCTACTGGTGTTATGGTCCGCGACAGGATGCTGACAGCGTGAATGCGCTTTCAGGAAATCGCGCGCGGGTAGGAAAACTCAAATGGCCTGGATCAAAACTGTTCCGTTCGCAGAAGCGGATGAAACTTTGCGCCGCTTGATGGCAGAGCAGCGCGCGATTTATCCCGTCGAATATTCCACGCCAGTTTTCCCACCTCCTGATGGCCCATCAGCAATCGTGGCTTCGCACAGTTTAATTCCGCAGGCTCTTTATCATGCGTTCGCTACATTTGGCGTTCTGATGTCGCCGGATTTGCCGCTGTCCAGAAGGCAGCAGGAAATGATCACGACGGTTGTCTCCGTCACGAACAGGTGCTTCTATTGAATCGAATCTCACGCAGAGTTTCTGCGTCGCGTCACTTTGGATCCAGAGTTCGTGGATACCCTGCGCCGCGACTATCGCACCGCGCCGATTTCCGAACAGGATCGCGCGATGCTGGACTATGTTGTGCAGCTCACGAAAGACGCCACGAAGATCGGCCGGCAGGATCACGAACATCTACATGCGGCGGGCTTCGATGACAAAGCGATTCTGCAAATCACGCTCATTGCGTCGTGGTTCAACTACATCAATCGCGTCGCAGACGCTCTCGGCGTCGGCCGCGAAAATACTTAGCCCGCCGTTTCTGCCGCCACAGTTTTCGATCTCGTCGCTGCGTCTTGATGACCGCTGCAAAATACAGGAGAAAATAAAATGCGCCGCTGGCACTGGTTTCTTCTAGGGTTTGTCGCGCTGCTCGTACTTTTGTTTATTGGGCTGAGCTACATGAGTGGCGGACCGAGAAACGTTTACGGGCTTGTGCGATATGCGCTGCCGAACTGGCATCGCGGCGACTCTAGCGTGGGCGATCTGGCGCCGGATTCGGAACTCGTCGCGTTGGACGGACAAACAACATTTCATATTCACGACCACATCGGAAAAAGGCCGCTCGTTCTAGTCTTCGGAAGTTTTACGTGTCCGCCGTTTCGCAGAAATACTGGTGACATCGGGAAACTTTATGAAGATTATCGGGATCGCGCCGAGTTCCTTCAGGTTTATATTCGCGAGGCGCATCCGCAAGATGAATGGCAGATGACCGCAAATCATCGCGATAACGTCATATATGTCCAGCCGCAAACGCGTGAACAGCGCATCGCGATCGCGAACGATTACATAAAACGCTTGCAGGTTGCGCTGCCGTTCGCGGTGGACGATATGGACAATCGCGCAAACCTTCTTTACGGTGCATGGCCCGAACGTATTTACATCATTGACGAGACGGGGCGAATTGTTTATCGAGGCGGCCTCGGGCCGTTCGGCTATCATCCGGACGAAGCCCGCGCATGGCTCGCGGCACGGTTTGCGCGCTGAAGCGAACGTCCTTCCTTTTTGCGCGTGAATAGCACGTGAAATAAATAAAGAGTGTAGAACATTGCGAATTCCGGACGTAAGCTGGTAGGCGAATCAAAGCAGATATAAATGACGACGCTCTTCTCAAAACCGTCGAAGGTTTCAATTCTCTCTCCGATCCATTTGCGCTTCGCTACGATCATATTATTTGTCGTCTGCGCTCTTTGCTGGCAATTGCCGCAAGCACGCGCGCAAGGCGGACGGCAAAGAGGCGGGGATTCCACCGACCTCGAATCTCAGCAAGGCGCGGCTGAATTGCAGTCTGCAATCGCTCTGACGCAGCGCGGAAAATTTCGCGAGGCGATACCTCATTTTCTTGCGGCGCACGGACACGTCCCCGATGAATATCTGGTGAGCTTTAATCTCGCTCTTTGTTACGTCGGCACGGGGCAATATAAATCGGCCATCGAGATTTTGAATCAGATTCGTTCCGAGGGACGCGCCACCGCCGAGGTTCAAGACTTGTTGGCTCAGGCTTACGTGGGCGATGGTCAACAAGCTCAGGCGTTCGTCGCTTTTCAGGATGCGGCAAAGCTGTCGCCCAAGGACGAGAAAATGTTTGTACGTGATTCGGAAGCGTGCATGGATGGCGGCGCGTACGAGCTTGGCTTAAAAATTGTAAATCTCGGATTGCAACATCTTCCCAATTCAGGGCGTTTGCACTTTGAGCGCGGCATGCTTCTCGTACAGTTGGATCAGTTGGATGAAGCGCGGCGCGACTTGACGCAAGTTGGCTCGTTAAGTCCGGGAACAGACATCGCGTTTATCGCCGCGGCGCAAAAAGATCTGCTCGATGGAAATGTGACCGAAGCAATGCAAGTTGCGAGAGAAGGCATCCAAAAAAATCATTCACATTTCATGCTGCTTACAATTTTTGGAGAAGCGGCTCTTCGCGCTGGAGTCCAGCCCGGCCAGCCGGAATTCGCCGAAGCGCAATCCGCACTGGAAAAAGCGATAGCCGAAAATCCAAATTATCCCAGCTCGCAAATCGCGTTGGGAAAGATTTATGTTCTGGAGAATCGCATCGATGATGCGATCGCGCGACTAAATGTGGGACGCCAACTCGATCCACAAAATCCCGCGGTGTATTCAAATTTGGCGGCTGCGTATCGGAAGAACGGGGATCTTCAGCATGGCGCCGAGGCACTGGCAATCCTTTCCAAGCTAAATAAAGCGCAGGCAGAAAAGATTGCGACGGCTCCGGGCGATACGCGCGCAGGCTACGGGGCAGGGAATTCGCACCAGCATCAGCAATAAGCGCGAACGTTTATTTCGCGCGGAGTCGCGGAAACGAGCGTTCAACTATTCCCGCGCCTTCCTGAATCGCAATAATTTGATCTGCTTTTATATTTTCCAACTTTGTTTTCGCTCCAGTCGGCCAATCAATTTCAAGCAAATCAATCAGCGTATGACTTCCCAATCCAAAATGCAGGCGCGGATCTTGCGCTGATTGATAACTCATCCCGCCTTTTTTTTGGTCATATTGTATTAATGTTCCTGCGGAAAGCTTTATGCGAGCGCCCACTCCATCGCGATTCGAGCGCGTTCCGATTAGCAATATTGAGAGCCAATGATTCCCATTTCCTCCATCGTTCCGCAGAAGTTGCGGCGCTTGTCCGTTGTTGTTCACCAGAATATCCAGATCGCCGTCGTTGTCGAAATCTCCAACGGCCACGCCGCGGCTGGCCTTCGGCAATTGAAAATCCGCGCCCATGCGGCCGCTTACATTTTCAAATGTCCCGTTTCCGGTATTGCGAAACATCAGTTTCGGCTCCAGATACCGCGCTTCGCTGCGATAAAGTTGTACGTTATCCAGCACGTGTCCATTGGCGATGAAAAGATCACGCGCACCATCGTTATCGTAATCCATGAAGCGCGTGCCAAATCCGCTTAGGTGATACGTCGCATATCCAATCTTGCTGCGAATTGTGTCGTCATCGAAAATTCCGTTGCCCGCATTTCGATACAGGCGTGCAAGTTGCATATCCAGATGCGTAACCGCCAAATCCATTCGGCCATTTCCGGTCAAGTCGGCCGCATCCACGCCCATTCCGGCCTCAGCCTGGCCATCACCGCTAACGGCCACTCCTGCCAAATAACCAACCTCTTCAAATGTGCCGTCTTTCTTGTTGCGAAAAAGAAAATTCGGCATTGAATCATTGGCGATGAAAATATCCTGCCAGCCATCGCCGTCGTAATCGAAAGTCACCACGCCCAAGCCGTTGCCAGGTTTTGATCCAATGCCGGAAGAACTGCTGACGTCCGTAAATGTTCCGTCGCCATTGTTGTGATAAAGCGTCGGAGGCGTTCCTTTGTAAACGTCAGGATGACAGTAGCTTCGCATCCCCGGGCCGCGATCTCCGCAGTAGAAATTATGTTCGGGCGTCCAGTCCACATAGTTGGCGATGATCAGATCGAGCCGGCCATCGTTGTCGTAGTCAAACCACGCAGCGCTTGACGCCCATCGTCCGCGATTCTCAATTCCGGCGCGTGCTGAAACATCCGTGAATGTTCCATTGCCGTTGTTGTGATACAGAATGCATCGGCCGTAGCCGAGGACAAGAAGATCGGGAAAGCCGTCGTTGTCGTAATCTCCGACCGCCACGCCCATTCCGAAAAGCCCTTCCGCTCCAACTCCCGCTTGCAACGTCACATCTGTAAATGTTCCGTCGCCGTTATTGCGATACAGCGCGCTGCGAGGCGACTGCTGCGGCGTGTATGCGCCCGTTGCGGCGCCATTCACGAGATAAAGATCAAGTAGTCCGTTCTGATCGTAATCAATCCACGCGCAGCCAGAGCCCATCGTTTCGATAAGAAACTTTTCCGGGGAAGCGGCGTTTTGATGTTTAAAGGAAATACCCGCGGACGCTGCCACATCTAGAAAAGTGACGGGAGCGTTCGGGGAGCCCGCCAAGCGGGCGAACGGCGCCGCCGCGATCGTTACTGCCGCCGCTTTCAGCACTTCTCTACGAGTAAATTTCGTCATCCCGTTGCATACCGAAAAACGAATCGCAAACGCCTGAGGAAGGGTTGTGGAACCAAGGAGTATGATTCGCGCATCGCCGATTTTAATGCAAGTAGTTTCTGCAAGCGCTCTCAACGCTGTGGATAAATGAAAAAAATGAATAATAAGTATTGACAGAAGCAGAAGGGCCGAGATAGCCTCCCGCACAGAAGGTCTAGGGGTGGTGTGTTGCCGCAATCTGCAAGCGCTTTCATTTTATGCATGCGCTTTCAGAAAGGTCTTTGGGGCTGTCCTGGTGGATGTCGCCGCCATGGCATTTCCATTCACGATTGGATTGACCCCTCCTATAACTTTCGTGGTCAGGCGCTCGGACAGCCTGGCCCACCTCAAAATCTTTGCTGGACCGATGGAGGTTACATGTCGAGAGTTACTTGGGTGTCTTTCGCGACGCGCCTGGCTGCCCTGGTTCTCGTGCTGGCAGTAATTGTTTCGCCTGCCTTCGCACAAGGATCCGCGGGCAAGGTGGACATCACTGTTATCGATCCTGATCACAGTGTCGTCAAAGGTGCGCACTTGGAATTAGTCGACCTTGCGACAAACGATGTGCGGCGAGCCGACACGCTGGACGCCGGAACCTACAGTTTTCTTGACCTACCCATCGGCAACTATAAGCTGACCGTTACTAAGGACGGGTTCATAACAAAAGTTTTCACTCCTGTGGTGGTTGACGCCACGAAGACCACTGACCTTAAAATATCGCTGGCTTTGGGCGCGATGGTCCAGGTCGTCCAGGTAGAGGCTCTCGCATCCGCGATCGAGACTACGTCCAGCGCCATCACGTCAACAATTAACACCACGCAAATTGAAGACCTTCCGTTGGGCAACCGGAGTTTGAACTCGTTCGCCCAACTCAGCCCCGGATATACCGGAACGTGGAATGGTCTGCCGGTCGTCGATGAGGGCAACAACATTGACGGCGTTTTTGGAAGCCCCGAGCGAATGAAATTCAGCGGCAA
>Ga0193726_1002293_pt1 | contig 13219 bp, 5 predicted proteins | sample H2c1metaG_FD_144928 | JGI IMG/M metagenome (GOLD analysis project Ga0193726, IMG submission 144928) | Soil microbial communities from a riparian zone of the East river system, Colorado, United States - H2c1 | ecosystem: Environmental > Terrestrial > Soil > Riparian zone | place: USA: East River... | reverse complement strand
AATTTATTTAAACAATATTGACAGCCTGATAGCTACTGCCCGAAGCAATAAAGTAGCTACCTGTTTGGGAGTACAGGATTTTAGCCAGCTCAAAAAAGATTATGGGAAAGACCAAGCCGATGTGATCATGAACATAACGGGCAATATCATTAGCGGCCAGGTAACCGGCGAAACTGCTAAACAATTATCAGATCGTTTCGGTAAAATCATGCAGGACAGGTCAAGTCTATCGATCAACCGCACAGATACTTCTATCAATAAATCAAAACAATTGGATACGGCCATTCCAGCATCAAAAATTGCCTCATTAAGTTCCGGTGAGTTTGTGGGTATGGTCGCAGATGATCCGGATAGTAAAATTGAATTAAAGAGTTTTCATTGTGAGATACAAAACGATCATGCAACACTGAAAAAAGAGCAGGAAGCCTATCAGCCTTTACCCGTTATCCGACAGATTGATAATGGCATGATTCAACGCAATTACTTGCAGATAAAACAGGACGTCGAAGACCTGGTAATGGCTGAAATGGAAAGGATGGTAGAAGACCTGTCTTTGAATACACTAATAGTACATAAAGGAAGGACCAAATAGTATTTTTTTAATAAAACGGTTTATGTGCTAAGATTTAAGACCGATTTGATTAGAATTTTAATGTAAAAGTAGTTTATTTATAAATTAAAATTATAAGTGTTATGGTGAAGAAGAATGAAAAAGGTGTGATGAAAGCAGTGGCAGTTTGCTATAAGCCATTTCTCAAGCCTGAAGACGCTTTGATTTGTTATATCCCGGGAAGAGCCTAGCTTAGCAAAGAATGCGGCGGGGGGATTCAGATCAGTCATCTAAAGGATATTCACTGGTCGGCCAAAAAAAATATCTATTACTGGGTGAGTTGGATATTAGGGGTTTAATATCCTCCACCGTGTGCGTTCTTACTGTCCTTAAACTCAAAGAATAATAATGGAAATCGAAAAAGAATTATCAATTTGGCAACAGTGCTACTAAGGAGATAAGGAATATAGTTAACCCGAGGTTGAATGAAAAAGAAAGTGCGTTATTCACATTTTTATAAGCAGGTGATCTTAGTTTACGCAGGAAAAATATCGCAATCCTTGCCAATTACATTTTGAAAAACTACGGCTTGTTTAGTTCTTCAAGGCAATATTTAAAAAAAAGTGACGTAATGGGTTTCTGCTATAGTTTAGATGTACAGATTCATAATACTGTTCAAAACCATCAATTGGCTCACCTTTTTCTAATAAACCTGTATTTTCATAAAATATATCAGCTTTAATCTTGTCATTAATTTTTAGCACAACTGTGTCCGCACTCCCTTCAATTAAATAACCCAACATACAGCCCCTTTTTTTATAAACACTTTCAAGAAATTTCCGCATTCCCTTTTTTGACACATACTCTGAAATTTCAACTGTAGCTTTTCTTTTTAGATAGTCGTTCTCAATAACTATCTTAGCTTCTACTCCGAAGTAATGTTGTGAAGCATTACTGAAACTGCTAAAAATTAGATCAAAATAGACCTCTTCTGCAGCATTTTTGATTCCATCATCAATATTGTCATCATCTTCTGGATACTCTGGGGCAACAAAATATTGCAAAGCCTCTTCTAAAATACATATTTTGAGATGTTTCTTTAAATGTCGGGTAATTGTAACTTCATTCCAGGAAGCTTGAAATTTTCCTTCTTCTAATGCTTTAAAATAGGCCTTAACAATTAAATTGGCGCAATGATTTTCGAAAGCAGTCTCGGCATTTGCAAATAAAGAGACGGCATTAAGTTCAGCTTTTTCGGTATCAGTTTGAGCATATTTATCAGCTATTCTCAAGAGTTAATGGCTTTTGTCGTTATCATTTCATTCAGGATGGTATCTGCATCATTAAATGCCTCTGATATAGTCCAGAATCTTTTTTCGTTTGGCTTTATCAGATAAATTTTATTCTTTTTATAATATTTAAAAATTTTCCTATAATATATACTTTCGGAATGCTGTTCAAAAACGTATTGGTTAATTTGCTGTATCAGTTTATCAAATGCATCGCTATCTATAGAAGTAATAGCAGAACTGCCCGTCAGATGAGTTGCATCAAAGCAAACTGTTATTACATGCAATGGAGTTGGGCTATCCGAATCTAAAACTTCTACCCATACATTACTCTTACTATACTTCAGAGTTTGATTTAAGGCTTTAGCCAGCGTATCAGAATAAGTTTTTAAATCAGATTTTACCTTTACTGAATACTTCGCCTTGCTTAAGTTGAACCTATGGTGCAGGGCGATACTGTTATTTAATGCGTCCTCTATAAGTGCTTGTTCGGACTTTCCTATAGTCAATTCTTTGTAAATAAGTTGGTCAATCTCTTTTTCTATTCTTTTTGTTTCAGCTTGCCGGTTCATAAATAAAGCCGCAATTTCATCTACTTTTTGAGCAAGCGCATCAATAGAAGTCGCACTTATTCTTTCGGTTATTGCAGGAAAAGAAATAATTTCTTCGTGTAAAGTATCCCCTTGTTTATCTACGGCCCAGGTTGAACTTATCATAAACAAATAATACATTGCTAACGTTGAATTTAAACTAGCAACCAATGCTTTAAGATGGTTAAGTGGTAAGTTGCCTATTGACATGCCATAAATTCGGTCAGTAAAAACGCACTTAAAATCTGCAAATGAACAACAGAATTCCGTATCCGTGGTCCCTCTTTTCAGTAGGAGTATCGGAGGTGTAAATATTTCTTTGTTTATTGCCCTGTATTTTTTATAATTGTTACCTAGTTCTTCAAGACCATCTTCGGCCGTATAGTATTTCAAAAGCTTATTTAGTGGAATTAACTTATAATCCTTAAATGAAGCGTCCAATGTCTTATTATTCTTATCTTTTGAATGAAGACCAGTTCCCTGATTCTGATTATTAAAAATTTTTGCAATGCTGGGGATTTCCTGTAAGTGTTTTATAAAAAAATAATCTCTCATTCCTCCCCACATAGCTACCTTGAAAATTTTGGAGTCTTTTCTAAGGATCTCACGTAGTGGCAAATATTTCACTTCTGTTGCATCAATAACCAGCGATTGCTTATTATTGATATCTTTAATATTTTTAGGTATGCAGTAAAGAATTGTTTCATTTTTTTTGCTAGGCTTATTACTTCTATAGACTATAACTGCCCCAGGTGCAGTTGCATTATCAAACATAATATCCCGAACTGCAGCAAGATTAATAATACTTTCTACCTCATTTTCTGTGAAAAGTTTCTGCCTGAATTGTTCATATATAACTCCGGTATTAAATAAAATTTTTGCTGATATAACCAGTGCTATTACCCCATCTGACAAAAGTAATTCGGGCAAATAATCAATATAGGCACACACTATCTGCGCTGGCAGATCATTATTTTTGATATATGTTGCAGTTATTGGTTCAGGTTTATCTTTCTTCCAGGGTGGGTTTCCGATTATTATGTCGTATTGAGAATTCTTAATATCACTTTGCTCAAAAGTATTAAACTGAAAAAGATTATTTCCAGGTTTGTTATTTTTCTTGTCTTCTAGTTCGTTCTTGTCAGACCAGCGTATAAGTGGTACTAATTTTTTTCTCTTTTTCTCTATATAATCGTTTCTGATTTCAATCGGTTCTAAATAATTTAAAAAAGTAAGATAAAGGCTAAAGGCAGCAACTTTGATAGCCTCCTTGTCCTTATCTATTCCATGAATAGAATAAAGCAATATATCTCTGAGAGAATTCTCATCAATCTTTTTCTTGTTTTTTGTAAATTTCCAACGGGCAATTAATCTTCTGTAACTTTCAACTAAAAAAATTCCGGATCCACAGGCCGGATCTAAGATTTTATAATCAAATCGTTTATTATTCCTGTCTGGCCAGGGTAACACCTCATTTAGCATAAATTCTACCAGCATCGGTTTGGTATAATATGCGCCATTCTCTTTTATCTTTATCTGTCCATTTTTTTCTTCCTCTTCTTCGCTCATAAACTCTTCATAAATAGCGCTTATAAGTTCGATCGGGATGAAGTCGAATTGAAACATTCTCCATATAGAAATCTGCCCACTTTTTATATCATGATCATAAAAACACCTTTTTACTTGCAGCAAGTGTTCTTCTTTTACTAATCGTTTTTCTGTTTTTGAAATAGGAAACAAATCTCCATTGAATTTTTCCTTTAGTTTTTCAAATAAATCGTAGGTATCATTCCGGTATCCTAATAAATCAGAAAAATTATTTACCCCTCTTGGCTTTTTCGGATACGCATCAGTTGTAAGAATTTTTCTATCTTCTAAATAGAAAGTAAATAAAGTTCGGCCCAACAGATCATGAATTACATTTAGGGGCAAACCTTTGCCACTATTATAAAGTTGCTGACGTGTAAATCTGAGGTTAGCAACTAATTTTCTATCCACCCGGGTTTTTGTTGATATTTTATTTCCATAAGTTTCATCCCATATCTTTCCACTGTCAATTTTTGATTGATGAAGCATATTTTTTAGTCGCGTAAGGTCTTCAAGAATGTCTTGGAACCTATCAATTTGTAATTTGTCTTCAACTTCTTCATCATTTTCTACTGGAGGTTCATAACAGTTATATAAACGCATCTCAGTGCGAGTAATGGCAGCAAGAAAAGGAGAACGCCCCTCGTTCCAAATTTTCGAATGCAATTTTCGAATTTTGTTATTGTCAATCTGTTTAAGCTGCATTATATGAATAAAAGGATGCTCTCCTGAAAAATATATTTCGTCAGACGAAATATTAATTCCAGGCAGAAATACCTCTTCTGCGATATAACGTTGAAAAGGAGTAGAAGCCGTTTTGTAATTATTTTTCGTTACCAAGGACAACTTCCACCCAGTTATGTCCAGGATTTTTTGATAAAACGTTTCAGCTGAGTTTTCTATATTCATTTAGATTGTCTTCTGGTCAATACTTTGTAAATGTGGGTCAAATTTTTTAAAAGCCTAACTTATTCTATTTTAGTGGTTTGAAGCATATTTTACCTTTGTGGATAAAAATATGAAATATTCATCTACAGCATGAATGGGGGTAACAATTTAACTATGTTAACAAATTTAGTGAAAAAAACTAAAATATTTAGTTTTTTGGAAAAGTTTCTTTGGCTAAATAGTTTTTAACCTAAATAAACGTCTCATCAATTTTGTCCGGAAAAACCACCCTCTGACCCGTGCCGCCACGACGATCTGAAACTATTTTCCCATGGCCAGGTTGGGCTAATCATGTCGGATTTTCCAATTGATTGAATATGGGTAAGTTTTTGTTGTTTAATGAATCTTACGCGTATATTTGACAAATTAGTCCAAATAAATTTGTCTAAATGCATAATGAAACTTTTGGCGATTACATCAAGAGAGCCAGGGAAACCCTTAAACTTCCTTTGCGGAAAGTGGCTGCATATTTAGATATAGATACTTCTACATTAAGTAAAGTTGAACACGGCGACCGGCCAGCATCCTCAGATTATTTAAAACTACTCGCGGAAATTTTGAAACTGGATCTGAAAGAGGTGCAATCTAAATTTATTGCCGATAAAATCAACAAAGATTTCGGGAATATGGAGCATTTAACAGACGGCCTTAAAGCAGCCGAACAACAAATAAAAAAGAGAAAAAAATAAATGCCACAAATATTTGACAACATAGAACATCATTTAGTTGAGGGTTTAAATTATACACTTGATGTTTCATTTCGCGCGGATTTTTGTGTTGGTTATTTCAACTTGCGTGGGTGGAAACAAGTTGCCCATCACATTGAGAATTGGAAAGGAGGAGATGAAAATTGTTGCCGACTATTAGTTGGTATGCAGAAACCGCCTATTGATATTATAAAGGAATACTTTTCTAAAGCCGAACACGGAGGGATTGATAACCAATCTGCCTTAAGCATACGAAAAAAACTTGCTCAGGAATTTAAAGAACAGTTGACAATTGGGATCCCGACTGATTCTGATGAACTTGGTTTGAGAAAGTTATCTAAGCAAATCAAAGAAAAAAAAGTAATTGTAAAATTATTTCTCCGCCATCCACTTCATGCAAAGCTATATTTGTGTTTTCGTGATGACAGAATAAATCCCATAATTGGCTACTTGGGCAGCAGCAATCTAACGATGTCCGGACTTTCATTACAGGGAGAACTAAATGTTGATATATTGGAGAAAGATCCTAATGTAAAACTGGCAACATGGTTTAACAATAGATGGAATGACAGGTTTTGTATTGATATTTCGGATGAACTGGCTGAAATTATCGATACCAGCTGGGCCTCTGATAAATTGATAAAACCATACCATATTTATTTAAAAATTGCATATCACTTGGCTCGTGAGGCGAGAGCGGGACTGTCTGAATTTAAAGTGTCAAAAGTTTTTGAGAAACAATTATTGGATTTCCAGTTAAAAGCTGTTTTGATAGCGGCCCACCATTTAAATAAAAGAGGAGGTGTAATTATTGGTGATGTTGTTGGTTTAGGTAAGACTATTACAGCAACTGCGCTTGCAAAGATATTCGAGGATGATTTTTTATTGGAGACGCTCATTATTTGCCCTAAAAATCTCGTTAAAATGTGGGAGGACTACAGGCATAAGTATCAACTACGTGCCCGGATCATTTCGGCTACACAAGCACAATCAATTTTGCCAAAAGAAAGACGTTACAGGGTCGTAATAATTGATGAAAGCCACAATCTTCGTAACCGGGAAGGTAAGAGATATAAGGCTATTCAGGAATATATTCAGTTGAACGATAGTAAGGTCATATTACTGTCAGCGACTCCATATAATAAATCGTATCATGATTTGTCGAATCAACTCCGGTTATTTATTTCGGATGAAAAAGATCTTGGAATAAGCCCGGAAAACTTTATCGAAAGCATTGGCGGCAAGATCCAGTTTATGTCTAAATTTCAAACACCAATTCGCAGTTTGCCCGCATTTGAAAAGAGTGAATTTTCGGATGACTGGAGAGAGCTTATGCGTTTGTATCTTGTCCGGCGAACAAGAAGTTTTATAAAAACATATTATACCAAAACTGACGAGAGTAATAACAGGAAATATTTGACTTTTGCGGATGGATCAAAATCTTATTTTCCAGACCGTATTCCCAAAAAGGTAGAATACAAATTTGATACTAATGATCCTAAAGATCAATACGCAAAGCTTTATGCGGATGATGTAGTGCAGATTATTAATCATTTGAATCTTCCCCGTTATGGATTGGGTCAGGATCAATATATTAATCAGCAACCGTTAGTGAAAGCGACCAAAGAGGAGTTGATAATTATGGAAAACTTAGGACGTGCGGGCGCCAGGTTAAAGGGGTTTGCAAGGACGAATTTATTTAAAAGACTTGAAAGCAGCGGATACTCTTTTTTGCTTTCAATAAGTCGGCATATTCTTCGCAATTATATTTTTATTTATGCGGTGGAGAATCGATTGCCTTTTCCAATTGGAAAGCAAGATGCGAATATGTTAGATGATTATTTGGAGGATGAAGATTTTGAAAATGCTACAGGGGAAATTGAAACAATAAACTTGTTGCTAAGTGAAGAATCTTATTATGATCAGGCTGAAAAGATTTATGATTTATTTTTTTCTATTTATAAAAACCGCTTTGATTGGATTAGTAGTCAACTTTTTTCGGCCAATTTGAAAAATAAACTTATTGAGGATAGTCGTGATCTTTTAAAAATAATCCAACTAGGAAAAAATTGGAGTGCACAGGAAGATCGGCAATTGAACGCTCTCCACAAACTTGTTACTAAAAAACATGGAGGGGAAAAAGTTCTAATTTTCACACAGTTCGCTGATACAGCAAAGTACATGTGTAGAGAATTGATGAAAAAAGGAGTAACAAAAATAGAATGTGTAACTGGGGAAAATGATGATCCTACATCTTTTGCTTATCGTTTTAGTCCTCATAGTAATGATAAAAGAGAAGAAGTAAGTGAAATGGAGGAGATAAGAGTGCTTATAACAACTGATGTTTTAAGCGAAGGTCAGAATTTACAAGACGGACACGTTATTTTAAACTATGATTTACCATGGGCGATTATTCGTCTAATTCAACGAGCTGGACGTGTGGATAGAATTGGTCAAAAGGCTGACAAGATTTATTGTTATTCCTTTTTGCCTGAGGACGGAATTGAAAGAATTATTCGTTTGAGAAGCCGTTTGAAGTCGCGATTAGAACAGAGTGATGAAGTGCTTGGATCACCTGACGAGCTTTTTTTTGACAATCAGAAAGTACGTTCTCAGTTAGAAAACTTTTATAGCGAGCAATCTGGGATACTCGATGAAGAAGAAGATGGAGAAGTTGATTTGGCTTCCTACGCTTTTCAGATTTGGAAGAATGCGACGGATCTGGATCCACAAATGAACAACTTTATCCAGGAAATGCAAAATGTTGTATATGCAACTAAAGAGAATACCAGTACGAAGGAACAGGAAGGTGTAATTGTATATAGCCGCACGGCCGATGATAATGACGTATTAATATGGGCAAACAAAAAAGGAGAAGTGATTACCCAGTCACAGCTTACGATTCTTAAAGCTGCGTACTGCACACCCGATTCTATACCTCACTATAGAATGCCGGAGCATCACAAAATAGTAGAAAAAGGTTTAGGCTATATAAGGGATATTGAAATTAGTTCCGGCGGTCAACTGGGTAAACAAAGCAGCGTACGGTATCGTATTTATATGCACTTGATACGTTACTATGAGGCTAACAAAGACACTTTGTTTGTAACTGAAGCTATGAAAAGAGCAATAGATGATATTTATAAATATCCGCTAAAGGAAATCGCAATCTTGTTACGACACTTCGGGAAGAAGATAAATTATGTATAGTGACTGAAGAGGACAACGCAAACCGAGAGCCACAAATAATTTGTTCAATGGGTTTAATTAACGTAGAATAGAAATGGCAAAACTTAACATAGAAAGAACTCGTAAAGCCTTGCAGGCATTTGAATTCAAAACCTTATTTACAGAAGAATTAGGCTGGAGCAATGTACGTTCCTCAAAATCCATCTATGAAACTATCAAGGAAATTTCAACTATCCGAAAACCAATTGCCGAGTTAAGTGGAGCTATCGTATTCGAAATTTCTACTCCTGAAGGAATAATTCCTGATGCAAAACAACGATTTACAATAGCAAAAGAAGTCCAGAAACAACATTTTGAGCATGTTCTTATTTTTATTGACAAAGATCGCAAGCAATCCATCTGGCATTGGCTGAAAAACCAAGACAAACACATTATTCCGCGTGAGCATTTCTTCTTTAAACATCAGCCTGGGGACAGTTTTATTGTCAAAATCGCTTCATTGGTTGTCGATATCAGTGAATTTGATAAGGAAGGGAATATAGCGATAGCAGAGGTTGCCAACAGAATTAAGAATGCCTTGGATATAGAGGTTGTTGTAAAAAAATTCTTTCGGGACTATCAACAAGAATATATTGATTTCGTCGAACTGATAAGTGGTATAGATAGTAATACTGACAGGCGGTGGTATGCATCTGTTATTCTTAACAGACTTATGTTTATCTACTTTTTACAAAAGAAGATGTTTTTAGATAATGGTGATGAAAATTATCTCAATAACAAACTGATTTATTCAAAAGAGAAATTGGGTAATGATAAATTTTATGAGGGATTTTTAGGAAAATTATTTTTCGAGGGGTTTGCAAAAAAAGAAGCTCAGCGAAGTAAAGGTACAAATGAGTTAATTGGTGAAGTCAAGTACTTAAATGGTGGTTTATTTCTTTATCATAAAATTGAGATAAAATATAATGGTAAAATTAAGATCCCCGACTCTGCTTTTGAAAACTTGTTTGAATTATTTAATCGTTATAGCTGGACCTTGAATGATACTCCAGGAGGTGCAGATAATGAAATGAATCCAGATGTATTGGGTTATATTTTTGAGAAGTATATTAATCAAAAAGCTTTCGGTGCTTATTACACCCGGACGGAAATCACAGATTATCTGTGTGAACAAACCGTTTATAAACTTATATTGGATGAAGTGAACGGCACTGGAAAGAAGCAGGCTAGAAAACGATACGACAGTATGGCGGAATTGCTGTTGCATTTAGATGCGGATACTTGCCGGCAATTAATAGTCGGCGAACAAGCAGTTTTGTCAAATCTTAGTTTACTAGATCCGGCATGTGGATCCGGAGCGTTTTTAGTGGCTGCTATGAAAACACTCATAAATGTATACGCGGCAATCCTGGGCAAAATAGAATTCTTCGCGGATAAAGAATTAAATGACTGGAAGGATACGATAAAACGAAATCATCCCAGTATTAATTACTATATAAAAAAGCAGATCATAACTAATAATTTGTACGGTGTTGACCTTATGGAAGAGGCCACTGAAATTGCTAAACTTCGTCTATTTCTAGCGCTGGTCGCAAGTGCTGAAACCGCGGATCAATTAGAGCCTCTTCCGAATATAGACTTCAATATCATGAATGGTAATTCACTCATAGGGTTGATGAGGGTTGATGAAAGTGAATATAATAAGCATCAAACCGGTGATCTTTTTAAAACCAGCTATCATGAATTAGTACAAAAACGCGAGGCTGCAATCCGCGCTTTTAAATCATTCGAAAATACGGATGAAAATAATCAGATCAAAAAAGAGACAATTGACCGCATGGAAGAGGAGGCCTATGAAACGCTCAACCTGATGCTAGGACAGGAATTCAACAACCTGAATATTAAATATGAGCAGGTAACATGGAACGATAAAACAAGCGAAGAGGGTAAAACTATAAAAAGAAGTATAAATATAAAGGATGTTATTGCACTTGAACCTTTTCATTGGGGGTATAAGTTTTCCGAAATTTTCAGAAAGAAAAATGGTTTTGATGCAATCATTACCAATCCACCCTGGGAGACTTTTCAGCCAAATGCCAGGGAATTTGCAATGGAGCATAGTACCAACGTTTTCCTTAAAAAGATGGACAACAAAGATTTTATTAGCGAGTTGCAGGTATTGATGAAGAATGATAAAATCAGGGAAGAATATTTAAAGTACAATAGCTATTACAATCACACCAGACAATACTACAGGGTAGCAAATCAATATTTAAACCAAGTGCCGATAATTAATGGGAAAAGGCATGGAAAAGATATAAACTTATACAAATTATTTTTGGAGCAAAGTTACAATTTGATTAAACAAAACGGGTATTGCGGCATCGTTATACCCAGCGGCATATACACTGATTTAGGATCGAAAAAGCTAAGAGAAATGTTATTTGAAAAGACAAAAATAACTGGCTTGTTTTCATTTGAGAACAAGAAGGAAATTTTTGAAGGGGTTCATCGAAGCTTCAAATTTGTTGTGTTAAGTTTTGAGAAGGGAGGGAAAACTATGGAATTCCCTAGTGCTTTTATGAGACATGATGTGGAAGAGTTAGAAAATTTCCCGCAATTTGGCGCCTCAAATATTAGCGTAGAATTTGTCAGAAAGCAAAGCCCCGAAAGTTTGTCAATAAGCGAATTAAAAAGTGCAATGGATTTTGTGATAGCTGACAAAATCATTCAATTTCCATTTTTAAGTGACAAAATTAAAGGGAAATGGAATATAGAATACCAACGTGAATTTAATATGACCGATGATGCCTATCTATTTGTCAAACAGAAATCCAAGAATTCACTGCCGCTTTTCGAAGGCAAAATGATTTGGCAATATACTCATCGCTATGCCGAACCAAAATTTTGGATAGATGCTAAGGAAGGAAGAAACGCGCTTCTCGGAAGATTGACTGATACAAAGCAGATCTTAAGTTATCAAAAATACCGATTAACCTATCGTGACATTTCATCTCCTACAAATGAAAGAACGATGATTAATACAATCCTTCCTCCTAACGTGTTTACTGGCAATACCTTATATGTTTCAAAAAATGATATTGCGTACTCAGATATGCTGATTATCGTGGCATTTTTGAATAGTTTTATCAATGATTATGTTATAAGGCAAAAAATTACTTCACATTGCAATATGTTCTACGTCTATCAACTTTCAGTTCCCCGTTTGAGCAAGCAGGATAAATGGTACCAAGCCATCGCCGAAAGGGCTGCAAAATTAATTTGCGTTGTGTCAGAATTTTCTGATTTATGGACAGATGTGATGAAAACTAAATGGAGCGAAAAGGATACGCTAATAAATGATTTTGATCGAAACGTAATTAGAGCTGAGCTGGATGGGATAATTGCGCATAATTATAGTTTAACTGAAGAAGAATTTAATTATGTTCTAAACACCTTTCCAATAGTTTCCCAACCTCAAAAGGTCGCGGCTCTAAATGCTTACCGGGATGTTGAGAGAGGATTAATTAAACCAGTATAAACTTTTTCCTATGATAAGGAATATTGAGTTGAAAAATTTTAAGGCTATTAAAAGGGCAAAAATTACACTTACGCCCTTAACTGCATTTATTGGGTATAATGGCATTGGTAAAAGCAGTATGCTTGAAGGTTTAGAAATGTTTAAATCGATTATTGTGGATGGTTTGGATTCAGCTATACGTCCATGGAAGGAATTTGAACATATTTATTATAAAGGGAAGAAAAATAACAAGAAATTTCTTAAAGATGAATTTGAGGTAAGATTTGCACCAATGGCATTTATTTTCAATGTTAAAATACAAGCAAAATCGTCACTTAATCCCTTACAATTTTCTACATCAATTGGCCAGGAAAATAACAGTGCAGGGAATATCTTTTTTATTGAAGAGAAGGTTAAATATAAAGAGTTCACAAGAACCAGGGATGCTGATAATAATTCCATTACACAGGGAAGGAAATCACCCTGGCAAACGCCGGATCGCTCAATATTAAGCGGTGAGCTAGAGATCCGTAGATTCGTGGAAAGCTGGCAGTTTCTTTCAATGAATACTTTTTTAATGGGTGAAGCACTTGCTCAGAAAAAAACAGGTGGAACAATTGCCCTTAATAAGGACGGAAGAAACATTGCAGAATATTTGCTTTCAATTCGGGATAAGAGTATTCAAACATACAATGGGATTTTAGAAACGCTTCAGTACGTACTGCCTTATGCTAAAGATTTACAGCCACAAATCACCACAGAGTTAGAAAAAATGGTTTATCTGCAATTATCAGAAGAGGATTTTAAATTGCCTGGTTGGATGTTATCGACTGGGACAT
>Ga0193726_1002292_pt1 | contig 13222 bp, 7 predicted proteins | sample H2c1metaG_FD_144928 | JGI IMG/M metagenome (GOLD analysis project Ga0193726, IMG submission 144928) | Soil microbial communities from a riparian zone of the East river system, Colorado, United States - H2c1 | ecosystem: Environmental > Terrestrial > Soil > Riparian zone | place: USA: East River... | reverse complement strand
GACCAGCCGGTCAGGCGCGCGCGGCGGTTCTACGTCGTCTTCGGCGCGGCCGTCGGCGTCGGCGTGCTCCTCGAAGTCGTCAACGCCAGCCCGATCAAGATGCTGTTCTACTCGGCGATCCTCAACGGCGTCGCCGCGCCGCCGCTCATGATCATCATCATGTTCGTCGCGAACAACCGCAAGGTGATGGGGGAGTGGACCAACACGCGGGCGCTCAACGTGTTCGGCTGGCTCGCGACGGCGCTGATGGCCGCCGCCAGCATCGGCATGTTCGTCGCCCGCTGACCTGCGTCACTCCACGAGCCGAATCGTCCAGAAGTCGTCGCTGAGATTCTCGTCGAGCAGGTAGTCGTACGGGAGCGTGAAGTATCCGTCGAGCCCCCATTTCGGTCCCCACGAGTTCCGCGCGATGAACCATCCCTGCGCGTCGTCGTATCCGATCGCGTCGACCGCGTGGCCGCCGAGCAGCGCCTCGGACGGCTTCGGCAGCGGCGCATGTCCACCGGACGCGACCGACGGGCTCTCGAAGCTGGCGTAGACCGTGAAGCCGAACATGAAGGGAAATCCGCTCGCGAGGCAGCCTTTCATCTGATCGAGATCGCGAGCGATGCGCTGATATAGGACGGCGGGATGCTTCGCGGCATCCTTGAACGCGGGCGCCGGCGGCTTCGTGCGGAACTTCGCGATGGCATAGGGCCACAGCGCCTCGTGGGGGGCGCCTTGCTTCGCGACGCTCTTGATGCCGTCGCGCAGCATCGCGCCGGCGTCGTCGTCGACCGTGCCTTCGATGACGCGTTCGTTGTAGTAGATGAACAGGCGCGACGGGACGAACACGTCGGCGAGCCCCTGCTTCATCTGATCGAAATGCAGCGCGCCGCCAATCGCGTTGGCGGTGCAGCTGCCCAGCTGCCCCTGGTCGTAGACGGGCGGGCAGGCGGCCCGGAGGTCCACGCTCGGCGGCAGCGGGCCGAGCGCGGCGATTGGCGCCGAGTACGCGCGATCGCGGGAGTCGGGAAGATCCGGAATCCACCCGAAGCGCTTCGATTGGCGGCGGACCAGTCTCTTTCGTACCATGGAAAGTATCGTGCGAGCCGTGCAACGCACGGTCAAGGGTTATTGGAGGAAGAGACTCAGGAAGTGTGCAACCGTCGATCGGCGACGGCCGATCGCCGACTACGTATCGAGCGGTGCACGCGAAATGTAGTGATGCAGCATCGCGACGAGGTCGGTGGTTTCCGCCGTCAGCGTCTGCCACGCGCGTTCGTGTTCGGCGAAGCCGTCTTCCCGCCCCATTTCTTCCAGCTGCCGTGCGGCGCGGACGACGGCGTCGGCTTCGAAGTTGGCGGCGGCACCTTTGTAGGCATGCGCTGCGCGGCGCAGCGCCTCTCCGTCCCGGTCGTCGAGCGCGGCGCGGATCTTCTCCAGATGCCCCGGCACGTCGTCGATGAAGAGGCGGCAGATTTCGGCGAGGAGGCCCGCGTCGCCGCCGACGCGCGCGAGGACCGCCGCGTACTGTGAACGGGAGCCCTCGCCGGCTGGCGCCTCCGGCGCCTCCGGTGAAGCGCTGCCGCCCACGAGATTCTCGACCACCGCGCAGAGCCGCTTCGAATCGAGCGGCTTGGTGATGTATTCGTCCATGCCGGCGGCGAGGCAGCGCTCGCGATCGCCTTTCATCGCGTGCGCCGTCATCGCGATGATCGGCAGGTGGACGTCCGTGCCCTGCTCGCGCGCGCGCACGCCCGCCGTCGCCTCGAAGCCGCCCATCTCCGGCATCTGCACGTCCATCAGCACGGCGTCGAACGTTTCGCCGTCGATGGCCGCGAGCGCTTCCCGGCCGTTGTTCGCGATCGTCACGCGATGGCCGCGCCGCTGGAGCAGGCTCGTGGCCAGGCGCTGATTGACGAGGTTGTCGTCGGCCACCAGGATCCGCAGCCGGCGTGATGGGAGATCCTGCGCGAGCATCGCCGCCGGCAGCGCCACGCGCGGCAGCTGCTCGTGCGCCAGGGCGCGGCCGATCGCGCCCAGCAGCTCCCGCTGATCGATCGGCTTGGTCAGGTGGTACGCGATTCCGAGCTCGCGGCAGCGCGCGGTCTCGTCGTACTGGCCGGACGAACTGAGCATCATGATCGTCGCGCCCGCCAGCCGCGGATCCGCGCGCACGCGGCGCGCGACCTCGAAGCCGTCCATCTGCGGCATGTTCACGTCGACGAGGACGAGCGAGAACGGATGCCCCTCCGCGCTCGCGCGCTCCAGCGCCTCAACCGCCGCGGCGCCGCTCTCCACGAGCGTCGGCCGCATCTTCCACCGTTCCAGCAGATCCTGAAGGATCCGTCGGTTCACGTGGTTGTCGTCGATTGCCAGCACCGCGAGGCCGTCGATGTTCCACGTCGTCTGCTCCGGGCGCGCGTCGGACACGCCGAGCCGCGTCGTGAAGTGGAACGTGCTGCCTTCGTGCGGCGTGCTCTCGACCCAGATGCGGCCGCCCATCAGGTCGACGAGCGTGGACGAGATCGCGAGGCCGAGTCCCGTCCCGCCGAACCGACGCGTCGTCGATCCATCGGCCTGGCGGAACGGCTGGAATACCTCGTCCTGCTTGTCCTTCGAGATGCCGATGCCGCTGTCGCTCACGAAGTAATGCAGCTCCATGGCGTCCGCGCCTTGCGAGACGAGCTCCACCTGGACGAGGATCTGCCCGCGCTCGGTGAACTTGATGGCATTGCCGATCAGGTTCACGAGCACCTGCCGCAACCGGCCCGGGTCGCCGAGCGCCACGCTGGGCACGTCGGGGAGGACGTGGCAGATCAGCTCGAGCTGCTTCTGCTCCGCGCGGAGCGCGAGCGGCTTCACGAGGTCGGCGAGATGATCGCGGAGGGAAAACGGAATCAGCTCGAGCTCCAGCTTGCGCAGTTCGATTTTCGAGAAATCCAGGATGTCGTTGAGGATGGCCAGCAGGCTGTCCGCGGAGCCCTTGACCATCGTGAGGTATTCGCGCTGCTCGCCTGTGAGCGTCGTGTCGAGGGCGAGCTCGGTCATCCCGATGATGCCGTTCATCGGGGTGCGGATCTCGTGGCTCATGTTGGCAAGGAATTCGCTCTTCGCCTGGTTGGCTTCCTCGGCGGTCCGCGTCGCGGCGACCAGTTCGACCGTGCGCTCGCGGACTTTCCGATCGAGATCCTCGGTCAGCACGCGCAGGTCGGTGTTCAGCAGCTCGCGCTGGACGAGCGCCTGCTCGAGCTGCTGGTACGAGTCGGCCAGCCGCGCCTGCATGTGGTTCACGTCCTCGAGCAGCTCGGCGATCTCCGCCGGCGGATCCGCCGTCGTCATCGACGCCTGCGCGGGCGTGGCTTCGGCGGAAATGTTGCGGACGATGGCGACGAGTTCCTCGAGAGGACGCGTCACGGCGCGCGCGAAGGCGCGGGCGCCGAGGATGGCGCCGGCGAGTGCCATCACGATCAGCGTGAGTGTCAGCGCGTAGTAGCCGGTGCTCTGCAGCCGCAGGTTGAGGAGCGGTTGTTCGACGAAGATCTTCCAGCCGGGCAGACTGATGATCGACTCGGCCACGAGCTGCTGCGAGTGCGCGCCCCCCGCCCCGCGGCGGGTGTAGCGGAACGCGCCGCCGGCGGCGCCGGCGCCGGTCTTCACGAGGTCGTCCTGATGCAGATCCTGCTGGACCGCGTACCCCGAGCTCGCCGTCGCGTAGATCACGCGATCCTGCTGATCGACGATCGTGATCGTCGCGTCCTCCAGCGTCTGGTACTCGTCGACGAAGTGCTGGAACTTGGAGAGATCGAGCGATCCGCCGGTGACGCCCGTCAGCCGGCCGCCCGCGTCGTAGGTCGGCACGGCGATCGTGACGATCGGCACGTGCGAGCGGCGCCCGATGAAGACGTCCGACACCGCGAGCCCGTGCGTCCGGACCGCCGACGAGAAATACGGCCGGTCCGCAATCGTCTGCGGCAGCGGCTGCGGCGGGACGCTTTCGAGCAGGTTGCCGTTGACATCGGCGACGAACAGCGTGATGAACCCCTCGTAGATCGTGTGGTAATGCTCGAGGATCTGGTGCCGCCGCGCCGGGTCGGTGGCGAAGAAGCCGGTCGTACCCGCCATCGCCTGAACGGCGTGCGTGTGCGTGGCCAGGTACTCGTCGATGTGGCTGTTGAGCGCCGTCACCGCTTCGTGCAGGCGCGCCGCACCCTCGCTTTCCTGCTTCGTCGCGAACAGCTGGCCGTTGACGGCGCTGAGGAGCAGCAGCGGCAGCACGGCGACGAGCACGAACGCGTGGAACGCGTACGCGCCGAGGCGGCGCGGCGCCGTGGATCCGGCGGAGGCGAGGACGCGGCCCGCCGACGCCGCCACCGCGACGAGCTCGGCGACGACGACCGCGATCATCCCGTTGAGCATCTGCTGCAGCGCCAGCGGCCAGACTTCGCTGCCGAGGACGCCGAGGCCGAAGCCCGCGGGGAACAGCCCGAAGCTCACCGCGGCGGTGACCCAGATCAGCGCGCCGGCCACGAGCGTCGGCTTGCCGCGCCGGGCGAATGCGCCTACCATCAGGGCTTCGACGGCGAAGGTGATCGGCAGAACCGGCGTGACGCGCGCGAACGCCGTCGCACCGACGAGCGCGGCGAGCAGCCCGTACCAGGGTCCGAAGAAGATCGCGACGGGCAGCGTGACGATGCGCCCCGGCCACAGGCTGCGGATGGCCGGCACCGGCAGAAGGTTGAGAGCGACGCCGGCAAGGCCCGCGGCCACGGCCAGGGCCAGGCGCTGCGCGGACGGGCGAGTGAACGGCCTCACGATCACCGCGGCTGCTCGCACAAGAGTAAGGAGGACGACTCGTGCACGTGCTGGTGGCGGAAGACGATCGCGTGACGGCGGAGATCCTCTCGCGGACGCTCAAGCGCTGGGAGTTCGACGTGACCGTCGTCGCCAACGGCGCCGAGGCGTGGGAGCACTTGCGCGCGGCCACCGGGCCGTCGCTCGCGATTCTCGACTGGATGATGCCCGAGCTGGACGGCCCCGAAGTCTGCCGGCGCGTCCGCGCCGAGCTGCCGCTCGCTCACATGTACCTGATGCTGCTCACCGCGCGGGAAAGCCGCGGCGATCTCGTCGCCGGGCTGAACGCGGGAGCCGACGACTACGTGACCAAGCCGTTCGACGCCGAGGAGCTGCGCGCGCGCGTCCAGGTCGGCGTCCGGATCCTCACGCTGCAGCAGACGCTCGCCGAGCGCGTCGCGGAGCTGCAGGCGGCGCTCTCGAGCGTCAAGCAGCTGCGCGGCCTGCTCCCGATCTGCTCGTACTGCAAGCGCATCCGTGGCGACGATCAGTACTGGCAGCAGCTCGAAGGCTACGTCAGCGAACATTCCGACGCGCAGTTCAGCCACGGCATCTGCCCGACCTGCTATGCCGTCGTGAGTGAAGAGCTCGATCGCGGCGGGAAGAAGAGCTGACGCGCGCGCGTCGCCGCGTCTGATCACTTGCTGGGCCGGCCGCCCGCCGGCTCCGCCACGTACCCGTTTCTCGCCCGCACCTTGTAGCCCGTCCCGCGGACGCGCACGCGGATGCTGTGATATTTCCCGTCCGCGCCGCGCGGCGACGAGTAGCCGAGGACGTACTGATGATTCAGCTCGTCGGCGATCCGCGCCGTCGCGTCGATGAGTTCCGTGCCGTTGTGCACCACTTCGGTGCGGCCGCCGCTGTCGTCGGTGACCTCGCGCAGCGCCGTCACGTTCACGCGCGTGTTGATCGGCTGGGGCTCCGCCGAGTCGATGGCGACGGCGTACACGAACGCGTCGCTGCGCATCAGCGCCGAGTGCACGTCGCGGAGCGAGGCGTTGCTCGCCGTGTCCGCGCCGTCCGAGACGAGCACCAGCGCGGCGCGCTCCCGCGAGCGGCGCGCGAGCGTCGGGAGCGCCGCCAGCACCGCGTCGTACGCCGCCGTGCCGCCGGAGGGCCGCAGTCCTTCGAGCGCGCGGCGCACCGGATCCGGCGTGCTCGTCCATCCGGTCAGCAGGTGCGGCTGGTGGTTGAACGCCAGCAGGAAAAACTCGTCGCCTGGATCGAGAAGCTCGAAGAGAAAGCGGTCGATCGCGGCGCGCGCGTCCTGAATCCGCCGGCCGAACATGCTGTCGCTGATGTCGAGCAGGACGCCGAGGCCCACCGGGACCCGGTCGTGCGTGAACTGCGTGATGGTCTGCGGCTCGCCGTCCTCGAAGACTTCGAACGCGTCCCGATCGAGGCCCTGTACGAGCTTGCCGTCGGCGTCGCGCACGGTCGCCGTGATGCTGGTGACCTCGATGCCGGACCGGAACGCGCGGTGTTCCTGCGGCGGGACGGCCTGCGGGCTCGCGGCAAGCCCGGCCGCGGCCCACACGGCCAGGGCGGCGGCCATCATCAGTCGTTGCGATCGCCAGAGCTCGCGGCGCACGCGTCTATACTATCCGCGCTTTCGCGCGGCGCAACCAGCTCATCTGCAAGCGGGGTGTAAGATTTCGTCAGCCATGCCATCACCCCCGATGGATCCTGCCGCGCTGCTTTCCGCGATCATCGCCTCCTCAGACGACGCCATTGTCAGCAAGGATCTGAACGGGACCATCACCTCCTGGAACGGCGCCGCGGAGCGGATGTTCGGCTGGAGTTCCGACGAAGCGGTCGGGCGGTCGATCCGCATCATCATCCCGCACGATCGCCAGGCCGAGGAAGACGAGACGCTGAGGCGGATCCGCTCCGGCCAGCGCATCGATCACCTGACGACCGTCCGCGTCCGCCAGGACGGGTCGATGATCGACGTGTCGCTCACGATTTCGCCCGTTCGCGACGCGACTGGACGAGTCGTCGGCGCGTCCAAGATCGCGCGCGACGTGACGGAGCGGCGCCGCAACGAAGAGGCGCTCTCCGCCGCGCTGGCGACGCAGGTCGACTTGAAGCGGCGGCTGACGGCGCTCGTCGCGGCGTCGAGTTCGATCCTCGGATCGCCGCGGATCGACGACGTGCTGCCGGCGACGATTCGCCTCGCGACCGAACTGGTGCAGGCGGACGGCTACGCGATCTGGCGGCTCGATCCGCGGACCGGCGTGTGGAGCATCGGGTCGTATTCAGGCATCTCGCCCGAATTTGCCGCGCTCGTCGTCGAAGCGCACCAGGACGCGCCTCCCAGATCCGCCGAGCCGTTCGTGGCGGAGGACGTCGCGTCCCTGGCGGAACTCGCCACGCGTCGGAAGGCGTTCGAGACCGAGGGGATTTGCTCGATGCTCGCGATCCCGATGACGATCCGCGGCCGCGCGTCGGGCTCGCTGGCGTTCTATTACCGGCGGCGGCACGAGTTCAGCGCCGTGGAAGTCGAGACCAGCCGCGCGCTGGGCAGCCTCGCCGCGACGGCGATGACGACGGCGGAACTGTACGACGATCAGGAGCAGAGCCATCGCAAGACCGCGTTTCTCGCGCAGATCGGCTCCGCGCTGGCCAGCTCGCTCGACTACATGACGACGCTGAAGCACCTGGCGGAGCTCGCGGTGCCGCACGTCGCCGACTGGTGCGCGGTCGCGCTCGTGACCGACGGCGAGATCGAGCAGCTGGCCGTCGCGCACGCGGATCCGCGGAAGATGGATCTGGCGCGCGAGTTCCGCGAGCGCTACCCCGACAATCCCGAGTCGCAATACAGCGTGGCCCAGGTGATTCGCACGGGTACGCCGGCGATCGTGCCCGACGTCACGGACGCGATGATCGTGGCCGGCGCGCGCAGCGAGGAACACCTGCAGGCGATCCGCGCGCTCGGCATCCGGTCGTTCATGACGGTGCCCCTGCTGGCCCGGCGGCGCACGCTCGGCGCGATTACGTTCGTCGCCGCCGAGTCGGGCCGCCACTACGGCGAGCCCGATCTGCGCTTCGCGGAGGACGTCGCGGCGCGCGCGGCGCTCGCCATCGAGAACGCGCGCGCGTACGACGAAGCGCGGCGCGCCAACCAGCTCAAGGACGATTTTCTCGCGACGCTCTCGCACGAGCTGCGCACGCCGCTCAACGCGATCCTCGGGTACGCGCGCATGCTGCGGAGCGGCGTCCTCACCGGCAGCAAGCACACGCGCGGCCTCGAGATCGTCGAGCGAAGCGCGACGTCGCTGACGCAGATTGTCGAGGACGTACTCGACGTGTCGCGCATCGTGTCGGGCAAGATCCGGCTGAACGTGCAGCCGGTGGAGCTGCCCATCATCGTGAACGACGCGGTCGCGACCGTCCTGCCGGCCGCCGACGCGCGCCGCATCACGATCCAGACCGTGATCGATCCGGATGTCGGCCGCGTGTCGGGCGACGCCGATCGCCTGCAGCAGATCGTCTGGAACCTGCTGACCAATGCCGTGAAGTTCACGCCACCCGACGGGCGCGTCGACGTGAGCGTCGGGACCTCCGGGGCGCACGCGGAGATCATGGTGCGCGACACCGGCATCGGGTTCGCGAAGGAATTCGCGCCGCATCTGTTCGAGCGTTTCCGCCAGGCGCACAGCGGGTTCGATCGTGAACACGGCGGCCTCGGGCTCGGCCTCGCGATCGTGCATCAGCTGGTGGAGATGCACGGCGGCACGATCGAGGCCTCGAGCGAAGGCAAAGATCTGGGGGCGACGTTCCGCGTCCGTCTGCCGCTGATGGCGGCGGCGTCGCGCGGTATAGCCGGACAGCTCCAGTTCGGGCCGGCCGACCTGGCAGAGCCGGTCCCCGGCGAGTCCGCGGTCGATCTGGCAGGCGTTCACGTGCTCGCGGTCGACGACGACGCGGACGCGCTGGCCCTCCTGCGGGAGATTCTGGAATCGGCGGGCGCGCGCGTGACGACGTTCGCGTCCGCGTCAGCCGCGCTCGACGCAGTCACCGGTCTGCACCCCGACGTGCTGATCGCCGATCTCGGCATGCCCGTGATGGACGGCTTCGAACTGATCACGCACGTGCGCGAATCGTCGGATGCCGTGGCGCGCGACGTGCCCGCGGCCGCGCTGACGGCATACGCGCGATCCGAAGATCGCGCGAAGGCGCTGCGGCACGGATTCCAGATGCATCTCGCGAAGCCGATCGATCCCGCGGCGCTGATCGCGGCGGTCGCCGCGCTGAGCGGACCGCGATCGCCCGCGCCGGCCACGCCATAACCGTCCTCCCGCCGACCAAAATCGTCCCTGCCGGCACTTGCAGAATTCGGACAGCGCGGACGCTTCTGTAAGCGGGCGCCTTCAGGCTTCGTCGATCAGACCGCCGTCCGATCGCACCAAGCCTCTGTCCGTGAGGCATTTGGCGGCGATCCGCCGGTCGCCGGGCATGGGGCCCCGGAACGGTACAGTTCGCGCAGAGAGCGCAGGCATGGAACCCGCACTGGCCGCTTCTGCCGCATCAGACGTCGTCACGTTCTCCGATGGACTCGGCGATCGGCGCGATGCCGTTGCGGGGCCCGGCGAGAACGACGGTGTCGAAATTCTCTCGCTGCGCAGTGAACTGACCGAAGTTCCTGCGTTCGAGTTCGCACTCCGCGAACGCGCGGGCCGCCTCGCGGGCTTCCGCCACGCGTACTTCGGCCGCGTCCGCAGCGTCGATCGGTTGAGCGACGCGAAGTCGACGCTCGCCGTCATTTCCGACCGCACGCCGGGCATCCGGCTCTCGGATCTCCTCGCCGCGACCGAATCGCAGCGGCTCACACTCGACATCAACGCCGCGCTGTGCCTGGTGCGCCAGCTCGTGCCGGCGGTCGCGCTGCTCCACGAGCACGCGCCTGAAGTCGCGCACGGCGCGATCGGCCCCGAGCGCGTCATCGTCGGACCCAATGGCCGCCTCGTGATCGTCGAGCACGTGCTCGGTGCGGCGCTCGAGCAGCTGCGGTATTCACACGAGCGCTACTGGAAGGAACTGCGGATCGCGCTGCCGCGATCGGCGAGCCTGCCGCGCTTCGATCAGCGCGCGGACGTCATGCAGATGGGCGTCGTCGCGCTGTCGCTGATCCTCGGGCGCGTGCTGCGCGAGGACGAGTATCCGGCGAAGATCGGCGACGCCGTGTCGTCCGCGTGGGCGATTTCGGCGCGCGGCGGCCTGGAGCCGCTGCCGGCCGGCCTGCGCGCGTGGCTCGGACGCGCGCTGCAGGTCGATCTGCGCAACTCGTTCGCGACGGCGAAGGAGGCGAGCATCGAGCTCGACAAGGTGCTCGGCGACAGCGATTACATGGCCGCGCCGGCCGCGGTCGACGCGTTTCTCCAGCAGTATCACGCGGCGGTCGATCCGCCGCCCGCGGCGGCGCCCGTCGCTCCCGCGCCGAAGGCGGTGGCTCCGGCGCCGAAACCCGCGCCCGCGCCGAAGCCGATCGTGGCGGCGCCCGCCACTCCGGCACCGGCCGCCGCGCGCGTCATCGCGCCGCCTCCCGTATCGATGCCGGCGGCATTCATCGAGCCGATCGAGCCAGACGACGATGGTGAATCCGACAGCGAAGAGGACCATTCCATGACACAGCACCGGAAGCCGGCGCAGCGTTCGGGTATGGCGGCCGTCGCCGCGGGTGTGTTGATTATCCTGGCGGTCGGCGGTTTCTTCGCCGCGCGCAAGTACGGCACCGCGTTCGCCGCGCCGCCGCCGACCGGCACGCTCAGCATCACGACGAATCCGGCCGGCGCCGAAGTCGTGGTGGACGGTGAATCGCACGGCGTGACGCCGGTCAATCTGACGCTGAAGACCGGCGAGCATCAGGTCGTTCTGAAGGGCGCGGGCGATCCGCGCACGATCCCGATCACGATCGCCGCCGGCGCGCAGGTGTCGCAGTTCATCGACATGCCGAAGGCGGGCGCCGCCACGGGCCAGCTGCAGGTGCGCACCGAGCCCGCGGGCGCCCAGGTGTCGGTCGACGGCGTGCCGCGCGGGCCGTCGCCGGCGATGGTCGCCGATCTGGCGCCCGGCTCGCACACGGTTGCCGTCGAGAGTCCGCTTGGGGCCGTGAAGCAGACCGTGACCGTCGAGGCGGGGACGACCGCGTCGGTGGTCGTGCCGCTGGCGCCGGTCGAAAACGCTCCGGTCTCCGGCTGGGTGTCGGTCTCCGCGCCGGTGGACGTGCAACTGTTCGAGAACAAGAAGCTGCTCGGCTCGAGCCAGAGCGATCGCATCATGGTGTCGGCCGGCAAGCACGACATCGAGGTCGTCAACGAGATCCTTGGTTATCGCGCCATGCGCACCGTACAGGTGCCCGCCGGCAAGGTCGCGTCGATCAAGATCGATTTCCCGAAGGGCACGATCGCCCTCAACGCCATTCCGTGGGCCGAAGTGTGGATCGACGGCGAGAAGGTCGGCGAGACGCCGATCGGCAATCTCCCCGTGACGATCGGCCCGCACGAAGTCGTGTTCCGCAACCCGGATCTCGGTGAGCAGAAAAACGCGGTGACCGTCACGCTGAACGCGCCGGCGCGGCTCAGCGTCGACCTGAGGAAGAAGTAACCATGATGTCCGGGCGCCACGTCCCCATCGTCGTGCTCATGGGCGCCGTCGCCGTCGTGCTGATGACGGCCGCGTCCGCCTTCGCACAGGATTCGCTGGCCAGCGCGCGCGACCTGTACGCCTCCGCGGCGTACGAGGACGCGCTCGCCGTGCTGAACCGCCTGCACACGACCGAACAGCGTCCGGCCGACGGGCGCATCATCGAACAGTACCGGGCGTTCTGTCTCCTCGCGCTCGGCCGCGGGACGGAGGCCGAGCACGCCATCGAGGCCGTCGTCAGCGCCGAGCCGACGTATCATCCGTCGAACGCCGACGTGTCGCCGCGCGTGCGCACGGCGTTCAGCGACGTGCGCCGGCGCATGCTGCCGTCGATCATCCAGCAGAGTTATGCCGAGGCGAAGGCGGCGTTCGACCGCCGCGAGTTCCCGGCCGCCGCGGACAAGTTCGGCAAGGTCCTCGACGCGCTCGCGGATCCGGACGTCGGCGCCGCCGCGAAGCAGCCGCCGCTCTCCGACCTGCATACGCTGGCCGTGGGCTTCCACGATCTCGCGGTCCAGGCGTCCGCGCCGCCGCCGCCCGCGCCCACACCGGCGCCAGTCGCTCCGGCGCCGCCGCCGGTCAGCTCCGCCACGCCGGCCGTCAAGAAGGTCTACACGATCGTCGACACGGACGTCGTGCCGCCGGGGATCATCAACCAGGCGATGCCGATGTATCCCACGCGGCCCGTGCCGCCCGGCAAGGGCACGCTGGAAGTCGTGATCGACGAATCGGGGATGGTGGAGTCCGCGCTGATCCGCGCGTCCGTGAACTCGCTGTACGACATGCTGGCGGTGCAGGCGACGCGGGCGTGGCGCTACAAGCCCGCAACGGTCAACGGCGTGCCGGTGAAGTTTCGCAAGGACATCATCATCACGCTGAAGCCGCAGGCGTAACCGCAGAGACCCAGATCAGTTCTTCTCAGTGTCTCTGTGGTGGCAGCGCGAAGGCGACGATGCTGCTGCCGGACGGCGCGCCGTTCTTGCCGCCGCCGCACACGATGACGACGTACTCTCGGCCGTTGAGCTGATACACCGACGGCGTCGCGTTGCCGGCCGCCGGCAGCGTCGCTTCCCACAGCAGCGCGCCCGTCCGTTTTTCGTACGCGTGGAACTTCCGATCGAAATTCGTCGCGCCGATGAAGACGAGCCCGCCGGCGGTGACGACCGGACCGCCGTAGTTGTCGCTTCCCGTGTGCGTGACGCCCTGCTTGACGAGGTCCGGGAACTCGCCGAACGGAATCTTCCAGCGAATGACCCCCGCGTTCAGATCGATCGCGCTCAGCGTGCCCCACGGCGGCGTGATCGGCGGATACCCGTCCGGGTCGCGGAAGAGCGTCTCGCCGTCGCTGCGGTAGGGGAGCCAGCCCGGCTCGCTCTTGAACGCTGGATCGGCGCCTTTGTCCCTGCCCGTGACGAGAAACTCGACGAGGTCGCCCGTATTCTTCGCGCCGAGATCCGAGAAGCCCGGCATGCGGCCGGTGCCCTGCCGGATGATCGCCGCGATCTCGTCGCGCGACCGGCGGTCGCCGATGGCTTCGAGCGACGGCGCGCTCGGTGAACCCTTGCGATCCTCGCGGTGGCACGTCGCGCATTTGTTGTTGTAGAGCGACGTGTCGTTGTTCGGAATCAGTCGCACGATCCACGGCATCTCGTTCGCGTTGACGTAGAGCAGCGCCGAATCGGGATCGAACGCCGCGCCGCCCCATTCGCCGCCGCCGTCGCCGCCGGGGAATTCGATCGAT
>Ga0193726_1002291_pt1 | contig 13233 bp, 14 predicted proteins | sample H2c1metaG_FD_144928 | JGI IMG/M metagenome (GOLD analysis project Ga0193726, IMG submission 144928) | Soil microbial communities from a riparian zone of the East river system, Colorado, United States - H2c1 | ecosystem: Environmental > Terrestrial > Soil > Riparian zone | place: USA: East River... | reverse complement strand
TTGCGGGCCTCTGGGATCGCTGGAGAGCTCCGAACGGGGAAGCGCTGCAGACCTGTTCGATCATTACGACATCGGCGAATGCCCTCGTGGCAAGAGCGCACGACCGGATGCCCGTCATTCTGGAACCCGAGAATTACGATCTGTGGCTTGATCCGGGGTTCGGGAAAATCGAACCTCTTCTCGATCTGCTGAAACCATACCGCGCCGGATCCATGCACAGCTGGCGCGTTAGCCCGCGCGTGAATTCTGTGGAGAACGACGATCCCGAGTGCATCCGCGAATATCATCCCCAGCCTCCGCCGGTGCAGGCGCAGAGCAGTCTTTTCTGAATGCCAGCCAGCGGCTACCCGCAGACCTGGTTGCTCAGGAAGTGGCAACTGGAGGACCTTTCGCCATTGACTGATCAACGTCGCGGTGACACGAGCCTGTGACTTGATCACCGTCAAGGCGCCTGCTACCGTCCGAGTACATGGTTTTTCTCTTCGACGCGCCATTCCAGGGGATGCTCAAAAGATCGGTGCAGTATTCGATGCTGCCGTTCGCGACGCCTGGACGTACCTAAGACAACTCGCTCGCGAACCGATGTTCGTTCCCTGAAGAATGGAACAAGTTCGTGATGGAGCACGCACCGTCAAACGTACTGCTGGTCGCCATCGATGAACGAGACAATGTCGTCGGCTTCACCGCCGTCCATCCGCGAGAGGGCGAGATGTTCTTGTTGTTCGTACGCCCAGAGTACGCTGGCCGCGGCATCGGCCGGGCATTGCTCGAGGCCGCGCACAAGACGCTGCGAGCCGCAGGCTGTCGCGAAGCGCGAGCCACGGTGGGTAAGGCGGCTTTAAGTTAACACCATTACTCGCGTCCGCAGCTCACCCAAACCGCGCGCCGGGTATCTAAGAAGCGAGCTCGATCGCTTCGTCGAGATCCTCACTGTGCCCGGTTTCTGTGCCAACCCAGTCGCAAAAAAGCGTTTTAGGAAGAGCGCGTCGTCATTTTGAATCGCGGCTGGGAGTTACCTGAATTGTTCCCATCATGCCGCCGTCCTCATGCTCGAGAAGATGGCAATGGTAGACGAATGTACCGACGATGCGCGGATTCCTGAAATCCATCCGCAATTTGATGCTGGGGTAAGTGCTGCTTTTACCGTCCCAATACCGGACGTTGACGGTGTCGCGCAGGAAGGGCTCATCTACCGGTACTCCGTTGGATCGTATGAGCAGGAAATGAAGCTGGTGGATGTGAAAGGCATGTAGCTCCTGTGTCCGATTTTCGATGATCCAGTCTTCCACATCTCCATTGCTTACGATCATGTTCGGAAACTTGGAAGCGGGATCGAAAGGGGTAGGCGGTTGCCCCTCGATCGTCAGCATAAAAACAGTCCGGCTATTGGGATTGTTAGGATCCGATGGCCGCTCCGAGAAATAAAGTTTGCGCTCACGTACCGGCTTCACGGCCCCAAGCCAAGCGGGGGCCTTCGGAAGTACCCGAGCCGCAGAAACAGGCAGGATGAAGCGTGGTTCCGGAACGCCTGCTTTCGAGATTATGTTTAGCAGCGGCCTTATAGGATCATTCTCACCCGCCGGTCCTGTATCGACGGCCTGAGTAACCAGGTTGGCGTAGACGCCCTCCGGCGGGCCGGTAAAGATGACATCCGCTCGCCCTCCGGGTGGCAACTCAAGGTGGTTCTGCCAAACAATCCCGGTCTGATCGGCAGGAGTCTTGCCGACCGGCCGCTTTACCACGGAAGGGCTGACGGGTACGCCATCGAGAGAAACCTGGCCCAGGAGCTGCGGAACGCCGTTAAACAGAATGCGAAGGTCTAAATACGTGATGGCAGATGCGTTGAGCAATCGCCAAAGTTGGCGTTCGGACGGTCTCATCAAAACAAGTGCAGGAGGATAATCCGGATAGGGCACGGCTACGAAGTTGATGGAAAGATCCTTCGATGGCATTCCGGCGCCGCTGCCCATATTCAAGATATCGCCGTCGGGATCGCGAAGCGGAGGCATCTGGGGCATCACCATCGACGCCGCAGGCACGGCGTTCGGGTGGATCAGATCTTGATCGCGAACAATCAAGACTCGCTCCGGCAGTCCCGCTACGAGCGGGTTTGCGCGCTCGATTCCCTCAACGATAAGAGCGCCCGAGGCCCCGCCTTGTACCTGGACGTTGCTAGATCCATGGATGTGAGGATGATACCAATAGACACCAGGTGTCTCCTCCGGAGGGATTTGCAAGCGGTACTCAAACGGCGGGTCGGAGGGAGAAATCAGGGTATGCAGAACATCATCCTGGTGACAGAGCGGCGGAACCGACAGGCCGTGGAAATGGAGATTAGTCGATAAGCCGTCCATCATTCCATTGCCGCACGATCCATAGGCCTGTGCATGCACCTCAGGAGTGTGACTGGGGCTTGAGCCGGACGCCCATCGAAGATTGTTTTTGAGTGTCAAAATCAGCCAGTCGCCGGGATGCAGCCGCAAGTTTGGTGCCTGGTTTCCATTTTTGTCGCGATAGCAGTAGCGCATCTGGCCGCTGGCGTCGCGGAAGTTCGTGTATGTCAGCTCAACTTTCAAAACGCCGTTTCCGCTGCGTAAATCCTCTGGCTGCGGGAGGATGCTTCCGGCGAGGGGTCGCGGACAAATATCTTTTTCGGCGCCCTGACCGAGAGCGGTAAAGGGAAAACAGAGCCCAGCCAGAAAGGCGGCAAGCAGCCACGCTAGGCGTGTGTTCAACGGTGTTTTGGTTGGATGACTGAGGGCGATGTCTGGTGAGTTGAGGAAGATGGATAGAACCTGCATGACACGCATTTGCAGCACGCCCGCACGATCTAAAGCACTCCTGCGTAGGAGCACAGCGGGCAGCAGCCTTTGTCCATAGTATGAACGCGCAAGTCTGAAATTGGGAAGGGCCAAAGCCATTTCATGGCTTTAGCCCTTCCCGCAGCAATCTGCTTACTCACCGTTTCGTGGACACCTGCTTGAGCAGGTGAGTATAGGCTAGCAGGAGATCTGCCTCTAGGATCAGCGGCGCTGCCTCCCGCACGTTGATTGGTTGACCGTCGAATTCCGCCGCCTCCAGCAGTTCCAGCATTCGCCCGGCTAGGACGTCGCGAGCGGTGCCGATGTGGGTGAGTTCGTTTTCGAGCCGAGTGTAGGTTGCGTCGTTTGCATCGTTGCCGTTCAACGCGACGGTTGAAATAGCAAGAGTGTCTTTACCGAGTTGACCGAAGGGCGCATTGATTTGCTTGAGAGTGGCGGCAAGCGCTTCGAATTGCTGCCGGCCCTCGCCCAGGGACCTTGGCAACACCCACGGATCAAGGTCCTCGGTGAGAACACGTCCCTCGTGCTGATAGTCGTCGTGGAGACCGAGCAAAGACAACATGGTAGGGCGATAGTCGGTTTCGTCGGCAAACGTGTTGCTGTCGATGCCGCGATTGAGTACGCCGGGACCCACGAAGCCAACCCACACCGTGCTGATCTCGGGCTGAATTCCTCCGTGGTTATAGGCGAACGCCGGGCTCTCCACAACGGCTGGTGAGCCGGTGGTTTGGAAGAAATAGTCGGGATTGCCGAACATGACAAACGACGGATTGCGCTGCGGGTCGGAAGTCAACATGTGCAGTATTTTCATCTCTGTCAAATCGGCCATTGCCGCAGTCAGATTGTCTGTATTTCCAGTGATCGGGCTGACAGCGGTTAGCTTGCCGGTGTCACGCTCATACTGACGAGTGATCGCCGCAGTTTGCGCAGGATTGCCACCGATATAGAAAACGGGCGCCATGTCGAAGTGGATGTCGAAGGGCGTCGCGGTCAAGGTGGGATCTAGTGCGTCGAGCAGGGCAGTGGCGTTCACGTCGACTTCGCCCAATTTCTCATAGGTGCAAGGTACGTTCACTCCGTCACAATCCGCTGGGGAGGGGGGGCCACCTGCAAAGTGGTCTTGCTCCTCGCACATGATCGCAAACAAAGTGTTGGAGGGGTCGATGCCGTCCGCCTTGAGGCGTTTGAAAAATTTATCAAAGGCTTCATCGTAGGAAGCGGCCAGCGCGTTGTGACAGACGTCTCCTGGCCCCAGGCCGCCCGTTTCCGGGTCAGTCAGGCATGCCGCCGGAGCGTGGAGGTTCACCTTTTTGGGGTTGTCATGCACGTCGGAAATATAGGCAAATGTGACAGGAACACCGTGTTCCTGCATGGTGGCTACGTAGCCCAACGCCTGCGCAGCATTGATCCCCGAAAATCCTGGAAACCCGACGTTGGGCGGGGTGCTGGCATCGGTTATCACGTTGCTATCCAGATCGTTCAAACTGGAGCTGCCGTTATTGATCGCGGGCACGACGTATTTGTGGCCGTAGAGGGCGTTGAAGCCGGTGTAGCCATTCGGCTCATCAGGGAGCAAATCGGGGCCTCCGCCATTGGCGGTGGAGCACAGAGAGTTGCCGAGCGCACAGTGGACGGCGATGCCTTCGAAATCCGCGACAGCCGCGGCTTTAAGGGCAGGCGTGGTGGCGTTCTTAGCTTCGATATTCTGCGGTGAGTTCGGGTCGGGAAAAACGGTGAAGACGTCGTTGGTAATGTTTTCGAACTCCATATTGGCGATCGAAACGGCTCCGAAGTTGCAGCCTGCCTTCGTATAAGCGACCCACGGCGCTGGGGCGTTCTTCCCATCTTGCGCGAGCATAATCGGGAGGGGATCGGCGGAGGGCGAAGCGGTGCTCACCGGGTCGGTCCAGTACGTAAAGGTGCTATCGAACAGATCCGGAGCCGTGCTTGTCGCGGGAAGTGGGTAGTAGCCGAAGCTGTTGCCAATAGGAGCGCCATGACGGTCTCCATAGACACCAGTGAGCGATGTGAGTATATCGACAGAAGTGTGCGAAATGAGGGGCGTATGGCTGTTGGTTAGCAGCGTGCCATTCTGTTTCAGGAAGTTCCGCAGGTGCGGCATCTGCTCAAGGTCGGAGGGAACATTCGGGTTGTCGCGCTCAAAATGAACATTGTCGAACTGAATATATATGACATGCTTGATCTCGCCTCGCGCTGACTGAAGATGACAGCCGCCGTCATCACTAGGTTTGTGGGCGCCCCCTGTGCCGCCGATCAAGTACCCAACATTTCGGACCGCGTGGGAAGGGTACATGCGCACTGCTTGGGGGAGTGCGACGCCGTTTGAAGCCGCCATTGCAGGCGAAACAGCAACGGCCAGCGAAAGCGTGAGTGCGAGTGCCTGGCGAACGACTCCAGCCATATAGAGTCTCGCACCCACGAGATTCCGGGCGATAAGCTTGCGCGTCTTATTTTTCATACTGGATTCCTCTTCCGCGGATGGCGGTCTGCCGGTTCTGTCCTCAACTTAAGTTGTCTGAGCTGAAAGTACCGGCCCTGAGCGTTACCGAATCGCAATTGCAGAGAATTGCGGCTGGATAATCGCATTCTAAACACGGCGTCCTGCATTTCAAGGTTAAATGTTTATTAATTCTTCGGATGCCATCGTGGCACAAAGACCATTCCCCAGGGCGCAGCCGAAGCCAGCCCCCTTCGCGCTGCTCCCCAACGACCCCCCACCGGCACGTACTGCAACAGCAAGGGCATCATTCCCTGGTGAGCGGTGCTTCAGCACTTCTGAGGTTAGGAATTCAAGAGTTTAGCCAGGTAGGTAAACAGAAACGTTAGGGCCCTATCGGGACTGCCCCGAAAGAAGAAGTGCGGGGTGCACAAGTCTTGTGGCCGGGGCAGAGCCTGATCCTCAAATAGGGAAAACCGACTGGATACGAAAAGAAAATCGAATTTACGCGCGGGCACGTGAACGAGCGGGCCTGCAACGGTAGAAGGCCGGGTCCTCAGGTCCTTCGGAAGGTTGGTAGCGGATTACGCCCTGTTTCAACTTCCGGATAGCGTGACACGATCAGAATAATCGACACTCCGCGATACGTTCCCTATTGGAATGGGCGATCAGACGGCAAGATCCGCCCTGCGAGGGGAGCGAGGTCGGGCGGCGCTGCCCCATGATGCCCCGGCCAGCGCTCGGCCGCTGCAGCGTCTTGTCAGGCCGCAGGAAACGCACTGATCGTAAGGTAATATCCGTCCGGATCTCGGAGCGAGAACTCCCTGGTTTGAGTGTTCGGATTCACGTGTGGCTCCTCTTCGAGCTGAGTGACGAGAGCGCGTGCCCTTGGAAGCGCCAGGTCGAAATCATCGACACGGAAGAACAACAGGAGCCCGTTGCCGGGTGTCCCGGGATCGGGGCTCAGCAATGAGGGATGCTCGTGGGCGCCCCACGCGTGGAGGCAGAGCAAAACGGTTCCATCTGAATCGAGGATTTGCCCAAAGTAATCATGGGCAGGAAGGGTAGCCGGCTGACCGAACAGCGCCTGGTACCATTTGAAGCTGCCCGGCACGTCGCCTACCCCTATGATCGTCCACGTGCGCTTCATCGGCTCCCCCTCTGCGGACTAATTCTTGTTTAGACCGATTCTTGTTTAGACCGACCTGGATACAACCGGTCATCCCAGAACTTGCCATGCTATTTTATGCCGACAGGCGGGTCAGGCTAAACCTGCCATTGCCGCACTATGGCGAATCCCGGACGACGCCGCATCGAGTTTTGTCAAAACATTGGATGCAGCTATCCGTGTCGCCGCACACCAAGGAGGGTTGATGAGGCGCACGAGTCATCAGCACGGTAGCCATGGATGCCACGTTCGAGCGCGCGCCCACTCCTCTGCTTTGCTCCACTCAGCTCGCCAAGGGCGCGCCTCCGAGAAGGCACTAGCGTGATCCAGACATAAATCGCGGGAGAATGGAATGGGCACATTGCCGGGCTTGGCGCCCCTGACATGGCCGGTTCCGTTCTCTAAGTTCTTTCGCCTGAGGAACTAAGTTCGAAGGTCGCTCCGAAATTTGCGGCCAACGCTTGCGGCTCTTCCATCGCCGCGAAGTGTCCCCCGCTCGCGACTTCGTCCAGCGCTGGAAGTTATAGCCCCGCTCGATCCAGGACCGAGGCGTGCCTATAGACGTGGAGACGGCCCGGTGAGAAGAATCCTTTAATATAAGAAGCTGCCGATAACGGTTCAGCGAGGTAGCTGGAAGCCGTGGCAAAATTCCTAGTTCAATGGACAGAAGAACATTCTTAAAACGATCAGGAATGGCGGCGCTCGGTCCGCTGTGGGCTCGCGAGCTGTGGGGAGCCGCAAAGAATCTTGCGCGCGACGCGGGAACTGCGGACCTGCGGAATGCGACGCGCATTGGTGGGGGGATTCGGCGGCGGCCGTCGGATGCGAATTGGCCTTCGCAGGCAGCGTGGAAGCGGCTGAATGATGAGGTCGACGGAAATTTGATTCCGGTGGAATTTCCGATCGAGGCTTGTCTCAAAGACACGGAAAGCGCGGCCTGCCAGAATCTGTTCAACAATATTCACAATCCCTATTACATCGGAGACCAGCCTGGCTTGACGCAAACCTTGGGATGGGTGGACGCGTGGGTGAGCAAACCCAGCGTTTACGTCGTGGCGGCGAGCAATGCAGATCACATCGCGGCGGCGGTGAACTTCGCCCGGGAAAATGATTTGCGGCTGGTGGTGAAGGGAGGTGGGCACAGTTATCAGGGAACCTCGAACGCGGCGGATTCGCTGCTCGTGTGGACGCGGTGCATGCACGACATCACCATGCATGAAACATTTGTTCCACAAGGATGCAAGGGCAAGCATACCCCACAACGCGCGGTGACGCTCGGCTCCGGTGCGATTTGGATGCAAGCGTACGACGCAGTGACGACAAAAGGCGGCGCGTATGTGCAAGGCGGCGGCTGCACCACGGTCGGCGTGGCAGGCCTGGTTCAGAGCGGAGGCTTCGGAAGTTTTTCGAAGCATTATGGAACTGCGGCGGCGGGATTGTTGGAGGCGGAAGTGGTCACCGCAGATGGGAAAGTGCGCATTGCGAATGCATGCACGAATTCAGATTTGTTTTGGGCGCTGAAGGGCGGCGGCGGAGGAACATTCGGCGCAGTGAGCAAAGTGACGCTGCGCGTACGGGAACTGCCGGAATTTTGGGGCGCGGCGATTCTTACGGTGAAGGCCGCGTCGGACGGCGCGTTCCGGCGTTTGCTGCGGTACTTCGTCGGCTTCTATCGAGAGCATCTTTTCAACGATCACTGGGGCGAGCACGCGCACATTGCGAGCGACAATGTGCTCGACTTGTTGGTGGTGTGCCACGATTTGAGTACGGAAGAAGTAAAAAAGATATGGCAACCCTTTCTCGATTGGGTGGCGCGCTTGCCGGCCGCTTAGACAATCGAGGGAAAACCGATTCTCGGGAGTATGCCGGCTCGGCATTGGTGGGACCTGGAGTGGAGGAAGCAGAACCATCAAGCAGTTTTCAATTTGGACCAGCGGCCGGGAGCGTTCAAACAATGCGTGGTGGTCGGGAGACGCGGGGCAAGTGGCGTGGTTCCTTTACGGATACGAATCGTTGTGGATGCCGGCGTCTCTACTCGAAGATGATTCGCAGGAGCGGCTCGCGCAAGCGCTGTTTGCCGGTTCGCGCCACAAAGACATCGAGTTGCATTTCAACAAAGGGTTGGCGGGAGGGCCGCGCGAGACATTGGAGGCGACACGCGACACAGCGACGAACCCCGCAGCGCTGCAAGCGTTCGCGCTGGCCATCGTGGGCGACGCAGGCGGCGGATATCCCGGGGAGCGCGGCCATGAGCCGGATATTGAGGCCGGACGAGAATCTCGGCAAGAGATCCACAAGTGCGTAAATGAGTTGCGCGCGATCGTGCCGGATGATGGAGCGTACGTTTCGGAGAGCAATTTTTTTCAGGAGAACTGGCAGCATGCGTACTGGGGAAGCAATTACGCGCGGCTGGCGTCGATGAAAAAGAAATACGATCCGACAGGATTGTTTTTCGTGCATAACGGCGTGGGCTCGGAAGAGTGGACCGAGGGCGGGTTTGTGAGGAAAGCTGGGAGTTGATAGTCGAATAAGAGAGTAACCATAGCTGCCGGTTTATCTTCGACTTCAATCACCGTCTGCAAGCCATACTGCTCTTCTCCCACCAAGCATACCGGTCCATCGCTTACCTCAAGCCAGCCATCGACGGTGTTGAAAACCCAAGCCACCGCGCTCAACCGCACCGCGGGGCGGCTTCCTTCAAGTCGTTGTATCAAAAGCGACCGCCGCAGATTCTGATCAGGCGACTAATTTCTCCTCTGCGGTCGCCTCTGATACAACACTAGGACTGATCAGGACCAATAACGAACTGTCTTTAGCGTTCTTCATCACGCGGCGACAACACTCAGATTGCGAGTCAGAAGTTCTTCGGAGATTTCCCGGCTGCGCGTGGAATCTGCAAGGCTGATGATGGAGGAGCGCTTTGTTCCGCGGAGGAAATTGCTCCTCGATGCATCGATCGGTGTATTCTCCCGCTTCTGGGATCGAAAGACGTCTATGTCTGACATTGCACGCGCGGTCGGCTTCTCACGCCAAGATCTCTATTTCTATTGCGCCAATTCTATTATGCCAACCAGGACGATCTTTCGGGCAACGGTACATCACTTCTTCGCCTCCACGCTGGATTCTGTCTCCGAGATCCTGGAGGACGAGAGCGGGACTGTTGTCGTTTGATTGAGTCGTTTGATTTATTTGATTTAAAGGAGACGACGCCGACCGGGCGCGTTGCTCGTAGGAGGACATCGATTGGCCTTACGCTTCGCAATCGTAGATGCATCTGGTGCCGGGGGATCGACACTCTTCGGAGTTTCGACTTGGGAAGAGTTACTCGATCTGTGGAGAGAATTCGGTGCAGCGCCGATTCGGAATTGTGCCTGCCGTGCGCTGTCGAACGTCAATTCATTTCAAGTCAACTCCTTGGAGCAATCTGGGCGGAGATCCCTGGTTTGGCACGAGACTTGCGACGTATTTGGAAACGCGTGACCGGGCCTGCGGAGGTGCGGACTCGGAAGTGTGGGAACCGATGGAGGATATTTCATGAAAAGAAGCACAACGCTCGTAACGACCTTATTCGCCTTAGCTAGTTTTTCCCTCGTGGCGCAGCAGGCGCCCCCGGCCAGCCAGCAGAATGGACCCGCCACCCAGCAGAACCCTTCGGGCACCGAGCCGGCTTCGCCGAACAGTCCGTCCGCGAGTCGGGAGGCTCCCGCCGTAGAGATGAGTCCAGTCAACGGCGAACTTGTGAGCAAGCTTGACTCAAAGACCGCCAAGACTGGCGACAGCGTGGTGGTCCAGACCAAGGCGCCGGTTAAGACTGCCGACGGAACCGAGATTCCCAAGGGTTCGAAGCTGGTGGGCCATGTACTCGGCGCGAAGCCAGCCGGGGCGGGCGAGAATTCCCAACTGGTGCTCCAGTTTGACCACTTCGAGTTGAAAGGTGGGCAGAATCTGGCCGTCCATTCGCAGATTCGGTCGATCGCTCCAGCGGGGGATGCGGCAACGACGAGCCGGTCCGGCCCCACGAGCGCACCTCCCGCGGGCGGCTCTTCTAGCCCGAGCGCAAGTGGTACCAGTGACGGCAGCAGGGGGAGTGGCTCTCCGCAAGGCAAGGGCAGCGAACCCGGGGCAGCCGCAGGAAACGGTGCCCCTGCGGCAGGGACCGTCGTAGCCAGAATCGGCCAGATAGCCATCGCCACTACGTCGGTACCTGGGGTGCTGCTGGCGAACAATGCGCCGGGGCAACAAGATCCCAGAATGGCTCAGGCTTCGAGCATCCTGCTCGGCGCCAAGCAAGATATCCAATTGGACGGCGGCACGCAGATGGTGCTTGGCGTTGCTCCGTCGGGCGGGGGGACGCAGTAATTCGCATCGTTGCGGCAATAGGCATTTTTGCCTGGGACTGAGTGAAGAAGAGAAACCTGGCGAGGAAGATCTCCTGGCGACAAGCTTGGTGCGGTCGTCAATGACGGGCGTACGGGCCGAAATCGTTGATGTTGTAAAGGCCGTCTTCGATCTCATTGCCGTCGCGGTCCACATCGACCATTCCGGCCGATAACCGTGGAGAATCGGCGTGATGAGTGATGAGTGACGCCAAGGGATCGCTCGCCGGGCCGACCAGTCCCGTAGTCTAGGTCCTCATTGATTGTCGATTGTCGCGAACCAGGCTGGGGCGCCGTCGTCGTGGTATCTCGTCTGAATCCGGTCCGGTTCGGCTGCCGCAGCCAGCAATAGTGACGATCGAACGGTCAATCAAAAACGCTGCACAATCTTTGGAATTCATCCATGCGGCTCTTAATGAACTGGATGGCTCCGAGCTGCAGATTCCGGTAGTCGTGAAGCACCGATCGGCGGTTGCGTCGGTTTTGGCAAAGGTAGACAGCTACAGCGATATTGTGCGATTCGAGCAGGAATTGCTCAATGCTCTGCCTGCACAGTTCATCGGAGACTCCGCGGCGTCCTTTGGCATAGTTGTGCCGACTCTGGCTCCCTTGTGGGAGAGCCGTTCGTCGCCCTCAAGCAGAAACTGCCGCGTCGGAGCTTTTATGACGTCAAACAACTTCCCGCAGCAACAGTCGCCTGTGCCTACTCCGGGCTGGACGACGACAGCGCGGAGCAGGCCTAGGGTGCTATCCAGAAGTGGATGAATGTGTGGAGGTATCGGCTCGCGGGTCCGAAACGTGAGATTTACCTCGACCCGATGCTCGAGGTCCAGTTTCCCCTGAAATCAGATTAGGTCCGATTGTCGCCGTGGCCCGCGAGTAAACGACGATCTTGCGTTGCATGTAGCCGACCCACCCGGCCTCGTCCCTGACCTGTCACGCCAAGCGTGATCTGGTTCAACTGCAACGCCATTGATCTTGTGGCCGACTCGATATTTGTGCGTTCTACGATCGTGTTTACCAGACCTCCGAGACGAAACGTTTGCAGGTAGCCCAAAGGATGGTCGGTACACACGGGTTAGTATGAGCTTACCGAAACAGCTTTACGTGCGCCGACGCTGGCAGGATCTGCGGAGGTTGCGGCAAATTCGGCGGGTTCGTGCAGGATTGGTATCGAAGGCCGCATCAGTCATGTTTACCCTCGAGCAAATTCACGACCTCCACTCCCGGCTCGGTAGCGCGAGGACGCTACCGGAATATGTGCTGGCGCTTAAGGGGCTCGGCGTCAAACGGTACGATTCCTACTTGGCCGACGGCCATTCGGAGTACTTCGGTGAGGGCGGCCACAGGGTCGTCTCCCCACCCGTGCACGAGGTGCTTCCCGTCGCTGAAACTGGTGAAGGCGAGGCGTTCCTCCAGCACCTTCGCAGGCACGAGCGGCGCGAGACGACTTATTTGGAGATGTCCAGGGGCCTGGCGCAAAGCGGGATAGAGAAGTGGACTGTGGACACGGGTAGAATGACCATGACGTTCCAAGACAAGGCCGGCAAAGAGATGTTGGTCGAACAGATCAAGTAGCCTGGCGGGCGGTATCCGAGTCGCGATAGCGTTCATCGGTGCCTATCATTCTGTTTCGGCAAATGCGCTTTCCAGCTTGTCCTGTCTCCGACCAACGAACCTGCCACACGCCGGGCCATGCTTCCGAGCTTTTCGCTGAAGCCTCCGCGGTTGCGTATTGTCCTCCTGCGCCGCAATCGCAGGGCATAGGAATTGTCAGTCATGACCATGTTCGACAGACTCTTGGCGGCGAGTGGATTGCTTGCGGCGGCAGCGTTCTCGTCCGTTCAAATCAGGCCTCCGCAACTAGAAGTATTTTCCTTTCAGCTGCTTCGCGATACCCTGCAACCATCCGAATTGACAATCCGCCCTGCTCAACGTCGTCAAGGCCGCGAATGTGAGACTCAGTCTCGGCGATGAGGATGAGTATGTAGGCAAGTGGCCCGCGACTCCGGAGCAATGCGGTGACCTCATACAAGCCGACTTCCCGGTACTATCTCCTCGATGAGTGGATTGGCGATTTACCACTCATCGCGGAGGTCGTAGCAAGCCAATTGGCAAAGACCACTTCCGAACGGGCCGGCAATACATCGAGAACAGGCTCCAACGGCAATCCGCATCCCCCGGCGCCTGATGCCGGGGCCTCCGCCGTGACGACTCGCGCTCCTGCGCAGGTTGCGGTCGCACTCTAATCGTCAGGTTAATGAGTAATTGCTCAAGGAAGCCTACTTGTTAAGCCATGCACCCAGCTGCGATACGCGGCGCATGGGGAAGCATAAATTAGCGCAGGTGTCAGGGTTCAGAGATCAGGAAACAGAAATCGGGAACTCCAAAATCAACACTTGACATCTG
>Ga0193726_1002289_pt1 | contig 13241 bp, 10 predicted proteins | sample H2c1metaG_FD_144928 | JGI IMG/M metagenome (GOLD analysis project Ga0193726, IMG submission 144928) | Soil microbial communities from a riparian zone of the East river system, Colorado, United States - H2c1 | ecosystem: Environmental > Terrestrial > Soil > Riparian zone | place: USA: East River... | reverse complement strand
AACGATGAGCGTTTCGGTCCACGATTTCCGGATATGACGCACGCCTATAATCGAAATTTTCGTAAGCATGCGCTCGATGAAGGCGGCAAACTCGGAATGGTGATTCACGAAGGCGTCTACGCCGGACTTACCGGACCTAGTTACGAATCGCCCGCGGAAATTCGTTTCCTCGCAACGATTGGTGCGGATCTGGTGGGCATGTCCACAGTTCCCGAAGTGATTGCCGCGCGGCACATGGGAATCGAATGTCTGGGAGTTTCTTGCGTAACAAATATGGCCGCCGGGATTTTGGATCAGCCGCTAAATCATGAAGAAGTTCTAGCCACCGGCGCGCGAGTGAAGGATCAATTTATTGCGCTGCTTCGTACGGTAATTCCACATATCGCTGCGGAAGTTGAACATACAGGTGCAAAGAAGTGAGCACTAGCGTTAATAATGATGCACTTCTTGTGGCCGCACGTGCCGCGCGCGAGAATGCCGTCGCTACATTTTCCAAATTTCGCGTGGGCGCGGCTCTGCGCGCGAAGTCCGGAAAAGTTTACACGGGCTGTAACGTGGAAAACGCCAGCTACGGATTGACGATCTGCGCCGAGCGCGTGGCAATCTTCAAAGCGCTTTCTGAAGGTGAACGCGGTTTCGATGCAATTGCGGTTGTTACTGATGCGGAAAAGTTAACTCCTCCATGCGGCGCATGCCGGCAAATCATCTGGGAATTTTGCGGCGATGCCGAAGTGATTCTCGGAAATCTGAAAGGCAAAACGGAAGTTTATCGGATGTCGGCGCTATTTCCAATGCCATTCGATGTTTCAAATCTCTAACTTGCCGCGATTCTTGCCGGCGGATACGATTCCGAAATGACATTCAATCTGCGAGTGATTGCGAAATATCTGGCAGTAATTCTATTTGTGACTGCCGCGGCGCTGCCAGCCGCCGCACAAGCGAAGAAACCTGCCGCGCCGATTGCGGCGCGCGAGCACATCGATCTGCTCATCACGGCGCAATACGTAGTAACGATGGACGCATCCCAACGTGTGATCGAACACGGCGCAATCGCCGTGCGCGGAGACACAATTCTCGCCGTCGGTCCGCGCGGGGAACTCGAAGTTAAATATATTTCCACACGCCACATTTCCGCTCCGCAAGGATTAGTGATGCCCGGCCTAATCAACGGACACACGCACGCCGCGATGACACTTTTTCGCGGCGTTAAAGATGATGTGACGCTGCAAGACTGGCTCACGAATTATATTTTCCCTGCCGAAGCGAAAAATGTTACTGAGGATTTTGTAACCTGGGGCACGCGCCTGGGAATTTTGGAAATGTTGCGCGGAGGTACTACTACTTATACGGACATGTATTATTTCGAGGACGCCGTCGCGCGCGAAACAAAAGCCGCCGGAATGCGCGGAGTCCTCGGCGAAACCTTTATCGATTTTCCCGCACCGGATAATAAAACACTCGCCGAAACTTTGGTTTATTCCGAAAAATTTCTGAAGCATTGGCAGGGTGATCCGTTAATCAACGCTGCAGTCGCGCCGCATTCCGTGTATACCGATTCTGCGGATACGTTACGCGCGGCAGCCGCGATCGCGCGAAAATATCACGCGCCAATTCTGATTCACGTTTCCGAAACAAAAAAGGAAGTGGATGATAACCGCGCCGCACACAATCTTTCTCCGGTCGCGTGGCTCGATCAACTTGGCGTACTTGGGCCTGACGTTGTAGCCGCGCATTGCATTTGGATTGACGCAGCCGACATCGCGCTGCTTGCGAAATCGCAAACCGGATGCGTGCACAATCCCAGCAGCAACATGATGCTCGCCAGTGGAGTCGCTCCAGTGCAGGCGATGCTGAACGCCGGCGTGCGCCTGGGCCTGGGCACGGACGGTCCGGCGGGCAGCAACAATGATTTGGACATGATGGAAGAAATGGATTTAGCCGCAAAATTACAGAAAATTACGCACATGGACCCGCAAGCGCTGGGCGCAAAGCAGGCAGTGGAAATGGCCACGATTGGCGGCGCCCGCGCACTTCACATGGAAAATGAAATTGGATCGCTCGAAGCCGGCAAGAAAGCCGATTTAATTGTGATTGGCCTCAGCGCGCCGAACGCTGTGCCGCTTTACGACGTGTATTCGCAAATTGTTTATGCGTTGAAAGCCAGCGACGTGCAGGACACGATCATCGGCGGCCGCATCGTAATGCAAAATGGCCACGTACTGACGCTCAACGAAGCCGCGATTATCGCGAAGGCGCATGAACTTGGCGCGCAAGTGAAGCGCTCTCTGGCTGCGCCGCTGAAGTAATCCTCGGCTGGGCTATCGCTCAGTCGTTCGTTGCCGAAAGAATTTTAGCGCGGTGCTCCGAAGTGTCTCCGGAATATTTTTGTTTGACGTGAGCGTTTTCAAATCCGGAATGTGAATACGCGTCAACAAGTGCAGTGAAACGTCGAGCGGAGTTTTTGGATTAAAACAGAGATTTTTCGCGATGGTGTAGTTCTTCCGGTACGAGCGGCCCGTCGCGATAATTCGCAGCACTTCTTCCGTCAAACTTGTGATGGAAGCGAATCCTTCTACTTCGCGCTCGGTAAGCTTCGGAGATTGCATCACCGCGCGCTGCACCAGCCGCGCCGAATCGCGGATGAGCGCCATGCGTTCTTCGCGTCCGCCCTTGAATGCCAATTGCATGCGCTCCGTCACGCGCATTTTCGCCAGTCTCTGCAAAAGCGATTCGCGCTTATGCGGATCTTCTTCGGCGTCTTTCACGGCTTCGGCGAGCAATTCAACGTTTGCCGGAACACTGTGCTCAAGTTCTTCCAGCAAGCGACGCTGGTCCGGAGCAAGCGCGGTTGAACTAAGCAACGCCGCGCCCAATTCCGGTCGCATGCTGAGAAGGCCCATGTCGTCAGCCAGCGCTTTCACTTCTTCTTCCGGCAGACGAATCAGCGCGTCAATCATTATTTCAATCGGGGAGCCGAGGTTCGCGATTAGCGCGCGCGCAATTTCCGGTTTCGCAATCAGGTGCTCGCGGCAGTAATCAAATAATTGTGGCGCAGCGTCCGATCGCGCCAGCGCGGCAACGTACGCTTCCACCGGCACTGCCTGCAACGCAACTGACGCTCGTTGCGCGAGTCGTATATCGGAATCTTTTGAGAGGATTACCAGCAGTTCGGCTTGATCCGCTGGTTCGAGCAAAACTGTTCCCATGCAAACGGCAAGCTTGCGTTCGATGGGCGCGCTGCCCGACCGAAACATTTCGCGGAATTCAGGGCTTTCGGAGTTGATGGCCGCCTCCGGGGGAATATTCTTGAATGTTTAAGCAGACTTCAACGCCTAAGCTGACTTCGCAATGCGAATTATGAAATGCATTTCCTGCGTTGTTGCTGGAACTGGAGCGGTGGCCGGAGTTGAAGCCGGATGCGCGTTTCGCCGATGCGCGGCAAACTTTCGCCAGCCGTAAATTCCGCCGAACACGATTCCGCCAATCACGACGAATATCAGAACCCAAATAACCCATTGCCCACTCGGTTCCGGCATTGCCGACGCGCGAACCACCGACGCCGATGCTGTCGCTTGATCGCCCGTCGCCAGCATATATTCTGCCAGCAAACTTTCTTCGTCCAAACCAAGGTGATGCGCCACGGCGCGCACAAATCCGCGATTAAAAACTCCGCCGGGCAGCTGCTCCCACTGCTCATTTTCCATTGCATTTAGAAAACGCGTGCCGATGCGTGTGGCCGAGCAGATTTCGTCCAGCGAAATGCCGCGCATTTCGCGCTCGCGGCGCAGGTGTTCGCCAAATCCAGCTTTTGTTGTGGACTGATTCATTCAGTTGAACTTTGTGGCGCAGGTTTCCGCGGAAATGTTCGCACGAAGTCCGCAAATCAATATAGGCGGCGGTCAAAGGGGTGTCAATCCGCGCGGGTAGTTCAATCGCCTATGTTCCGTGTAGTCACACTGGTACCAAGAGCAGATTGCATGTCCCTAATAACGATGTTAGAAAAGTACGTTGGCCCTTTCCGTACGAGTTTGTTCGCCGTGCCGCGCTTTGCGGCTTTTCTATGTTGTGAAATGGATGCCACGTTTTTGGTGGAGGGCCCGAATCCGAATGTCTGACACAAACAATTTTGAAGGCGTTGACCGCCGCCGCAATCTCGCCGCGCAGCGAGTTGGCCGGCCCGCGGGTGAAGTCACCGTGTTCCGCGAACTTGGAAAAGCCCTCACCAGTTCTCTTGAGCTTGAGCAGGTCCTCCGCACCATCATGGAAAAAATCGACGAGTTTCTGCGGCCTGACACGTGGTCGATGCTTCTCGTCGATGAAGCCACGCAGGAACTTTATTTCGAGCTCGCCATTGGAAAAGGCGCGGCAGCGCTGAAAGAAGTGCGCATCAAGATGGGGCAGGGACTGGCCGGATGGGTGGCGCAAAATAATCAGGCTGTGATTGTTCCGGACGTCAGCAAGGACACTCGCTTTTTTTCTCAACTGGATCAGAAAACAAATATGGAAACGCAGTCCATCGTTGCCGTGCCGGTGCGTTTTCGCGATCGCTGTCTGGGCGTAATCGAGCTGGTGAATTGCGTCGGCCCCGATGGATTTGATGAGCGAAGCCTAGCGTTGCTCGAAGCTCTTTCCGATTTTGCGGCGTCACGTAAAGCGCATTCACGAACTGACCATCACCGATGACTGCACGAATCTTTACAATGCCCGCCACCTGCACTTTATTCTCGAAACAGAGATCTACCGCTCGCAAAGATACGGCTACGAATTTTCGCTGATCTTCATTGACCTGGATTTCTTTAAGCGAGTGAATGACACGCATGGCCATCTGATGGGCTCGAAGTTGCTGTCCGAAGTTGGCCAACTATTGAAAACGAATTGCCGCTTGATCGATTTCGCATTTCGCTACGGCGGCGACGAGTTTGTAATCCTGCTGCCGCAAACTTCCAAAGAAAGCGCGTGCACCGTTGCGCGTCGCCTGCACAAAATTGTTCGTGATACCACGTGGCTTACGACTGATGGTCTGAACGTGCGCATCACCCCGAGCATCGGCGTGGCTTCGTATCCGGCTGATTCGCGCACGAAGCTGCAATTGTTACAGATGGCTGACGACGCGATGTACGCCGTGAAGAACTCGACGCGAGATGGCGTATGCGCGGCGGGGCAGGGACGTCTGGTAATTTCCTGATTCTTAGAAAATCATTAATTTAACTTCCTGCTACAGTTATTTGGATGTACAACCTCCTTTGGGCGAGTGCGCCCAGATGGGATGGCTTGAGACGTGAAAAAAACTGCCGATGTAACCAAGAACCGAAGGAAGCTTTTGCGGAGCGCGGCTGGACTGCTGACCGTTGGCGTTGCCGTCGTATTCGGCCTCATAGCTTCTACGTCAAGCTGGGCGCAGTCACAGACACAAGATAAATCCGCCAACAGCGGCGCTCTACAATACGACGTCGCGTCCATCAAACGATTCACCCCCGGTGGTCCCCCCAATTTGAATGGATTTCACCCATTTGTAGAAACGCCAGACGGGCTCGTGGTGAGAACGGCAACGGTAAAGATGCTGATTCTTCGGGCCTACGGAGTCGATGCCTATCAAATATCCGGAGGGCCAGATTGGCTCAATTCGGAACGTTACGATATCGATGCGAAATTTGATGGCACTACAGCTGATAAATTGCAAAAGCTCAGCCCCGACGAACGCATTCTGGCACGTCAGCACATGCTTCAAACGATTCTCGCTGAGCGTTTCAATCTCGCAATTCATCGTGAAAATAAAGAACTCCAAACCTACTCGCTCATCGTCGGGAAGAACGGCCCTAAACTTCAGGAAGTAAAACTTGAAGACGCCGGTCCAAGCAAGCCGAAGGTAGGTCCCGCGCCCGGAAGGATCGACATGACGGTCGGAGGAACGGGAGGGCAAGTGAGAGGTTTTGCATCTCCTCTTTCTAATTTGACAGTAATGCTGACGAACTACTTGCATCGCCCCGTCATAGACAAGACCGGACTTACAGGAAAATATGACTTCACTTTGCGTTGGACTCCGGATGAGACTCAAGCGCAGGTTTCCTCGAGCGCGAACGGTTTACCTTCGGCCGACCCAACCGGCGGCGCATCTTTGTTTACCGCGATTCAGGAGCAGTTTGGTTTGAAATTGGAATCGGCGAAGGGCCCCATTGAACTTATTGTGATTGATCACATCGAGAGGCCTTCCGGAAATTAGCAGCGAGCATCGGTTTTCCACAGTTTTCTTTCGTGCCACTTCCGCGCATTCCTTGATTCACTCCGAAGCCCATGTTAGGCTCATGCCTCACGGTGAACACAGCACGTCACCGAAATAATTTTTCCAGAAAATTTTGAAATAGCGGACGTTCCGCGAGCGAGGGTTCGATGTCCTACGAGGCGTTGGGAATGATTGAAACCAAAGGGCTGGTGGCAAGTATTGAAGCCGCCGACGCGATGGTTAAGGCGGCCAACGTTGTACTGATGGGCAAGGAATACATCGGCGCGGGATACGTCACCGTAATGGTGCGCGGCGATGTCGGCGCGGTGAAAGCTGCGACGGATGCTGGAGCAGCGGCAGCGCGACGCGTCGGCGAGCTTGTTGCTGTCCACGTGATTCCGCGTCCGCATGAGCACGTTGAAAAAATTCTTCCCGGCGGAAATAAACCGCAGGATGCAAAGAAGTAGACAACGTCGAATCTCTAGGAAATCCCAGGGTAAAGCGCTTTGCAACTGCGCGACCGCGATCTTATTTCCATTCAGGAAGCCCGTGAGCTGGCGGCGCAGGCCCTCATAGCGCAGCAGAAATTCGCTCGATTCTCCCAGGAAAAAGTAGATGCAATTGTGGAAGCTGTCGCGAAAGCCGCGGCTGCGCAGGCGGAAACACTTGCACGCGCCGCCGTGGAAGAAACCGGCTACGGCAATGTGCCCGACAAAATTTTGAAGAATCGAGTTGGCGCAATTGATGTTCCCAACGCGATTCGCGGAATGAGAACCGTCGGCATCGTCAACGAAGATAAAGGAAAGAAAATTCTCGAAGTGGCCGTACCCGTTGGAGTGATCTGCGCGATTATTCCTGTTACGAATCCAACTTCTACCGCTATTTACAAAACTCTCATCGCTCTGAAAGCGCGGAACGCGATTGTGCTGAGCCCGCATCCCGGAGCCGTCCGCTGCATTTGTCAGACGGCGAAATTGTTAGCGCGTGCCGCGGCGGCCGCAGGTGCGCCAGAAGGAATCGTCACCTGCATGGAGCGAAACACTCTCGCGGGCACTCAGGAATTAATGCGCGCGTCGGAAGTTGGGCTAATTCTCGCGACGGGCGGTACCGGCCTCGTGCGCGCTGCGTACAGTTCCGGCAAGCCCGCGTATGGAGTTGGCCCCGGCAATGTGCCCGCGTTTATCGAACACACCGCGAATGTTCACAAGGCCATCGCCGATATTTTCGCCGGAAAAACTTTTGATTACGGAACGCTGTGCTCATCCGAGCAGGCAATTGTTATGGAGGAAGCAGTTCGCGATGCCGCGCTGGACGAATGCCGCAAGCAAGGCGGATATTTTCTGAACGAAGATGAAGCGCGCCTCGTCGGCGAATTAATTTTCCCCGGCGGATCGCACGCGCCAAGCGCGAAAGTTGTTGGCCGTCCCGCAACACACGTCGCGGAACTTGCTGGGATAAAAGTGCCGCCCGAAACGCGTGTTCTGATTGCACGATTGAGTGAAGTTGGCCGCAACGTTCCGCTCTCCGGCGAAAAACTCTGTCCAGTTCTTGGATTTTATTCCGTCCCAAATCTTGCGGCTGGCATTGACCTGTGCACGCAGCTTTTGCGCTTCGGTGGAATGGGCCACACCGCCAGCATTCATTCGCAAAATGATGCCGCGATTCGCGAATACGGGTTAGCCATTCCGGCGTTTCGCGTTTGCGTGAACACGGCGTCGACGCAGGGCTCAGTCGGATATTCGACGAATCTATTTCCGGCGATGACGCTGGGATGCGGCGCGCTCGGCGGGAACATTACTTCCGATAATATTGGCCCGCAACATTTGATGAATCTTCGCCGCGTCGCCTGGGAATCGCGCGCGGTTGAGCATCGCACAATTGCCGCAGCGGATCGCATGAACGCTCCGGCCGCCGCAAAAACAGATGCAGGATCCACCGGCACAAAGGGAGGCACAGTGAAACCAGCGAATTCAACGCCGCAATCGCAGCCATCAAGCACAACTGGTATCCCCGATCGCGCCGCAATCGCGCACGCCGTCGAACACGTGATGGCGCATCTCGGCATCGCGCGTGGTGCCGCGGCATCCGGCGTTAGCGCGAGTCCTGCTGCCGTTGCCGCAAAACCCACCGCGCCGCCGACGAATGTTTCTCCATTCGTAACCGAAGGCGACGTTCGTCGCGCCGTAACCCGCGGCGAGAAAATATTTATCGGTCCGAAAACAATTCTCACTCCTTCAGCGCGCGATGTCGCCGGCGCCGAAAATGTCATCGTAATGACTGACTACGTTCCTCCCGCTCGCGGCGCCAGTTTATCGGAATAACGCCGCGTTCCTTCGCTCTTCTGAATATTTGTCCAAAATTTGTTCTAGAATGCATTCTGGAGCGGCCACCAACTCACTAACTTATGCGCAGGACTCAAGCCAATCGCTACGCGCTCGCGTCGGTAATTATCGCGGCGATGCTCGTCATCGCGGTGTTCGGCGTGTATCTGCGGCGTTCCTGGCGCGATAGGGAAGCGAAGAAAAATTCCCCGCCATCGGTTCCCGCTTCCGTGGAACGTTCCTCCGAAGGATTTACGTACACGCAAGGCAGCGGCGATCACGCCCTTTTTGTCGTGCACGCTTCCAGCGCCACAACTTTTCGAGGCTCCATCAAGGAAGCCGAAAAAAACTTACTCGTAAATGTCGCGATCACCGTATACGGCCGCAAAGGCGATCGTAACGACGTAATTCACACCGACGCTTGCGATTTCTATCGCCCCGAAACAGGAAAAAATCCCGACGCGAAAAAATCTTCGGATCGCGGCAGCATGATTTGCGCCGGCGAAGTGAAAATGGATTTACAAAGTCAAAAGGACGCGAAGCGCGTTTCGGCCGTGCCCTCCGGAACCAATATTGATCCACGCATCGTTCGTGTCGTCACCAAGGGCGTTACATTTGATAGCAACACCGCCGACGCGCACACCGATCAGCCCGTCGATTTTCAATTTAGCGGAGGTCAGGGGCACGCTATCGGCGCGAATTATGGTTCTGACGACGGCACGTTGGAATTGCTGCGCGACGTGCATTTGTCTCTGAAAGCCGCGCCGCCACAAAGCGCCAGAAACCAAAACAAAACTTCTTCCGCGCCGATTCCTGTTGAAGTAACCGGCTCCAGCATTGTTTTCCGCCGCGAAGCAAAGACGGCCGTTCTTCATGGCCCAGTCGTGGTCACCCAAGTAACCGCCGCGCCGCCTGCGAATTCAGCAATTCGAAGCGCCGTCGCCGCTCGCACCGGCTCGCACATTCTGCACGCCAGTCTGCTCACCGTGAACATGGACGCCGACTTTCATGCAAAGCAAGTGATCGCCGATGGCGCCGCGAAGAACCGTCCGAATCTGGTGATGGATAGTCCGAAAGGCGCGGGCACAGTTACCGCGGATAAATTCATTACGGATTTGGATGTGGACGGTTCTGCGAAACATTTTTCGGCGCAGGGAAATGTGCAAGGCGATTTCACCGGCGCGAAGTCCGGCGAAACGGATCATCTGACGGCTGCGCGTTTGGACGCCGACATGGTTCCGAAAATAAATCAGCCGCGATTGGTCATCGCAAATGGCGGCGTGAAACTGAATTCCAATCGGGATGGACGTACGCGCAGTTTGGAAACTGCAAGCGCCGAAGTTAATTTCGTACCGGGTCCTGCAACAAAGCCCGGCGCGCCGCCTTCTTATCACGCAGATCGCGCCCGCACTCTTGCCCCCGCCACATTGATTACTCGCGAGCCAGTTGCGGGCAGCAATCAAACGAGAGTAACTCGCGCAACCGGGCAGCTAATGGAAGTTGGATTTGACGAGCGCAATCGCATGCGGCGATTGCTTGCCCACAACGGCGCGCAATTGGATCGCGACACTCCCGGAAAGGCCAGCCAAAGTTCCACTTCGCAGGAACTCGTAGCGAATTTCGATCCTCAGGGGCAGTGGACCACCGTCGATCAATCCGGAAATGTGCATTTCAAATCCGCGGAACGCTCCGGCCAGGCCGCAAAATCCCACGTGGATCGCGCCACGGATATCGTCACGCTAACTGGCTCCGCCGAAGCTACGGACGCTGCCAGTCACACAACTGCAGACACGCTCATCTTCAATCAAGATACCAAGGAATTGCGCGCCGATGGCCACGTGGTCACCAGTTACCGCAAGCCGCCGTCCAGCACAACCGCAGCGCCAACTTCGCCGAGCGCAATTGGCACGCCGTTATCGCTCGGCCCCGATCCAGCCAACATCACTGCGGAACATTTAGTGGGAAATTCCGAGACCAGCCGCGCCGTCTACACCGGCCACGCTCGCCTATGGCAGGGCGAATCCACAATGGAAGCCGACGAAATCGAATTGAATCGCGATCGCCGCCAACTTGATGCGCGCGGAAATGTCCGGGCAGTATTTATTCAAGTTGGATCATCTCCGGTCACTAAGCCGGCCGCATCCGGCGCGCCACCGCCAACGCGTTTGCGCGGTGGCATCGCGGCAAAGCCGCCAGCAACCAGCGCGAAGCAAGCACCAGCTCCAGTCGGCCCGGATGTAATTCGCGTTCACGCTGCAACGCTCACCTACTGGGACGCGAAATCCCAAGCGCACATGGAAGGCGGATGTACCGCCGAATCGCGCGATGGCACAATCACCGGCCAAGCCTGCGATCTATTTTTCATGCCGTCGACGAAAGCCGACGTTGCCGCGCTGCAACCTCAGGCCGCACCCGGCGCCACTCAGCGACTAGACCACGCCATCTTCACAGGCAACGTAGTCGTCCGCTCAGAAGACCGTCGCGCCGTTGGCGAGCGTGGAGAATACGACTCGGCATCATCGAAGTTCGTAATTTCCGGCGGAAATCCAACACTTTACGATGGTTCTGGAACGTCCACTTCCGGACGTCAATTGACCTTCCTTATAAAAGACGATACGATTCTTGTAGATTCGGAGCAGGGAACGCGCACGTTAACTCGTTATCAGGTCAAGAAATGAATTGAGAATGCTCAAATTCCAGGCCACCGAGCTAAGCAAGTCCTATCGCGGACGCAAGGTGGTAAATGACGTAAGTCTGGAAGTGCAGCAAGGCGAAGTGGTTGGACTTTTAGGGCCGAACGGCGCGGGAAAAACCACCACTTTTTATATTTTGGTCGGCTTGGCGCGGCCCGACTCAGGACAAGTTCTGTTAGACGGGGAAGACATCACCGATCTTCCCATGTATCTCCGGGCCCGCAACGGTATCAGTTATCTTCCGCAAGAGCCTTCCGTCTTCCGCCAGCTAACAGTTGAACAAAATTTGCTCGCCGTGCTGGAAACTCTGAAGCTTTCGCCGGAACAGCAGACCGATCGCCTGGAAGAATTACTTGCACAGATGGGATTGGACGCGGTGCGGTATAATCGTGCCTACACTCTTTCCGGCGGTGAACGACGCCGTCTGGAAATAGCGCGGTCACTGGTTTTGGAGCCGGCATTCATTTTGTTGGACGAGCCGTTTTCAGGAATTGATCCGCTGACCGTCGTGGAATTGCAGCGGCTGATTTTAGAATTAAGCGCGAGCGGAATCGGAGTGTTGGTCACCGACCATAACGTTCCCGCAACACTTTCGGTAACGCACCGCGCGTACATTATCAGTAATGGCAGAATATCTTTTTCGGGCACGCCACAGGAATTGAGCGACGACGCCGAGGTTCGGCGCGTCTACCTGGGCGAACGATTTCGGTTGCACTAGGAGGCCGCGAAAACACCGCGAGTCTGGGTATGAGCTGGCTTTCGCCAAAACTTCATCTCAAAGTCTCGCAGAAGCAGATTCTGACGACAGGCCTGGTGCAGATGGTCAGCGTCCTTGCGCTGAACCGGCTGGAATTGCGCGAGATGCTCAATCAGGAACTCGTCGCGAATCCCGTTCTCGAAGAACTCACCGAAGAAACTCCCGTCACCGACGATTACAGCGCAGAAACTTTCCTGAAAGCAGAAACCGAAAAAGTCCCCGATACAGAGGCTTCAAATCCTTTTGATGAATTCGACGTTTCCGCGCTCTACCAATATCTTGACGCAGGCGCGGGTGACGGCGCGAATCGCGAACGCGAAACGATTGAGCGTCCCTCATTTGAAAAATTTCTTTCGTCCCCAACTGGACTGACCGAACATCTGCAATGGCAGCTTCACGGAATTGTCTGCACAGAAAAAGCGCGCGAAATCGCGGAAACAATTATTGGAAATTTGGATGAGGATGGATATCTCACAGCCTCGCTGGACGAGCTTGCGTTAAACGGCGGATACGATATGGACGACGTGGAAGAAGCGTTGGCCGTCGTGCAGGAATTTGATCCGCTTGGAGTTGCCGCGCGGAATTTGCGCGAATGTCTGCTGATTCAGCTTCACGTGCTCGATCCCCAGAATACTTTGGCGAAGCAGCTTGTCTCGGAATGCCTGCCGAAGAAAACTTTAGCGGCTGGCACCACAAGCCCCGTGCGAATTGCGAATGAACATGTGGCCGCTGCGAAATCGAGTGATGTAATCGCAGACGCCCCAGCAGATCCTTCATCCGTTGATGCCGCCGCGCAGGAAGAAGCATTGCCCGTTAGCGTGGAAGATCTCGCCGCGAACTTTGCGTCCGATGTGGTTGTTCCCGGCGCACCTTCTGCGAATTCGGCAGCGTCGCAAAGTGGTTCTCCGCTCGTCGAGCCCGATTCACCGCTCTGGAAATTATTGCAAAGCAATCAGCTCAAGGAAATTGCGCGCGCGTTGAATCGTCCATACGAATTAGTGAAGCGCGCGATGGACGTGATTCGCAAACTCGATCCGCGTCCCGGTCTGCGCTACAACAAAACGCAGCCGCGCCTCGTCGAGCCTGACGTTTACTTCCGAAAAGTTGACGACGAGTGGCAAGTTTTTCTGAATGAAGATGACCTTCCGCAGCTTCGGCTGAGTCCTGTGTATCGCCGCCTGATGGCGCGCGATGCCGCCGACCGTGATGTTCGCAATTATGTGAAGGAACGTTTCACCGCAGCGATTCAA
>Ga0193726_1002288_pt1 | contig 13253 bp, 14 predicted proteins | sample H2c1metaG_FD_144928 | JGI IMG/M metagenome (GOLD analysis project Ga0193726, IMG submission 144928) | Soil microbial communities from a riparian zone of the East river system, Colorado, United States - H2c1 | ecosystem: Environmental > Terrestrial > Soil > Riparian zone | place: USA: East River... | reverse complement strand
GCTTCGCCCCCAAATCGACGGCTTCCTTAAAGTATTGAATTGCATCCTGGTGATTCCTCGCGACAACCGCTTCCTGCGCTCGAGCGGACCAGTTGGCTGCCGTGTCTCCGCTCATTTCACGAACGCGCTCTTCCAAATTCATGTACGCGGAATAGAGCTCGCCCTTTGCTCGATAAAAAATGGCGGGCCTATCATCAAGCGCCAAGCGAGGATGATAAGGTATCTGAAGCCGAACACTCACCGGGCGACCCCATGCGGTAGTGAAGCGCTTGTCCGCCTCTTTGATTCTTTCCTCGCAACGATCGTCCTCGCCCAAATCTCTGATGCTGATTCCCGCTTCATCCGAGAATCCCGTGCGCGAGTCAATCAAAACATAGTCGAATTGGCGGCTTTGAATAATTAAATCGCGCAGGCGAATCATAAGCGATTTGCCCTTGCCCTCTTGATAGAGGCGATGAAGATCGATCGCTTGACGCTTACGTTCGTAATCGGCATCGAGCTTTGCCGCAGGCATGATCATTAATTCTCCGCCGGGTTTGCTGCGAATATTCTCTGGGACGTCTAGTGCGTGAGCATAGCGGAGAATTGCTAATGGATCATTGCCCCCTTTCGCCATGGCTGAGCCCGCCTTTTCTATGAAGAAATCTGATAGTAGGTCGAGAAACCCCGCGGGGGGGTCGCGATGCTTTTGCTGTAACAGGTAGGAGATACCCGGAGCTTCCAGATCTAAGTCTATGGCCAAGACTCGTCTCCCACGACCCACTAGGATGGCGGCAACATTGACCAGAGCCATACTGCGGCCAACCCCGCCTTTATATGAATAAAAAACGATGAATGGCGGGATTTTAGACCGAAAGATCACGGTTGCTACGCCAGTGCTGCACCACAAACTTCTAACTCGCCAATCAGCTGCCGGAACTCGTTTCCTGACATATCGTTTCCCATGTAATCGTCGTCGAGTCTCACCTCGTCGGCTAATCCAATCGTGTCTAAGACGGCTAAGGCGAGTGAGTTTGTCGTTCGTCGTCGCACTTCGCTGAAAATTGCGAATGGCAGGTTTTCGTTTCGGGCAATTCTTAAGTCGCACGCCAATAGATAGTCATCGGCGATCGAAGCATTTACGCGATCAGTGTGTTTTCGAAAAACGTCGCGACACTGTGCGAACTGCTTTCGCGCTTTGGAATATTCACCGCGTGAAAGCGCTATCTTAGCAGTCTCGGACAGAAGATGAGCTTTCAGTTCATCGGTAGCGCCATCATCACCTTCGGCCAACCAAGCTGCTTCCATTTCGAAGTCCGCCTTAGCGAGCAGCTCCCCTCGGCGCGTTCCGTCGACGGTCGCGATCGCGTCACTGATTGCTCCACGTGCGTTGAAATAATGTTCGCTCGTTGGGTGAGAGGCCCGCGGAATAGAAGTTGAAAGGTAAAATGATGCAACGCTTTCACGGAGTTCCCGGACGCGCTTAGGGTCAGTTGTCAGCGAGTACATCGCTGGCGGTGCTCCTCGACCGCGTTCTTTCCCAGGCTGGTCTAAGGTCTTAGAAACGGCCGCTTCTATGAAACCGTCTTTCCGGAGCCGTTGGATTTCTGTGCGAATGCTCTCGATGTTCAAGCCGGTTCGCCGTTGAATATCAAAGGCGGTAAAGGAAGCCCCATCCAATGCGATGTGCCGGACAGAAACCCTAACCTTGTTCATCTCAGCTCGCTGCATAACATCGAATTAAATGCTCTTTTGAGCAAAAAACAATTGAAATCTTCATCCGTAAGGCTTTACCGAGCAACTTTAATGCTCACGTGAGCTTTAAATTTACTACGGCATTAACAAATTTATCGCCGCCTTTTCCTGCTGAACGGCGCACAACTTCCCGACCTTGCGGCGTGGGAAGGATCTTCTCCAAGTTTTTTAAAAATCCGTCCGTGAACCTTAGCCGCGATCTCGGATCTCGATCTTTGAGGCTGCAAAGAGTATGCGTTGCCTCCATGAACAATTTCGGTTGCCCTTCGAGTGCCGCGATTTCTTCAAACAGACGAGCGATACGAATTCCGCGTTTTGAAGCACGCGGCAACTCATGTTCCAGAGTCCTGCTAAAAAGGTATGCTTGGGTTTCGGAGAGTGGAAACTGGTTCCCCTTCGCAAGCCAAAGCTTTTCGAGGAAGCGAGATGCCGCCACAAGCATCCAACCGTCGCTAAAAAGCTGGTATCGCGTGTCGATCGGAAAAATGTGGGCCGTATATTCGTGGATAAAACGGAATGGGAGCGCGGCGTACCAAAGAAAGTGAGGTTCACGTCCGTTGAAAACGAAGAGAGCTTCGATCAAATTGTCGGGAGGAGAGAACAGCATTGGAGGCCTGCCCTCGTCGAACTCAAGACAGGTAATTTCGCATGGGCATGTAATATCCAGACGATCCGCCAGCAGCGTGCAATCGGAAAAGAATTCGCGCGATAGATCCCGCGCGATCGTATGAAGCTCTTTGATGTGGCTCCCAAAGTCCCACTTCGGGATTTTTTGGGTCAAGGCGGCGCCATATCCATCCCAAATGGTGCCGGCTTGTGGATTCATGAGGCGCGCTAAACTTGCAATTTCTCCGATTGCAACTGAGAGCCAAACAGCGGCATCATGGCCATTTGGTTCTTCCCAGTTCTTGAAGAAGCCGCGGATCCGCTCCTCGAAAAATCCGACTAAAGAGGGCACATCGACATGAGAATCTTCACTCTCTCTCCCCAGCGTCCAGAGATCCTCTAGAATCTCCTGCAAGCCGCCACACACGAGTAGATAAGCGCCAAACTTAGCCTCGTGACGCGGGTGCATCTCCACCGCCTTCTATCCTATGCGTCTTCTAACGATACGTTAGGGCGCCTTTTTCCGCTTGGCCTCTCGCACTTCAGCGAATCGTCGTAGCTTCGGGATTACGTACGCCTTGAATGCATCGTATGCTATTTTCGTTCCGAATTGAACCAGCAGGCTGACGGTTTGATGATCAAGATGGGGGAAGTTCTCTTTCTGATCGATCCGAATCGCACCGGTCTTCAATAAGTCCCCATGCCCATTTTCTCGGAGTGCCTCTTCGATAGCGGGCGTTATCTTTTTCGTTAGATCCTGCGCAGTGTCAGGAGCCAAGGCTGTAAGTTCCCACTCGTTAGCTTCGTTCATAAAGATGCTCGAAAGGATAGATGCGTTCTGATAAATAAGACAAGGGAAAAATGGGTGACTGCGCTAACGAAGGTCAGAACGGGTGTCAGGGGGAACCGAAATGAGTCGCGGTAGGGTTGCATTGAATTGACGGACAGTGGGCTAAGGGTCAAAAACGGAGGACACATGAAGGCTCAGCTAAGAAAGCTGCCTCGCAGCAAGCCGAGCTACCCCGAGCAATACAAGCCTTCTGTAACCGCACCAGACTCCACTCCAGTCTTGCCTGCCCCAGCCCTATCGCTTTTGAATCATAGCTAAACCAAATTACCCCCCCGCCTAACTATCGGAGAAATCAGGGCAAACCAGAGCTGATTATCGGCAATCATTGACCAAATTCACCATAATCAGCTTTGATCCCTTTGGCCCCTCTCGCTGAATTATCTTCACGCGTGCCGTCACCAAAAGAAGGAGAGCCAAAGCGCCTAACAGTTTGTACTTGCGATTTGTACCCCGCTAAGCACAGCATAACGAAGTGAAGACTTTGCCCATCTTTAATTCACTAGGACCGGAAGCAACGAGGCGTTGGCGGTTGCTAGGCCTGACCACAATAGTCGTGCTGCTAGGTGCCTGTTCTAGCCTAAAGCCGATTGCCGACTTTGGAAAAAACGGAAGTGTCGTTGCCGGTCATCCTGGAGTCGCAACGGATTATCAGGATAGTCTTAACCGCGAGCATGATTACTCCGGCTCACCGGCTAGCAACGAGGAAGTGGCCCAGCGAAAGGCTGACGCTCGGCGACTGCAGACGGCCCAAAATACGTTGGCGTCCTACGCGAAGGCGTTAGGCGGTTTGGCTGCTGACGATATTGCGAATTATGACAAGGACATCGATGCCTTGAACAAGAGCATCGTGAGCGGGAAGTTTGCCACCTCGGCGCAAACGGACCTGTATGCCACCGTCGCCAAACTCGGTGCGAGTGCCGTCACCGAATTCTATCGGAGGCGCAAAATCGAAACGATCATCAAGACGTATAATCCTGCGATTCAAAAAGCGTCCATCTCCCTGGTCAAAACGGTGAACGCCTACATGCACGGCTTGGAGGACGAAAAGAAGGCGCTGCAAGACACTGCAGGCCCGGCAGAACAGTCCACGGAGCAAGGGTTTCGCGCGATGTTCAAGGTGACCGAACGTAACGAACTGGCGAAGCTGGCAGAAAAGGAGGACGATGCCCAAGGTTTGATCAAAGGAATCCAAACGTTCGCGCGCGGACATCAGGAGTTGGCGAATAACGTTGGTAAGGCGGATATAAAAGCCACCGCGGATATTGCAAAAAAGTATGCCGATGCGCTCAAGGGCGTAATAGACAAATTCCATTCATCGTGAGGTATAAAACATGAGCACAGTAAAAATCACCGCGGATAATGCGGTAAAACTTGCGGATCAGTACTCGGCCGCAGGTGATGCAATCTGGAACTTTGAAAAAGCGAATTGGAAGGATTTGTCGCAACAGGACAAGGTCACGCTCGGCGGTTACATCGGTAAACTGCACGACAGTGCGCAGCACCTCATCACGTATGCAGTTGGCAAATATCTAGACGACACGCAGGCTCCATTGGCGGCGATTAAGAAAGCGACGGATGACGCCAACGCCACGATAAAGACTCTCCAGACGGTAAAGCAGGTGATTGAAATAGCCACCTCTCTGGTGACATTAGCAGGAGCGATATACAGTGGAAACGTGGGGAACGTTCCCTCAGCGTTGCAGGGCGTTATCGATGCCGTTAAACCCCCGGCCACGGGCGCAGCTGCCGCGACTGCGGGGGGAGGAAAAGCGGGTAACGTCTGAACGTAACGCTAATTCACGCCGTGCGGCCGCTGCCCGGACTTGAACTAGTGGTGCCGCCGCTGCTGGATCGAGGCACTTGGACCGTGCCTGATGGAGGAGTCGGTGAGTTTGCATCCTGCATGGCCTTAGCTTTCTGCAAAGCTGATTCAAAATTCTCTTCCCCTACCGCGGTTAGGAAAAGGAATCCGAGGGCCTGAAATTGAATGTTAACGTCCGAGATATTCTTCTTATTCCTTTCTAGGGTATCGGTGAATTGTTGCTTTTCTGTGTCGCTCAAGTTTTGGAAGGCGAGCAATGAGGCGAGCAGATATTGGCTCGCCTGTTCGATTGATCCGAGGGACTTGATTTCGCTGAAATGATCAGCCACGATTTGCTGTCTGATGTTTGCACGCCAGCGGTCGATCCTCCGATCGATCATGCTCAAGACGAGGCTGATCACAATGTCCGGGCCGATCGAAATTTCTTTGTTGTCGGAGCCCTTGATTACCGCCAACCGGGTTCGCATAATCGCAGTCGCTCCAAATCCGGCGGCGATCGCGGCAGTAAGAGGGTTATCCTTCAATGCGCCAAAAGCGGCAACAGAATACTGGAAATGAAAAATAATGACGAGCGCGAAGCTGGAGAGTGCGCCGTTGATCACGACGTAAAGTAGGCCATCCGGACTAAGGATGGCTTTCATCTGCTCGTCGCGATAACGCGACGCAATCTCAGTGACTCCAACCAGGGCTCCGCAGAGGAACGCGATCACGATCGCGCGCACGTGGTCTCCTCCGCTGTAAAAGTGCGACGGGATTAACCACGCGTAGACAGGAATCAATAAGATGACGAAGCCGGCAAGGCCCCAATAGCGCAAGCCCTTGCCTAAACGTTTTACAGCTTCAGAGATGATCCATGCCATGTGGCAGTGGTCACGGGTCTAACGAAGGGGACGGAAATTGTCAAGGGCGGACGGGTAATTATCGCGGTGGCGGCGGTGTTGTGATTGGCAAGGAGACAATGAATTCCTTCGGAACCGACCCCTGCTGGACCACTTTGATACTGCCTGCAGCAATCATATTCTCCACTAATTCCGCAAACTGATCGTACCCATACTTCGGCACGTCAAGGGAGCCGAAGGTCTCGATTCTCTTGTTGGTCTCTTCGAATAACGTCAAAACGTCTTGGCTGCCTTTATCCTGTAGGACTCGCAAGGCGGCATTTTGCCAGTCGGATGGCCCCGCCGGACCCGCGTCCGCGGAGGACTCGGTTGGCTTAAGGTAGTCCAAGGAGAAGTTGGTCGGTTTCATTCTCTGATGACACTCTATACTATTCGTTTTGATGGACGCTCGCAAGTAACCTTGCTTTCTAATTGGGCGTGTGAACCCCGGTCTTTATTCATTGAATAGGCGAAAACTGGGGTCAGATTTTCACTCTACACAGTTATCGAAGGACCTTTGTCGGGCCGACGCGTCAAATCTACCCTCCAAAGCCTTCGCCGACCACGCCGGCTTCGGAAGCCTGATCAGAATAGGGGAAGTCTGTGAATCGTGCAAAAAGCCGATGCCAGTTCGATCCGTCAAACTGCAAATGCAAGATTCACAGAGGTCGTCCCGTTGCCACCGCTTTAGAAATTGTCCGAAACCAACTGGGTCAGTAGAGCAGCGGGCCGAAACAAACTGGCAATTGCGTTTGGATTTTAGAGAATATCGTAGCTCGTTTAAGATGTTTGATGCCACGCGCCCATCCGACGGTGAACTCGATGTCGATCGTGAGATTCGCATTGGGCGAATGAGGCGTGAACTCGAGGAATTGGCGGATGGCCCCATGATCAGCGACGGCCTTGGGAACGAGTCGCCGGAAATCGAAGAATTGTTCCTCTCTCATGCGCTTTCCTTTGAAAAGGCGGAATTGGACACTCCTTTCAATCGTCTCAGCCAGCGCGGGGTCATGATGGAACCGCCTGACGAGTTGGATGAGACAGCCTTGAAGCAAAGGCTCAGCCAAGTCCTGCGGATGCTAGCGACGATGCGCTGCTTCCTTTATCAGACGGACCACTTGAGTGATCGCGAGCTTTACCAGTGGCTCTGGAATGACGGGCTACGCGAAGAAACGCCCGATATGGCGGAGTTAGGCGGAGCCTGGCACACGAGCCCGATCGGTAGTTGCACTGACGAAGACACCGCAATTTATCTCAAGTATTACGCGGACGAAAAAGACCGTGAACGCTGGCGCGAACAGTTTCCTGTAGATCCCTTGCCTCTCCCGGCCAAGCTTCCCTTCGATCGCGATCGAAATTTGCCTCGTGAAGAGTCGCGTGGTGAAGAAGACCTCGGGGGGGATGAGTCGGGGTCAGTCAGCAAATCTTGGTAGAGTGATGTCGCCGATCAGATCGGTCGTGCTGAAAACGGATCGGTTGACTCCGGATAAAGGCAGGTAATCTGGTCACGTGACAAGGTTGAAGATAACAGGCGTTTATCTCGCGGCGCTCTTCGCGGTTCACATGTTAGCCGCCTCGAGTGATCCAAAGGACGCAGTGATTATCACTAGCGCAGTCGACGCCAAAGGCGTGCGTCACAGCGGGTCAGAATATCGCGGTCGTCCGCCATGGTTGGATGATTATGTCTACGGGTCGATCATGAGTTATCCCAGTGAGGAAAGAGCGTTTTTTCATCAGGGGAGAACCGTTTTAGACCTTACGCTCGACGTAAGAACCGGCAGCGTTACGAACATCAGAATCATAAAGTCGTCGGGATTCCCGGCGCTCGACGAATCTGCGGTCAAAGGCATGGCGCCGCGAAGATGGAAGCCGGGAACGTGGAAGGAGATCGTAATGCCGGTTACCTTCAAACTCTCCAGTACTCCTCGTCCTCCTGTTCAATTCCATGGCGACATGGGGCATCCCACGGGTCGCAATTAGTTAGGGCGAGCGTCGCCAAGCTTGACGACGAAGCATTAGGTGAAAGCGAGGGCGCTTCCGCCAGCACGCCAGGCCCGTGCGCTCCCAGGACACTCCGGGGGGAAGAAAGGGGGTCAGAACGAAATGAAGAGGTGGGGTCTGATCTTTCACTTACACATTCACCGGATAGTGAGAGCCGGGTTTCCGTAGGGCTTTTCTTTACCTTGTTTCGTTAGGTCGATGACGCCATGTTACATCGCAGTGAGTTTTTCCAAGGCGGTCCTTCTCGGAACTATTGGGCATCTGTTGATTTCGCTCCTGCTCGGGATTGGCGTGTTTGCCTTTGGGATGGCCGCGGGAGGAGGTCGGGCGCAACACAACGAGCCGACTGCTCATGTTTCATTGTCTGCTTTCAATATTTGGAACGCGGGATTCGCTTACGTCTGGAGACCCATCAAGTCACGAATCTTGCCGGATCGGAAAGCGTTACCATCGCGAAAAATTGGGGATGAAGCCGCTCTTGTAGAACACCGGCTTCAAGAAAGGTGGACTTGGATTGATCGAATCAGGGATTGGTCGGATCCGATTGTTTTCTTAAGCTGGGCGGTCCTATGCGGCTATGGATTTGCCGGGGTTAGGGAGCAGAATACACTCACCGAGTGACTGGAAATCCTTGCCTCCATTCACGAAGTCGTTAGGCGATGGAGAAACGGGGTTCCAGGTTTGGCATTCAGGGGGAAGGCGCCTTGTCCGACGGGCGTTCTGCCGCCCACTTTCCTACGCGACCTTCGGTGCGAAATTCGCCTTCCAACTTCTGATTCTTGTCAGTTTGAGATGCGCCTGTGAGAGGAATTGATTCGTGTTTTTCGAAGACGAGCGTGGCCGTTAGTTTTCCGTCGATCCACTTGCCATCCTGGAAGGTCCCCGGTCCGGTGTGGGCGGTCTCGATCGTGCCGGTGACCTTTTCTCCGTCCACCTTGAGGTTCATTTTCCCGGGAACGGTCTGATTCTCGACGGAGAAGCGGAGAATCCATTCCCCGCTAACGGAATCTCCCGGCCTTTGGTCGGCGGTCTGCCCGCAGGCTATTCCGAACAATCCGAGGCTAACGAAAGTAACGAGAAGCTGGCTGAGGATTTTGTTGTGCATGTACATATAGACAGGCGCAATCGGAAAAGGGTTACAGGTAAGGTTGGGATAAACGTCTGGCGGGAGAAAAGGGGTCAGCCTCCTTCGCTCAAAGCTTCGGCGTGCCAAGGAGCTTATTTCGACAATCGTCGACCTATTTCACGATGATCGACCACCGTTTCGCGCCCGATTGACCTAACGGTGACAAGAAATTCTCAAAACTGTCTCGGGGCAAAATTTTGGCGACTGGAACTTGGAGAAGCGGCAACCCATTCTATCCGTTCTTGGTGTCGCGGTAAGGCTGGTGATGACGATAGAGTTCCAGTCGCTGACCCGCGTCTTCGTTAGGAGGCGGTCGCCAATTGACTCCCTTCAGGGCTTCTTCTTGATACTTGATTGCAGAATCAAAGTCGTCGGCCTCGGCATACGCCGCCGCCAGGGTGTCGGTGTAACCGGGGTTTTGCCAATGGGTCAATTCGCAAGCCTTCTTCGCCATTGCGACAGCTTCCTTTCCATTTCGCAATTGCTGCTCAGTGCAGGTCGCGCGAATCCAAGCCACCGTGTTAAGGTTGGCCGCTTCGGCGCCGGGCGATCTCAAATGCAAAAGGACGCGCAATTCCGCTTCCGCTTGGGGAATTTCTTTGAGTCGGATATATGATTTCGCGCGGACCACGTGCGCTTCCGCGCTGTTATGATCAAGCGTCAGCGCGGTATCAGCGTCTGCTAAGGCTGATTTTGTCTTTCCCATTCTCTCTTCTATCAACGCTCTATATCCATATGCTCCGGGCGCCTTGGGGTTAACGCCGAGTTCGATTTGGATCACATTTAAGGCTTCGTTCCATCTCTTGAGCTGGAAGAAGACGCCCGCTTTCGCGTCGTAGAAATTGGTATTCTTTGGGTTCAATCGGATTGCGTGGTCGAAGTCTCGAATTGCGGCATCGACATCGTTGTTCCATTTGAAGATATAGCCGCGCTCATAGTAGGCCCCGGCATGTTTCGGATCGGATTGGATAGCGGCATTCAGATCTTTCAATGCCAGATCCGTTTGAAATAGCCGGCTACGGGCTCCTCCTCGAATCGTCAACGCCAGCGCGACCTGCTCCGGAGTACGGCTGGCTTTCAACGCGTAATCCATGAGTTCAACGCTTCGCGTAAACTCCCCTTGAGAGAAGGCGCGTTCGCTTTCCTGGATTAACGCTGCATAACCCCTGTTCGACGGATCAAACCCGCCTCCGCGCGAATCATTCCGGAAACCACCGGGAGCTGGCGCAGAGCGTTCCGGAAAACCGGCTCCGCAATCGCAGGCATAGCTAACAAGGGAAACGAAACAGATGACCTGCCATATCTGTGTTCGGCGACTGGATGGAATGCTCATCATGATAAACTCAATTTCAACTAGATTGATCTCCGATGGGAGGCGAAAAAGATAAAAAAAGGAGTCAGCCTCCTTCGCTCACGAGCTTCCGCCGACGCACGAGGCTTCCATCTTCGGCTAGCGCTACGACGCGACGAGAAGGCGTGACCCGCCGGCGCTCGCGCTAAGGCGTGGCAAGCAAGTCGGCGCGTCAGGCAGCTTACTATCGATACTGCCCGCGATCGTCCGGTCCTTGGAAGGAATTCGGCGAGTGGCTCGAGGGAAATCGCCGCGCAGAGACGCCTCCCACATTGAAGGCCGTATTGATCTTCGCGCGATCACTCCTGAAAGGTCGACCCGGATTGGTAGAGCTCGATTTCGTGACGCAGCGCGGCACTGAGCGAAACGTTATCTTGCGCGGATGCAAGGCGTAACGCGCGCCGGGCGGTTTCCACCGCTGATGTGAAATCCCCGTTTTGCGCGCAGGCGGCCGCGAGAGTGTGCAGCACAATGACGTTGTTTCCCTGGGACAATCGATCGGCCTGTGTTGCCAGTTGCACGGCTTTCGCGCCGTCGCGCAGGAAGGTGACAGGACACGTCGTTAGGAGCCACGCAAGGTTGTTTCGCGGTGGGACATTTTGTGGATCCTGAACAATGGCTTGCTCGTATTCTTGAATCGCGTGCACGAAATCGCCTTTGAAACGAAGGGCGTTGCCGAAGTTAGTGTGGATGTCTGGCAAACGCGGTTCGAGCGCCATGGCTTTCCGGTAACATGCGATTGCGTAGTCAGGTTGCCCTTGTTTCAACGAAATATTTCCAAGGTTCATTAATGCTTTCGGATAATCAGGCCGCAAATCGAGCGCCGCCTTGGCGTGTTCAGCGGCTTCCTTGAGCCGGTTCTGGTCGATCAGAATAATGGCGAGGTTATTGTGGACCATCCAGGAGGATGGATTTTGGGCGAGGGTGGTCCGGTAAAGGGTTTCGGCGTTGCGGTAAATGCCCGCCTGGCGCCAGGTCAATCCGGCAAGAACGATGAGAAGAACAAACGAGATGCCGTAACGAACAGCCGGCGGAACCGCGAGCCGTTGGAAGAGAAGAGTGAGACCAGCGGCAAAAAGAGCAAATGGCGCGGCGCTGGCCAGGTATTGGAAGTGGTCGGCAACAAATGAAAAAATAAACGGATAAACGTTAAAAAAGCCGAGAGCTGGGAAGAGTATTCCACAGAAGAGAAGCAGCCCGGCGAGCGGAGCGCGCCAGCGTTTGCGCAAAGCGAAGAGGACTGTCAGCAGGGCAATGGTGGCTACCGGAAAGAGGTATTGCCACCAGAGCGAAGCGTTTATCTGCCAGCGCGGGTAAATGAAAACCAGGTTCGCTGGCCAAATCAACTTGCCGAGATAAAACCAGATCGCTCTTCCCGCGATCAGACACCGCTCGACGAAGCCGAGATCAAAAGAGGCTCCCTCCGCTCCAATAAAGCGGCGTTCCATCCAGGCGGTGTTGAGTCCCGCGCCGATGCCAGCAACAAAGAATGGAACCAGGGGAAACACATCACGTTTGAGCGAAATTTTTCCGCGTTTCCACCAGAGAACCACGAGCAGCGCGGCCGGGAAAGTGGCAATGACAGTTTTGCATAGAAGACCCGCTACGAGAGCGGCCAGAGATAGAACGTAAGGAGGAGTTTGCCGAAGCCGATCAAAGCGCAGGTAAAGAAGGAAGGCGCCAAAGAAAAATACTGCCGAGAGAACATTCTTGAGTTCGGAAATCCATGCGACCGATTCGACCTGGACGGGATGCAGAGCAAAGATGGCCGCGGCCATCCACGCACCCGGCACTTTGAGGGTTTCCAAAATTCTCAAGAACAGAAGCGCCCCAACAACGTGGAGTAGAATGTTTACCAAATGATAAGGCAACGTGACGTCGCCCCAGAGCAGGTGCTCAATCCAAAAGACAGTGTGGACCAGGGGATAATACTGTTGGGTGGCACCCGGCTCAGTCCAAATGCGCGCGAGTCCGCCTAACGATTGCAGAGCGGGTTCGGTGAGATGCGCGTCGTCGTCCCAGATGGACTGGCCTTGCCAGGCCGGCGCGTAGGAAATTGCCACAGCTGCCATGAAGAGCACCGCGAAGAGCAGCCGAGGCCACGGCCGGCAAAGGCTGCCTGGCGCTGCAGCGTCCAGCGCGGAGCGCTGAGGTTTCGACTTAATGCGGCTGGCTTTCGGTTTCGTCACCGGGGGTTTCGGTTTTTCGGCGATTCAGGATCAGAACATGCGGGCCCCTTCCAGCCGCATCCGACTTCGGTCCCTCTTTACCTATTTTTCGACGAAGTTGGCCAACTCGCCGAAATACTCCGTGCAGTCCTCGGCGGTGCCGTCCGGAAAGAGAATAACAAGGAAGTCGTCGTTCACGTGAAAACCGAAATGGTTTTTCACCGTAATTTTGACCGGTACAATCCAGCCGTAACGCTTTTTGTGGCCGACAAGGCCGGCTTGATAAAAACCTTTCCGCGGGCGCGCACTGAACTCGTAGGTAGCGGTCTCAGGACGCAGACGGATCTGCGTGCTCTCATAGGTTTTCACTCGCTCCTGATAGTTGTCCGGATACGGTCCGAAATTCGCGCCGGCTACCTCTTCTTTCGATGCCGTGACGCAGCCCTGCAGGATCACGCCGCTTAAACAGAGAAGAGCTGCGTATATTGTCGGTCTCATATGACCAAATAAGTCTAACTAATTGATCGTGATCCCGCCAGAAGCGTAACCGGGGATAGTGTTTATCAGAGACACGCCTGCGCTTGTGACTGAAAAGACCATGAGGTAACGCGTTTGCGCTGACACCGGAATCGACAGGCCGGTGGTGATCCCGTTGCTAATCGTGCCGATTGCCAGGATACCGGTCATTGCTGGAGCCAGTGTCACGTTCGTCCCGGG
>Ga0193726_1002287_pt1 | contig 13254 bp, 11 predicted proteins | sample H2c1metaG_FD_144928 | JGI IMG/M metagenome (GOLD analysis project Ga0193726, IMG submission 144928) | Soil microbial communities from a riparian zone of the East river system, Colorado, United States - H2c1 | ecosystem: Environmental > Terrestrial > Soil > Riparian zone | place: USA: East River... | reverse complement strand
TCGCCCGCTTCCTCTCCGCAGCTCCCTGGACTTCCATGGTCAATCTCCGACTCGCAGCAAAATCGCCGCGCGCGAGCTTGGCTCCACGGTAAAATCAAAATCTAGAGGGCCAAGACCGGACGGTTACCGCCAATGCGCCAATGCGCCAATGGCCCGGCCTGCTACAGCAATGACTTGATCGCCGCCTGGATGCCCGCGGAATCCAACCCCTGATGGCCCATTTGCTGCCACAAGCCGCCGCCGCCTTCCACATGGGTGCCGAGGTGATTGAACCGTCCTCTGAAGCCGGCCTGCAGCAGGTAGCTGCCGAAGCGGCTACCGAGACCGGTCTTGACGTTCCAGCCCTCGACGACCAGCACGAATGGCGCTGCCGCCAGCGTCTTCATCATGGCCGCATCGACGACGTTCACGGTGGGTTTGTTGACGAGACCCACATTCATGCCGCCTTCCTGCAGCGTGATAACGGCATCAAGCGCCCGATAGACCGCTTCGCCGGTTGCGACGACGTAGCCGCCCCCGGCTTTTGCCTCCCGTACCAGGTAATCCTTGCCAGGCTCGAAAGGCTTGCCCCGATAGAGCGGATTGCCGTCGCCATCGAGAATGTCCGGTACCGGAGCGCGGGTGGTGAAGACAAATCGAAGGCCCGGGTCGCCATAAATGCGCTTGATGCAGGCATCGAACTGATGCTGGTCCACCGGAAAGTACAGGCGCGTCGTGTCCTGCCCATGCCCAGGCTTCACCCCGCCGTCGGCAAACATGCTGTTGATCCCAAAGTGGCAGGTATTGTCAGCCATGTCATCGACGCCGCTGTGGCTGAAGTGCATTGGAAAAATTGAGGCGCGCCATGGTGATTTCGCTGACGCACATCTCCAGGAAGGCGCTGAATGTTCCATAAATGCTTTGCTTGCCGGCCGTCGACCCGAATCCGGCCGCCGCCGAGAAATTGCCGCGTTCCATGATGCCGCCGCGCACGAAGATCTCCGGATGCGACTTGCGGATATGATGCAATCCACAGGAGCCCTCGAGGTCGTTGTCGAATACGCGCACGCTCTGCAGCCGCTGTGCCTCGCTCATGCCGTCGAGAATGCCGTTGATGATCTTACCGAAGTCATCGCGATTCTTGCCCACGCCGGACGATCCCTTGAAGGTCAGCGGACACTTCGCAGGCGTAGCCGCCTTCAGCAGCTCGACGGCCCGCCGGTAGCCGCCGCGGCTCTCCAGATATTGAATGGCGGTCGCCGCCTTGAGAACCTCGTGCGCCTCGGGACTGCCCTCCGCTCCCTGAATTCCGGGTGCCATCGGGCGCTTGATCACCAGCGCGTGCGGCAGGGCATCGCTGAATGCCCGGCATAAATCGATGTACAAAGCGTCCAGATCCTCACCCATCGTCGTCTCGGTGGTGAGGCCATATCCCGCCAACGTGCGGCTGAGGTCGTAGCCGACCATGTACTCCTGGGGATGGCCGGCGATGGTGACATTGTTGTCATCCACCAATACCTTGACGTTCAGCCGCTTGGCGACGGTGAGACGGGCAGCCTCCGCGTTATCGCCTTCCATCTGGCTGCCATCCGAACCCAGCAGCACCACGGCCTTCCCAGGGTTCGCCATGGCAACCCCATTGACGAAGGCCCACAGGTGACCGAGCCGGCCCGAACTGAATTCAACACCGGGAGTCAGCAGCTTCTCAGGGTGGCCCGGCAGACCACTGTCGAATTCGCGGTAGTGCAGTAGTTTCTCTGCGGGCATGGCGCCGTTGAGGACGCTCAACAGGTATTGGGTGGCGACTCGATGGCCGGCCTCGTCGTAGAAGATGGGAACGATGGGGGCACCGTTCGCGATGAATGCGCGGACGATCATGACCTCCGGCACCGTGTCGTAAGCGCCGCCCGTGTGACCGGATAGCCCTTTGGCGCCGGCCAGCGCCGTAAAGAACACGATGGCGTCACGGCATAACTGGATGTTGTGCCGGAGGGACACTTTCTGTGCATCGGTCAATGCAGCGATCGTGGGATCGAGCTTCAGCGGCTCGAGTTTGCTCAGGTCGATGGGAAAAGCTTCGGTATTCATGGCCTCGATACTACTACGCACCGGCATGGAGCTCTGTAGGAAAGGCGGAGGTCCACCCAATCGACACTTTCATGTAAATATCATTACGATGGGCCATCGGAACTTCCAGGATGTGACCATGAAAAAGTCAGATGCGGGTACGGGCCAAGGCCAGTGGGCGTCGCAGCTCATCTCGAAAAGAATCGCCGAACTCGCGGACTGGCGCGGCGCAGCCCTCGGCAGAATGCGCGAGCTCATCAGGGAAGCGGACCCAGAGGTCACCGAGGAATGGAAATGGAGGACTCCGGTCTGGTCGCACGACGGCATCATCTGCACCGGCGAGTCTTATAAGAAGGTGGTGAAGCTGACCTTCGCCAAGGGCGCCTCTTTGAAGGATCCGGCCAAGCTCTTCAACTCGAGTCTCGAGGGGAACGTGCGCCGCGCTATCGACATCCATGAAGGTGAAGAAGTCGACGGGTCCGCCTTCCAGACGCTCGTTCGCCAAGCGATCGCCCTCAACAGCTCAGGTGAGCCCAAGTCATCGACGAAGGCGGAGCCTTCGACCATGGCGAAGCCCTCGCCAAAAGCGAAGCCCGCGATAAAGACAAAGCCCTCGACCAAGGCGAAATCCTCAAAAAAAGTGAAGTCCTCTAAAAAAGCGAAGTGATACGGCGTACGACGCCCGCTAACCGTTGAGCGCCACGGGCAGGGCCAGCAATCCGCGAAAGCTGATGCTGGGATTGTGCTCGGGCGCGCCGCCGGCAATCTTCAGATTCGGGAATCGGCGTGCCAGCTCGCCGAAGGCAACCAGGGTTTCCATGCGGGCCAGCGCCGCGCCGAGACAGGTGTGAATCCCGTGCCCGAACGACAGCGGGCGCGCATCCGAGCGCTGAAGATCGAGCCGATCGGGCTCCGGAAAGTGGTCTTCGTCGCGATTTGCCGAACCGAGAAGCACCGTCACGTATTGGCCCTTTTTGATGCTCTTGCCGGCCAACTCAAGGTCCTCCAATGCCTGGCGCCCGGTGGCCTGCACCGGACCGTCATAGCGCAGCAGTTCATTCACCCCCGAAGGCGCCAGCGCGCCCTCGCCCATCCGCCGCCACTGTTCGGGGTGATGCGACAGGGCCAGCAGGCCGTTGCCCAGCAGGTGGGTGGTCGTGCCATGACCCGCGGCCAGCAGCAGAATCAGATTCACAATCAACTCTTCGGTGCTCAGGCGGTCCCCGCGTTCTTCGACCTCGATCAAGCCGCTCAGCATGTCGTCGGCGGGCTGCCGCCGCCGCTCCGCGATCAGGTCGCGGAAGTACTTGACGAATTCCAGCACGCCCGTCTGGGCCTCCGCCGATTCCTGGGGCGAGAGAACGCGTCCATTGATCAGTTTTCCAAAGGCCACTGACCAGGCGCGCAGCCGGTCACGATCCGTGGTCGGAACGCCCAACATCTGGGCGATGACGGTCACGGGCAGCGGGATGGCGAATTCGCTGATGAAGTCGATGACGCCGCCCGAGTCCGCCACGCGGTTCAGGTAATCCGTGACCATGGCAGTCACCTGCGGCTTGAGCGCCTCCATGCGCTGCGGCGTGAATGTCTTGGTAAACAAACCGCGCAGGCGCGTATGGTCCGGCGGATCCAGGAACAGCATCTGGCGGGCGAGCGCCGCTTGCACCGCGCTCGCCGTGTCCTGCCCGTCTCGCATCGCCAGCGTTCTCTGGGCGGAAAACCGCCGGTCCGCCAAGACCCGTTCCACATCGCCGTAGCGGGAGACGATCCAACCGCGTCCCTCGGGATCTTCATGAACGGGATCTTCATGGCGCAGCCGGCGGAACAGGGGGTAGGGGTCGGCGAGGACCTCAGGGCGGAGCAAATCTTTGAAACCCAGCTGTCTGATATCGGTGTCCTGCATCGTACTTCTCTTAAGTTGAGCCCACAGGTCGCAATTGTGCCGCCGGGATTGTAGTCTGAACGGCCTCATCATGGCCCCAAGCAGCGTGTCCGAAATCCTCGATGTGTTGATCGTCGGCGCCGGCCTGTCCGGCATCGGCGCCGCATACCATCTGCAACGGCGCTGCCCCGCCAAACGTTACGCCATCCTCGAGGCCAGGAGCTGCATCGGCGGTACCTGGGACCTGTTCCGCTATCCCGGCGTGCGCTCCGACTCGGACATGTACACGCTGGGTTATGAATTCAAGCCATGGAACGACGCCAAGGCGATCGCCGCAGGCCCGGCCATCCTGCGCTACATCCGCGAGACCGCGGACGAAGCCGGCATCGCGCAGCAGATTCGCTTCGGACTGACGGTGCGCAGCGCCGAATGGTCCAGCCGCGAGGCTTGCTGGACGGTGACGGCCGAGCGCACCGCCGACGGCGAAAGCCTGCAGTTGCGGACGCGCTTCCTCTACATGTGCTGCGGCTACTACAGTGCCGCTCGGGGACATCGGCCGGTGTTCGCAGGGGAAGCCGACTATCACGGAACCGTGCTGGAGCCGCAGTTCTGGCCCGACAATCTCGACTATGCCGGCAAGCGTGTGGTCGTCATCGGCAGCGGCGCCACCGCGGTCACTCTGGTGCCCGAGATTGCCAAGACCGCCGCTCACGTCACCATGCTGCAGCGCTCACCCACCTATGTGGTCACGCGGCCGTCGGAGGACAAGCTGGCGCGGTGGCTGAATCGCCGCCTGCCGGACCGCGCGGCCTATGCACTCACGCGCTGGAAGAACGTTCTGCTGAACATGTTCCTCTATCAGCTGGCGCGCAGCCGGCCCGAACAGATGAAGAAACGCATCATCGACATGGCGCGCGACCAGTTGAATCCGCAGTTCGATGTCGCTACGCATTTCACGCCGCGCTATCAGCCGTGGGACCAGCGCATGTGTCTGGTGCCCGACGGCGACTTGTTCCAGCAGCTGCGCGAGGGCCGCGCTTCCGTGGTCACCGACGGCATCGAGTGCTTTACCCCTCAGGGGCTGAAGCTGGTGTCAGGTGCTGAGCTGCCTGCCGACATCGTGGTGGTCGCGACCGGTCTGAAGCTCAACGTGCTGGGCGATGTGGCGCTGTGCGTCGATGGGCGTGCCTGCGACTTGGGCGAAGCCATGGCGTACAAAGGAATGATGCTGAGCGACGTGCCGAATCTGGCGCTGACCTTTGGCTATACCAATGCTTCATGGACGCTGAAAGCCGACCTCACCGCGGGCTACGTCTGCCGCCTGCTGCGCTATATGGACCGCCGCGGCTATGCCATGGCCGTGCCGCGGCGCGACCCCGCCATGCTGCCGCAGCCCTTCCTCACCTTCACCTCAGGCTACGTGCAGCGCGCGCTTGCCATACTGCCCAAGCAGGGATCGCAGCGGCCCTGGAAGGTGTATCAGAACTATTTATTGGATCTTCTCAGTCTGCGCTATGGGCGCATTGCCGATGGCGTGATTCAGTTCCGCGCGGGAGCCAAGTCATGAACCTGAAGGATCGAGTGGCCATCATCACCGGCGCGGGCAGCGGCATCGGTCAAGCGACGGCGCTGTCCCTGGCGCGCCGCGGCTGCCACCTGGCGCTGGCCGACATCGATGCCGCCGGCCTGGCGCTGACGCAATCGCAGGCGTCGGCCGCGGGAGTGCGGATCAGCAGCCACCGCCTGGACGTGGTGAACCGCGAAGCCGTGGCAGCGCTGCCCGCGGAAGTGCTGCAGGCGCACGGCCGCGCCGACCTGCTGGTCAACAATGCCGGTGTCGCGTTGGCGGGCACCTTCGATCAAGTGAGTGAGTCCGACTTCGAGTGGCTGATGGACATCAACTTCCACGCGGTGGTACGCATGACACGCGCTTTTCTGCCGCAGCTTTTGGCCAGTGATGATGCGCGCATCGTCAATATCTCGAGCGTGTTCGGGTTGATCTCGCCGCCCGGGCAGTGCGCCTATTGCGCCAGCAAGTTTGCGGTGCGCGGCTTTTCCAATGCGCTACGGCATGAGCTGACCGGCACCCGCGTAGGGGTGAGTGTGGTGCACCCGGGCGGGGTGGCCACGGCCATCGCGCGCAATGCGCGCGTCGCGCTGGGGATACCTCACGAGCAGATGAGCCTGCGGTTGCGGCAGGCCGAAAAACTGCTGCGGATGCCGCCCGCGGCGGCCGGCGAAATCATCGTGCGCGGCGTCGAAAAGCGCCGTGCCCGCATCTTGGTGGGGCGCGACGCGGTGGTCATCTCGCTGCTGGAGCGGCTGCTTCCCGTGCACTACTGGCGCGTGCTGGCGCCTCGCGTTCAAGCCTGATGCGGCCGCCGGCATGATCTGGCTGCTCGCTGTCATGGCCCTGGTGCTCGCCGTGGCTGCGGCCCTGTGGCTATTCACCTGGCTCACCGTGCTCAGGGTCGAGGCGGCCTTGCCGCCGAACGGGCGCTTCATCGACGTCCCGGGCGCGCGCCTGCATGTGGTGGAGCGCGGCCAGGGTCCCTCTCTGTTGTTGGTGCATGGGCTGGCGGGTCAGCTGCGCCATTTCACCTATGACCTCGTCGACCGGCTGGCCGCCGCGCGGTACCGCGTCGTGGCGGTGGATCGGCCCGGTTCGGGCTATTCGGTGCGGGCGCCGGGCGCCTCGGCGGCCTTGAGCGCTCAAGCCGACATGCTGGCCGAACTGATCGAGCGCTTGCAGCTCGGCCGCCCGATCATCGTGGGTCACTCGATGGGCGGTGCGCTGGCGTTGGCGCTGGCGCAGCGCCACCCCGAGCGCGCATCAGGCTTGGTGCTCCTGGCACCGCTCACGCATCCGGTACAAGAGGTCCACAGCGCATTCAATGGGCTCAGAATCGCCAAGCCCTGGGTGCGCAGCGCGGTGGCGTGGACCCTGGCGGTTCCCTTGAGCATGGTCAAACGCACCGAGGTGCTGAACGTGCTGTTCCATCCGGAGGCCGTGGCGGCCGACTTCGCCACTCGCGGGGGAGGCCTGCTGACGCTGCGGCCCAGTCATTTCATCGCGGCATGCGCCGACTTGGCGGCGATTCCTGATGAGCTGTCCGATATGGTGCCGCGTTACAGCGCCATGCGCCTGCCGGTGAGCATCCTCTACGGCCGAGGCGACCGCATCCTCGATCCGCTGGGCCAGGGCGAGGCGCTGGCCGCCAAGCTTCCCGGTGCAACGCTCACGCTGGTGGAAGGCGGCCACATGCTGCCCATCACCATGCCGGAACGAATAGCTCAGTTCATCCGCGAGGCCGCGGTCCGCACGCAAGGCTGACGCGCGGCCGTCCGTCGCTACAACGCTTTGCGAATCCGGTCCTGATTGTGCTGCGCCCACCAGCCCTCGACGTCTGCCGTGAGGCCCTCGAGATCGAGGCCCGCCGCGGCGAGACAGGTTTCGCGTGAACCATGTTCGATGAAGCGGTCAGGTATGCCGATGTGGTGAAGCGGAATCTGTAAATCGTTCGCGGCAAGAATATCGCCGACCCCCGCCCCTGCGCCGCCGATGACCGAATTCTCTTCGATGGTGATGATGGCACGGTGACGCGCCGCAATCGACGTCACGAGTTTTTCATCCAGAGGTTTGACGAAGCGCATGTTGACCAGCGTCGCATCGAGCCGCTCGGCAATCTTGCGCGCCGATTCGACCAGCGCGCCGAAGGCGAGTATCGCCAGTCCGCAGCGTCCCTCGCGGCGTACTTGCGCGCGCCCCACGGCAAGCGCGGACATTTCCGCGCTGATTGCCGCGCCGGGGCCGGTGCCGCGGGGATAGCGCACCGCCGACGGCGAGGACAGAGTGGTTGCCGTGTACAGCATCTGTCGGCACTCATTCTCATCGGCCGGCGCCATGATCACCATGTTGGGAATGCATCGCAGAAAGGTCAGGTCGTAGCTGCCTTGATGGGTCGCGCCGTCGCTGCCGACCAGCCCAGCCCGGTCCAGGGCGAATATCACGGGCAGATTCTGCAGCGCGACGTCGTGGATCAGCTGATCATAGGCGCGCTGCAGGAAGGTCGAATAGATCGCGACCACGGGCTTCAGCCCTTCCGCAGCAAGTCCCGCGGCGAAGGTGACCGCATGCTGTTCGGCGATCGCCACATCATAGTAGCGATCGGGGAAGCGCTTCGAGAATTCCACCAGACCCGAACCTTCGCGCATTGCGGGCGTGATGCCGACGACCGTCGGGTCGCGTTCCGCCATGTCGCACAGCCACTTGCCGAAGATCTGCGAGTACGTCGGGCCCGTGCTCGCCTCCTTGAAAATCATGCCGCTCGCCGGATCGAAGGGGCCCGGACCGTGCCACTTGATCGGATCTGCTTCCGCCGGCGCATAGCCCTTGCCCTTGCGCGTCACGACGTGCAGAAATTGCGGCCCGTGAAGCTTCTGCAAATTGCGCAGCGTGCTGACCAGGGCTTTGACGTCGTGGCCGTCGATCGGTCCGATATAGTTGAATCCCATCTCCTCGAACAGCGTGCCGGGCAGCACCATGCCCTTCAGGTGTTCCTCCGAACGGCGCGCCAGTTCCCACACCGTGGGCATCTGGCGCAACACCTTCTTACCGCTTTCGCGCAAATGTGAGTACATGCGCCCCGACAACGCGCGCGCCAGGTAGTTGGAGAGCGCGCCGACGTTCTCTGAAATCGACATGTCGTTGTCGTTCAGGACGATCAGCAAATCCGTCGGCAGGGAACCGGCATGATTGAGGGCTTCGAAGGCCATGCCCGCGGTCAGTGCACCGTCGCCGATGATGGCTACGGCGCGGCGCTCTTCCCCGCGTTGCGCCGCCGCGACGGCCATTCCTAGGGCAGCGCTGATGGACGTGCTCGAATGCCCCACCCCAAAAGTGTCGTATTCGCTCTCGGCGCGGGTCGGAAAAGGCGCCAAACCCAGGTTCTGCTTGATGGTGTGCAGGCGGTCGCGCCGGCCGGTCAGCACCTTGTGCGGATAGGCCTGATGGCCGACGTCCCACACCAATCTGTCATAAGGGGTGTTGAACACATAATGCAGGGCGATCGTCAGCTCAACCGTGCCCAAACCCGCGGCAAAGTGCCCCCCGCGGGTGCTGACGCTGTGAATCAGGAATTCGCGCAATTCCTGGGCAAGTTCCACCAGCCGGTTGGCGGGCAGCCGGCGCAGATCCGCCGGCGAATTGATGGATTCAAGCAGTGGATAGTTGTCGGGCGGGTCGCTCATCAGCGGCAGTTTATACTGCCGCGGCACCCCAGTGGCAACGCCCATCCCCCTTGTTGCAGATTTGCACCAGGGCTGGCCCGCTGGGATGATGCTATCCTTCGGGGTTTCCGAGATACTGTCCGCATGGATTCCGTCAGTTCAGATGAAGTCTATCAAGACCAGATTCTCCCGCACGTCTCGCGCACTTTTGCGCTGACCATCCCGCAATTGCCCGCAGGCCTGCGCTCGGCGGTGACCTGCGCCTATTTGCTGTGCCGAATTGCCGATACCATCGAGGACGAGCCGGCGCTGTCGCCCCCCGAAACCCTGGCCTTTTTGCAGCGCTTCAGCGCGGTTTTGGCCGGCCGCGGCGAACCGAAGCCCCTGGCGCAGGAAATCGAGGGGCGGCTGTCGGACCGGACCCTCGCCACTGAACGTGACTTGGTAAGCAACATGGAGCGCGTCATCCGGGTCATGGCGCGGCTCAATGAGGCGCAGCGGGCCGCCATCCAGCGCTGCGTCGAGCTCATGTGCCTGGGGATGCCTCATTTCCAGTTCAGTGCCAGCCTCAAAGGCCTCGCCCACTCGAGCGACCTGGACGACTATTGCTACTACGTGGCCGGCGTAGTCGGTGAAATGCTGACCGAGCTGTTCTGCGACTACTCGCCTGAGATTGCCCACCGCCGGCCCGAGCTGGCGGCCGTTGCCGCCTCCTTTGCGCAGGGGTTGCAGATGACCAACATCCTCAAGGACATATGGGAGGATCGCAGCCGCGGCGCCTGTTGGCTGCCGCAGGAGGTGTTCACCCGGTACGGGGTCGATCTGGGTCAATTGTCGAGCGAACCTTTCAATCCGCGCTTCGGCGAGGGCTATCACGAGCTCATCGGCGTGGCGCATGCGCATCTGCGCAACGCGCTGGACTACACACTATTGATTCCCGGCAAGGAGATTGGCATACGCCGGTTCTGCTTGTGGGCCATCGGGCTGGCCGTTCTGACATTGCGCAAGATTGAACGCAATCCGCGCTTTACCGCGGGTGCTCAGGTGAAGGTGAAAAGGTCTTCGGTGGCCATGACCCGGCTCCTGACCAATGCCGCGGGGCGCAGCGATTGGATGCTGCGGCTGCTGTTCGCACAGGCTGCCCGCGGCCTGCCGCTCGCCCGCCTCGGCACTTTGCGCAGCCCGCGGCAGGTGCCGGCGCCGGTCACATTCGACGAGGAATCGGCGCGCGACGCGCAGCACGGGTTTCGCCGCTCTTACGGGAACTCAGGGTCGTGAGCAGAATCGCACCGAAGCCGGGTTCACTCCCGGCGCCGCAGACCGATGCGCGCGCCGACATCGTCTCGCACACCCTGCGGCGCGTCACCGACACGCCCCTGGATCGCAGCGTCGCGAACGCGCGCGACGCACTGATTGCACGGCAGGATGCCCAAGGTTACTGGCTATTCGAGCTCGAGGCCGATTGCACCATTCCGGCCGAGTACATCATGATGATGCACTTCCTGGACGAGATCGACAGCGCGCTCGAGGCGAAGCTTTGCCGTTATCTGCGCTCGGCTCAGGCCGAGCACGGCGGCTGGCCGCTGTATCAGGCCGGCGACTTCAATTTGAGCTGCACGGTCAAGGCTTACTATGCCCTGAAGCTGGCCGGCGACCGAGTGGACGCGCCGCACATGGCGCGAGCCCGCGCCGCCATATTGCAGCGAGGCGGCGCCGCCCGCGTCAATGTGTTCACGCGGATTGCGCTGGCATTGTTCGGGCAGCTCCCCTGGCGGGGCGTGCCCTACATCCCGGTCGAAATCATGTTGTTGCCGCGATGGTTCCCGTTCCATCTGGAGAGAGTGGCCTATTGGTCGCGCACCGTGATGGTGCCGCTGTTCATTTTGTGTACACGCAAGCCGGTGGCGAGGAATCCGCGCAGCGTGCACATTCGCGAATTGTTCACGACTCCGCCCGAGGATGAGCGCGATTACTTCCGCCGCAAAGGGCTGTTGGCCAAGGTGTTTCTGGCGGCCGACCGGCTGGGGCGCTTGATCGACCCCTTGATACCCGCGCGCATGCGCGCGCACGCCACGCGCCTGGCCGAGAACTGGATGCTCGAGCGGCTCAACGGCGAAGATGGCCTCGGCGCTATTTTTCCGGCCATGGTCAACGCCCTAGAAGCGATGGTGATACTGGGCTATGCCGCGGACGATCCGCGGCGCGTCACCGCGAAGCGCGCGCTGCAAAAGCTGCTCGTGGTCGGCCCGTCGAGCGCCTACTGTCAGCCATGCGTGTCGCCTATCTGGGACACCGCCCTCGCGGCGCTTGCCATGCAAGAGACCGGCGATGCGGCGTCCTTCGATGCATCGATACGGGCGCTCGATTGGCTGCAAACACGGCAGCTGCTCGACCAACCCGGGGACTGGCGGGCGAGCCGCCCGGCATTGGCGGGCGGCGGCTGGGCGTTTCAATTTGCGAACGACTACTACCCGGATCTCGACGACACGGCCGTGGTCGCCTGGGCCATGCACCAGACCCGTGATTCGAGCCGGTATGCCGAGAGTATCCGCCGCGCGCTGGATTGGTTGGTTGGAATGCAGAGCAGGGATGGCGGCTTCGCCGCGTTCGATGCCGACAACACCCACTTCTACCTCAACAAGATTCCGTTCGCCGATCATGGGGCGCTGCTGGATCCGCCGACCAGCGACGTCACCGCACGGGTGGTGACGGTGCTCGCGCGGATCGCCCGCCCGCAGGATGCACCGGCTCTGGAACGCGCGATTGCGTACCTGCGCAAACAGCAAGAGTCCGACGGCTCGTGGTTCGGACGCTGGGGAACCAACTACATCTACGGCACCTGGTCGGTGCTGACGGCGTTTGCCCAGGCCCGCATCGGTCCGGAGGACCCCGCGATGCGCCGCGCCAGTGACTGGCTGAAATTGAAGCAGAATACCGACGGCGGCTGGGGCGAAAGCAACGACAGTTACGCGCCCCCGGCGGCGGCGGCGGATGCCGCGCGAAAATCGGCCAGCACGGCGTTCCAAAGCGCCTGGGCCCTCCTGGGGTTGCTCGCCGCCGGCGAGGTCCGCTCGGACGCGGCGCGGCGCGGCGCTGAATTTCTCATTCGTTCGCAGCGGCCGGATGGTCTGTGGAGCGACTCGAGTTTCACGGCGCCCGGTTTTCCGCGCGTGTTCTACCTGAGATATCACGGCTATGGCGCCTACTTCCCGCTCTGGGCGCTGGCCGCCTACCGCACTCTGACGCGCCGCGGAATCGCTCATTGAAGGGGATCGGTGTGGTCGCCGCGCTCGAGGCGGAGGCGCGCACCTTGGGACCCGCGGTGCGGCGGCGGGATGGATTGGCCTCTCTCGGCGACGGTGCATTGCTGGCGGTGAGCGGCATGGGCGGACCCCTGGCGGCGGCGGCGGCCCGCCGTCTCGTCGATGCCGGGGCATCTGCCCTGCTGAGCTTCGGTCTGGCAGGCGGCCTCGATCCGGCTCTGTGCGCCGGCCGGGTCGTGCTGCCCGACGAAATCATTTCCCGCGACGGCGCGCGAGTCGCGACCTCGACCGAGTGGCGACGGCATTTGCGCTTAGGGTTGGCTGCGCTCGAACCGGTGACCGGCGGCACATTGCTGACGAGCGCGCGGCCCCTTGAGTCGGTGGCAGAGAAGGCCGCTGTATTCCGCGAAACCGGCGCCGCGGCGGTGGACATGGAAAGCCTGGCCGTCGGGGAGGTTGCCGTGGCTCTGAATCTGCCGTTCATCGCCCTGCGCGTGATCGTGGACGGCGCCGCCGATTTGCTGCCGCGAGCCGTGGTTGCCGCCGGCCGCGGCGGGCAGTTGAGCCTGCTGCGTCTCCTCGGCGGACTCATCATTGCGCCGCAGGACCTCGTCCCATTGATCCGCCTGGCGCGGCGCTACCGGACGGCGACTCGATCACTATCGGCGGTCGCGCGCGCCGGTCACGCTCAAATGCACTTCTACGACGCCTTCATCGCATGACGGCACTGGTTACCGGTGCGACCGGATTCGTCGGCGCCGCCGTGGCGCGCGCGCTGGTTGCCGCCGGCTGGCGAGTCCGGGTCCTGGTGCGTGCCGGCGCCGACCGCGGCAA
>Ga0193726_1002286_pt1 | contig 13254 bp, 9 predicted proteins | sample H2c1metaG_FD_144928 | JGI IMG/M metagenome (GOLD analysis project Ga0193726, IMG submission 144928) | Soil microbial communities from a riparian zone of the East river system, Colorado, United States - H2c1 | ecosystem: Environmental > Terrestrial > Soil > Riparian zone | place: USA: East River... | reverse complement strand
GCCGTAAACGCCCCAGACCACGACTGCAGCGACCGCGCCGACAAGCACGTTGCCGAACCAGCCCGGCCGCCAAACCTTCGCCGCTGGATCAAACCGTGGATAATTGAACTCGCCGCTGATTGCTGAGTTAACAATTCCACCGATTGCTCCAAAACCGGCGATAAGCAGAATAATTTGCCAGATCGTCATAAAACCTCCGTGACCACCCTGCACGGTTCGCCTAGCTAATGAAAGCAAATTTGCGTCGGGATTCGCCTAACGAGTTTCTAATCATGCGGAAGAACGACCGCAAAACGACGGGGGCCCCTGAAGGCAGAAGAATCTGTAGCGGCGGTCTATGACCGCCGAAAACTTCTGCGACGGCGCTCACAGCGCGCCGCTACAGCGGCCTTGCAAACCTCGTAGGGTTTGTGCCATCATCAAACAACAATGGCAAAGACGCATGCGGTCAATGTTACTGTGGAGCGGTTGAGATCGAGATGAGCGGCGATCCTCTGGAGGTGGGTTATTGCCATTGCGAGAACTGCCGGCGTTATTCCGCTGCACCGGTGAGCGCATTCACGCTATGGAAGAAAGAGAACGTCAGCGTGACCGAAGGCGAGGAATTTCTCGGACGATTTACGAGCAGCGACATCAGCGAGCGTGGTTATTGCACGAAGTGCGGCGGCCACATCATCGTCGAGCATCCAACGCTTGGTTTAATGGATGTTCGCATCGGCGCGCTCCGGAATTTTCCGTTCAAACCAAAGGTGCACCTCAATTATGAAGAAACCGTGCTGCCGATTTAAAGATGGCCTCCCTAAGTTGAAGGATTTCCCAGCAGAGATCGGCGGATCAGGGGAAACGCTGCCTGAGTAGCACCTTCGCTACGCGGAATACGGTCCGGCTGGGAGCCGGCGGATAGATGGTGACCTGCGGGGGCCGCAGGTGAGCTGCGCGAGAGCGCACGAATCAAACGATTCTTCCGATGAAAGACGGGTTACTCAAACTCAAAGACTTTCCGGCGGAGATCGGAGGGTCAGGGCAAACACTGCCCGAGTAGCGAGATCGAATCTCTCAACTAAAGCGAAGCGTTCTCTCAACCATCAACTTCTGCCCCGAATCAGCCCAGCTTGTAAACGCGAACTGGCGCGTTTCGGCCGCGGATCGGAACTGAAGCTGAGGATTCGACGCCCTCGAGTTCACCGACGGTTTCCTGCACCGATTCTGAAACGAGGAAGCTCGAGTTCAGTTGCTTGTTCAATTGCTCGATACGAAATGCCACGTTCACAACGTCCCCGATCACGGTGTATTCGCGGCGCTCCGTAGAACCGATATTGCCGACCAACGCCTCGCCCGAATGCAGTGCGATTCCGATCCGTGTCGGCGGAATCTCGCCCGCGTCGGTCGCGCGCTTGATTTCGGCTACCAGTTCTCGCGCGGCGGCGATGGCATTCTGGCAATGGTTCCCCATAAGGAGCGGCGCGCCGAACACAGCCATGAATCCATCCCCGAGAAATTTGTTCACAACGCCGTGATGTTGGTTAACGATTCTCACGGCTTTGCCCCAAAGCTGGTTCAAATAATTGACGATTGAATCCGGCGCCGCCGTTTCGGCAAATGCAGTAAAATTGCGAATGTCGAGGACAAGAATGCACACGTCCCGCAGCTCAGATCGAAGCCCGGCTGGTTGGGCGAGTAGTTGGTTCACCACCGCTGGCGAAACGTGTTGCCCAAACATCTGCACAATGCGCCGGCGTTCCTCCGCAGCGTCAAGCGACCGTAGAATACCGGAGCGAATGCGCGCCGAGACCAAACCTGCGGTCACCCCGCAGAGCAAAAGAAGAACAGGGCGCATGATATACGCGACACTGCTTTCCGACGGCTGGCCCGGCCCAAATGGCAGTTGTTCGCGAAAGATCAGGGTCAGCGTGCCATAACCGGCGGCGGCGACTACCCCAGCGAAAACACTGAGCCGAAAGTCGAGCGAAAGCGCGGACAAAATGATGAAGAAGAAATAACCGAGCACGACTGCGCTGGTCAGCGCGACGTCGGCCCGCATGATGTTCCCAAACGCAGCCAGGAGAATCGTGGGGAAACTCGTTTCGATGGCGACGTTCAGGTACCGGATTACCGGCGGCAGTTGTCGATCCTGGCGAAGATATCGATCAAACAACTGTCGCATGGCCAACTCGTAGACAATGAGGATCGCCACCACGGCTAGGGCGGCATTGAACGCCGGCCACGGGTTCGCGGTGGCGACGTGAACGGCCTTGACTGCACCGATGATCAGCAAAAGCGCCACGCCGATCAGCGCTTGCAAGCTGGCGCGTTCTCTTTCGCTCACCAGAATTTGCCGGCCAAGTTCAGCTTCGAACAAGTTCGAAGCCGGGGCTGCATTCTCGAGATCGTTCATCGGCCGATTTTACCAAATGTAGCGCGCGCCCGCCGGGTCTTAGCGTAACTGCTTGATGAAATTGTTGTAGTCTTCGTGCGTGCCGATCCAAAACCAAACCACGAGATCGCCGTGCTTCTGTGCGACGGCGCGATAGTGATCGCCGATTCGCACCGACCAGACGTTTCCGACAAGTGGCTTGAACTGCATTGAAGGGTGGAACGGATCACGCAGCCAGAGTTGAAACTTTTCTCGCGCGAGACATTGGACATGAGCTGGTAGTCTATTGAACTCCCGCCAGAAGCGTCGATGCGTTCTGGACGTCACGGCAGTTCGCGGACGCGTCCTGCTTTGATATCCTCTTCGACTTCGCGCAAAACGTCATCGAGCTTGCCGCTCGCAATATCGCGCTTCATCTGCTCATCCCACTCGTCATCGTTCCAACCGTGCAACCACGCCGCGAGCTCGGCGCGTTCTTCAAACGAGAGGTGTTCGATGGCAGTTTTAATCTCGGCTAAACTCACATTGGCCAAATCGTAGAGGAAGCTGTCCTACGCTGCAAATGGGATCTGCGTTGCTATAGCGGGGAAATCTTGTTTTTCTGCGAAGACTTTGCAGGGCCCACGAATCACACGAAACAACGCTAACATTTTGAAAGCTTTCACCGAGACCTCCTCAAACTTACCTCCTTGCGTCTCGCAATGCGGGGCCGGTGTTTCTGAGTCTTCATTCCCGTCAATTCGTATATTTCGTGGGCACAGAAAAAAGCGGCGCAGCAGCGCCGCACTCCAAAACATCCGCGCTATCGGTGTAATCCGAGGTTAAACTTCGGTTGCGGCTATGCGGCGCTGCGTAATCCGCGGTTACTTCGCGGGCCCATGGAACTTTGCATGGCGAGACTTTTTATATTTGTATAGGTTCATTGTGCTGGAGTGCGAGGCACTTTCGACGTAATACCCGCGTCATCGGGCCGCGTTTAACGGTATCGACCCAAATTGCGTCCCAGGATTGGGACCGGACTGCCCCAGAACGGGACTGCCGCGAGGCGACCATAATTCGCCCAATAAAGCTAAGTCCCTCTTTCAGTGTGCATTGTGAGGTCGCTCGTGTAGTTGGCACAAACATTGCGTTACCTGCTGACAAGCAAAACCCGCGGTAAATCGAATAGGAGGGCAACAAATGAAAAAACTAAAAATAAAAAAGCTCGTTGGGACGGTTCTGTTTACCTGCGGATGTGCCGGACTGGTGCTGGCCGAGGCGCCTAAGACGCAATCCAATGATCCGGTCGTTATCGGCGCAGTGAAGCAAGTCGCACAGGATATGGGAGATGCAATGGTGGCCAACGATATCGACAAACTCAACCAGATCTTTGCCGACGATTGGGCAACCCTCGGATCCGAAGGCAAGCTCATCACCAAGCAGAATCTTCTAAGCGATTTTAAATCCTTCCATGACAAACTCCTGTGGTTTGAAAATGGACCGATTGACGTAAAGGTGTTCGGCGATGTCGCCGTGTCTCAGGGCAGCGTGAAGGAAAAGAGGACCCGGAACGGAAAAGATACTAGCGGTCAGTTCCTTTGGATGGATCTCCTCAAAAAGCGCGACGGCAAATGGGCAGTTGTGCGTAGCGCAGGCGCCAGGGTGGTTTTGGCCGACTCGCCCAAAGCGGAATCCCAAGATCCGGCCATCGTCGAGACCATGAAGCAATTCGCACAGGATACGGGAGATGCAATGGTGGCCAGCGATATCGACAAGCTCAACCAGATCTATGCCGACGATTGGGCAACCATCGATTCCTCCGGGAAGATTTTCACCAAAGAGAGCCTTCTAAGCGACTTTAAATCCGGCAAGCACAAACTCCTGTCGTTTGAACTTGGGCCTATGGACGTGCAGTTGTTCGGCGATGTGGCCATAGTCCAAGCCAGCGTCACGGAAAAGAGGATTCACGACGGAAAAGACATTAGCGGTCAGTTTGTTTTTATGGATCTCCTCAAAAAGCGCGACGGCAAATGGGTGATTGTGCGCACCTTAGGCACCAAGGTGATCTGAGTTAACTAGAGAAGTGGGATGAGGACTTTCCGGAAAGCCTCGCGTACAGCGCAGTCTCGAAAAACGGGTCTAGTCCCTCAATCGCTCGACCAAACAGTGCCTGTGTAATCAGGCCGACCAGATTTCGGTCAAGACCCGCTTGAAATTTCCGCCCAGGATTTTTTCTATCGCTGCGCTCTTGTAACCGCCCTTCATCAACGCATCGGTTACGAGCTCCAATTTTCGTTCGGTATTCAGGTCGGGGATATAAGCCGGCCGATCCTCGCCTGGCGCAGCGATCCCCGCGGCTTTCCGTTCCTCGGTCCTGCGTTTCAGTTCGGCAAGTTCCTCTTCGCCCACGTGCAGAAACGGAACGTCCGTCCCGATCCCGACATGATCTTCGCCGCAAACCTTAACCGCGTGGTCGAGATGCTGGAGAAAATCCTTGAGCGTCGGCCGTTTCGGCGGCTCGGTAAGAAATGGCAGCATGTAAATTCCGATCACGCCGCCTTTCTCCGCCAACGCTTTCAATTCGCGATCTTCCTTGTTCCGCGGATGCGTGTAAACAGCGCGACAGCCAGCGTGAGTGATCAACACCGGTTTCTTCGACGCCGCGATGGCGTCCGCCGTCGTCTTTGTGTTGGAATGACTGAGATCGAGTGCAACGCCGATCTCATTCATCTTGGCCACGGCGCTGCGGCCCAGATCGGTCAGGCCGTCCGTGTCGCCGTCGAGACAACCGCACCCGAGCGGCGTCCGGTGATTGTAGGTAAGCTGCATCACACGCACACCGAGACTGTGGAATAGCTCGATCCTGTCGATCTTGTCCTCCAGCATGTTCGGAGATTCGAACGAGTAAATGACACCGAGCTTTCCTTCGCTCTTCGCGCGATCGAAATCGGCCGCGCGCTGCACTTTGAAAAACGCTTCCGGCTGCTCTTCCATCAAAAGCTCCGCCTTCGCGATCGCGGCCACAGTCTGCTCGAAATTTCCCTGTGGGCCGCCAAGTGTCGCCTTCACCACGTTCACGCCGGAACCAACAATCAACTTGGTTACGCCTACCGGATCATCATTCGAAATCGGAGACCCGATCTCGGCCAGTACGTTCCCGTCGAGTACAAACAACTTGCGATACAATTCCGCCGCGGCGGGGGACACAGATACTGGTGTGGCGGCGGCGGTCGGTTCGCCCGACCACAGAGCATCCGGCTTGATCGCGATCAACGTCACTGCCCCGCCCAAAGTTTTCGTAAATTGCCGACGACTAATCATCTCCCGAAGCGATCACACGGTGCCAAACTTTGCTGCGCAGTCGATACGCAGTTACGACCTGCTCCTGGGTTGCGTTGGTGGGAATGCCGAGAACGTCGTAATGACTCTTCATCCTGCAGTTGTGCGCGATTGTATTGCAGTGCACACACGCAGACAAGATCATGCTTGCTGCGCGGCTGGTGTGTGGAAAGCAAAACAGCCGAGCCCTTTCGAGCTCGGCTGTTTGTTAATTGTTGTTTCGGCTGTCGATTAGTAATCCATACCGCCCATGCCGCCTGGAGGCATCGGAGGAGTTTTTTCCTTTTCAGGAATCTCCGTGACCAATGCTTCGGTGGTGAGCAACAAGGCCGCGATGGATGCGGCGTTTTGCAGCGCCGAGCGCGTGACCTTCGTCGGATCGACGATACCGGCCTTCACCAGGTCCACGTATTCGTCATTCGCGACGTCGTAACCTTCGTTGCCTTTGCGCTTCTTCACTTCCTCGACAACGAGCGCGCCTTCGCGGCCCGCGTTATCGGCAAGTTGACGCGTCGGCTCTTCAATCGCGCGGCGAACAATCGCCACGCCGACTTTCTCGTCACCTTCAAGGCCTTTCATATTGTCGAGCGCTTTCTGCGCACGCAGCAACGCGACACCGCCACCTGGAACGATGCCTTCCTCAACCGCCGCACGCGTAGCGTGCAACGCGTCTTCGACCCGAGCTTTCTTCTCTTTCATCTCGGTCTCAGTCGCAGCGCCGACGTTGATGACTGCAACGCCGCCCGCGAGTTTCGCCAGGCGCTCCTGCAGTTTCTCGCGATCGTAATCGCTGGTCGTCTCTTCAATCTGACGACGAATCTGGGCGACGCGGCCCTGGATATCGGACTGTTTGCCTTCGCCTTCGACAATGGTGGTGTTTTCCTTGTCGATAGTGACGCGCTTGGCTTTGCCGAGGTCTTCGATCTTGATGTTCTCGAGCTTGATGCCGAGATCTTCGGTGAAGCAACGCCCGCCAGTGAGCACCGCGATGTCTTCCATCATCGACTTGCGACGATCGCCGAAGCCGGGAGCTTTCACCGCGCAAACCTGCAACGTGCCGCGCAATTTGTTCACGACCAAAGTTGCAAGCGCTTCGCCTTCCACGTCCTCAGCAATAATGAGGAGCGGCCGGCCGGCTTTCGCTACTTTCTCGAGCAACGGAAGCAGATCCTTCAAGCTCGAGATTTTTTTCTCGTGAATGAGGATGTAAGCGTTTTCGAGAACGGCTTCCATCGCTTCCGCGTTGGTCACGAAGTAGGGCGACAGATAACCTTTGTCGAACTGCATGCCCTCGACCACTTCCAGTGTGGTGTCGATGGAACGGGCTTCCTCTACCGTGATCGTGCCGTCCTTGCCTACTTTGTCCATGGCGTCGGCAATGATCTCGCCGATCGTCTTATCCCAGTTAGCCGAGACGGTCGCGACCTGCGCGATCTCGGTGCGATCGCTGACTTTCTTGGAGAGTTTCTTCAAGTCCTCGACGATTGCCTCGACACCTTTCATGATACCGCGCTGCAACGAAGTTGGGTTCGCGCCGGCAGTGACGTTGCGCAGACCTTCGCGGTAAATGGATTCCGCGAGGATGGTCGCCGTGGTCGTGCCGTCACCCGCAACGTCGGACGTTTTGGAAGCGACTTCACGGACGAGCTGCGCACCCATATTTTCATACGGATCTTCCAGCTCGATCTCTTTCGCGACCGTGACGCCGTCTTTGGTGATTGTGGGGCTGCCGAATTTTTTATCGAGAATGACGTTGCGACCGCTCGGGCCGAGTGTGGCCTTTACGGCTCTCGCAAGTTTCTCGACACCGCGCAACAGCGTGTGCCGCGCGGTTTCATCGAATTGTAATTGTTTAGCTGCCATAAGTTAGTTGATAGGTGATGGTTGGTTGTTGATAGAAGGATTTATCCAATGATACCGAGGATATCGTCCTCGCGCATGATCAGGTAATTTTGATCGTCGATCTTGATTTCGGTGCCGCCGTATTTCGAGATCAGCACCTTGTCGCCCTTCTTCACCGTGAAATCGACTTTCTTTCCGTTGTCGTCGATTTTACCGGTGCCTAAAGCGACCACTTTCCCCTCTTGTGGTTTTTCCTTGGCGGTGTCGGGGATGATGATCCCGCCTTTTTTCACTTCCTGCTCTTCAAGCGGCTGCACCAGCACCCGATCTCCGAGCGGTCTCACGTTAACTGTTGCCATAAGTTGTTGTTATCACTCCTTTGGTTTGTTGTTGTGCCGGCGGCTCCGAAAAATTTCCGGAGCCGTCAGCAAATTGGCCTATTTTTTCTTGTCGTCGTCCACGACTTCAAACTCCGCATCGACAACGTCGCCTTCGCCCCGCTTAGCGGAACCGGCGCCTTCTTCTGCGCCACCCTGCGGTTGCGCTTCAGGTCCACGTCCGGGTCCCGGTTGTGGACCGGCCTGCGCTGCTGCTTGCTTGTAAAGGTCGGCGCTAATTTCCTGGAACTTGTTCTGCAATTCGTCGTAGGTCCGCTTCATCGCATCGGCGTCGTTGCGATTGATCGCATCACGCACCGCGGCAATGGCGTCTTCGACTTGCTTCTTCTTGTCACCGGAAATCTTGTCACCCAATTCCTTCAACTGCTTCTCGCATTGATATGCGAGCATGTCGGCGTTGTTCTTAATCTCGATCGCTTCCTTCGCCTTCTTGTCCTCCTCGGCGTGCGCTTCAGCTTCACGCTGCATCTTCTCGACTTCCTCTTTCGAAAGTCCTGAGCTGCCCGTAATCGAAATCTTCTGTTCCTTCCCGCTGCCGAGGTCTTTCGCCGACACGTGCAAAATGCCGTTGGCGTCGATGTCGAAGGTAACTTCGATCTGCGGAACGCCGCGCGGCGCCGGTGGAATCCCATCGAGATGGAATGTGCCGAGCGTTTTGTTATCGCGGCTTAGCGGGCGCTCGCCTTGAAGTACTTTGATCTCCACACCCGGCTGATTATCGCTGTAGGTCGAAAAGATCTGAGATTTGCGCGTCGGGATCGTGGTGTTGCGCGGAATCATCGGTGTAGCCACGCCGCCGGCGGTTTCAATCGCCAGCGTCAACGGCGTCACATCGAGAAGCAGCACATCTTTAACTTCGCCTTTGAGGACGCCGCCCTGGATAGCTGCGCCGACTGCGACAACTTCGTCCGGATTCACACCTTTGTGTGGTTCCTTGCCAATTAGATCGCGCGCGACCTGCTGCACTTTTGGCATGCGCGTCATGCCACCGACGAGTACCAGCTCGTTGATATCCTTTTCAGTGACCTGTGCGTCCTTGAGACATGCCTTCACAGGCGGAACGGTTCGCTGAACCAGATCATCCGTGAGCTGTTCCAACTTTGCGCGAGTCAGTTTTTTCTGAATGTGCTTCGGCCCACTCGCGTCCGCTGTGATGAACGGCAGGTTAATTTCGTATTCCTGCGCACTCGACAACGCGATCTTCGCTTTTTCAGCTTCTTCCTTGATTCGCTGGATCGCATCCGGCTGCTTGGTCAGATCGATGCCGGTGTCTTTTTTAAATTCGTTGACGATCCAATCCATAATCTTCGCATCCCAGTCGTCACCGCCGAGGTGCGTGTCGCCGTTGGTCGCTTTTACTTCGAAAACGCCGTCGCCGATCTCCAGAACGGAGATATCAAACGTGCCACCACCCAAATCGTAAACGGCAATCTCCTCGTCTTTCTTCTTGTCGAGGCCGTAAGCGAGCGACGCTGCCGTCGGCTCATTAATGATGCGCAAAACTTCGAGGCCCGCGATTTTGCCCGCGTCCTTGGTGGCGTTGCGCTGCGAGTCGTTAAAATACGCCGGCACAGTAATGATCGCCTGCGTGATTTTTTCGCCCAGCTTCGCTTCCGCGTCGGCTTTGAGCTTCGACAATATCATCGCCGAAATTTCCGGCGGCGAAAATGTCTTTAGTTGGCCGTTCACTTCCACTTGCACGTGAGCGTCGCCATTAGCGGCCTTCACAATCTTGTACGGGACGCGTTTCTGTTCTTCCTGCACCTCTTCGAACTTGCGGCCCATGAAGCGCTTGATTGAAGAGACTGTGTTCTGCGGATTGGTCACTGCCTGACGCTTCGCGGCCTGGCCGACTAATCGCTCCCCGCTTTTCGTGAACGCGACGATCGATGGTGTCGTGCGCGCGCCTTCGCTATTTTCCAAAACTACCGGGTCGCCACCCTCCATCACGGCCATGCAGGAGTTAGTGGTGCCCAAATCGATACCTAAAACTTTAGCCATAATTGAAAAATCCTTTCTGATCCGAGTTCGCCAACGAACGGAGTCGCCGTGGCGAGACTCTTGGTTAAGCTTCTAACTCTCTAGCAACCCTTGGGCCAATTAATTTGCCGCCGCCTAAGCCATTCTTAACAAGGCATTACCGTCGATCAGGTGCCTTATGGATCTATCCAAACTGAGCCAATTCGGCTCGATTCCAACTTCGTTCACATTGGCGGTCGTGTCAACGCGGCGCACTTCCTATAGCAAACGGCTTACCTCACAAGGGTAAACACCTGCGTATACGAACTGTCGGTATTTCGCGTACTGGTTAATTGGCCACGCGCGCCAATGTACTTGCCGGTCCCGCCCAATTGCGCGCGCACGACAGGTTGGCCCGCATTAAATTCGGGGGCTGTCGGCGGATAATCGCCAGCGCCGAAAGCGATAATTTGATCCTGACCACCGCCAAAGGTGAAAAACAGAAGCGTTGCGCGCTTCTCCGCGTTTGGGTTGGCCTCAGCCGCGCTCTAAATCAGCGTTTTTGAACCAAACACCTCGCCGGTCACTGGACCGCCAGGGCTAGAATGCAGCGTGGCAGAAAAATAATATGCGTCGCCCGGACTGTTCCCTGGGAATCCGAGATGAAGCGGCTTTAGCGCCGGAGCGTCTTCATAAACCGTAAGAGTTTCAGTCGAAGGATTCGTCGAATGCGGACCATACGCTGCCATCAAAATTTGAAACGAGCACTGCAGCCGATGCCATTATTCGTCGAGTAAGAATCAGCTTCATCGTTAAACTCTAAGCAAAACTGAGTTTGTGGGAACCTCGTTCGAGAAAACTTGGTTCTACACTCGAATGTCGCAATCACAAAAATGTGGAGAGCGGCAGGCGCTGCGGAAATTGCGTGCGCGATAAAAAAGAAATTCTGTTTCGCGAAAGCGCCCACCACTATAAATTTTAGCGTGCAACAATACCATGATCTGCTCCGACTCGTACTTGAGAAAGGTCTGCCACGAACGGATCGCACAGGCACAGGAACGTTATCTGTTTTTGGTGCGCAGACGCGATTTGATTTGCGCACGGACGGACCGGGATTCCCGCTCCTTACGACAAAAAAGCTGCACATCAAGTCGATCGTCTACGAGTTGCTTTGGTTTTTGCGCGGCGATACCAACGTCCGTTATCTCAATGAACATGGCGTGACGATCTGGGATGAGTGGGCTGACCAAACCGGCGATCTTGGTCGCGTCTATGGTGCGCAATGGCGCGACTGGCGCGGTGCAAACGGCATGCGCGTGGACCAAATCGAGAATCTGATCGCGCAAATTAACTCAAATCCGCAAAGCCGCCGTCTCATCGTGAGCGCGTGGAATCCGGCCGAGATCGATAAGATGGCGCTGCCACCGTGTCACCTGCTCTTTCAGTTTTACGTGCAGAACGGTGAACTCAGTTGTCAACTGTATCAACGAAGTGCGGATCTGTTTCTCGGCGTCCCGTTCAACATCGCTTCATACTCACTGCTTACGATGATGGTGGCGCAGGTTGTCGGTCTTATGCCGGGAGATTTTGTGCACACTTTTGGCGACCTGCATCTTTACAAAAACCATCTTGAACAAACGCATGAGCAGCTTTCACGCGATTGTCGGTCCCTTCCACGAATGAGATTGAATCCGGCCGTAAAAGACATTCACGATTTCAAGTTTGAAGACTTCGAGCTTGTCGGCTACGACCCGCACCCGTCGATCAAAGCGCCCATTGCGGTGTAGATGACTGTAGCGGCAGAAGCGTTGCCGTGCGGGAATAAAGAACAAGCAACCGAAATCCGCCTGTGGGGACCACCACAGAAACGTGACGAATCTCGCGGTGCGACTTTCGCACATCACGCGGGTTTAAACGCAATGTGAAGATCGTCGTTGCGCTGTCCGTCTTTTTCTGCGCGGCCATTTCATCGCGTGCACAGACTTCAGTTGACACGGCCATTCTGCAGCAGGTAAGCCATCTGCTCCTCTAAACATTCCCATGGGGCCCTCGTAGATTTGGAGGTTCGCGTTTCGACCCGAGACTTCTCCCGCCACCCTGGTGGTAGCGATAAGTCTCAACCTTCTTGCGCCCGCCTTAAGAGGGGAAAGGCGAATCGCGCGGGTGCTCTCCGTTACGGCCGCTGTTCGGGCGCCGCCTTATCAACACTGCTGGCGCTTGCGGTCTTTGGTCCGCGCGAGAGATCAACCAAGTCCGCCAAGATGTTGAGCGCTTCGTCGCGCTCCGGATCGATCGCCGGCGTTTTGGTGTCATCATCGGCGTTAGCGCCACCGATTAGATCCGTATCTGCATCCGAAGCGGCGTCGGGATCAACTTTGGGAGCAATGCCATTCTTCTTCGCCTCAGCCAATTTCCCCGGATACATGATCAATTGGAGATTCGGTTTATCAACGGTATCGAGCGTCACCCGATAAATTCGCGGTTCTTCCTGATTCCGCGCCAGCCGATCCTTCGAACGAGTTTCCTTGCGCAGTTTGTCGTCCTGAAGTTCCTTTTTCCGCAAATCTTCGTTCAACGAAATCCGATTCTCATCGAGCTTGTGACGCAAACGATCGATGTCCTCCATCACGTAGTGAAATTCGGGATCGCCCTTAACCCGTTCCTCCGAGCGTCGTCGCAATTGATCGATAAACAAGGAATGGCTGTCGGACCATTTCGTATATCTCGCCTTCGAGACTTCGTCATAGGGCAGGGCGTTTTTTAGCGCGCCTTCCCCAAATTCCGGGAGATCGCTCAAGCTCGGCAGAAGAATGTCGGAAGCCACGCCGTGAAGCTGAGTGGAGCCGCCCGCCACCCGATAAAATTTTTGGATTGTCAATTTCAGCGCACCATCTTCATCAGAATGGCTGCCCAGCAGTGAAGCAAACCTCCCAATCGGAAGAATGGTCTGCACGGTCCCCTTGCCGAATGTGTTTTTGTCCCCAACGATCACAGCGCGACCATAATCCTGCAGAGCGGCAGCGAAGATTTCACTCGCGGACGCGCTTTGCCGGCTGGTCAAGACGACCATGGGTCCCGAATAGGCCATGCCCGGATCGGGATTGGCCGAGACCCTGATGCTTCCGTTATAGTCTTTCGTCTGAACGATCGGACCAGATTTCAAAAACAATCCCGTGAGCGAGAGGGCCTCCTCCAGCGACCCGCCGCCATTTCGCCGCAGGTCGATGACCAAACCGGCGATGTTTTCTTTCTTCAGCCGTTTCAGTAATGCCAGCACGTCGCGGGTCGTGCTTTTCTGGTGCCTGTCCATGTCCGCATAAAAAGAAGGCAGCGTAAGCCACCCGAGTTTTATTGGATCGCCGT